>Ga0114980_10002148_pt1 | contig 14051 bp, 15 predicted proteins | sample S_140806_EF_Meta_FD_87018 | JGI IMG/M metagenome (GOLD analysis project Ga0114980, IMG submission 87018) | Freshwater microbial communities from Lake Simoncouche, Canada to study carbon cycling - S_140806_EF_MetaG | ecosystem: Environmental > Aquatic > Freshwater > Lake | place: Lake...
AAAAGCGCATGAAGTAGTTTTAATTTGATTCCAGAAACTTGCATACTAGGTAAAATATGAATATGTGCATGTTGAATTAGTTTATTCAATTCTTCTGTTGTAGGATTTTTAATTATTTCACAATTCGTAATTTTTAATTCGTAATTGCATTTGCCTGCTATTATTAATTTGATGTTTGAATTTACAAATACTTCGTTCACCAAAAAATCAATGGCTTGTTTGTTTTCAGCCACATCTAAATTACCATGGTACAAACAATAATCTCCAATACCTTCTAAAATATTCACTACTTCATTTCCATGAAATGCAGATATCCATAGCGTTTGAATACTCGGATATTTTTTTGAAAAATAAGCCGCATCCAATTTTGAAATACTGAGAATTGCATTCGCATTATGCAATTTATTTTCATAAGAAATCAAACGCATACTTTCCCAAGTGTAATATAGTTTTTTAAAAAAACTTTTTTCATTCGTGGCTAAATGTTGATAGTATTCACTTTCGATATTATGTGTACGAATAATTTTTTGTCTGTTTTTTAATAAAGGATGATTCAGTAAAAACGTGGTATGAATCCCTTCAAATAAAATAGGCGAGTTATCAACTAATAAATTTTTTAATAGTTCTCTGTTATTTCTAGATGAAACAATATAAGGCAAAGTTGCATCTAATCCCCAAAATCCAGTTTTTCGTTTGTAATAGAAAACTTGTTTACAATATTTATTTAATTCTACAGTAGGTTTTTTATTGCCATATTCAAAACAATGTAAAGTGATTTCTACATCAAGTGCTGATAGCGATTTTAGTTTGTAAAAAATATCAATTGCACCACCATAATTGGTAGGAAATGGAATATCCAAACTAATGATATGGAGCTTAGTTCTCAAATAAATTTTTGTAAACGTTAATTAATCTTTTTTCTTCTTCTTGCCAACAATAGACCTCTCTGGCTTTTAAACAATTTTGTTTCATACGAGTATGCAGTGCTACATTTTCTAACATTTCATTTAAAGCCGACGAAATCGTATTTATTTTACAATCAGCCACTAAATATGCGATTTCAAATTGTTCATTTGCTTTTTGATATTCAGGATAATTGACACACAATTGAGGTACGCACGAGTGCATGTAGTCGAAAAAACGATTGGCCATCGAGTAATAATTACTCTTTCCTTGATTGGTAAATAGCGTGATTCCTATGTAGGCTTTTTTAGTATATTCTTTTAATGTTTGAGGCTCTACATACCCTTTAAATATAATTTTATCTTGTAAATTTAATTGCCTGCATAATGCAATTGCGTCTTTATAAAAATTGCCTTCACCACAAATGATTAATTTGCCATGTACGAATTGCATAGCGGGAATCAATGTTTCAAAACTTCGCCCTTCATTGACTGCCCCCTGATATAATATGTATTTTTCTTCATGAATGTTTTGTGCAAATGGCATTAAAACAGTGGCATTGCGAACGATTTGATAATTTACACCGTACATTTTTTTAAACTGCTCTGCATAACAATCACCAATGGTATACCCAATTGAAAATTGCGGAACAGCATATTGTTCAATTTTTTTCCATGCTTTATAAATCAAAGGACGAGCAACAATTTCTTCCATTTCACAAAACAATTCATGCGCATCATACACTCGTTTTTTGTTTCTAATTTTTGACATAAAAAGGCAAGGCAATATAGTATCTAAATCAATTGCGCAAATCACATCACATTTTATAAACAATAAAAAAATAAATAATCGAATATTGTATTCAGCATAAAATAATTTTCCTTTGTCAAAAAAACAATTCAATCTTTTTTGTTGAAATGGTTTTTCATTTAATGGGGTAGATGTCGGTCTATTTCTTCCTATCAACGTTACATCATAACCTGCATTTGCCAACGAAGAACAAATACGATTCATTCGTTGATCAAAATTTAAATCGTTGGTAACGGTACAAACTATTTTTTTTCGTTCCATGTTGTAGAAAAATAAATTTTTTCATTACCAATCATTGCATAGGGTGGTTCAAAACCAGGCATGTATGTCGCTCGAATATGTCGCTCTATTTTTTCTTTGTCCCATGATAAATCAATTCGTTTAATATCATGAATTTCATTTCTGAAATGAATGGAAGTACCTCGTTCATTTTCAAAATCTTTTTGTGTTTGCAGTGTAAATTGATTGGATAGTATATTGGCAATGTTTTCTTGAAATAAACTTAAAGAGGCGCTGTAGGTTAAATCATATAATTCATTCACCCAACAATTTGTTGGAATAGGAAAACGTTTTTCGGCAATAATGTCGCCATGATCAATTCGGGCATCCATTTTGTGAATGGTGGTGCCAAATTCTTTTTTGCCATCTAAAATGGCAAATGAAAATTGATTACATCCTCTATATTCTGGTAAGGGTGCCATGTGTAAATTAATAGCCAATATTTTAGCTTTGTCAATATCCTGTTTTTTTAAAATTTCATGGTACTGAACTGATATGATAAAATCACTTTCAGGCATTTCATTTAATGTATCAATCAGAAGAATATTATGTTCTTTAGCTAATTTTTTTAAACTCAAAGAACTATCAAACGTAGTATTGTCATTCGACAATAAGCCAATGATTTCTATATTGAATGCATCTTGATGTTGAATCAAATAATTCAAGCAATGGTAACCGATGGGCTTTGATCCCAAAAACAGAACCGACTGTTTACTCATGCAACAAATTTAATCACATTTTTGTCTTATTTTCGACCTTTCTAAAAATGTCTTTAAAAATATTAATATTAACACCTCGAATTCCGTTTCCTTTGAAAGATGGTGGCGCCATTGCGATGCATCAAACTATTGAAGGATATGTGCAACAAGGTTGTGAAGTAAGTCTTTTAGCGATGAATACATCAAGACATTGGGTAGATGAAAATACACTACCAGCGTTGTATTCAAAATTAGTCCACTTTAAGACTGTTTTTGTAAATAATTCTATTAATCCACTATCGGCCTTTTTTAATTTATTTACTGGAAAATCATACAATGTTTCTCGATTTATTAATAAAAATTTTGAAACAGCATTACTCGGATTAATTCAACAAGAAGCATTTGATATAATTCAATTTGAAAGTATTTATACGTCTCCTTATTTACAAATTGCACAAGAAAACTCAGAGGCAAAATGTTTTTGTAGAGTGCATAATATTGAACATTTAATTTGGCAACGATTAACTGAAAACGAGCCTAATTTTCTAAAGAAAAAATACTTGAAAATTTTAACGGATCGATTAAAAATTTATGAAATAGACATTCTTAAAAAGTTTGATTTGTTGTTGCCAATTTCTAGAACAGAAGAAAAATATTTTTCAGAAAATAAAATAAATGCCAGCTTTTATTTACCTTTTGGTATTGATATGAATAAACCAATTTTGAATGATATTGAACAAGATGTGTATTCAATTTATCATATAGGCAGCATGGACTGGGCGCCCAATGTAGAAGGGATCACTTGGTTTTTATCAACTGTTTGGAATGATTTTCAAATGGAATTAAAAGATGTAACATTATTTTTGGCCGGGAAAAATATGCCACAGTCATTAATGAAAAAAGGAAATAAGCAAACTGAAGTATTAGGAGAGATTGAAGATTTTGAAGCATTTAGTATGAGTAAAAATATTATGATTGTCCCTTTATTATCAGGTGCAGGTATTCGCATAAAAGTGCTTGAAGCGATGGCATTGGGCAAGGTGGTGATAGCTACAGAAATTGCTGTTGAAGGCATTGGATTAACACACCAAAAAAATGTTTTCATTGCCAATACTCCTGAAGATTTTAAAGAGCAATTGCAATATTGTTTTTCAAATTTGGAGAAAATACAATCGATTGGCGACCATGCCAAACAATTTGTTGAAGCCAATTATCGCAAAGAAAAAATTTATTTAGAAGTCGTAGAACAATTTCAACAATTAGCTAATTAATTTGTGTCAAGAAAAAAAATTGCCATAGTATTATCTCGTTTTCCTTACCCTTTAAATAAAGGAGACAAACTCCGTGCATTCCATCAAATTATTTTTTTAGCTAAGCAAAATGATATTTTTTTATATTGTTTAAGTGATGAAAAAGTACATGAAAATGATTTTAATGAAGTGAAAAAATACTGTGTTTCGGTAGATATTTTTGAATTAAAGAAGACAAGTATTGCTTGGAATTTAATGAATGCATTTTTTAAAAAATGGCCAGCACAAGTCGGTTATTTTTTAAATGCTGATATTCAAAAAAAAATAAAAACATCCATTTTGGAACTCAAGCCAGATGTAGTTTATGGACAATTAGCACGAACTGCATTTTACATAAAAGATTTGCCTTTTAAACGTGTTATTGATTTTCAAGATGCATTCTCTACAAACTATATTCGCATAGCAGAAAACTCAACATTTTTTAAAAAAATATTTTATCAACGTGAAAGTAAATTGATGAAATCATTTGAACAAAACATGCTTTCTTGGTTTGATGTATCTACGATCATTTCTGATTTTGATAAAAGTCAAATAGCAAATGAAAATGAAAATTTAACGGTGGTTTCTAATGGGGTTGATACTCATTACTTTAGTCCATCTCCAAAAGAAAAAAAATATGATTTATTGTTTTGTGGGAATTTAACTTATTTGCCTAATAAAAATGCGGTCATTTTTTTATGTGAAAAAATAGCCCCTTTGCTAATTGAAAAAATACCTACAATTAAAATAAATATCGTGGGTGGAAATTCTCCTTCAGATTTTAAAAAATACGAATCAAATCACATTCATTTTGCCGGTTGGATTGATGATGTGAGAATTGCCTACGATGAAACGAGAATATTTGTTGCACCATTGTTTACGGGTGCTGGTTTGCAAAATAAATTGTTAGAAGCAATGAGCATGCAAGTGCCTTGTGTAGCAAGTTCTATAACCAATTCTTCGCTCAAAGCAACAGAAAACAAACACGTATTAATTGCGAACAATGAATATGATTTTGTCGATAAAATTTTTCAATTATTGAATGATGAACAATTGCAAAATTTATTTAAAATAAACGCTCGAACCTTTGTTGAAGAAAATTATAGCTGGGATAAGGCCAATCGAATATTGGAAGATATTTTATTAAAATAAATAAAGAGCTATTCGATTGAACAGCTCTTTTTTATATATTAAAAGGATTAGTTTACTAAATGCTTTCTTTGAGTTGTATATAAAACTATAAATACAATAGGTAATACAAGTCCAATGAGTTGTTTCCAATCAGAAAAATTTTGAGTGCCTAAAAAAAATCCAGCTGCAATTGGGATAATTTGTCCAGCTACATAAATGAGATATCCACTTTGTTTTAATTTGCGCATTAAAATAGCTCCAACTAAACAAAGAATCGTTCCTAATGCTATAATTGTAATCAGAGGAATTAAATTAGCACAAGTTTGTTCTAATACTGCAATTTCATTCGGTTTCATTTTATCTACTATTTCCTCCATTTCTAAAACTTTACATCCAAATGGAAGAAACAATGTTGAAAGTACTGCAAATGCACATCCCACAAAAGTTAGAATAGTTAGCACATTGAGCATTTCTGGTAATTTTTTCGGTTGGTCGCTAAGCGATAACATGTCTTGGTTATATTCCATGATTTTTAATTTTTAATCGAATATAAATAATTTATTTTAAAAAAATAAAATAACAATATTACACTCTTGCTGCAATTACCGAAATTTCTACGTTAACACCTCTTGGTAAACCTAAGACAGCAACTGTTTCACGAGCAGGAAAATCTTTTGAAAAATACTTTGCATATACTGCATTTACTTCTGCAAATAACTTCATATCGCTCAAAAAGATGGATGTTTTAATTACATGATCAAATGATAAACCAGCTTCCTGTAAAATGGCTTCTAAATTTTTCATTACTTGCGTAGTTTCATTTTCCACAGTATCCATTGTGATGGTATCCGTACCTGGTATCAAAGCTATTTGACCAGAAACAAAAAGCATTCCATGTACTTCTACTGCTTGGTTATAAGGACCAATGGGTGCTGGTGCACCATTTGTTGTAATAATCTTTTTCATGTATGTATAAATTTAATGTTACAAATGTAATCAACCACATTGATTTCGATAAATGATTTCATTTACCTTTGCAAAATGCCGTTTAATTTATATATAGATACTTCTGGCCCGCAATCCACTATTTTATTGTTTGATGAAAATAATAATATTGCTGTTAGACAAAATTATATTCAAAATGATCACAGTAAGTTTATTCATTCTCACATTGAAGAAGCAATGAATGAATTGAATATTTCATGGATAGATTTAAATACTGTTTGTGTGTTAAATGGTCCTGGGTCTTATACAGGTTTACGTATTTCATTAGCCACAGCCAAAGGAATCGCCTATGCACATTCATTGCCACTTGTGCTAATTAATAAATTAGATTTATTAGCTTCAATTGTAAATTCAATCCATTCATTTGGAGTTCTTATCGAAGCGAGAGAGAAAGAATACTTTTTTGCGTTATTTGATACTCAAAAAAAGTATATCATAGAGCCTTCAATGATTACTGAAGATGATTTACAGATGGTTTGTGTGGGTAAAGAAATTTCTTTATTTACTTCAGAAAATAAAATTGAAATGCAAACATTAGATGTTACGCCACTTTCGTTCAGTGAAAAAAATATAGTCGATTACTGTTTAAATAGGATACAAGAGAAAAATTTCGCTGATTTATTCATATCCGAACCATTTTATATGAAAAATGTCTTCATTAACAAAATAAACAAGTTATAAACATTTATTTTTTAATTATATTTGTATTTTTACATTTCTACCTTATAAAACTGTAATATTCTTGATGTTGTGGTTGGTACATATTTAAAATAAACTATATAAATAATAATTAAATGAGTGAAATTTATACTTCAAACATCATTTCAGTAAATGAGAAAAGTACAGCAATTGGTGCGATAAATTATTTAGAAGTAAAAAAAGCAGCGGCTATTTTAAGAGCGATCAATCATAAATTGCGTCAATCTATTATTAAATTGCTTGAAGAAAAAAGTAATTTAACTGTGACAGAGATATATGTCAAGTTAAGGGTAGAACAGTCTGTTGCTTCTCAACATTTAGCTATTTTACGTCGTGCTGAGTTTGTACAAACTTCTAGAGACGGAAAAAATATTCATTACTCATTAAATACAGCTCGTTTAGCAGAAGTAAATGTATTTGTGAAAGATTTATTACAAAATGAAGACAATTAATTGTTATAATATAATAGGAAAAAGCCTACTTGAACAGTAGGTTTTTTTTATGCCTTTTTTTCGATACTTTTGATGAAAATAATTTAAAAAGCAATGAGTAAGATTGAATATTTTCAATTTGAATATTTAAAAATACTTTCCTCCATTGACCCAAATACAAGGCCTGTTTTTGGTAAAATGAATGTACATCAAATGATTGAGCATATGAGCTATGCTTTTCGTCAGGCAAGTGGTTTAATTTCTTTAGCTGCTATCAATGATGAAGAAACCACTCAAAAAATGTTTCAATTTATGATGAGTGATAAACCATTTAGAGACAATACCCCGAATCCTTATTTACCCAAAGAACCGGCTCCGGCAGTATGTACAACCATACAAGAATCAATTTCAGTTTTAGAAAAAGATATTAAAATTTTTTTTGAAACATTTGAGAATGAACCAGAAAAAAGAATTTTAAATCCATTTTTTGGTAATTTAAATTTTGTAGAATGGATACATTTATTGCACAAACATGCACAACATCATTTAAGACAATTTAATCAACTATAAATATGCATCCAATTGTTAAATTAGTAATAGGAATCGTCTTGGGACTTGTATTGTCATTTTTTGTAATCACACTTTTTGAAAGCTGGATGAGTCATTCATACCCAATGAATGTAAAAAATCCTGGTAATCAAGAGTATATAGATGCTATGAAAACCATGCCGGTCAATGCGTTTTTAATCCTCATTGCAGGATATATGGTAAGTAGTTTTTTTGGTGGATATGTAGCCGCAAGAATTGCTCCTGAGCCTTATAAAATATATGCTTCAGCTACCGTAGGCTTTTTACTATTGTTGGGTGGGTTGATGATTTTTATTACCATTCCACATCCATTATGGGTTGCTGCTACTTCTTGTATTTCCTATATGTTGTTTGCTTTATTAGCAGGGAAAATTGCAAAAAGATAAATCGGTATTTGTTAATAATTTTTCAAACGGTATTGAAAATTATTATTCGTTTTATAAACCAGAAAACAAAACATAGGGATTTATACTTTCCTGTCCATATTTTTCAAATTAAAAATTTACAAATTGTAATATATATTTTGACTCTTTTTTGCTAAATGATTTATTTAAGTTAATGAGAATGACTATTGATAGCAATTGGAATTACTTGATAAGGAATAAAATAATTTTTTAGAATTTGACTAACCCTAAAATAAGTTAAAAAAAAACCAATTTGAATTTCAAATTGGTTTTTTTTGTTTAAAGCATGTATTCGCTTAGAAATTAAATCTAATGCCTATGCATGGATTTAGCAAACGTTTTTCACTGAATTGAATATTCTCTATTTTAGGACGTTCTGTATTTTTTAGATTTTTAGAAATGAAATTTAACATATTAACATTTGCATGCAATCTTCCAATGATAGATATTCCATTAAAAAGACGATAGTCTAAAGCTGCTCCAAAACGAACCCCAAATGATTTAGAACCAGTAAAAGTAGAGTTGTCAGGCAAAGGTCCGAAAAAATATGGTGTTGTGAATTTTATTGAAGAATAGTTAAGTCCTCCAAAACCTCTTAATTTAAATTTATTGCTAAATATTTTTTCTTTAAAAATGCCTATAGAAAGATTTACTTGTTGGTTTAAATTTGAAATAACATCTGAATATGGTGTAATAATAGAACCATTAATGTAGTCCCAATCACATGATACATTATTAGGATTACCGTAGTTTTCTATAGATAAATAATAATGCAAACCATTAACATTTTTTGCATAGTCAACTTGAGCTCCAATTAATGATGATCCTTTAGTAAAAAATTCCATTCCAAAAGATTTGCCTTTTGTTTCAACATTTATAGAATTAGTATAATCCACTCTTTTAACTGGCAACGAAATCGAAGAATATTGTACTACAGATTTTGGCAAAGAGTCTACTTGGTATACCTTACTGTAAGTGGCAGGGAAACCTGTAATTGTAATCTTGATATCACTCAATCTTGAGTTTTCAACAGTAGTAACTCTAGAAAATATAGGATCTACAACATAGTCACATTTGTGGGTAGTTAAAAACAACTCCATAGCATTGTTTTTTAATTCATTAAGAGGTAATTTTAAATCAGCGATGTAGGTAACTGATTGTTTTGTTGCTTCCACTTTTAAGTCGGCAACAATTGGTTTGATCACCATCCCAAAACTAGCTGCGTTAATTTCTGGATCATGGGATTTAGTGTCTTTTGTAATTTGTCTATGTATTGAACAAGAAGTAAATAACAAGACAACTAGCAAAATGGGAATAATTTTTCTCATAATTTTTTTTTTAATGTGTAATAAATTTAATTTTACCACGAATTTAATTAAAAAAAATTGCAAACCAATTTTTTTTAATTTTCTTTTTCAAACAAAACACCTTGTATAACTTGATGTAAGATATTCAAAAAGAAATAGTTAACTAGGATGAATTAGTAGATCTACAACTAGGATGAATTAGTAGATCTACAACAATAAAAAGTCAAATCAAATAAAGCGCTCAATAGATTTTTTATATAGGAATATAATAGTTTCTTAAACTTAATTCTAAAAAATATATCTTAAAATATAGATGCAAATAAGAATGGTTGTTTTAGGTTTTAGATTTTGAATTTTTCATCAGACCAAATCGTTTCAATATCTTTTTTTCATAGTTCCAGAAAAACTGAAATTGACCAAAAGGAATGGATACCAATAAAATAATGACTTGGTAGCCAAACAACAAAACCGACCCTCTTAATAACGCACGTTGCCACAAAGGAGATTCAGGAGTTAAACCTATCCAAGTTGTAATCATTCTTGAAATATATGCAGTCGTTGTACCTGTAATTGCAAAAACACACAATATCAAAAATAATTGAGTGCCCCCTACTTTCCAGTGTTGTTTAAGTTTTTCAAACATAAATCCTTCAAATTATTTTTCAGGATTTACATCACTCACATCATGAATATGCATTAAAATTTTTGGATCTCTGCCAGCCATTACTTTGGTAAATGTTTCAGCACCCTTAACCATTTTCATATAATGACCTTGTGAGATTACACTGTGTCGGCTTACTTTCATAGGGCCTTCAATCGTCCAATCTTTTGTATCTTTTTTATCGAAACGGCACGTATTACAAATCCAACCTGTTTTGCCATCTTTTGTATTATTTTCAACTTCACCCCATTGATCTTTTCGAGCGGTTACTCTCAATACATCGTCTCCTCTGTACCACAAGGTCACCTCACCACAACATTTATCGCAATTTCTATGAGCTGATACAGGTTTAGTAAACCATACTCTATTTTTAAAACGGAATGTTCTATCAGTTAATGCTCCCACAGGGCAAACATCAATCATGTTCCCACTAAAATCATTGTCGATTGCTTTTGAAATTAATGTTGAAATTTGTGCATGATCCCCTCGGTCTAACACGCCATGACAACGGGTATTGGTAATTTGATCAGCAACATAGGTACATCGATAGCATAATATACATCGATTCATATGCAACGAAATATTGGGACCGATGTCTTCTTTTTCAAAAGTACGTCTTTCAAACTCGAAACGAGTACCAGCTTTACCATGTTCATATCCTAAATCTTGCAAATGACATTCACCTGCTTGGTCACAAATTGGACAATCTAATGGGTGATTCATTAATAAAAACTCTACTACACCAGCTCTTGCATCTGGAACTTTGTCGCTGGTAATATTTTTTACAACCATGCCATCCATTACACTGGTTCTGCAACTGGCTTGTAATTTAGGCATAGGACGAGGATCTTTAGCAGATCCTGCTGCAATTTCTACCAAACACGTTCTGCATTTTCCACCACTGCCTTCTAATTTGCTGTAGTAGCACATAGCGGGTGGTGTTACATCACCACCAATCATTCGGGCAGCTTGTAAAACTGTAGTGCCTGGGGCTACTTCTATCGTAATATTATCAACTGTAACGGTTAGTGTACTTTTTACTGGAGTTTGAACGTCGCTCATGCCTACAAAAGTAACATGAAATTTTCATTCATAAAAAAAGAAAAAAACACTATTTTTTGGTAATTTTTATATGAAGGATAAAAAATTTCTAATCTAAGATTCAAAGTAGAAAATTTTGGATGAGAAACTTGCCTTCAAATAGTTATTTAGCATACTTTTTGTAAATAAAAAAGGCCAAAATACTGAATAAAATATTGGGTAACCAAACCGCTAAAAGTGGAGAAAGACTGCCTTTGATGGCAAATGTAGTTGAAAATTGCATCATTAAAATATAAATGGCACTAATCATTAATCCAATCGCCAAATGAATGCCACTGCCTCCCCTCACTTTTCTTGAGGCTATACAGGCTCCAATAATAGAAAGCACAAATGCTGAAAATGGGGCAGCAGTGCGTCTATATTTTTCTATATAATATTCACCCAAATTTTCACTTCCTCGTTCGGTTTGTTTTTTAATGTAGGCATTTAATTGAGTGGTAGTCATTCGTTGCTTAGCTTCTCTACGTTCAATTAAATCATTGGGCGTCACATTGTATTTTCGAATAAGGTTTTTATGATGGACTAATTTTTCACCCAATGCGCTATTGTATCGAATATAAACTTCTGATAAATTCCATTGTTTTTTAATTGTGTCGTAGTCACATTTATCTGCTAATACTTTCTCTTTTATGAGTGTACCTTCAATTACTTCATAGCAAAATCGAAAACCAGTTTTACTTTCAGGGTTCCAACTGCTCATAAAAATATATTCGTTCGGACTAATGCGCATATGAAAATTATCGTCTTTGCTGTAAGTCTGTTCCCACAAATATTTTTCTTCAAACTGTAGTTTGTTTTTATTGGTTTTCGGTATCAAAAAATGATTCGCGAATAACAACACGGTGCATATGATACCAGCTCCAATAAAGTAGGGACGAAGCATTCGTTTAAACGTCATTCCATTACTTAAAATGGCTATAATTTCAGATTTGTTGGCCATTTTTGAAGTAAAAAAAATAACCGCAACAAAAATGAAAATGGGGAATAATAAAGCTAAAATAAAGGGTAAGAAATTCGCAAAATAAAATAATATTTGACCAATAGGAGCTCGTTTTGAAACAAAGTCTTTTATTTTTTCAGTTAAATCAATCACAATGGAAATAGCAGAAAATGCAATCAACAAAAACACAAAAGTGCTTAAGAAATTTTTGATGATGTATTTGTCTATTTTATTGAGCATGTAAAATGAAACCTATTTTTTGCAAACCTAAAGAATAAAATGTTAGCAGGATATTAAAATTGAAGAATAAAAAAAGACTACCCTTGTGGATAGTCTTTAGTAATGAGTGAATAAAATTTTACAATCCTACATTCAACGTATATTTTAAAGTTGCTTTACATTGAATCGCTTTGGAAGTTGTTTTACGAGCAACTCCTCCAATAGAATAGCTAAAAGAGGAAGCATTGAAATAATCTTTCAAATCAATTGTCGTATTCATAGGAATTTCCAAAGACTGTGCCTCAATATCTGGATTGTTCGTCACATCAACAATATTAATGTAATCTGTTTTTAAATTAGATTTGAATTTAATATAAATCGCTTCTAAAGCAGAAAAATTATTGTTGATATCTCCATTCAACAGAGTTAGGGTACATGATTTTAGTTTTACTGATTTGATATTATTGGCAGATAATTTCACATTGGTGGCTTTTATAATACTATCAATGTTCATTTGAATATTCACATCAGAAATTGTAATAGCACCTGTAGTAGTGATTGCTGGAATCGTAAATTCAATATCTTGAGGATTTAAATTGATATCCGCTTGAATCGCTTCTTTCAATTTGTCGCAAGATGAGAATAATAAAATTCCTAGGATTGTAAATAGGGATAAAGAAAAGATTTTGTTTTTCATAACATTATACATTTTTAAGTGTGTAGTACAAATGTATGTAATATTTAAATGGATATTCGTTTTAAAATGAACTTTCCTAGTTTGGGCGTTCCATTCGGACGGGCTGTTCACTTCAATCTCCCCGATGAAACATCGATGGAGGATTTCCGTTGCCATCCCTAACGCAAGCGACCATCGTATAAAATATTTTGATTTTTTTTCACAAAATTTTAAGCGAGAGCAAATTTTCTTTTATTAAATTGCAGAGGATATGAATAATTATGAATTGTTGATTGCTCGCTTAGACGCATTTATACGAAAGTTTTATGCCAATAAGCTCATTCGAGGAATTTTACTTTTTTTAGCAGCCTCTATCGCTTACTATATACTAGCAAGTTTGGGGGAATATTATTTTTATTTTCCCTCATGGTTTAGATATGCATTATTGTCTTGTTTTTTTGTCGTAGGTGGTTTTGCATTGGTGGCTTTAATCTTATTTCCTTTATTGCAATTAGCGCGATTAGGTAAAATAATCTCTCACGAAAAAGCAGCCCAAATTATAGGCGCTCATTTCCCGAATGTGCAAGATAAATTATTAAATGTTTTGCAACTCAAACAACAATCCATTGGCAATATCAGTAAAGAATTAATAGAAGCCAGTATCGATCAAAAAACAAAAGAACTTTCTCCTATTCCTTTTCAGAATGCGGTAAATTTTACTAAAAATAAAAAGTACTTGCCTTATGCTTTACCACCATTGTTCATTTTACTGTTCATTCTTTTTGCAGCTCCGAATATTTTTAAAGAGTCAGCCCAACGATTACTGTCTCCTTCTCAAAAATTTATTCCCAAAGCTCCCTTTACTTTTGAATTAATCACTAAAAAATTATCAGTTTCACAATTTGAAGAT
>Ga0114980_10002150_pt1 | contig 14046 bp, 9 predicted proteins | sample S_140806_EF_Meta_FD_87018 | JGI IMG/M metagenome (GOLD analysis project Ga0114980, IMG submission 87018) | Freshwater microbial communities from Lake Simoncouche, Canada to study carbon cycling - S_140806_EF_MetaG | ecosystem: Environmental > Aquatic > Freshwater > Lake | place: Lake...
ACAACGCTTGAGGATTGTTTTTCAGGATTTGAAATTTCCCCTAAAGGCAGTTATATCCTCTATAATAAATCTGTAAAAATCGGTAAAGGAGCCCGTGATTTATACCCGGATTTACCTAAATCTACTGGAGAAATTTATGATGGCCTAATGGTTCGTCATTGGACCGAATGGAGCGATCATACTTATAATCATTTATTTTTTGACAAGTTTAATGGAGATTTGACATTGGCTAATCAACCTAAGGATTTAATTCCAAACGAACCCTTTCATGCGCCACCAATGCCAATGGATGGATTGGAGCAAACTTGCTGGAGTCCAGACGAAACATTAATTGCATATGCCTGTAAAAAGGAGTTACCAACAAAGGCAGCTCAAAGCACCAATACAGATATTTATATTTATAAAATTGAAAATGGAAGCGTACTCAATGTATCTGCTTCAAATTCCGGATATGATAAGTCTCCTTCATTTTCTCCGGATGGCAAATACATTGCCTGGCTTCAAATGCAGACTCCCGGATATGAGGCTGACAAAAACAGAATCATTTTATATGAGTTAAATACCAGAAATACCAAAGATTTAACCTTTAATTATGACCAAAGCGCAGAGCAAATTGTTTGGAATAGAGACAGTAAAAAATTGTTTTTTATCAGTGATGTAAAAGCGACCGATCATATTTTCTCTTGTTCAATAACTGCAACAGCAGATCAGAATGTTACAAGAGTAACGCAGGGTACTTTTGATGTTACTAGTTTAAAGATTGGAAACAATGGAGTCAAAGACATGTTACTTTGCACAAGGATGTCCATGTCCAGTCCGGTAGAGCTTTATACTGTAGACCCTTCTCAGGGCACATTTACAGAATGCTCTTTTGTCAACAAACCCATACTTGATAAATTGAAGTTAGGTAAAGTAGAAAGCCGGATGGTACCTACAACTGACAATAAGCAAATGCTTGTTTGGGTCATTTATCCACCTGATTTTGACCCTGCTAAAAAATACCCAACTCTACTTTATTGTCAGGGAGGGCCTCAAAGTACGGTAAGTCAGTTTTTCTCTTACCGTTGGAATTTTCAATTAATGGCAGCTCATGGATATATTATTGTTGCTCCCAACAGACGAGGGTTACCAGGTTTTGGTCAGGCTTGGAATGATCAGATTACCGGAGATTGGGGAGGTCAGGCCTGCACAGATTATTTAAGTGCCATTGATAATGTTTCAAAAGAACCTTTTGTTGACAAAGACAAAATGGGTGCAATAGGTGCCAGTTATGGAGGATATTCTGTTTATTGGCTTGCCGGTAATCATCAGAAAAGATTTAAGACACTTATTGCACATTGCGGCGTTTTCAATCTTGAAAGCATGTATGGAGCTACGGAAGAATTGTTTTTTGTAAATCATGATTTGGAAGGTCCTTATTGGAATATGCCAAAACCTAAAAGTTATGATGCCTTTTCTCCACATAAGTTTGTACAAAACTGGGATACCCCTATATTAGTTATTCATGGAGATAAAGATTTCAGGGTACCTGTAACTGAAGGAATTCAGGCATATTCTGCTGCCAAACTTAAAGGATTGGACAGTAAATTTCTGTGGTTTCCGGATGAAGGACATTGGGTTATGCAACCCCAAAACAGCCTGCTTTGGAATCGTGTGTTTTTTGATTGGCTAGATAAATATCTTAAATAATGAGACTCCTTTTAATTCTTCTTTCAGGAGTATTTTTGTACTCATTTGGCATTTCTCAAACAAAAAAAGTACTTTTTCTGGGAAATAGTTACACTTTTGTAAATGACCTGCCATCCCTTGTTCAGGATATTGCTTCCTCGCTGGGCGACAGCATTATTTATGACTCTAATGCACCGGGTGGCTATACCCTCGAACAACATTGTACCAATGCAGTCACTCTTTCAAAGATTGCAAGTCAGTCCTGGGATTTTGTGGTTTTACAGGAACAAAGTCAAAAACCATCCTTTCCTCCTTCACAGGTAGCGGTTGAAGTATTTCCTTTTGCAAAAACCCTTGATTCGTTAATCAAGGTCAATAATCCTTGTACTAAAACAGTATTTTACATGACCTGGGGCAGAAAATATGGAGATCAAACTAATTGTCTGTCATATCCACCAGTGTGTACCTATCTTGGAATGCAGCAAAGATTGTATGACAGCTATATGGAAATGGGGGATTCCAATCAGGCCTGGGTTGCACCTGTAGGAATAGCATGGAGAAATTCCATTCAAGCAGATTCTACTCTGGATTTGTTTGCTACAGATTTCAGCCACCCAAATCTTTACGGTTCCTACCTGGCAGCTTGTGTATTTTATTCAACCTTTTTTCAAGCTTCCACAGACTCCGCTTGGTATCCGTCTACTTTAGATGCAGATACAGCTGCTTGGCTACAGAATATTTCAGATTTAACAGTATTAGATAGCTTATCGACCTGGAATATTGGACAATTTGACCCTAATGCTGCCTTTTCGGACAGCATTTCGGGGTTAGATGTCTTTTTTACTGATTCATCCACCTTCAATACAACCTGGTACTGGGATTTTGGAAATTCAATCGTAGATTCAGTTCAAAATCCTATCTGTAGCTATGACTCTTCAGGGACATATACAGTCACCCTTATTGTATCGGACGGTTGTAAATCTGATACTCTTTCGCAGCAAATAACAGTTTCTACAACATCCTCTCAAGGAGAGATAGGATTTGAGTCGACAATCTCCGTTTTATCCAATCCGGTTAAAGGTTCACTTTGGATTGAAAATAAAGACTTTTCAACCAAAACGTTTTCAATAACTGATGTAAACGGTAAAATACTTACCAAAGGCATAATTTATCCCGGAAGAAATGAGATTCAATTGCCATCCGGAATTTATCTTTTCGAATGCGAAAACTACCTTAAAAAGATAATTGTTTTACCTTAATCATCTTTACTTTTATCTCCAATAAAATAATCTGTTGTATCCTGAAAAAGCAGGTTAAAGGAAGTTAAGGAACCATAACAACGTGTAATGTATTGTTGGATGGCTACTTTTTCTTCGTCATTGAGGCCAGATGAAGCATTGACTTTTTGTTCTATTATTCTTAACCTGTCTCTTAGCATCACTATTTTATGGAAAAACTGATCTATAGGGATTTCCTTAGAAGCCAAGCCAGTAGTTCCAGGTTGAAGAATAAATTTGCCCCCTGTCCATTTTTTTCCCATCAATACTATTTCTGAAGGTTCGCCCCATTTTCTTAAGATTTTAAGGAGAATATCTTCAACATCTTTGAGTTGGACTGATTTATCTGGAGGGTTAAGAGTTTCAATAACTTCAAATCCACCAAATTTTCTAGGCAAATCAACCAAACCTTCTTCAATAAAAACGACCCGGTACTGATCGGGCATTAGATTAATAATCACCCCGATACCATATTCAGGGTGACGAATCCGGGAACCAACCCCCAGATCTGATGGTAATGGCAAAAGCATGTTCAAAATTATCCACTTATTTTAAATCCCTCTTATTTCTTATGTTGTATTTTTACATCTCTTTTTTAAAATGAAACATCTTACCCTTTCTCTAGCAATTATTCTGGCAAGTGTTGACTCTATTGCTCAGAAAAAAGATTTTACTCTGGATGAAATTGTTACATTAGGTAAGACCACTCTTGCTCCTGAAAATCTAAAGCAGCTAACCTGGATTCCTGAAACCGACAGATTCTCATATATTGATGAACAAGAGGAAAATCATCTTCTCCTCAGTGGTAATGTTTTGAATGATAAGACAGATTCTCTGGTTTGGTTATCTGACTTAAACAAAGATTTTGGGGATTCCATTGCCTTATTAAAAAAATTCCCACAAATAACCTGGAATAAGAAAAATACATTTTGGTACATTCACCAATCCAGATTAATTGAATATAATTTAGACTCACTAAGATCAATAGTCCGTAACAGTTTTGCAACTAGTGCTGGGAATATTGATGTTTTTCCAGACTCCTTTTATGTTGCTTATACCAAAGGAAATAACCTTTATGTATCAATTAATGGTAGAGAAAGACAACTTTCATCAGATGATGAAAAGTCAATTGTGCATGGTCAACCCGTTCATAGAAATGAATTTGGTATTAATAAAGGTACATTTTGGTCACCAAATGGTAGTTACCTTGCATATTACAGAATGGATGAATCTATGGTTTCTGAATATCCTTTAGTAGATATTTCATCTAAGCCAGCATCTTTAAATAGCATAAGGTATCCAATGGCTGGTCAAAAAAGCCATCAGGTAAGTATGTTGATTTACAATGTAAAGGAAGGGCTCAATACACAACTTATCCTTGACGGTCCTGAAGATCAATACCTTACATGTATTTCCTGGAGTCCGGATGAAAAATATATTTTTATTGGTTTGCTAAACAGAGATCAAAATCATCTTAAAATGAATATGTATGAAGCAGCAACCGGAAAATTTGTAAAAACCTTGTTTGAAGAAAAAAATCCAAAATATGTTGAACCAGAAAACGGCTTGTTGTTTGTAGAAAATTCTAATACACGTTTCATTTGGCAAAGTGAAAGAGATGGATTTAATCATCTATACATGTATGACACGGGTGTAGGATTGGTTAAAAAAATAACTCAAGGGAATTGGGTTGTAACAGAAATCAATGGTTTTAGTAATGATAATAAAAATTTATATTATACTTCAACTCAGAAAAGTCCCCTTGAAAGACATTTGTATCAGGTTGAACTGGCAACCGGACTGATAAAACAAATTACAAACATTAAAGGATCTCATTCCTGTATAATCTCAGATAAGAACAATTTTATTCTTGATTCTTATTCCAACATTAAAACACCCAGAGATATTAATATTCTAACTTCCCTTGGCATTTATAAGAGAACAGTTTTATCCTCAGATAATCCTCTTAAATCCTATAACCTTGGAGAAACTTCAATAATTACTTTGAATGGTGAAAACAATACTGAATTGTATTGCAGGACTATTTTACCTTCAAATTTCGATTTTGCAAAAAAATATCCTGTACTCATTTATGTTTATGGAGGTCCTCATGTTCAACTGGTTCAGGACACCTGGCTTGGCGGTGCTGATTTATTTTTAAATTACATGGCACAACAAGGATTTATTGTATTTACTTTAGACAACAGAGGTTCGGAAAACCGAGGAATTGCATTTGAAAGTGCTACCTTCCGGCAATTGGGTGAAAAGGAATTAATAGACCAGATGCGAGGGATTTCACATCTGCGAACCCTTTCTTATGTTGATCCTGACCGAATGGGTATTTATGGCTGGAGCTTTGGTGGATTCATGTCAACCTCACTAATGCTTAGAACTGGAAACACTTTTAAAGCAGCTGTTGCTGGTGGCGCTGTTACAGACTGGAGCCTGTATGAAGTAATGTATACAGAACGCTATATGGATACTCCTACCCAAAACCCAGAAGGATATTCTAAATCAAATCTTTCCAATTACATAGAAAACCTGAAAGGCAAGCTTCTGCTTATCCATGGCACCCTGGATGATGTGGTAGTTATGCAACACACTCAGAATTTGTTAAAAACCGCTATAGATAAAAAAATTCCCATTGATTATTTTACCTATCCTCAGCATGGTCACAATGTACAGGGCAAGGACAGAATTCACTTATTCCATAAAGTAAGCACCTACCTTATAGACAATATTTAATTATTCTTTTGGTTCCTCAACAGGAGCTGTTGGCTTTAAATCAAAGTATTGGACTGCCTTATATTCAGGGCCCCATTTAAACAGAATAGATTCAAACAGAACAAATCTTTCTGCTTTCATAGGAAGCAATTCAGGCATAGTTGGTAAAAACATCTTTCTTGACCCTTTTTTATATCTGAACAGGGTGATATGCGGTACTATTTCCTGAGCAATATCATCCCCAACGGCTTTGGCAAGGGCCTTATTTAATTGTTCAAAACGGGGTTCCGGGTGAAAACGCAGCCAACAATGTCTGAGCTCATCATTTCTGTACACATTTTCAATCTTTTCTGGCACAAGGTCAAAACTTTCCTGATGTGCAGCTATTCTACTAAACTTTTCAAGCATTTCTGTAAGTTCATGAGCCGGCCTGTCCCCAATAAAGTGTAAAGTAATATGCAGTTGTTCCTTTGGGGTAGGTTTTTGAAAAGGATCATCATGACCTCTGTAACATTCAAATAAAGTTTTGGAGACCTGAGTAGCAATAGGAATTGCAGCAAATAATCGCATAAGGGCAATAATACCATATTTTATCCTTTTCCATCAAATTATTCCTAATAAAACCTTAAGAATAAAATAACGTATACCTAAACAATTAACTGTACCTTTGTACATATTTTATGCCGGATGTACTCAGTCATTTAATTAATAAAATCCGGTTTTTACTCAATGTCTTTTAAATCTCTTCAACTTTCAGAACCCATTCTGCAGTCATTGCATGAAGAAGGGTACACCACGCCTACTCCAATTCAGGAGCAGGCAATACCACTAGTTCTTAGTGGAAATGACCTGCTTGCTTGCGCGCAAACAGGAACTGGCAAAACAGCCGCCTTTGCCTTGCCAATATTAAATTTGTTGCATAATGCTTCAAATAATGCCAAAAAGCCTTCAATTAAATGTCTTGTAGTAACTCCAACTCGTGAGTTAGCCATTCAAATTGCAGACAGCTTTAATACCTACGGAAGATACCTAAACCTAAAAACCACGGTAATTTTCGGTGGTGTAAATCAGGGACCACAAGTACAAAACCTACGTCAGGGTACCGATATTCTGGTTGCTACACCTGGACGTTTACTTGATCTTAAAAATCAAGGGTTTGTTCACCTTAAGGAAATTGATTTTTTCATTCTTGATGAAGCCGACCGCATGTTGGATATGGGTTTTATTCATGATATTAAAAAATTACTAACCCATATTCCTCCTGTAAGACAAACTTTATTTTTCTCTGCTACAATGCCACCTGAAATTGTTCAGTTGGCAAATACAATTCTAAAAAATCCGGTCAGAATCCAGGTAACCCCTGTTTCATCTACTGCAGAAACCATTCAACAACATGTGTTTTTTGTTGACAGGCACAACAAAAATAAATTGCTTATTGATATAATTGATAATAATGAAGTCAATTCATTATTGTTATTTACACGAACCAAGCATGGCGCTGATAAAGTAGCAAAATTTTTGGTTCAAAATAATATTTCCTCAGAAGCGATACATGGTAATAAAGGGCAAGGAGCTCGGCAAACAGCGTTAAGCAATTTTAAAAAGAGGATCACAAAAGTTCTGGTTGCAACGGATATTGCTGCAAGAGGAATTGACGTAGATGATCTTGAATTTGTAATTAACTACGATATTCCAAATGTTCCCGAAACGTATGTTCACAGAATTGGCAGGACCGGCCGAGCAGGAGCTAATGGCATAGCCTTATCTTTTTGTGATGCAGAAGAATTGGCCTACATCACTGATATTGAGAAGTTAATATCAATGAAAATTCCTGTTGTGGAGGAACATCCTTATCCAATGATGGATTTTGCCCCTGTCATTCCTTCCAAACCCAAATCTCAAAATGGGAATAATCGAAGACGACCTTCGGGCAACAGCGGAAACAACGGATATAAAAAGAAAAAAAGCACTTCCTGGTAAACAGGATCAATTCATTTTCGGGGTAATCTTTAATTTAGGTTACCCTTTTTTATTTAACTTTAATAAAAATAAAAGCTAAGGCTTGTTTCCATGAAAACTCATCCTTCAACTGTATTATTTCCACTATTTTTTTTGATTTGCAGTTCACTTTTTTCGCAACAAAAAGTCTATTTTGACCTGAAAATCAATAAAGAAAAATACGCTCCAACAGTAAACCCAACTTTACTGACAAATGACTATTCGTTTTTAATGAGTTCTGGTGCCTATTCCAATCTTTCAAATCCAACATCCATTAACGATGGAAACCTTTGGGATGATCCAGAATATACCTTCCCTATTGGATTCACCTTTGAATTGTATGACCAGCTCATTGACAGTATTTATCTGGGACCAGCAAATGGAGGCATGATATCAGGCGTTAGAGATACTAACCTGATACCGAAATACCTTATTATCCCTTTTCTTTCAGATTTCATTGACAGAGGCGTATTGGATGGCATTTCTGTTTCACCGCTAGGTTATGAACTGACTGGCTCTCCAGGTTCAAGGATTCTTAAAATAGAATGGAAAAATGCAGGGTTTTATAATGAAATGGCCTTTTTAAGTACACAAAACGATTTTATTAATTTTCAGGTTTGGCTTTATGAAGGTACCAATACGGTTGAATATAGATATGGTCCAAGGCATGTTCAAAATGACTCTCTGAATTATGATGGAAACACAGGTCCACGTATTGGCCTTTCCGATTACTTTGCTTTTGACCCCTATTTATTAACTGGCCAACAAGGTAATCCTGTTTTGACAGACTCCCTTACTTATATTTCCGGAACTCCAACAAATGGGAGAATTTATACTTTTTATAAATTAACAACAGGTATTGCTAATTCTTTTCTGAAAGAATTAAATTTTTCTATTTACCCTAATCCTGCAAATGTGAATGGCAATGCAACTTTAAAATCCCGAAAGGAACCTTTTTCATCTGTGGTCTTACTCAATAGTTTTGGACAGGTTTCTAGATTTTATGATAGAATTAATGAAAAGGTTTTCAACTTAAATCTCACTGATTTAAGTCCAGGACTTTACTTTGCTAGAATTACAACTGCTTCAAGTTATTCAGAATCTGTAAAGATTGTAGTTCAATAGTTTTCTTTTAATGTGCTTGCCCTAAAAAAATCACATTTGCACAAAACTGCCTTATTTTCTGTAGTTTTCTTTATAATACTTTCTTTTTCAAAGTCTGGGATTTGTCAAAAATTAACACCTGGATTTTCAAAACAGGAATATACTGAGTTACTAAAAATTAATCTAAGACATGCTGATTCATCGTATGCTGCAGATTTTCCGTACCCAGAATATTTTCAATTCATTTACCGATCTCCGGAACTTGGTTTACAAAACAGATGGGATCTATGGGTTTCCAAAGACTCAGTTGCTGTTATTAGCATTAGAGGCACTGTGAAAAGCACTGCCAGTTGGCTTGAAAATTATTATGCAGCAATGGTATCAGCTTCAGGAAAGCTTATTTTAAGTCAAAATGACACCTTTTGTTACCATTTATCAGAGGATAAAAAGGCAGGAGTTCATGTTGGATGGCTAATTGGAATGGCATTTTTATCTAAAGATATTGTTCCTAAAATTGACTCCTGCATTAAAAATGGAATATATTCTTTTTTAATTATTGGCCATAGTCAGGGAGGAGCAATAAGTTTTCTATTAACCTCTTATTTACATCAATTAAAAAAAGAAAATAAAATTCCTGAGCATGTACAATTCAAAACATATTCAAGTGCTGCCCCTAAACCTGGAAATTTGTATTATGCATACACCTACGAAAATTTGGTTAAGTCTGCTTGGGGATTTACAATTGTAAATACTTTTGACTGGGTACCAGAAACACCTGTTGCCTTTCAAACTATCAAAGATTTTAACGAAACAAACCCTTTCGAAAGCGCAAAATCTTATATCAAAAAATTACCTTTCCCTAAAAATATTATTATTTCATCAATGTTTAATGGACTAAAATCACCATTTGAAAAAGCCGAAAAAAGATTTGTTAAACGTTTGGGGAACAATGCAGGACGTGAAGTGGAAAAACTTCTTCCTGGATTTATTCAACCAGATTACCTGGAAACAAATAATTATGTCAGAACTGGAATTACAATTGCTCTTACACCTGACCCAACCTATTTTGAACTTTTCCCTGAAAAATCTGATCAAATATTCATTCATCACAGCTTCAAGCCATACTTATATTTAATTAATAACTATCCTTAATAAATAATTCAATTTTGACTTTTAAAATTCAATAGAAAAAAGCCACTTAGGTAAAAACTGATTCTGCTTGAAAAAAATGACCTATGTCAGTTTAGGAATTGATGAATATCATTTTCCATTCTTCATAGTCATAAGACCTTTGTTTCGATGGAAACGGGTAAAAGAGAACTTAAAAGTATCCCAAAGGATATCTCAGTTTGTTTCCATTGTGGTAGTGAGGTTCCAGCAAAACCTATTCAATTTGACCATCATGCTTTTTGTTGTGAAGGTTGTACCACCGTTTATTCAATTTTAAAGGACAACAGACTTTGTGCTTATTATGAAGTAAGCAATCATCCAGGAATAAACCAGTCAAAGCCCTTGTTTCCTGAGAAGTTTGCCTATCTGGATCATGCTGATATTCAGCAATCTCTGTTAAAATTTCGTTCCTCGGAACATAGTGTGGTTGATTTATTCATTCCACAAATGCATTGCAGTTCCTGTATATGGTTACTCGAACAATTGCATAAAATGAATTCCGGTATACTCAAAAGTCAGGTTAATTTTCTGGAAAAAAATCTTCAAATTCATTTTGATGAAAAGAGTATTAGTCTTCGGTCTCTTGTTGAATTACTCAGCCGGTTAGGGTATGAACCTGTTTTACATGCTGGTCTTGCAGATCAGAGGAAACAAAAAAACAGTAATAAAAATCTGTTCTACAGAATCGGAATCGCAGGGTTTTGCTTTGGGAACATCATGTTGCTCAGTTTCCCTGACTACCTGTCAATTTCCGGTGATTCCCTTGAAGGGCTAAAACCAGTTTTTCAGGGACTTATAATTCTGCTGTCTATTCCAACTTTTTTAATTGGAGGATGGCCTTATTTAAATGGAGCATGGATTAGCCTTAGTCAAAAAAAGATTCAGGTGGATGTGCCGTTAGCATTAGGAATGGTTGTTCTGTTCTTCAGGAGTTTATACGACATCCTTGCAAACGGCGATCCTGGTTTTATGGATACTTTGGCGGGACTTGTCTTTTTTCTGTTAGCGGGAAAATGGTTTCAGCAGGTCAGTTTCGACAGACTTTCTTTTGAACGTGATTATCGTTCCTATTTTCCAATGGCAGTAAATGTGGTAAGGGAAGGCATTGAATCCGTCAAAACATTAAACCAACTTAATCCAGGAGAAGTAATTGTTCTTAGAAACGGAGATCTTTTACCAGCAGACGCCCTTCTGGTTAAAGGCACTGCATTTATGGATTACAGTTTTGTTACCGGCGAAAGTATACCTGAAGAAAAACATGTGGGAGAATTGCTTTATGCAGGCGGTAAACATGAAGGCAGTCCGGTTGAAGTTCAGGTTCTAAAAAAAGTAGAAGAAAGCTACTTAACCAGATTATGGAACAATGAAGTTTTCAATAAATCTAAAGAAAAAAAATTCTCTACTTTCTCTACAAAGGTGAGTGTTTATTTCACATGGGCTATCTTGATTATTGCCTTAGCCGGGCTGGGATTCTGGCTTGGAAATGATAATACTGGTAAGGCAATCAATGCATTTACAGCAGTTTTGATAATTGCCTGTCCTTGTGCACTTGCCTTATCTTCTCCTTTTACCTTAGGCACTGCTTTAAGGTATTTTGCAGCTAATAAATTTTATCTGAATAATCCTGCAACTATAGAATCTTTAGCTGCATGTAACTCTTTGGTTTTTGACAAAACCGGTACCTTAACCTCACCTGGAGAAACGAAATTAAATTATTCTGGAATAAACTTTTCAGAAGAAAATAAACTTCAGTTTGCAGCCTTGTTTTATGCTTCAAATCATCCTTTAAGCAAAAGAATCTATAAAGAATTAAATCTCAACAATGTACTTATTCCAATAAATGATTTTGCAGAAATTCCAGGTGCCGGCATTTCAGGTATGGTTGGTAAAAATATACTTAAAGCCGGAAAACTATCCTGGGTTAGTGAACAAAATACAAATGAAAATGCTGGTCATCCCGATGCAGAAATAAATGCAACTCAGGTATGGATTTCATTGAATGGCAAAGTGCTAGGGAGTTTTTACCTGCACCAGGAATTCAGAACCGGACTTGCTTCCCTTGTTAATAGCCTTAAAGAAAAATATACTTTATTCTTAATTTCTGGAGACAACGCCTTTGATAAAGGCGCTTTAGGAAATATTTTTGGGTCGGTTCAAAATCTGTTTTTCAAATTCTCCCCACATGATAAACTCTCATTTGTAGAAAGTTTGAGGAATAAGGGAAATAAAGTATGTATGGTGGGCGATGGCTTAAATGATGCTGGCGCACTCAAATCTGCAGATACAGGTATAGCCTTAACCGAAAATTCAGTTCAATTCAGTCCATCCAGCGATGCTATTTTAGAATCATCAGCATTAGCTAAGCTACCCGATTTTTTAAGGTTTTCAAATAATGCAATGACTGTAATCAAAATCAGCTTTTGCATTTCACTTACCTATAATATTGCCGGTTTGTGGTTTGCTTTGCAAGGGACTATGTCTCCCCTCTTTGCAGCTATTCTGATGCCGGTATCTTCTGTAACTGTTATTGCCTGGACAGTTGGAGCAACACATTTCATGGCAAAAAGAAGAGGATTAAAATGAGCGTACTGATTTTACTTATTGCATTTAGTCTTGTGATTGCACTTGGCTTTTTAATAGCGTTCATAGTCTCCGTTAAAAACGGACAATTTGATGATAGCTACACTCCTTCTGTAAGGATACTCTTCGATGAAACACCTACTGATGAATCAGACAAATCTAAATAAACCAAATCCAAACTTTTTGTAAACATGCAACAACTGGAAAAATTCAACTACGACAACAGGATTGTGCGGATGTTCACCATCGCAACAGTTGTCTGGGGTATTGTAGGTATGACAGTGGGGTTATTAATTGCCCTTCAACTTGTTTTCCCTTCGCTAAACTTCGGATTACAGTACACTACCTTTGGCCGTATTAGGCCTATTCACACCAACGCTGTCATCTTTGCCTTTGTTGGAAATGCAATCTTCATGGGGATTTATTATTCCCTTCAAAGATTGTGTAAGGCAAGAATGTTCAGTGACTTTCTTGGAAAACTACATTTCTGGGGATGGCAACTTATCATTGTTTTGGCAGCTTTATCTCTTGCACTTGGCATAACAACTTCCAAAGAATATGCTGAGTTGGAATGGCCAATTGATATCCTTATTGCCCTCGTTTGGGTGATTTTTGGAATCAACATGTTTGGTACCATCCTTAAAAGAAGAGAAAGACATTTATACGTCGGTATTTGGTTTTATATAGCCTCACTGGTGACAATTGCTGTTCTGCATATTGTCAATTCATTCGAAATGCCTGTTTCTCTGTTCAAAAGCTACTCATGGTATGCTGGTGTTCAGGATGCATTAGTACAATGGTGGTATGGTCATAATGCTGTTGCATTCTTTTTGACTACTCCGTACTTGGGCTTAATGTATTATTTCCTTCCAAAAGCGGCAGGAAGACCAGTTTACTCTTACCGTTTATCCATTCTCCACTTTTGGACATTGATATTTATTTATATCTGGGCAGGTCCGCACCATTTGTTGTATAGTGCATTACCAGATTGGGCTCAATCTTTAGGAGTTGTGTTTTCCATTATGCTCATTGCTCCATCCTGGGGTGGTATGGTAAACGGATTACTCACTCTTAGAGGCGCATGGGATAAAGTAAGGGAAGAACCCATTCTTAAATTTATGGTGGTCGCTGTGACTGCCTATGGTATGTCCACTTTTGAAGGACCAATGCTTTCACTTAAAAACGTAAATGCACTTGCCCACTTTACTGACTGGATAGTAGCACACGTTCACATTGGAGCTTTGGGATGGAATGGATTCCTAACCTTTGGTATATTATATTATTTGGTACCAAAAATGTGGAATACCTCCATTTATTCTAAAAAACTAGCCAATGTTCACTTTTGGATAGGTACTACGGGTATCCTTTTTTATGCCATTCCAATGTATTGGTCTGCTTTGACTCAAGGTTTGATGTGGAAAGAATTTACTCCTGAAGGCGTATTAAAATATCCAAACTTTCTTGAAACTACCCTTCAGATTATTCCAATGCATATGATGCGTGCTGTCGGTGGTTTGCTTTACCT
>Ga0114980_10002151_pt1 | contig 14046 bp, 13 predicted proteins | sample S_140806_EF_Meta_FD_87018 | JGI IMG/M metagenome (GOLD analysis project Ga0114980, IMG submission 87018) | Freshwater microbial communities from Lake Simoncouche, Canada to study carbon cycling - S_140806_EF_MetaG | ecosystem: Environmental > Aquatic > Freshwater > Lake | place: Lake...
CATTTACTTATATTATAACAACACTTTGTAAGTAAATGGTTAATCCGCGCTTTTAGATAATTATTATTGCAATAACTATCGAAACATTAGTCATACGATACTTGACTAAGCTTTTACTGTAAAATATTATTCTCACAGGTGTTTTGATAGTTCTTTATGCGATCATATATAAAATTTATACCAATATTTTTTCTGGGTTTTTCTGCTGGAGTGCCTTTCACTCTTGCAGCAAGTGTTTTGTCTACATGGCTTGCAGATATAGGCATTAATAAAGCAAGCATAGGTCTATTTTCTTTAGTCGCCATACCATACTCATTTAAATATTTATGGGCGCCGTTTATTGATGGCCTAAAATTACCGGTATTAAATAAATTAGGACACAGAAAAGGATGGCTAATACTGATTCAAATACTGCTAATGCTCAGCATCTTTTTCATGGGCTCCTTGGATCCTCTAAAACAACTCACTTTATGCGCTATTACAGCTATAGTAATTACATTTTTATCAGCAACACAAGACATAATTATTGATGCCTTTAGAATAGAATATTTACCAGTTAGCGATCAAGGACTTGGAGCAGCCTCATACTCATATGGGTATAGACTAGCTCTATATCTAGCTGGAGCAATGCCACTGGTCATTGCTACTTTTGTTTCATGGCAGGCAGCATATTGTGTCGCTGGACTTTTAATGTTAGTGGGAATGTGCACTACTTTAGTTATAAAAGAACCATACGAATTTAAAGCCGCCAAAACTAGCAATTTCCTGCAGAGCATGGTAATAGCGCCATTGAGAAATTTTATCGCTATACCTGGTTGGTATTTTATTATAATTTTTATCATTCTCTTCAAACTTGGTGATGCCATGGCAGGTATCATGACCACACCATTTTTATTGGATATTGGTTTCTCAAAAATAGAAATAGTAGCCATAGTAAAAACTTGGGGATTAATAACCACCTTTATTGGACTTACTATAGGGGGAGTTATGATAAAGAAATTGTCTTTTAAAAAAACAATTTTTATTGCCGGAATATTGCAAATGCTTTCCAATTTAATGTTTATATACCAAAATCATGCTGGTCATAATGACCATGTATTAATAGCAACTATTTCCGTTGAGAATTTAACTTCGGGAATAGGATCTACTGTGCTCGTAGCATATTTAAGTAGCTTATGTAGCATTAAATTTGCTGCCACTCAGTATGCGCTACTTAGTTCTGTGATTACATTATCTCGAAACGTCCTATCCGGTAGCTCTGGTTTTGTCGTTGACTCATATGGGTGGAATGTATTTTTCATTATCAGCGTTATAGCTGCCATACCAGCTTTAGCGCTCATTCCCAAACTTCACACCTTCGAGAAACACAGACAATGACCGCCGAAACAACTACCAAAATCACTCCCATGATGCGGCAGTATTTTTCCATAAAAGAGGAGTATAAAGATTGCCTGCTTCTTTTCAGAATGGGGGATTTTTATGAACTATTTTTTGAAGATGCAGTAACAGCAGCGCCTGTACTTGGTGTGGTGCTAACTCGCAGAGGCAAAACAGCCTCAAATCAAGATATAGAAATGTGCGGAATCCCACACCATAGTTGCAACATTTACATAAAGAAGCTTATAGACCGAGGACATAAAGTAGCTATATGCGATCAGCTAGAGACTCCGGAAGAGGCAAAAAAACGCGGGTCTCAGGTTGTAGTCAAAAGAGACGTCGTCCGCGTTATCACCCCAGGAACGCTGACTGAAGATAATTTACTTGATGGGAAAAAGGCAAATTACCTGATGTCAATTGTGGTAATGGGCAAAGAATTATCTTTAGCGTATATTGATATTTCAACTCTAGAATTCTCAGTCATTACCATTGACTGGCCGGATTTACAAAACTACATGAATATGGTTAATCCATCAGAAATCATACTCTCTGATGGGTTGTTTTTTGATGCAAGACTGAAAGAAATAAAAGAAAATTTTAAAGATAAAATCGTTACGTTCGCAGATAGTTTTTTTGAGCCAAAAAAGAATCACAAAAAGCTGCTAAATAACTTCGGTTTAGCGAGCCAAGCTAGCATCTCTGAATTCAATAATTCTCAGATATCTTGCTGCGGCTCGATACTAGAATATATCTCATTAACGCAAAAAAAGAACACACTGACCTTATCTTTTCCGAAGTTGTTACACAACAAGGATTACATGATTATCGATCGCAGCTCACAGTTAAATTTGGAGATACTCTCTGCAAAAAATGAAAATGGTGTCTCTTTATTTTCTGTGATAGATAGAACGCTCACCAACCAAGGCAGCAGGCTTCTCAAACAATATTTAGCGTTCCCGTTAATCAAATCTGGAATAATCAAGAAGCGCTTGGAATTTACCTCATTGTTGATAAAGCAATCATCCTTACATAACCAAATAAAAGCTCTACTAAAACACACTCCAGATTTAGAACGATCTATCTCCAAATTATCAATTGGCAGAGGTTCTCCAAACGATCTATATATTATTCTGCAAACTCTGATAAATGCAGAAGAACTAGCTTCTATCTTACAAGCAACTTCCGAACCTATTTTAGAGAAAATAATATCCCAGCTAAAACACAATAAAATCACACGAACTTTGCTGGAAAATTTACTTATACCAAGAGATATTTACCTAAATCAAAACGACTTCATTAATCACTCTTACAACAGCGAACTGGCTCAATTATATAGCTTCCGCGCTAGTGTTAGAAATTTTCTTGAAAGCCTCAAGGATGAATATAAACAGAAAACTGGCATCAATAATCTAAAGATAGAATATAATAACATTCTTGGTTATTATATTGAGATCACAAAATCTCATTTAGATAAAATTACCAGCGCTGAGTTTATTCATAAACAAACCATGATTAATTGCTCCAGGTTTGTTACGGAAAAACTCAAAGAATTAGAAACTAAGATTCTGACAGTAAATGAAAAAATCTCAAATTTAGAATCTGAAATATTCAACAGCACCGCAGCAGCTATTTCAGCCGAACATGGATCCTTGCTGCAAATAAGCAAAACCCTAGCCTTTCTTGATGTCATTTCTTCGTTTGCTACAATTGCCGTCGAGAAGAATTATTGTGAACCTGTAATAGAAGATAGTAACGCGTTTGATATCAAAGATGGACGACACCCTGTGGTGGAACATGTGTTATCGAAAAAATCTGGTGACGGCTTCATTCCAAATAACTGCAATTTAACAGCTCAAGACAATATCTGGATTATTACTGGGCCAAACATGGCTGGTAAAAGCACATTCTTAAGACAAAATGCAATTATTGCAATACTGGCTCATATTGGTTGCTATGTCCCTGCTAGCAGCGCGAGGGTCGGTATTATTGACAGAATTTTTACAAGAATTGGCTCTGGTGATGATTTGAGCCAAGGTCATTCAACATTTCTGGTGGAGATGATAGAAACAGCTAATATACTGAATCAAGCCACAAAATCCTCACTAATTATCCTAGATGAAATAGGACGCGGAACTTCCACTTATGATGGTCTAGCAATAGCTTTTAGCTGCTTAGAGCAAATTCATCACTATATAAAATGTCGAACCTTATTCTCAACTCACTACCATGAAATTATAGATCTAGCGCAGAATCTTGATAATATTTCCTGTCACACTATAAAAATAAAAGAATGGGAAGAAAAAATAGTATTTATGCATAAAGTTGTTGAGGGCGTGGCAAATAAATCTTATGGCATTAACGTGGCAGAATTAGCTGGAATACCTAAGATTGTAATCAAAAGGTCAAAAGAAATACTAGATACTCTGACCACCGCTCAAACTTCTTTTCCTATAGAATCAAACCCACGAGTATCTAATCTGCAGGAGCTTGAAAGCTTAAAAATTATTCGCGATGCAGATATCGATAATATGACACCTAGAGAAGCCTTGGAGTTGCTATATAAAATTAAAAAAATCTTGTAATATTGTAAGAAAATCAGTGAGATATTCTTACAGTACCTTGATCTATTTGGGGTATTCTTGATATAAGAACATGGGTTCGTCTTTCTTTTTCGCGCATGCACTGTTCATATTCATCTTTAGCATGTTGAAGATTTTCCACCGCTTCATTATAATCTCTTAAAAGATCCTCATCATCACAATCATAATCTTCATCATAGAAAAACGGGGCTATAGGGCCTAAAGCTTGCTGCACCTTCACACTCCATAATTTTTGTATTAAAAAGAAATTATCACAATCCTCGAACATTTACTCACCTAATCTATATAGTTTTATTTTATATAAAAATAACAAGTGGATCAATATCAAACTCAGCTTCTGTAGAATTGATGAACTACAAAAATCTCGATATCCTGACATTAAGATGATATAACGCTGAGAGAACCGTTCTCCGTCGCTTTGAGCTTTTCTCGCGTAATCCCCCCTGAGTGAAGCGAAGAATTCAGAAGCCAGAGTCTAGCGATATGCTTAAGAAGAGAAACCACTCGCTGTGTTCTTACTCATGAATGTTTCTCTTCCGCTCAACATGGAGAGTATTTGTGAGATGACGCAGGTTCTGCTGGAAAATTTCACTTTTTCTTTCTTCGAAAGATCTGGCTTCGTAAAATAATTCAATTTTAGAGATCAGCAAATCTAGGCTTTTTTCTGCCTTGGTTCACCATTTTTGGTTTGCCAAAGGTAGGTTTATTGCCTTCAGATCTTCTTGAGTGCGTCTGAGATGAGCTTGTTGATTTTTCTTTGAAGAAAGGTTTTTTGCCTTCAGATCTTCTTGCGTGCGTCTGAGATGGGCTTGTTGATTTTTCTTTGAAAAAAGGTTTTTTGCCTTCAAATCCCTGATCGTTTTTTGCAAATGACTTATGAGGTTTGTCTTTGAAGTTTTTATTAGCAAATGAGTTCTTGCGCTCATTGGAATTGCCCCCAAATTCTTGATCGTTTTTTGCAAATGAGTTAATAGGTTTGTCTCTGAAGGTTCTATTAGTAAATGAGTTCTTGCGCTCATTGGAATGGCTCCCAAATTCCTGATCATTTTTTGCAAATGACTTACGAGGTTTATCTCTGAAATTTTTATTAGCAAATGAGCCTTTACGATCTCCGAATTTTCTACCGGAGTGGCTTGGTTTAGTATCTGATGATTTATATTTTTCTTTTGGATTCATCATTTGATAAATAATTCTCCATTTTGTTTCATCTTGAGGGCTGATAAAACTTATGGCTATTCCTTCTGCGCCGGCTCTACCTGTTCTGCCGATGCGGTGTATATAGTCTTCCGGGCATTGTGGCAGATCATAGTTGATAACATATTCTATATGTGGAATATCTAGGCCTCGGGCAGCGACGTCAGTAGCAACTAAAATTCTATTTTTGCTGTTTCTGAAACTTGTGATAACGCTTTCCCTCTGTCTTTGACGCAAGTCTCCGTGAATTGCTTTGGCTTTATGGCTATCTTCGTACAGACGTTTTGCTAATCTTTCTGTGGCGAATTTTGTTTTGACAAAGATCACGACAGAGCCATTGCTTCTTTGTAGATGATTCAGTAGAGTTTCGTATTTTTCTGCTTCTGTAACACGAATAATTTCCTGTTTTATTTTTTCTGTAGGGTTAGTTGTTGAGCCAACAGATACTCGTACTTCGTCAAGCATGTATGTTTTAGATATAGCCACAATTGTTGGTGTGATGGTGGCAGAAAACATAAGCATCTGACGTTGGTCAGGTAGATAATGGGCGATTTTTTCTAGTTGGATAGAGAAACCCATATCAAGCATTCTGTCTGTCTCATCAAAGACAACAAAATCTACTTTATCTAATTTTAGCGACTTTCTCATCAAATGATCGTTAATACGGCCAGGTGTGCCCACAAAAAATCTTGGTTTTTTAGCCAGTTGACTTAGCTGTTTTTCCATCGAATCACCGCCAATGAGCAGGGCAGAATTCATAGGAATATTACCTGCGAGTTTTTTTATTTCATGCAGTACTTGCATTGCTAATTCTCTAGTGGGAGCAAGAACTAACGCTGCTGACTGTGGAGAATTTATCAAATGTGCTATTAGTGGGATAGCGTAGGCCAAAGTTTTTCCTGTACCTGTTTGTGCGGTACCAAATATATCTTTGCCTTCTAAAGCTTCAGGGATAGTCTTTAGCTGTATTGGCGTTGGTGTTTCGAATTTATTACTCGAGATAGATTCGAGTAAAGCTGAAGGTAGGTTAAAATCGCTGAATTTCATAATATAGACTCCATTGTCATTGTAAAACTAAGAAAACGTTGACGTATCAAGGAGTCGTTTGTTCCAAATTTAGATGAACATTTTACTTAGAGATTAAGCGCGAATAATATATTAAATTCAGCAATAGTCAAGGTTTTCTTGGTGAGTGCTTGTAACAGGGGGGTAAGTAATGGTTATGAAGATGGAAAAAAAGAAAATATATAGAGGAAAGTGTGTAAGTTGGGGAAATGAGCCTGGATTTATGGAGAATTTGCCAACAGGAGTAATTGCTTTAGGTATTCAAATAGAAAGCGGTCCGTGTATATCATAAACTAATTTTGATAGAGAATAAGAATTTAGGCTGCTAGAGAGAGATTTTTAGCGGCCTTTTTTGGTTTTTGTGACTGTTGGTCGTTTTGATTAAGATAACGCATCTATGATGTGGATTTCTTTATATTCCTAGCAACCTGGCGAGGTTTTCGTTGACATGCCCGCGGTAATGACATAAAATTCCTGACCTGTTTACGCTAATTTTTGAGATACTGCGCGATGCTGGATTCTATATTTTTATTTTTAACTAAAATTGATTCGTTTTTTTGGTCTTATGTTGGAGTTTATGCAATTATATTTCCTGGCATATATCTAACTATAAAATCCAGGGGATTTCAGTTTAAGGTTTTGATGAATGCCAAGAAGGTATTTAGCGATCTTTATCAAGTTCAGCGCTCAGATGATGATCATGGAATTGGTCCATTTAAGTTATATTTTGCTTCTATTGGTGGGATGATAGGGCTTGGCAACATAGTTATTGTGGTGACGGCGGTGACAATTGGTGGCCCTGGGGCATTGTTGTGGATGTGGGTTTCGGCGTTATTTGGAATGTTAATTAAATATTCAGAGATTTATCTTGGTGTAAAATACAGAATTCCTAATGCAAAGAAGGGGTATGACGGTGGTCCGATGTTTTATTTACAAGAGGCATTTGGCATTAAAGCAATACCTATTATTTCCTGTATCTTGTTATGTATTTATGGCGTGGAGATTTCCCAGTTTAAAATTATCAGTGACACAATTTCTAATACTTTTGATATTGATCCAGTGTTAATGTTGGTGGCAATGATCGTGTTGGTTGTTTACACTGCTGTTGGTGGAGTCCAAAGGGTGGCAAATTACTCTTCTTTATTAATGCCGGTATTTATGATCTCTTACATAATAATGTGCTCTTGGATACTTGCGTATAACTATGAGAAAATTCCTGGCGTATTATATGAAGTAGTTCGTTGTTCAGTATCCGGGCATGCGCCTTTAGTAGGATTCTTGGGCAGTAGTATGTTAGCGGCTTTGCATTTTGGTGTAGCTAGAGCCGTGTACTCTGGCGATATAGCTATTGGATATGATTCCATTATTCAAAGCGAGACCAGAACAAAGCATCCTGAATTACAGGCAAAATTGGCTGTATTCGGACAGCTTACTGATACAGTAATTTGTACATTTAGCATCATGGTAGTTCTAGTTACTGGTGTCTGGACTGATGCAACTCTTTCTGAGCCATCGGAGTTTATTTTAAAGGCATTATCAATGCATTTCCCTTATGTTGATATAATAATGAGTATCTTATTCTTTTTGGCTGGATACAGCACAATCATCGCTTATTTGACAGTGGGGCTAAAGAGCGCTGACTTTATTAGCAAATCTTGGGGAAGAAAAGTATATATCATTTATGCTCTTACAGCATTTACTATGACTCATTTTACCGATCAAACAAATCTTATTATGATCATGAGTCTTTCTGGAGGATTGTTGGTGGTGCTTAATATTCTTGGGATATTAAAGTTGCGCAAAAAGATCAAGTTTATTTAGTTATTTCTTAGACGTTGCCCATTTATCATAATTTTATTGGGTTTTTGTATATTTTTCTGTGAAACAAGAAATATATCTTTTGCAAAAAAAAGATATAGCTATGTTTTGCCATAAAAATATTGAGAGAGCTATGGGAAAAAAACATAATCAAGGCAAAACGAATCATAAAGGGGCTGAAAGATATAGCGCCGGATATCTTAGAATTCTTATAGTGAGATTGAATGAATTGTTGGTTGTTGTTTCCCAAGCAGGAATGGGTTCTCCGAATTATTTTGCGATAAAAAATCAAATAGCTATATATGAGAAGATGTTAGCTGCTATCCAAGGTGCGCACGTCAACGTACCTCTTGCTGCTCAGTCTGACCTTGCTGCTGAAGATAGTAATGCGCCCTTTGCTGCTGAAGATGAGTCACTTGGCGATCAGCCTAGCCTTGCTGCTGAAGACTATGCATCTGGATCTAAAGGCGTTCAACCTGTGGATAGTAGCGTTCCAGCGACATTTTTATTGCCATGGGATTTATTCGAGAATGATACTGATTTGTCGCGCAGTGCTTATAGCGCGGAAGAGGAGTTTTTTAATGTTGACGAGGGAGGAGATGTTAGCGGTGTAGCTGTTCTTGCAGAAGTCGTAAATCCTACAGCCCATGTTGTGGAGTTGCCTCAGTAAGAAAAATATCTAGATATGTTTTGCGTTTCATTGTCTTTAGCGATGATTCTTGAATATATTGGTGCCGCTTTAAAGTTGGGCAAAAACATCACGTTTATGTCACAGGCATCGATTTGATGTGTATGAACTATTTTTTCGTTGCTCAAGCGCTATTTTTTAGATAGTTACTATTAATATAGCATTTATTGATTAGTAGAGGGATTTATGGGTAAGCAATGGCGAAGTAATTCATTTAGAGGGCGAGGTAATTCATTTAAATTTAATAATAAACCTCTAAATCCGCATGCACGAAAACATGGTGAGGAAACAGCGCAAGATGCGTGGAAAGCGCTACAAGCTAGTTTGGTTCAGCGTGCGCCGCAACTCTCTCTTGAAGAAATTGATACTAATCTCAAAGAGCGCAAAGAGGCTTTGGAGCAATTAAAAATTGCTTTGGTATCTTCTAATAATTACGAAGCTATGGAAGCGGTCATAATGGAGCTAAATCGCGTTGATATTCTTATGCAAATGAATCCGTACATAGATGATCTCGATGATTACTATGTTGTGGATCTACAAGAAGAAGAGCCTGGCCTAGTAGGCATCATAGAAACTGGAGTGGGTACGAATCTGTTAGTAACAATTGTAGGGGCGTTGACTAGTCTTTTTTCATAGTTGATTATTAATAATTCAGTTAATCAATCTTTGGCATAAAATTGTTCTTGATTTATTCTTAAAAAGCGATGGTTATGTTATTCTTCTCGGACTAGCAGAACATTATTTGGCACAACAGAGTTCTACAGGCTTGCTAGAGAATGATGTCATTTTTAAGTTAAGTGTAGTTGACAAGACTAAAGATGCAGCTTCAGGGTAGTATTGGTTTGGTGTGTTCATTTTATTATTTTTGTGCATTCTTTTGTAATATTGTATCTTCGTAAGATTTAATTAGATAAAAATTAATGATATAATACTGCTATGTAATGGCAGAGGTATTAATGGAAAAGGACCGTTGTGATATGCGCAGGTGGACACGACCATGGAGGGATCTGGAGGATAAATTAGCGCTTCCTGGGGTTCTTGAAGAGGAGAGGCGCAAGCAAAAAGCGCTCCAATTAGAAGGGGAGTATGATCTTTGCGAGGATGCAGGCTCACAGCATCATTCAAGTGAGTTAGCTGGTATTATTAAGTCTTTATTTGCAGTGTTTTTTTCATCATAAAGATTTGGCTTCAAATTAATATTTTGCTTGGCAGGTGTTAATATCTATACAGTTTCTTATAATTTTTTGTGCTAAATTCTTTTGTGATCTGTCATTTTCAATAATAGTGAGTTGTGTGCCTATGGGCACATTGCAAACCAAGTTCTTTCTACGCACCTCAAGCGTTATCTAGTATAAAATTTATACTATTAATAAAAAAAATTAAAAAATAGCATTGTAATACTAGTTTTTTTCCATTATATACCATATAATCCCATGTTAACCCATCATTAACCATTTAATGATAGAATTATTAAGGAGCATTAAATAAAAAGTATAGATATAGGAAAAAGAAATGTTATTTTTATCGACGTATATAAATAAAATAGATAAAAAGGGGCGTGTGTCTGTACCTTCTTCTTTTAGAGCTTTATTAAGCGAAGAGTTTGCTGGTGTGATAGTGTATGAGTCTATCAGTAAACAATGTATTGAGGCATGCAGTTTAGACAGAATTAAAAAACTAAACGATAGCATTGATGATCTTGATCCATATTCAGATGAGCGAGATGCATTTTCTAGCGTCATTTTAGGTGGAAGTATAAAATTGCCTTTTGATAGTGAGGGCAGGGTTTTATTGCCAGAGCAGCTTCTTAACTTTGCTGGGCTTGATGAGCAAGCTTGTTTTGTGGGTAAAGGTAATACTTTCGAGATCTGGAATCCAGAAAAATATACTAAGCATTACGAGAAAGCTAAAGAATTGGCTAAGCAAAATCGTAACTTATTACGTTTCAATAAAGATAGTAGGTTATAGTATGCATATTCCAGTGATGTTAGAAGAAGTGATAAAACACCTAAACCCTAGGGACGGAGAGACATATGTAGACTGTACTTTTGGGCGCGGTGGATATACTAAAGCCATTCTTGATGCAGCCAATGTTAATGTGTTTGGGATAGATTGCGACCCTGATGCGGCTTTATTTGCTAAAAATTTTAGGTCGCATTTGAAACATCCTGATAACTTCCATTTTATTGAAGGAAATTTCAAAGATATCGTGGAGTTATTGCATTCTCAAAATGTTAGTAAGGTGGATGCTATAATTTTAGATTTGGGAGTTTCTTCAGTGCAGTTAGATGAAGCAGGGCGTGGCTTTTCATTCTCTAAAGAAGCAAGGCTAGATATGAGAATGAGCCGTGATGGTTACAGTGCATATGAATTTGTTAATGAGGCTGATGAAAAGACTATAGCAGATGTTATTTATAAATATGGTGAAGAGCATAATGCTTTCAGAATCGCTCGTAATATAGTTAAAGCTCGCAAAGATAAGGCTATAGAAACAACGACTGAGTTGGCTGATATTGTAAAATCAGCATTTTTCACGAAAAATCGTAAAATTGATCCGGCTACTAAAACTTTTCAAGCTATCAGAATCTTTGTGAATAATGAGCTCGATAACTTGGAAGCAGCATTAGAATCCGCAGAGTCTTTGCTAAAAGAAGGCGGACGATTGATTGTAGTTTCATTTCATTCTCTGGAAGATTCGATAGTGAAACAATTCTTGAAAGAGAAATGCCGAGATAAAACAGAGACTGGGTCCAGATATATACCGAAAACTGTGGATATCGATCTGATCCCGACATTTGCGTACGTAGTCAAAAAATCTGTACAGCCTTCTGAGAGGGAAGTAAAGACAAACCCTAGAGCAAGATCGGCAAGATTGCGTGTCGCTACAAGAATTAACACGGAGGAGATCTATGCTTAATGTTAAGATATTAATTTTAGCATTAGTAGTTTCCTTAAGTTTTTTAGGGCTTGTGGGTGTGAAAGTTTATGTTCATGATGTGCGAGGTGAAATTGCTGCACTTGAGGCTAATAGAGGCAAACTGCGAGAAGAAGTTCAAGTGTTAAAAGCTGAGTGGTCGAATCTCAATAGGCCAGAAAGGTTAAAATCTTTGTCAGAACAATACTTGAAATTTGAGCAGATTAGTAATAATAAAATAAGATATTTTGGAGATAAGGCCCAAGCAAGCAAAGGGCATGAAACAAAAATCATGCCAGTGCATAATGATGGTAGGTACCAACCTGTGAATTGGCGTTATAAGCCTAGAGAATTTATTGTGAAGTCGAAGAAGTAAAGTTATGAGCGAGGAATATGATAGTGTCCACATCCGTCATGTTGAGCAGAGCGAAACATCCAGGGGTAAGAACGGTGAGGTTTTTCTCCATGCGTACAATTCTAGGCTCTTTCTCCTGGATTCTTGGCTTACGCTCAGAATGACTGGGAAGGTTTCAGGGCGTGCTGAAGGGTTTGTGAGGTAACGGTATGAATGAAGTGATTGCCTATTTGAAGCGTTTTGTAGACAACATTAAATTCTCATTCATAGTGCGGGATCACAAAGTTAGTTTAGGCCGTATTTACTTTACCTTATTATTCTTTCTGGCTTGTTACGCCATCATATCCGTTAGATTGTTTGATTTAACAGTATTTAAAGGCCTTTTCGACGGTAAAGATGATTTTGGTGATACCTATACAGATAAGTCTTTAGTGAATCATAGGGGTGATATTTTAGATCGGAACGGCGAAGTAATTGCCTTAGATCTGACCACTACATCCATATATGCTAATCCAAGAGTGATTCACGATAAAGAGGAAGTGTCTCAGAAGCTTGCTAAAATTTTTACCGATTTAAAATATAAAGAGATCTTGCAGAAATTGTCTTCTGATAAATCGTTTGTTTGGATTAAGAGAAATATTTCCCCAAAAGAAGAGTTGATGCTGAATAACGAAGGGATTCCTGGGCTCTACTTCCTTTTTGGTAAACGTAGGGCTTATCCTCAGGGGGCGCTTTTTGCGCATGTTGTGGGGTATGTTGGATTAGACGGCGATGGATTATTGGGTGCTGAAAAATCTTTCGATAAGGTTCTAAAAACAAAAGATGAACATGGCAAGCCTAAAAATCTTTATTTATCTCTTGAGACAAGATCGCAGGGCATTGTCAGAGATGAAGTTATGAGATCTATGAGGGAGTATGATGCCAAAGGTGGGGTCGGTATTTTGCAGGATGTTACTAACGGAGAAATTATAGCTTTAGTTAGCCTTCCAGACTATGATCCAAACAATATTGCGTCTGCAAAAGATGAGCAGCTTTTCAACAAGGCAACCCTTGGCAGCTATGAGGTGGGTTCTACGTTCAAATTATTCACTATGGCTTCTGCGTTGGATAGTGGAATAGTAAAAGTGAGCGATGTTTATGATGTTGATACTCCGATAAAGTCTGGTAGATTTTCCATAACAGATTTTCGTGGGAAAAAGGGGTGGTTGTCAGTTCCTGAAATCATTATGCACTCCTCAAATATAGGTATAGCTCAGATAGCTATGGAAGTTGGTAAAGATAAGCAGTTCAAGAGCATGAAATCATTTGGCCTGTTTTCTGAATTAGGAATCGAACTCCCGGAAAGATCTAAACCATTATTTAAAGAATTATCCAAATGGAGCGAATCAACTTTGATCACGAGTTCTTACGGCTATGGTGTATCGGTATCGCCATTGCATGTGGCTAATCTTGGAAGCGCCATGGTGAATGGGGGGCGGTTATATAATCCTACAATACTAAAAAATAGTCATAGTCAGTACACCCAAATTATAAAAGAAGAGACATCTGATTACATGAGAAAGATAATGCGTTTGGTGGTAAAGCATGGCTCTGGTAAAAAGGCAGATGTAGAGGGTTTATTTGTGGGTGGGAAGAGTGGTACTGCTAATAAATCGGTTAATGGTAGCTATAGCGGAAATTTGCGTATTTCTTCATTTTTAGCTGAATTCCCAAGTAATTCTCCTAAGTATTTGCTCTATATTATGCTCGATGAGCCTAAAGCAAATAAAACCACATTTGGTTATGCTACTGGTGGATGGGTCGCTGCTCCTGCTGTCTCAAGAATCATCAAGAGATTGTCTCCGGTGCTTAATATTGCGCCGCAACTTGCTAATAAAGAAACTATAGAGCAAAGTTTATTTTTGGAGTACAATCCAAGGTCTGTGTCATCTTGAGGGTAAAAATGGAGATTAATGGGGTAAAATACAACTTTGTTACGGATGATTCCAGGTTGGTCAAACCTAATAGTATATTTGTTGCTATTAAAGGAGTGAAC
>Ga0114980_10002152_pt1 | contig 14038 bp, 12 predicted proteins | sample S_140806_EF_Meta_FD_87018 | JGI IMG/M metagenome (GOLD analysis project Ga0114980, IMG submission 87018) | Freshwater microbial communities from Lake Simoncouche, Canada to study carbon cycling - S_140806_EF_MetaG | ecosystem: Environmental > Aquatic > Freshwater > Lake | place: Lake...
TCACCGCCAACACATAACATTGGTTTTCTATAGCACGCGCTTGCAATAAGGTGCGCCAAGCATGATCTCTTTTTTCTGGCCAATTGGCTACATAAATGATGGCGTCATATTCTTCCTGCTTATTTCTAGCCCAAACCGGAAATCTAAGATCGTAACAGATTTGGATTAAAAACTTCCATCCACCCAAGGATACGATCATGCGTTTGTCGCCAGATTTATAGGCTTTGTCTTCTCCGGCGTAGGCAAACAAATGTTTTTTATCGTAAGCATGTAATTGCCCGTTGGGTAGTACCCACAAAAAGCGGTTATAATACTTACCCTCTTCTAAAAGAGCGCAAGAGCCGGCTATAACAGAAGCATATTTTTTTGCCATTTCCTGCATCCAACTTATAACATTTTTGCCAGAGGGGTCTAAAAGTGTTGCTGGAGTCATGGTAAATCCAGTAGAAAACATTTCAGGTAAAATAATTAAGGTATTATGAGCTTGATGCAGCTCAATAAAATCTTCAATTTTGGATAGATTTTGTTTATAATCATCCGAAACAATATCAATTTGTAATAAAAGAACACTTAATTTCTCCTTTTTTCCCATTTTAAAAAAGTTTGGCACGGTTATTGTATATAAGAATACAAGATTACTTTATTGGTTAAGTAATTATCGTTAGTGTGTATGTAAATACGTTATGCCTTTATCGGTTTATTGGTTGTTACTAAGGAGCGGGGAACCGCTCCTTATCTTTTTTATAAAGCTAAGGTATAAATAGAAAATTAAAAACTTGTTTATCCTGCAATATGGTTTAATTTTTTCATATTGATTATTAATTATTTATAAAAATTTTGTAGAATATTTTTGATTTATAAATGTTTGGCACGGTTATTGTATATACTAATTCAAGATTACTTTATTGGTTAAGTAATTATCGTTAGTGTGTATGTAAATACGTTATGCCTTTATCGGTTTATTGGTTGTTACAAAAGGAGCGGGAACCGCTCCTTATTTTTTTGTACTCCTGCAAAATAGTTGCACCTTTGAGCTATGTTACAACTCCATTACAAGAAAGTTCGTCATGCTTTCGAATACCCATTTACCATTTCTAAAGGAACTAAAACACATCAAGAAGCATTGGTAATAGCCTTAGGCATGGGCCCTTACTGGGGCTTTGGAGAAGCCTGCAAAATAGATTACTATGGTATAGACCTCGATGCCATGATAAGCCTGCTGGAAAGCAAAAAACAGGTTATACAAAAATACGCCCTCACCGACCCAGAACGCTTTTGGCATTTTTTACACCACCTTATTCCCGATCAGCATTTTTTAATAGCCGCTCTCGATTGCGCGGGTTGGGATCTGTTTGCCAAAATGCGACAAAAGAAAGTATACCAATTAATAGGCGTTGAACAATTGCACGCACTTAGCACCAATTATACCATTGGTTTGGCTGAGCCAACCGAAATGCTCGAGAAAATGAAAGCGCACCCTTGGCCTATTTATAAAGTAAAAATTAGCAACGCAAACGATGTCGATACCTTGGCGCTACTCAGAGCACATACTAAGTCGCTTATTCGAATAGATGCCAATGAAGCATTGGATGTAACCACTACTTTAAAATTGCTTCCCGAATTTGAAAAATTAGCTATTGAACTGATAGAGCAGCCCATTGCAAAAGATAATTATGAGGGCATGCAAGAGCTAAAAGCAAAAAGTAGTATCCCGTTTTATGCAGATGAAGCCTGTGTAACTGAAAACGATGTGATACGTTGCAAAAATGCATTTCATGGAATCACGATTAAACTCAGTAAATGTGGCGGAATAACACCGGCTTTAAGAATGATAAAAGAAGCTAGAAGTCTTGGAATGTCCATAATGCTTGGCAATATGAATGAATGTAGTATTGGCACTGCAGCCTTGGTACATCTGCAACATTTGGTAGATAAAATGGATGCCGATGGGCCTTTGTTGCTAAAAGAAGATAGTGGAAAAGGGCTCTTTTATGAACATGCTATAGCATGTGTAGAAGATAAAAACGGATTGGGCATACAAGCGCTTTAATGAAAACGCTTTGGTCCGTAATTTCGATTAATATCCGAACCGCAACCACAACCTTTTTTTGCACTTGCACAAGAACTTAATAGTTGGCTAGCTAAAGCAACTAATAATAAACCATAAATAATTTGTGCAGCTTTGTGCTTCATAGGTAAACTGATTACATTTGTAAAAATAACAAAGCAATTTTAAATTCTGCTAAAAATATTTTAATCGCACCCTTAGACTGGGGAATGGGACACACCACACGCTGTATACCCATAATCCATCATTTACTTAAAGAAGAAAAAAGGGTTTACTTCGCTGGCAACGAACAACAGCAAGCACTCATCAAACATTACTTTCCTACACTGCCCTGCCTTTACTTAAACGATTACCAAATTAAATATAGCAAGCGCCTCTTATTTTGGAAATTAGTACTTCAAGTTCCCAAAATAGGTATTAGTATATTACGAGAGCATCAGGCCTTAAAAAAAGTACTTGCTACACATACTATAGACACGGTTATTAGTGATAATAGATATGGATTGTGGCATTCTACTATTAAAAGCATATTACTAACACATCAAGTAAGATTACCCGTAAATGTAGGCAAACTCTTCAACCCCATTGTACAGTTTTGTTATGAACAATTACTAAGCAAGTTTTCTACAATTGGCATCGTTGATCAGGAACAGCTACCTTATTTAGCCGGTGCATTATCGCATCCGAAACAATTGCCCAAAAAGGCCCATTATATCGGTTGGCTTTCTGCTTTTAGTATAGACAACCCAACAAGTACACGAGATGAAAAATATATTTTAGTAATACTGTCCGGAATAGAACCCCAACGCTCTATTTTAGAACGAAAACTAATACCTGTTTTAAAAGAAAACAAAAGCAATTTTGTTATTGTTGGTGGAAATCCGGCATTAAAAACACCTAGTGCTTTTCCAGAAAACGGACAATACATTCCCTATGCCGATGCCCAATCCCTTTTTCAATTGGCACAAGCAGCATCGTTAATAATTGCAAGAAGCGGCTATTCAACTATTATGGATTTAGGATGGATAAACAAACCTGTTTTACTCATTCCCACTCCCGGACAAGCAGAGCAAGAATATCTTGCGCATTTTTTACATACCACTTATGGAATTGCTACGTGCACTCAAGACGCAATAAGCTCCGAATACATCAACCAAACTCACAAAACACTAAGCCTTGATAAAGAGCAATATGTTGTTTTTAAAACTATTTTGTAAAATTAACTTGTCTTTTTGTAAAGTATAGTTTACATTTATGAAAAAATATTGTATGATTACGCATTATCTTTTCCCACACACGTATAAAAAATTTGGTTTATTATTAATTGTTTTGTTCACGCCCTTATTAATATTAAACTGGATTGAAGTATTTGAATTTTCCTTTTTAATAGATACATCACCTATGACTAATTCGATAAGTGGAATAGTAAAAAATAATGGTGACTATAATTTAGAAGTATTCTTAAGTACAGTGTTAATAGGATTAACCTTAATTTCTTTTTCTAAATTTAGAATAGAAGATGAATTAACAAACTATCTAAGAAGCAAAGCACTCTTCTATGCATTCACAATAGAACTCTTATGTGTTTTATTTAGCATCTGGTCTTTTCATGGTATAAACTTTGCCTTAGTTATGTGTTATTTTACTTTGTTGCCACTTGTGCTTTATACGCTTTTGTTACATTTTTTTTATTACTATTATCAATTCAAAAACAAGTAAACATTGAAAAATACGCTTAAGGTACATAGGGCTCAACATGCTATTACGCAAGAAGAATTGGCTAATGCTATTGCAGTTTCCAGGCAAAGTATACATGCTATTGAATCTGGCAAATTTGTGCCCTCTACTATTTTGGCTTTAAAATTAGCGCACTATTTCAACGTTTCCGTAGAGGCTCTTTTTATTTTAGAAAAAAGAGATTAAAGACTAATTTTTTATTTGCACCTTTGCACTGGTGAAACAAAGCACAAAAGCACACTTAGCCCTATTGGGCGCTAATTTCTTCTACGGAGCCGGATTTACGGTGGCAAAGCATATTATGCCTCGCCTCCTACAACCCGCAGCATTTATATTCTTACGCGTAGCCATAAGCACTTTATTGTTTTGGGGCAGCTATCTGTTGGCCAAAGAATGGAGAACGGGAATCAAAAAAGAACATTGGTGGAGATTGGTAATGGGTGGAATTTTTGGTGTTGCCGTTAATCAGTTATTATTTTTTGAGGGATTAAATCTCACTTTTCCTATTCATGCATCTTTAATGATGATGAGCACCCCTTTATTAATAACCTTATTTGCATCGATACTATTAAGAGAGCGTATTTCTTGGGACAAAAGTTTAGGCTTGGTGATAGGCATTAGTGGTGCTATTTTATTGATGAGTGCTGGAAAAGAAATAACACAAAATGGCACTTCTAGCAAAGGTGATTTTCTTATATTTCTCAATGCGGCCTCCTATGCTATTTACTTAGTTACCATAAAACCCTTAATGAAATTATATAGACCATTGATAGTTATACGATCTGTTTTTTTAATTGGTGGTATCTGTGTCATTCCTTTTGCTTGGAGTAGCTTGCCCTTGATTCATTGGCAAGCATTCAACACAACAGATTACGCGTGCTTGGCATTCATTATTATTTGTTGCACTTTTTTTACCTACCTATGGAATGCTTATGCATTACAAATATTAAGTCCGTCTACAGCTGGTGCCTATATCTACTTACAGCCTTTTTTTGCAGCAGCCATAGCCATGGTGTTTCTGGGAGAAGGATTTACAATAATAAAAGCCGTGGCTACACTACTCATTTTTTCTGGAGTATACTTAGTAAATTTTGGTTTTAAAAAATACGCTAAATAGGACTATTGATTACCAAACATAATCTTGTTTGACGCTCTTTTCCAATTGCAAAATAAGCTCATTAGTAGCAGGGCACTTATCAAGATTTTGAGTAAAGGTATCGTTGTATAAATCAAACGGTTTTTTATTATGATGCGGAAATTGACTACAATCTAGAGGGCGTATTTCGTAAATACTACACTTGTTGGTTTTCAAATTCAAGAATTGACACGGTGTTGTTTTGTTTACCCAATCACCATTATCCTCATCTTGCATCAACCATTTTTCTTTAAAAGCCTTTACCGTCATATTGAAGTGCGCGGCAATTCTTTTCAAATCACTTGCTGTGTAGGTAGGTGTCATTGTTTTGCAACAATTAGCACAAGCTAAACAATCCACCGCTTTCCATACCCTAGCATCTGTTTCTTTTACTAATTTTGGCATATCTTCTGGTACGATACGATCCAATTTAGCAAGGAATTTTTTTAATCTTCCTTTGTTACCAGCAGCACGTTTTTTAAATTTCTTAATGTCCATAATGCTTGCGAAAATACATAGTTTCGTTGTAATCCTAGTGTATTTTTTATTTTTTTATAAAGCCCGCTTCCTTACCTTTGTAATAAATGCATATCTAACGCTTAGCTTAGATATGATGGTAGATCCAATGAGCATCAACGTTACTTCAAAAATTAATAGTATTACCCTAGTTCTTGCAATGGCTTTAAGTGCTTTTGCAAATGGACAAGTTAGAGATAGCACTCTTCACTTTGTAGATTCCATTCAATTACAGATCAAAGATTCATCGCAATTACCGAAACCCAAATTAAAAACACTTAAAGGGGTTGTATTCGACAAAACAATTAATGAACCCGTAGCATTTGCTACCATATACTTTCCTAAAAGTACGGTTGGTACAGTTGCCGACGAGCAAGGTTATTTTGAATTGAATTTTGAAAAGGTACCTAACGATACCTTACGAATTCAAGCTATAGGATATAAAACCTTCAATTATTTATGGAGTAAAAACCCAATTGACTCCTTTGCCCATTTTGTAATAGAACAAAGTAACACGATGCTTAAAGAAGTAGTAATTAAGGCAGGCGAATCGCCTTCTATACTATTTATGAAAGAGGTTTTTAAACATAAAAACAGCAATGATATTAGTAAGAACAGCAATTACTCCTACGAATTATACAACAAACTAGAAGCTGATGTTACGGGATTGACAAAAGCACAATTTGAAAAGATTCCTTTTACAAAACCGTTTAGTTTCATCTACAATAATCTGGATAGCACCAGCGAGAAAGAATCGTTTTTGCCAGTATATTTAATAGAAGCCTTATCGGATTATTACTGCTCCAATAATCCCAAAGGACAACGAGAGATTATAAAGGCAAGCTTACAAAGGGGTATCGAAAATGAAAGTATTGCTCAGTTTTTGGGGAGCATGTATCAAAATATTAATTGCTACAACAATTTTATAGATGTATTTAATAAAAAATTTATAAGTCCATTAAGTTCGGCAGGACTACTTTTTTATAAATATAGAATTACAGATACACAGTATGTAAAGGGAGTTCCAGTAATACAAGTACAGTTTAAACCAAAACGAAAAGGGGAAAATTGTTTTTATGGCTCTTGTTGGATAGTAGATTCCAACTACTCGTTGCAACGCATCAACTTAAATATACCTGAAGAAGCCAATGTAAATTTTATTGACAAGGTAAGTTTGTATCAAGAGTATAAGATACTAGAAAACAATGCATGGGTTTTGAACAAAGACAAATTAAGTGCTCATTTTATATTGCCGTATGGTTCAAAATTACCGGGATTTATTGGTCGTAAAACCAGTTCATATAAAAACATTCACGTAAATGAGGCATTTATTTTAGACTCCATCAACCGTGTTGCTCAGCAAAAAGAGCTGAGCATAGTAGCTGGAGCGAAAGACAAAGACAAATTGTATTGGTTAGAAAACAGACATGATTCCCTTTCACAAAACGAAAAGAATATTTACAAATTCATAGATACGGTACAAACATTACCCGTCTTTAAACTTTATAAACGAGTAATACAAGTTGTAACCTTAGGCACATATGATACCAAGTACTTTCAGTTTGGACCTTATTGGTCTATGTATAGTAGAAACAGAATAGAAGGTACTCGATTGCGTTTCTCTATGGGAACTACTAAAAATTTATTTAAAGATTTATATCTTTTTGGATATGCAGCCTATGGCACCTTAGATCAAAAATGGAAATATAAGGGGAGTGCTTTGTATTTACTCAATCGTGCTCCAAGGTCTTATGTATATGCTTCTTACAAGCATGACTTAGACAGGCAAACGGGTAATTATGAAGACGCTACAAGTGACTATCTCTTTGGTAATATTATTAGAAAAAGTGGAGTGCCTATAAAATTGGCCCTTTCTGATGAATATCGTTTAGAGTTTTTTAAAGAGCGGTTTAATGGTTTTTCATTTCACACACAACTAGTCCATAAAAACTTTACACCCTATGCACCATTGCCTTATAATTTCATTTTTGATCAAAACTATAATAACGGCATAAGCTTATCCAATACAGAGTTTGGAATTAAATTACGCTATGCCTATAAAGAAAAATTTTTGGAAGGTGATTTTCTAAGAGCAAGCCTTGGTTCAAAATACCCTATTGTTGAATTAAAAATTGCGGGCGCCATTGGTGGTTTTTTGAAAAGCTCCTATACCTACCAAAAGGCTCAATTGAGCGTATCCGATAATGTGAATATAGCTCCATTTGGAAATCTATATTATAAAGTATTTACCGGTAAAGTGCTCGGCGTGGTTCCTTATCCTTTATTAGAAGTGCATCCGGGTAATGATTTTCATTACTATAACAGAAACGATTTTAACATGATGTATCGATACGAGTTTTTAAGTGATCGATATGCTGGGTGCATGATTGAGCATACGATAGGGAATGGTCTTTTTAATTATATTCCAGTTGTTAAGACATTCAAATTACGACAGTTTTGGAATCTAAAAGCCTTGTATGGTAATTTGAGTAAGGAAAATTACGATTTAAATAACCCTAGTATCAGTAGTTATAACTATCCGTTCAGAACCTTATCTAATATACCTTATATTGAATTGGGAACGGGCATTGAAAATATTCTTCAAGTGTTTCGACTTGATTTTGTTTGGCGCTTAAGTCCAACAAATATTGTAGAAAGTATACCAAGAAATTTTGGCGTATTTGGTAGTGTAAAATTCGAGTTCTAAGCCATTTCCCAAACTGCTAAAATTTGAGCAGCATGGTTTTTGGTTTCAACTTTGTCTATAACATGTTCAATAATTCCTTTTTCATTAATTAGAAAAGTAACACGATTGGTGCCCATATACGTTCTACCCATAAATTTCTTTTCACCCCACACTTCATAAGCGGTCACAATATCTTTAGACTCATCGGCAACAAGAGGGAAACTCAAATTAAACTTAGTTTCAAATTTTTTATGACTTGCTACGGAGTCGGTACTTACACCAATAACAACAATGCCTTTCTTTTTTAGTAAGGCACTATTTTCTTCTAAATTACACGCTTGTGCGGTGCATCCTGGTGTATTATCTTTTGGGTAAAAATACAACGCTACTTTTTTTCCTTGAAAATCGGCTAAGGAAATTTTGTTGCCATTCTGATCTACCCCTTTAATAGCAGGTGCTTTTTTACCAATTTGAATGCTCATGATGTTGTTTTTTAATTAAACAATTATTTGCTAATAAAGTTGAAGGAAAGTGTTTTTTTATTGCCATTTTCATCTATTGCAACTGCTTCAAGCGAATGCTTACCAGGTTTACAATGTGCATCCATTTTATAATACCATTCTTTCCCTCTTTGTTCAAAACAAATCCAATGCTTATCTATTGAGCATTGAAAAGAGGCAATGCTTGTGTACGCATCACGTACTTGAAATCGAAGTTCGTTACTTATTTTACCCTGCTTTGCCGAAGTCATTAAGGTTATCGCGGGTGCGGTAGTATCTATTAATAGTTGAAAACTTGCTAATTCTTTGGTAGTAACTACAAACCGTTCGTCGTCTAATACCGCTGCTTTATAAACCGTATCTTGTTGATTGATGCATTGCATAACCACTTTGTTTTGCAAATGAATTGGGACTTCTCGATTAGGCCTTATAGCTATGCGCATAGCTTTGTGAAGCGGTATAGCCAATTGATTTGTAATCACCTGAGGAGAAAGTCGGGTTCCGGATTTAATTATAGGATTAAATGGAGCATTGTCATAAACACTATTTTCTGGAATAGTAATAGCTACTGCATCTTTTTCAAAAGCGTAGGCTGTATTTGGGAAAAGGGTATAATTGTTTTTTACGGTATCTATTGCAGCAACAACGATAGTGCCCATTATTGTAGTGCTATTAGAAAGTGCATCTATACATTCAATTTTTAATTCATGATGTTCTTTAGGCAACCAATTAAATTGCTGATTGGGATGGGTATATAAATGCGTTAAAGCATTGCCAGGCAGGCGAAATAAAAGCTGCACCCAAGACGAACTATTTTTATATAAAGGATAATCAACAAAAGCATGCATATAGCGTGTAACGTCATATCCAATATCATCTAGGGTAATGGTTTGTATCAGTTGCTGATCGATATAAACCCTGCAGGTATAGTAGGTTAATGTATTGGTACTACCTTGCATATAATCATTGATCTCTATGCCCCATCCGGGATTGGAGGAACTTACATACATGATATCTTTCACCAAATAAGAAGTCCCACTTTTTTGTAAATCATACGCTTTTCTGGTAGGGTCATAGTTGCTTTTAGATCGATCATACGTACATATACGAATCGGAATCGGGGCAAGCGTATCTGCTATCGATAGTCCAAACAACATCGGATTTAAAGGATGTTCGCTAAGCGTATTACGTATTTCAAAATGAAGATGCGGCGCTGTAGATGAGCCCGTATTGCCACTATAGGCAATAAATTGTCCTTGTCTTACTGGAAATTGATCAGAATTTAGAGTTACATCAATATTCCATTTTTTTTGTGCGTATTGTTGTTGTCTGACAAATTTCTGGAGGGCCGGTTCAAAATCATTTAAATGCGCATACAGGGTAGTAAAACCATTGGGATGCGTAATATAAATAGCATGACCAAAGCCTACTGCATCTAATTTTATTCGTGATACATAACCACTAGCTGCGGCATAAACGGGTAGGTTTTCTTTGCCCAATGTCTTAATGTCTATACCACTATGAAAATGATTAGGTCTGCATTCACCAAAATTACCTGCTAAAAAAATAGGAGTAGCAAGTGGATTTGTAAAATAGTTTAAGGGATAGGTGTGTTGTGCATAGGTAACAATGCCTATTAACATTAAATAAATCAACGCTCCGGTTTTCTGAAATAATTTCATGATTTAAAGATACAGCAGCCATAGAAAATAATCACTTTTTTAAATGCCTTTTCGTAATGAAATTGTATTTTTGCGAGGCTTATAAAAGACCAATTAGATAATGTTTGGAAAACTAAAAAATAAATGGAAGCTAAGTTCTACTCAATTAGCATTAGTGTTTATAACTTTTGCACTGGGTGGAAGTAGCTGCAGTTGGCTAAGCAAACAGATGATAGGTCTTTTTCTTGATACCAAGTCTTTACTTTGGTGGATCTTATACTTAATAACAGTTTGCCTCTTATGGCCACTGTGTGTTTTAATAATTAGTATTCCTTTAGGGCAATTTACTTTTTTTAAAACCTACGTTACAAAGATAGTAAAGCGTTTCCGACCCTAATTAATGTAATATACTGTGAATAATAGCTAGTGATTTCATAGTATGCATATGTTCGGTATGTTGTTTCAAAAACAACAACATCCAATCTAATACCTCTTTTCTTGTTTGGCTATTTGATTTAACGTGTAATAGCGACTGCATCGATGTACATTGCATAATAGCTGATAATAATATTACACCATCTTTTTTTAACACACTAGCATCACCTGTATTATTTGCTGTAAAGGTGGCATCGCTTATACTTATAAAAGGGGTATGCTCAGAATAAACACCTTGAATAGCATAGCCTAAATAAGCAGCACAAGAAAGCGTAAAATAAATAGGATAATTACCCATCTCATTCGGCGGCGTAGCGTCAAGTGTTTGTAAGAATTGTTCGGTAAAATCAAATAAGTCTGTTTGTATACTTGCTTCTGGTAATAAGCGAAGTAATAATTCTATAGCATACAAAGCCACCGTATTGGCTACAACTTGCTCTTGCACTTGTTGATAATAATAGGCAACGCCAAATTCTTTAATAGATTGTAACGACTTATTAGGCTTATGTTCTACAACTACATCCAACTGACTACCTATTTGTAACAAACCAACTCTGTTTGTTTTAGACTTAACACCTACACTTCTTACACCTTTCATCAAGTAGGATTGCACTCCATACATCTCTGTAAAGAGTGTACAGATCAAACTTGTCTCTCCATATTTTGTTGTTCGCAAAACAATGGCTTTTGTTTTTTGCTGCATCTACGGATTGATTATCAATTTTGAAACCATTACCTCTTGTCCCAATTTATCAGAAGCAAAAATTAAATAAACACCGGGGGCGGGTTTGTGACCAGTATAATCTACTCCATTCCAAATGGCTTGTCCGCCAAGCGCTTTGGTTTTATATACTAATTGACCATTGATATCTGTAAAGCGCACATCAGCATTTTCTATTAAACCTTTTATAGCAATGGTTCCAGAAAAGCTTGCGCTACTAATTGGATTAGGGTACACCAATACCTCTTTATAGGTGTCTCCACCTTCCGTGGCTGTACTTTTAAAACTTACCAAACCAAACTCTGTACCAAAATATACATCACCCGTTTTACTATCAATACTAATTGTGTTAATATTATTAGAGGGCAAAGGGCTGTTGTCTACTGTAAAGCGTTGAATGATTTTTGTAGCATCTTCACTAATCAGCCATATGCCATTATTAGAACCTACCCATTTTCTATTGGCACCATCAACAGCTATTGCTGTAATATTTTCTCCAGCAAATAAATAGGAGGCAAATTGATCATACTGCACAATTCGTATTTCTGCTTCACAAGTTCTTGTTATTACATTTCTTGGACAGTTTACAATTCCGATGCCGTTGTCTGTACCTATCCAAATTGATCCAGTGTTATCTTTAACCAAACAGTTTACTTGATTACTTGGCAAATTTCCTGCCCCCTTACCTGTTAATAATTGTACATAGGTATCATCAAAAGCATTTTCTATGGTAGTATTGTCGTTATATACAATTACACCACCACCTCTTGGTGCATAATACCATTTTTGATTATAATCATCAATAAGCAAACCTGCGGCTGCATAGGGAATAGGCCTGGTAGTATTAGGAATCTGAAATTTATAAACTGTATTGTTTCTTTTTTTACAAATCAGTTCTTTTGTAGATCCAAACTGATTCATCCATAAATTTCCGTAGCTATCAAATGCCAAACCAGTTACATTAAAATGGCCAGGCTCTGTTGCCGATTCGCTTAAAAAAGAGTTTTGCTTAAAAGAAGTAGCCGTGCCATCACTCTTGAAGGACCACATTCCATTGTAATAAGTGCCCGCATAAAGTGTGGCATCGATGGGATCTTTAGCTAAGCATAAAAAATCGCGCACGGTATCACTAAAAAATGGATAAGACCATGCCGTGTAATTTTTCCATTTAAACGGTTCGTTTCTAAACGAAATACCGGCTGGACTATTCATAGGACCAAATTTATCGTCGTAACCTCCATGGGCTACAATTAGCTTTGTATTATCCGCTAATATACTGAAGGCGGTAAAGGTGGTAGGACAATCGAAACGTAGGGATAAAATAGCACCTGAGGTAGTTAGGTATTTAAGCCCCTCGTAGGCATCGGCAATCATCCATGCGTCGTTTAACATAGAAACCGTTTGAACGGGTTTGCCCATACGTATAGCATCTAATTTTTGTAAAGTAGTTGTGTACGTTATAAAATTTCCCTGTCCTAAAGAATCGGAAAAGGTACAAAGCACTAATTTATTTATAGTGCTTGCCAAATAAGTTATAGACTTATCTACTTTAAACTTAAAGCTACTCGTGTCTTGAATAATTTGAAAAAGACTATCTTTTTTTGACCAAAATATTTCTTGACCATTACTAGTAATGCAATTGCTAGAAGTAGCTGGACTAATAAGCGTCCAATTATTCATGGATTGAAGAAAAGGATTATTTTTATTGGCTTTATAAATACCCGCATTGGTGCATACATAAATATTCGATTGGTGTACACATACATCTTTAATGGATAAGGTTTGCGAGGAGGCTATTAAATTATAGGTGTTTTTAACTTCTCTATTTTTAATGTCGATAAGCACTAAGCCAAAATCAGTAGCCACATAAAGCCATCCGTTATTAGCATATAATCGATTAATAGTTTTAGAGCCGGTAATCGTTTTTAGTTTTATGTCAGGTATTGAAAAAAAATAATCGTCCTTATAAAAATCTAAGTTGCCATTAGCATAAGCAAAAACAAAGCAATCCGTTGTGGCATCGTAAGCAGTATGGGTAGTTTGCACATCATGCAAACCGTTTACTTTACTAAACGTTTCAAAACTACCGTCTTTTGTATGATAAGCATAAGGAGCAATTTCTGTAGCTGCAAATATATCAGCTCCATTAGTACTTACCCCTAATGCTAGATTATAGGATAAGTGGGATTGCCATAGGCCTATGGCTTGTTCTTGTGCAATGGCAGTAATAGAAAAAAGAAAGTAAAAAATAAAACTATATTTCATGTGCACTATTTTAATAAAGCGTGAATAGTGATAGGTAAATAACGATGCTCAAGCTGTTGCACTTTTTTTGCAATGGCTAGAGGGGTGTCAAAGGCATCGATGGCTACTTTTTCTTGTAGTATGATGGCGCCTTCATCATAATGTTCATTTACATAATGTATAGTAATGCCTGTTTCTGATTCATTTGCTTGCCTTACCGCATTGTGTACATGCATGCCATACATCCCTTTGCCACCATATTTTGGTAATAACGATGGATGAATATTAATAATTTTGCGTTCAAAAGTGGTCACTAGCTTTTCGGGCAATTTCCA
>Ga0114980_10002156_pt1 | contig 14024 bp, 10 predicted proteins | sample S_140806_EF_Meta_FD_87018 | JGI IMG/M metagenome (GOLD analysis project Ga0114980, IMG submission 87018) | Freshwater microbial communities from Lake Simoncouche, Canada to study carbon cycling - S_140806_EF_MetaG | ecosystem: Environmental > Aquatic > Freshwater > Lake | place: Lake...
AGTGTTCAGCAGGGTGATTTCGCCACCGGCGAAGGGGCTGAGGTTGGTGAAATCGATCGTGGTGCCGTCGAGGCTGGGGGCATGGCCGCTCTCCACGAGCAGCTGGCTGTTTCTCAGGTTGATTCCCCCGGCACTGGCGATGCGGATGTCGCCGGAACCGGCGCCACCCTGGGCCGAGAGGATGCTGGTGTCGATGTGGATGCCGTCGGTGGCGGTGGAGCCCCGCGCCACTAGCCCGATGTTGCCGGCGAGGTTGGCGCTGGCATCGGCGCGAACCTGGGCATTGGAGATCCGGATGGCCCGGTCGCTCTCGAGCAGCACGTTGCCGCTGGTGTTAGTGAGGGCGATTGTCTTCGGCTCTGGCCAAGGCTCCCCCCGGCTGCCCACGGCCTCGCGTAGCGGTGCCAGATTTTGGCTGGCCAGGATCTCGCTGCCCTCGCTGACGCTCAGATCGGCCTTGGAACGGAGATGGATTAGCGGGGTCTGACTCAAAAACACACCCGGGATGATCTCCTGGGAAGCCGGTGCCAGCAGGTCTGCCAGGCTGTGCACCTCGAGGTCGAGCCGGCTGGACTTCAGGCTGATGGCGCCATTGGGCGCGGTGCTTTCCAACCGGATCAGGCCCTTGGGAGCCTCAATCGTGGTGTTCTCCAGGTCCACCGACCCCCCGAACACCTGCACCATGCGGCCCTGCAGGGTGCTGCCACCCAGATGGATCGCCCCGGCTGGCTGGTCGCCCGGGGCGAAGGTCTGCAGGGTCACCAGGCCCCGCTGCCCCGGCACGCCCGCGCCGAGCTGCAGGTCGTTGAGATCCATTCGCTGGGCCCGCAGGCTCACCTCCTCGCCGGCCTGGAGCCTGCTGCCGGCCCCCGCCACCGCCCGCACCGCCGTTTCGGGAGCCTGGATCAGCAGGGAGCGTTCCACCTGAATCCGGCCCCCCTCGAGCACCACCGGGCCGTTCGCCTCCCGACCCATCTCCTGCAGGGTGCCCAGGGAGACGGTCGCCGGCTGGCTGGGATCGGGAACCCCGTTCAGGCCAGCGGCTTGCTCCGCGGTGGTGCGGAGCACATCAAAGCCCTTGCCCTCGCCCAGATTGAGGCTGGTGGCCGTGCTCAGCATCAAGGTGTTCACGGGGGAGAAGCTGGCGCCACGGCCGAGCCAGATCCCCCCGGGGGAGAGCCAAAACAGGTTCGCCGCTTCGCTCAGGGCCAGGGGCTTGTTGAGGAAGGTGCCCTGGGGATGGGTCACCCCCACGACCACGTTGGTGCGGCCGCGGTTGTCGATGGTCACACCGCTCACCCCCTGGCGGGTGTCGAACTGGCGGAAGCGGTAGAAGCCGTTGGGGCCGGCGCCGATGCCCCCGTCCACCCGGCAGGCGCCCGCCTGGCAGCTGCCGCCATCGGTGCCATTGACCCGGGTGTTCAGGCCTCCGCCCACCACCTGGGCGCTGGCCGGGGCGGCGAGGCCGGTGAGCAGTAGGGCAACCAGCCGCCGGCCCAGGCGCGCGGGATGGTCAGTATCGGGTCGGGCGGAGGGAGTCATGGGTCGAACACGCAGCCAGGGGATGTCTGTTGATTCGGCCGGCGATAGAGGTGGAAATCGAGCGGGAAGGATCAGGATCGAGCGCCTAAGGCCGCTTAAGACGATCAGCAGTGATTTGACCAGATTATTATGCAGTATTTAAGCCGTGAGACGAGTCACTGCATGCTCGCTAGCGTCAGGGTAAGGTAAAGGCATCGCTTTCGGTTACTCAATGGAAGCCCCACCCCCCCCTTTTTTTTTTAGGGGGGATACTTTGAGTCCCCGCCTGAGTTCACGGTTCGAAGGCTCTTATGACTGCGAGTTCTGGTGAGGCTGCTGATCAAGTCCATGTCGTGTCCGACTCGATCACCCCGCTTCCTCTCTAAGTAGCTCCATGTTCGATCTGGCTCGCTACGCCCTTTTCGCCGATCTCTCAGAGGAGCAACGGCACCAGTTGCTCGATCGGCACAGGATGGTGCGCTTCATGGCTGGCCGGCCCCTGTTGAGGGAGCGGGATGACGGAGAGTGTTTGTTCCTGTTCTGCCGCGGCATTGCCAAGGTTCGGAGCATCGATGGCGAGGGCCGGGAGTCGGTGCTGTCCCTAATGGGGCCAGGGGATCTCTGCGGTGAGATGGCGATCCTCCAGCAGTCCAGCCGCAGCGCTGATGTGATCTGCCTCACCGACAGCGAGCTCGTGCTGCTGCAGGGGGCTCCTTTTCGGGCCATGCTCCACCAGGAGCCCCGTCTGGCCCTGTACATCGCCCGGCTGCAGGCGGCGCGGCTCCAGACCCTCAATCGCCGCTTCATATCGCGGGAATTGAGTGCGGCGGACAGGCTGCTGGCGGTGCTCGAGGAGCTGGCCACGCGCACCGCGACAGATGCTCCGCCCACCGCGCCGATTCCGCCCTTGCCCCAACGGGAACTGGCGGCCCTGTCGGGCCTGGCCCGCGAAACCGCTTCCCGCACCCTGGTGGTGCTGCGCCGCCAGGGTTTGGTCGAGCAGATGGAGGGGGGGCGGTTGCGTGTGGTGGCCAAGGAGGAGCGGGAGGCCGTGGTTAGCTCTTAGTGGCTCAATCCGCTCGCCATTCCTAGCCTTGGCTTGGGCCAGATCCCTCCCAGCCGGACCATGACCCACGGGACCGATCCAGTTCCCCTCCCACCGATTGCTCCATCCCCGCAGGACAGCGCCGAAAGCCGGGATGCCTTGGTGGGCATTCTTGGCGTGGCCACCGCCCTCAGCGGCGCTTCCGATCTGAGCTCGCTGCTGCACCTGATCCTGCGCACCAGCCGGCAGCTCACGGCCAGCGATGCCGGCAGCATCTATCTGGTGGAGCGTCCCGATCGCCGCTCCGATCCCCAGCCGGGCGAATCCTCGGCGGCGGCGGTTGGCGAGCCGGAGCCCGCTGCAGGGGCCCGGCTCTGGTTTGCCGCCTCCCAGAACGCCAGCGTGGAGCAGCGGGCTAGGGCGGAGGGTGAGGCCGCCGGTGTCCAGCCGGCGAGCGTGGAGGAATGCCTCCTGAGCATCCGCTTCCCCCTCACCCCCCGGCGCCTGGTGGGCTGGTCGGCGCTCACCGGCGAGGTGCTCAATATCGCCGATGTCTATGCCCTCGATCCCCAGCTTCCCTATGGCTTCGACGCCAGCGTGGATCGGGAGCTCAATTACCGCGCCGTGTCCATGCTCACGGTGCCGCTGCGCTCCACCTCCGGCGAGGTCGTGGGGGTGCTGCAACTCATCAACCGTCGCAGGGAGAACGATGGAACGCCCCTCACGGCCGCCAACGCCGTGGCCCGCACCCGTCCGTTCGATGGCTTCGACCAGCGCCTGATCGAGGCCCTGGCCAGCCAGGCGGCGGTGTGTGTGGAGCGCACCCGGCTGATCGAGGACCAGGCACGGCTGGTGGAGGCGATCATTGCCCTGGTGGCCGGCGCGATCGACGCCAAGAGTTCCCACACCGGCGGCCATTGCGCCCGGGTGCCCGAACTGGCGCTGATGCTGGCCCGCGAAGCCGAGAAGGAATCCAGCGGGCCGTTGGCCTCCTTTGGCTTCGCTTCGGAGGCCGAATGGCGGGAGTTTCGGATCGGTGCCTGGCTGCATGACTGCGGCAAGGTCACCACACCGGACTTCGTGGTGGACAAGGCCACCAAGCTCGAAACCCTCCACAACCGCATCCACGAGATCCGCACCCGGTTTGAGGTGCTGCTGCGCGATGCCCGCATCGTCCGGCTGGAGGGGGAGCTGGCGGGCGGTGATCCCGAGCTGCTGGAGCGGGCCTACCGGGAGCGCAAGGCGGAACTCGAGGAGCAGTTCGCCTTCGTGGCCTCCTGCAATGTCGGCCAGGAGGGGATGGAACGGGATCGAATCGAGCGGCTGCGGCAGATCGGATCCCAGCGTTGGCTGCGTCACTTCGATGACAGCCTGGGCCTCTCCTGGCAGGAGCTGGAGCTGCGCCGGCAGCCGGAGGGATCGGTGGATCCAGCCGTTGATCCCGGCGTGGAAGGGGTGGCTGGTGCCTCGGGAGGGCTGGAGCGGCCGGTGCCCGAAGCCCTGATGGCAGACCAGCCCTGGCACTGCATTCCCCGTCGTGCTGCCGACATTCCCGATTCCAGCCATGGCTTCAACATGGTGGTGCCGGAATTTCTCTACAACCACGGCGAACTGCATAACCTGAGCATCGTTGCTGGCACATTGAATACCGAAGAACGCTATAAAATTAATGAACACATTGTTCAGACTATTCTGATGCTGGAGGCCCTGCCATTTCCATCGGATCTGTCCCGGGTGCCCGAGTATGCCGGCACCCACCATGAGGCGGTGATTGGCACGGGGTATCCCCGGGGATTAAAGGGTGATCAGCTCTCCATTCCTGCGCGAATCATGGCGATCGCCGATGTCTTCGAGGCGCTCACCGCCCCCGACCGCCCCTACAAGAAGGCCAAGACCCTCTCCCAGAGTGTGGCGATCCTGGCCGGCTTCCGGGACCGGGGCCACATCGATGCCGATCTGTTCGAGCTGTTTCTCCGGCGCGGTGTGCACCGGGTCTATGCCGAGCGTTTTCTGCGGCCGGAGCAGATCGACGACGTGGATGAAACGGCCTATCTGAGCTGATCGCCGTCCGGTTGGCTCTCCGGTTGGATCACGCGATTCGCCGGCCCTGCAGCGCGGCGCGCACCGCTGCCTCCAGGTCCTGCGGATTCCCGCTGTTGTCGATGCACCTCTCCACCAACGGGCGTTTTCGCGCCAGGGGCCACTGGGCGGCGATGCGGGCGCGGGCCTCGGCCGCGCTGAGCCGATCACGGCCGATCAGCCTCTCGAGCTGCTGGTGCTCGTCGCAGTCGACCAGCCACACCTCGCTGCAGAGGGATTCGAGCCCTGCCTCGAACAGCAGCGGCACCATCAGCACCACCGTGGGCGCCTCCGCCAACCGTTCCAGCTCCGCCGAGAAGCGTTGACGCACCAGCGGATGGACCAGATCTTCCAGCCAACGGCGCTCGAGGGGGTCGGCGAACACGATCCGGCCCAGGGCGGCCCGGTCGATCGCCACGCCGGCATCGCTGTTGGGGCCAGGGCGAGGGCTGCCGCCGAGCTCCTCCGCTGACGGTCCCTTAGCGCCTTGGCGCACCTTGCCCCCGTAGCGCTCCAGCACCGCCCGGGCGCCGGGGCTTCCCGGGGCGAGGGCCTCGCGGGCGTAGCCATCCGCATCGAGCACCGGCAGGCCATGGCGATCGGCCAGCAGGCGGGCCACCGAGCTCTTGCCGGTGGCGATGCCGCCGGTGAGGCCGATCCGCCGTTGCCGGCCGGCCCAGCGGGGTCGGTTGAGCTCCTCCAGCCGAGGGACTTCGTTGAGCACACCGAGTTCATTGCTCCGACCAGCATGCCGTGAGCTCGGTGGACGGGAAGCACCGCTGAGGTGGACTGCCAGCGGTGGCCGATTTGGCTGGGTCGTCATCTGGTGCGTCACCTTTTTAAGATTGATGTTGAGAACATGTGCGCGACACATCACTCACATCCGAAAGGCATGATTTGGTTGCTTTTGCTGAGCTGTGTGGGTGAAGTGTAGGCACTTTGTTGTCACCGGAATCGCGCACATTGAGCTTCTTGGTGCATCATTTTTGCGCGGATCTGCGCCAGTATGCAGCCATCCACTTCAGGTCCGGTCCACCCGGGTCCCCATAAGGATGCGACTTATCAATGCCTTGTCGGAGCGAAGGGCCCACCTGCTCCGATGGATCCTTCTTGTTGGCTGGGCTGGGCTGATCCTCACGATGCTGATACCAGGCTGGGATCCTTGGCCTTTTGACTTAGATCACTGCCCCAATTTGCGCGATTGTCATCACCATGAGGGCAACCAGATGTTCTGGGGAGTTGTGGTGCCCCTCGGGGTGTTGATGTTGGTGTTGTTTAGCCATGAGCTGTGGCGTCGAATGTGCCCTCTGGCTTTTGTCTCCCAGCTTTTTCGTGCCCTCGGGCTGCAGCGCACGGTGGCCGGCAAAGGAGGCAGACGCGATTTGGGGAAAGTGGGCGCCAACTCCTGGTTGGCGCGTCATCACGTTCATCTGCAGTGGACTTTGTTTATCACCGGGTTGAGCCTGAGATTGTTGGTTGTTAACAGCAATCCCCTGGCCTTGGGCCTGTTTCTCGCCTTGACCGTGTTGGCGGCGTTGGTGGTCGGGTGGGCGTATGCCGGCAAGGCCTGGTGTCAGTATTTCTGTCCCATGGCCCCGGTCCAGACCCTCCTCACCGGTCCGCTCAGTTTGCTCGGCAGCCCGGCCCAGCTTCAGACGGGCTCAGCCTTGACCCAATCCATGTGTCGCAGTGTCGGCGCCACGGGGAAGGAGTCCAGTGCTTGTGTGGCTTGCCAGTCTCCCTGCATCGATATCGATTCCGAGCGAACCTACTGGCAGAATCTCTTTGGGAAGCCTGGATTGACTTGGGCTTGGTATTCATACCCTGGCCTCGTGATAGGTTTTTTTCTGCTGATTCAGGATGAGTCTCGAGGGGGAGTCGATTACCTGCGCAGCGGCATGTGGGCCTACGACAACAAGGCGATGTCGCTGATATTCACGCCGTTGTCCGGAGGGTTGACTTTTGGGCTGCCTCGCCTCATCAGTCTGCCTGCCCTTCTGGTATTGGCTGGCTTCATGACCGTTGCCATCTTCGGAGTCGTCGAACAATTCTTGCAGCGTCGCTTTCGCCTGGCGATGAATGGAGAGCGATCAAGAGAACTTGCTCGTCACAGAACTCGTCTATTGGCAAGTTTTTTTGCGGTCAATGGCTTTTTCTGGTTTGCCGATCCTTCCCTCGGAGCGCTTTCTGGGTTGACTGGCCAGTTGATCCGCTCCGTGGTGCTTGGTGTCAGCGGGATGTGGTTTTATCGCGGCTGGTATAGGGAACGCAGCGCCTATAAGCGTGAGAGCACCTCCAACAGCCTACGCAAGCAGCTGGCCAAGATATTGCCCGATCTGGAGCAGCACCTTGAGGGTCGCAGCCTTGCAGATCTCTCCGTGAATGAGGTCTATACTCTCGTCAAGGTACTGCCGGCCCAGGTTGGAAAAGCCAAGCGGCAGATCTATGGTTCAGTGCTGGAAGATCTTTTCAATTCGGGACGTCTTGAGCGCGCCGAGTCGTTGGTGCAGCTTGAGGAGCTAAGACATTCCCTGGGGCTTGTGGACGAGGATCATTACGCGGCTATTCGTCAGTTTGCTATTGGCGATCCACGCATCCTTGATCTTGATCGGATCCAGTTGGATAGCAGCAGCCTCCGCCAGCAGGCTGCCAGTCAGGCACTTGATGATCTTCTTCGTGGCAGCGGTAATCCTCAGTCGGTTCTTGATAATCCAAGGCAACAGGAACACCTGGAGAGAATTCGTCGTCAATTCGGCCTCGATGATCTTAGCTGGAATCGGATTCTGGCCCAATTTGGTCCAGGGTCTATTTTTGCCCTCAAAAATATTGAGCGTGAAATCATATTGCTTGGCCAGCAGTTGGCTGCCCGACAAAGCCTTGCGGGGGCTGCGGAGCAAGAACCATTGCTGAATCCGCTCCTGCCGGTGATGGATCGCCGTATTAGCGGCTGTTACATTGTAATCCAGCAGAGCATCAATGCTCACCCGGCAAGCCAGTCCTTGCGCTTAAAATTGGAGCGGCTTTTCCCTTACTTCCCGCCCACGGTCTTGGTGGAATTGCACCGTCGTGATCAGTCCGTTATTCCGTTGCCGCATCATGATGATTCACCAACTCTGCGTGAGCTACCCGATCCTGCCGATGTGATCGATTCTCTTTGGAGCGACCCAGATCCTGATACGGCCCGCTGGGTGCTGTGGGTCCAAAGCAAGCGTTCCCCCCAGCGGGCGGAGGCGTTGTTGCGACAAGCAAGGCCTGATCGTGTCAGCACCATCGAGGACTCCTTCATTCTCGATAACAGCCCAGTGCAGCTCCAACTGCTGAGGCGCTTGCTCAGGGTTCCACTGGTGGCAGGGCTTTCACCAGCGGCTCTGTTCAACATTGTTCGCTGGGGTCGGTTGCGGCAATTGGATCCCGGTGCCCCTTTGTTCAAGGTTGGTGATCCCGCTGATCTCGTGGCGATTCTGCTGGAGGGTCAATGTCTTGTCTTGCGTGGTTTGACCCACGAAGGCGAGCTCAACACTGTTGCCAGGGTGCGAGGTGGGGAACTGATTGGACAGGTCGCCTTTTTTGCGGACCATTGCCGGCGGGCGGAGGTTCGAGCTGATGATGAGCCAGCGCAATTGCTGGTTTTCTCGGTGGAGCGATTTGAAAGCTTGCTACAAACCTCCCCCGAATTCAGTCGTAGCCTTCTGCGACAGATGGCCCTTCGCATCGAGAATCTCTACGGCAAAGTGGCCTTGCTCTCCAGCATGCAGAAGGTTTCGTGACCTCCTCTTGGCAACGCATCAGCGGAGGCGTCACCGCCCCCCGGGGCTTCCTGGCGGCGGGCATCACGGCGGGCCTCAAGCCCTCCGGCAACCCCGACCTTTCGCTGTTGCTGGCCCCCGAGGGGGCGGTCTGCGCCGGCAGTTTCACCACCTCCCTGGTGCGGGCCGCCTGCGTGGACCTCTGCGCTGAGCGGCTGGCGGCCCGGGGCGGCCATGCCCGGGCGGTGCTCACCAATTCCGGCCAGGCCAATGCCTGCACCGGCGAGCGGGGCCTGACCGACAGCCTCACCGCCACCGCCGCGCTGGCGGAGCGGCTGGGGCTGGAGCAGGAGCAGGTGCTGATCTGCTCCACCGGGGTGATCGGCGTGGCGATCCCGATCGACACGCTCGTGGCGGGCCTCGATCCGCTGGTGGCGGCCCTGGGCCCGGAGGGGGGCGGGGCGGCGGCCCGCGCCATCCTCACCACGGATTTGGTGGAGAAGCAGATCGCCCTGGAGGCCAGTCTGGGCGGCCGGCCGGTGCGGATCGGCGGCATGGCCAAGGGGTCCGGGATGATCCACCCCAACATGGCCACGATGCTGGGCTACCTCAGCTGCGATGCCGCCGTGCCGGCCGAGGTGTGGCAGGCGATGGTGAGCCGGGCGGTGGCCCGCTCGTTCAATGCGATCACGGTGGACGGCGACACCAGCACCAACGACACCTTCCTGGCCTTCGCGGCCGGCGAGCCGTTGGCTGCCGAGCATTGGGAGGCGCTGGAGCAGGGGGTCACGGCGGTGGCCCAGCACCTGGCACGCGCCATCGCCCGCGACGGTGAGGGGGCCACCTGCCTGATCGAGGTGCGGGTGGAGGGTTGCGCCGATGACGCCGGCGCCCGCACCATCGCCCGCACCGTGTGCGGTTCCTCGCTGGTGAAGTGCGCCATCCACGGCCGCGACCCCAACTGGGGCCGGATCGTGGCGGCGGCGGGTCGGGCAGGGGTGCCCTTCGCTCCAGAGGCGGTGGCCCTCTGGCTGGGCGAGCACCAGCTGATGCAACGGGGCCAGCCCCTGGCCTTCGATCGCCCGGCCGCCAGCCGCTACATGAAGGACCGCGCCGCCGGCATTTACCTGGGTTCCGATCCCTCCAGCGGCGACACGGTGGCGATCCGCCTGCTGGTGGGTGAGGGGCCCGGAGTGGGCACCGCCTGGGGCTGCGACCTTTCGGATCAGTACGTGCGGATCAACGCCGATTACACGACGTAGGGGCCACTCCGTTCTGCCGCAAGTTCGTGCTCCCTGGGGCGCTGCCGCAAGAGCTCAGGGGCGGCCCGAACCTGGGGTGATTCATGGGCTGGCGGTAGCCGGGAAGTGCGGCTATTGGAAAGCAAACCATTCGAGGCGTTGAGCTTCTCCCGCCGGGCTGGTCTGCACCAACTCCACACCCTTCACGGTGCCGTCGGCTTTGTACCAGGGGTCCTGGCAGAGGGCCGAGAAGACCTGCCGCGCTTCCTCGAGGGTCCGAAAGTCCCCGACCGGCACGACACCCCAGGAATCGTGGGTGCGGATGCTGAACGTCATGGCCACCGGTGTCGACTAGCCGTTGTGGTGTGTCGGGCCCATGGCCCTGGAGGTAGTTCAGCACGTATCGGGCAGGATGGGGCTCGCGCCATTCCATCCCACCCCCCTGCGTCCATGGTCGCGGTTCACTCCTCCCGTTCCGCCCCCCGCCGCGACTGGCGTTACTGGCTGGCCCTCGGCGTGTGCTTTGGGCTCGGCCATGGCATCGCCGATCGACTGATCCGGGCCCAGGGCGATGGGGGTGGTCCCGCCGGCCATCAGAACTTCGGAGTCCAGGCTTTCCCCGGTGAGACCCTCGAGGCCCTTCGTCGCCGTCACGGCGATGCTCCCAAGGATGTCTGGGTCGACTTCGCTGCCCTGGAGCAGGAGAAACGCAACCAGCAGGATCTGGCGGACACCGACAAAGACCGCAGTGAGATGGAGGATCGGCAGCGGGCTGAAGCCCGGCAGGCCCAGCAGGAGGCGGAACGGGCCCGCCTCGATGCCCTCGATGGGGCCGCACCCTCCACCCCTGCGCCCGGGGGAACCACGGGGCTCGAGTCGCTGCCCCAGCCCGCGGCCCCCGATCTCGATGTTCCCGCCCCCTCCAAAGGCTCCAACCCCGAGCCGGCCGCCGGCACAGGCCTGCAGCTGCCCGCCCTGCCGGAGGCACCGCCTGCCCCGACCCCCGCAGCCCAGCCCTGATCTGCCACAGTTCCAGCAGCACAATGGCTTGAGCAGCCGGATCCGCCCATGAGCGCCCCCCAATCCCTGCTGCAGGCGGCTGCAAACCGGCTGGCGGCCCGCTTGGGCAGCGGCTTGGCCGACACCGCCGCCAGCCTCACCCTGCTGGCCCAGGACGCCCCGGCCCGCCTCCAGCAGGAATTGAGCCTGTTTTGGCAGGAAGTGGAACAGGAGGCCGCCCGGCTGGATCGGGAAGATATGGCATCGCCGCAGGGTCCGGCGGATGCCGGATCGGGCCCTGGCCGGGGTGTCTGGAGTGGCTTCTCCAACGGTGGTGGTCCGCCCACCGGCTCGGCCGGTTCGGATCCCCAGGAGGCGATCGATGCCCTGCGGGCCCAGGTGGCCCGGCTGGCCGTTCGCCTGGAGGCTGCCGCGACGAACGGCCGATCCGGCGCTGCAGGCCACCCTTCCGGTGGCCCGTCGGGATCTGCCGCGTTTCAGGCTCCAGGGCCCTCCACCTGATGACCACCCCCCCGGCTCTCCCCTGGGGCGCCCGCCTCTGGCGGCCCCTGCGCATCTGGCGGGTGGTGATCCAGCTGTTGGTGGGCCTCTGGTGGGACAGCCGCCGCTGGAGTTACCCCGAAGGTTGGAGCGCCGAACGGCTGGCGGTGCGCCGCCGCCGCCAGGCCCGTTGGCTCACCGCCGAATTCCTGGGCCTGGGCTCGGCCTTCATCAAGCTTGGCCAGATCCTCTCGGCCCGGCCTGATGTGTTCCCCGCCGAGGTGGTGGAGGAGCTCTCCCACCTGCAGGACCGGGTGCCCGCCTTTCCGTTCCCGGTGGTGGAGCGGATCCTCGCCGATGAATTGGGGGAGCGCCGCCTCGAGATCATCGACCTGGAGGAGGAGCCGCTCGGCTCCGCCAGCCTGGCCCAGGTGCACCGCGCCAGCCTCCGCAGCGGCCGCCAGGTGGTGTTCAAGGTGCAGCGGCCCGGCCTCGAGCCCCTGTTTCGCCTCGATCTGGAGGTGCTGCAGCAGGTGGCCGGCGCGGTGCAGCGCCATCCCCGTTGGGGCCGCGGCCGTGACTGGGTGGGGATCGCCAAGGAGTGCCGGCGTGTGCTGCTGCGGGAGCTGGATTTCCGTCTGGAGGCCGAGCACGCCGCCCGCTTCCGCCAGCAATTCCTCGATGATCCGGGCATTCGCATCCCAGCGGTGGTGTGGGAGCTGAGTTCCCGCCGGGTGCTCTGCCTCGACTACGTGCCCGGCATCAAGATCACTGACCGGGCCGCTTTGCTGGAGGCCGGGGTGGCCCCCGCTGCCGTGGCTGAAAAGGGAGCCGCCAGCTATCTGCAGCAGCTCGTGCGCTACGGCTTCTTCCATGCCGATCCCCACCCGGGGAACCTGGCGGTGGCCCCCGATGGGGCCCTCATCTACTACGACTTCGGCATGATGGGCCAGCTCTCGGAGCGCCTGCGCAGCCGCATCGGCCGGATGGTGCGCCTGGCGGCCTCGCGGGATGCGGCCGGCCTGGTGGAAGAGTTGCAGCAGGCCGGCGTGCTCGCCGCCGGCATCGATCTAGGGCCGGTGCGGCGCCTGGTGCGGTTGATGCTCAACGAAGCCCTCACGCCCCCCTTCAGCCCCAATGTGCTGCAGAAGCTCTCCGGCGATCTCTACGCCCTTGTCTATGACCAGCCCTTCCGGCTGCCGGCGGAGCTGATCTTCGTGATGCGGGCCCTGTCCACCTTTGAGGGGGTGGGCCGCAGCCTCGATCCTGGCTTTAGCCTGATGGCGATTGCCCGCCCCTACCTGCTGCCCCTGATGACCGCCAGCGGTAACGGCCCCAACGACCTGTTCAACGAGATCACCCGCCAGGCGGCCGACGTGGGCAGCCGCGCCCTGGGCATCCCGCGGCGGCTGGATGAAAGCCTGGCCCGCATCGAGCAGGGCGATCTGCAGGTGCAGATCCGCGCCGGTGAAACCGATCGCCTGCTGCGGCGCCTTGCCCTGGCCCAGCAGAGCGCTGGCCAGTCGTTTCTGCTGGGGGGGCTGGCGGTGGCGGCGTCGCTGCTGGCCGCCAGTGCCAGGCCCGCCCTGGTGGCGGTGCCGCTGGTGTTGGGGGTGCCCGTGGGGCTGGGCTGGCTGAAGCTGCAAGCCCGGCTGAAGCGCGATGGCCGCCTCGACCAAATGCCTGGGCAGTAGACCCAGCTCCAAGATCGCCCAAGGCCGGATGCAAGAAACCCCAGGCTCGTCCATGCGGGAGCCTGGGGTCTTGGTTGATGCCTGGGTGGGTAGAGGAAGGTCGCGGTGGCGGACCTCCCTTCCCTGGTCTGGCTCAGGCGGTAGGGGGCAGGGCGGTGGGGTTGGACTCCACCTTGCCGTCGGGGGTGAGCTTGTCGATCAGCACCGGCAGGTTGGTGGCGATGAAGTCGGTGGCGCCTTTGGTGTCGATGCCGAGCTTGGTGGCGATCTCCTGCAGCTGGCTGTTGCCGAGCACCTTGCTGATTTGTTCGGAGGTGATCGTCTGGTTGTCGCCCGTGCCGACCCAGCTTGCGAACAGCTCGCCGGCGCCGCCGTTCTGGAACTTGTCGGAAAGGCCGGCGATGCCGCCGTTGGTCTTGAGGAAATCGTTCAGGGCCGGAGCCTTGTCGCCGGCAACGGCGGACACCACGCCGCCAATGAGGTCATCGAGGAGAGCCATGAAAATGGTTGTGCAGCGTGGCTGCCTTGGTCAACGGCCCCAGCCTATCGGTGGGGGGGCATCGGTTGGTTGTTGGGCGAACAGGGCTTGGGCTGGCTTGGCGCCACGGCCCTTGGGGCGGATTGGCTGATCGGGATTGGCTGAATCTTGATGCAATCCTTCCGGTTTCGATGGATCAGCCCTTGGCCCGCAGGACCTATTCGGTAACGCCTGCACCGATCTTGCGCTGGCCCCGCCTGGTCAAGGTGCACGGAAAGCGACATGCGAGCAGCACCGTTGGTGCTGAATTAGTGCTTCATCAATGAAGCGCGTCTAAGCCAGCCATGAATTAGATCACCATGCAGTCTGGATAGGCTTCAATGGTTTTGGCCAGATTCCCATAAAGGCTCTGCAGAGCGCGGCGGCCCTTCTCCAGGGTTGGATCCTTCTGGGAGCGCTCCCGGCGTGCCGGAAAGCTGGCCATCTGATCCTTGTCGAATTCGAGGAAATCCGCCAATTCGGGAAGATGGTCCCAGATCTTGTCATATTTCATGACCAAGATTGGAAATTCCCTCGCACGCTTCGGAGTCGTTGTCCAGGCGGCAAAATGATCATGGATGCCAAAACAATCCTGCTTCAGATTCAGGAATTCCTTCAGGCCCCATGGGGGTGCAACCGGGGCATCCTCCAATAGAAACTGAGATGGCCAACGCGAATGCG
>Ga0114980_10002160_pt1 | contig 13996 bp, 8 predicted proteins | sample S_140806_EF_Meta_FD_87018 | JGI IMG/M metagenome (GOLD analysis project Ga0114980, IMG submission 87018) | Freshwater microbial communities from Lake Simoncouche, Canada to study carbon cycling - S_140806_EF_MetaG | ecosystem: Environmental > Aquatic > Freshwater > Lake | place: Lake...
GAAGATGGATTTCCCACCTTCACGGGTTCTTGTCCAGGGCGGACGACGCGGTGATCTGTTGTTCGGATCACGTTGGACGGTATGTCGTGTCTGCGGGCAGGGTTCCTGCAGGGCGCATCCGTCGAGTCTATTACGGTATCGACCTGGCGAGGCCAATCGCACTCAGTCCCAACCGGCTCACCGAGGTGCGTCGCGAACTCGGTCTTCCAGATGGCGCCCCGTTCGTCCTCGCCGTCGGGCGCCTCGATCCGCAGAAGGGATGGCCGATCCTTCTCGACGCGATGGCCCGGGTGATCGCCAGTCGTGACGGGGTCAGGCCTCACTTGGTGATCGTTGGAGGACCGCAACAAGGTGATCCTCAGTACGTAGACGACCTGCGCACTCGCGCATCGGACCCCGACCTGCATGGGTACGTCCACTTCGCCGGCGTCCGTCGAGACATTCCTGACCTCATGGCGGCCTGTGATCTCTTTGCGTTGGCGTCGCGTTGGGAGGGGTTTGGACTGGTCTTTGCCGAGGCAATGGCGGCTGCCAAGCCGGTCGTCGCGACGCGGGTGTCTGCGGTGCCCGAAGTCGTTCTGGATGGCGAGACCGGCTTGTTGGTGGAGCCAGATGATGTGGAGGGGCTCGCTTCGGCGATTGGTCGCATGGTGTCCGACGGTGCTTTGCGGGCACGGATGGGAAGCGCGGGATATCGTCGGGTTCAACGTGAGTTCGGCGCCCCGAGGATGGTGCGTGAGACACTCGCGACCTACCGGGACGTCATTGCTACTCGTGCAAGGTAGGCGTGCGCGTATCGAAACCGTGACACGAGTGACGCGAGTGCCCGCCGGTATGCTCAAGTCTGGGGAGTCCGCAACCGGCCAATCCTTGGTTAGACAAGGGTTCGTTTTCGGATGACGTCGTAACTGGCTTGTCAATGACGCGTACAGGTGATGCAATGGTGGAGAGTTTGGTTGCGGGCCACCGAGGCACCGGTACCGGTGATGCGGACGTGGTGCCCCGCTATACGATCGGTGGCCGAGCACCGTCCGACGTTCGTGATGACGACGCCGGCATCGCGCTCCCGAGCGGGGCGCAGGCGTTACTCGAAGCGGAATACGAGAACATGCTCGCGTGCGTGCGATGCGGCCTGTGTCTCACTTCATGCCCGACCTACGTCCTGACGGGCAACGAAAATGAAGGCCCGCGAGGCCGGATTGCGCTTGCTCGAGCCTTGACCGAGGGACGGATCCCTCTCACCGATGAGCTGCTCACCCACGAAGACAACTGCCTGGCGTGTGATGCATGCACCGACGTCTGTCCAGCGGGCGTGCGGATGGAACCGATCCAAGTAGCGTTGCGATCTGCGGTTGAACCGGCCGTGCGTCGTCCGGCGTTGGTGCGCGCGCTGCGAACCGTCGTCTTTGATTGGCTGTTCCCGTCAATGCCCCGCTTTCGATTTCTCGTGTGGCTTATCTGGATGTATCAGGCGTCTGGCCTCCGAACGGTGCTTCGCGCTACCGGTGTCTTGCGCCTGATCGGTATGTCCGATGCCGACGACCTGCTTCCGCCTTTTGCCCCGCATTTCCTGATCTCTTCTGGCCAGACCTACCCGCCCGAGGGTGACCGGAGCGATCGGGTCGAAACGGTGGACTTCTTTGCCGGATGCGTGATGTCGACGGCATTGGCTGCGATTGACCATGCCACGGTGCGGGTTCTCCAACGAAGCGGTTGCGCGGTCTCTTGTCCCTCCGGTCAGGGATGCTGCGGCGCCTTGCATGCACATAGCGGGGATCGGACCGGTGCGGTCTCGCTTGCCCGGTCAACAATTGCGTCATTCGAGGCCGGTGGCGACCACCCGGTGATCGTCAACTCGGCCGGATGCGGAGCGATGCTCAAGGAATACGGGCATTTTCTTGCGGATGATCCAGATTGGGCGTCTCGCGCAAAGCGGTTCAGCGCTCGCGTGATGGATGTCTCGGAGTTTCTCGCTACGCGCACGCTTCCGGCGATGCATCCGATCAGTGCGGGTTCGGTGCGGGTGACGTATCAGGATGCCTGTCACCTTTCGCATGCGCAGAAGATCACGTCACAACCTCGCGATCTATTGCGGGCCATTCCTGGTCTCGAGTTGGCCGAGATGCCGGAACGGTCTCTCTGTTGTGGAAGTGCTGGGGTCTACAACGTGACCCACCCGGAGACTGCCCGTGAACTTGGTTCCCGCAAGGCGGAGTCAATCAACGCGACTGGCGCCGAGGTTGTCGTCACGGCAAACCCTGGTTGTTACTTGCAACTGCGTGCCCGCCTTAGGGCGACTGGGTCGAAAACCGAAGTCCGGCACATCATGGAACTGCTTGATGAGGCATCCGCGCCGGTTGTCGCCCAATGACGATGCTTCGGACCGATGTGGTCACACGGGTGTCGCGGGCCACCCGCGTTGCCATTGCTACCGATTTGCGACGGTTGGTGACTACGGGGGATGTGCTTGACGCAGCGACCGATCTGGAGGTCTATGGGTACGACGCATCGTTCCTCACGCAGTTGAAGCCGGTTGTCCCGGATGTCGCGGTAATCGCGCGTTCGGAGGCTGATGTCATTGCGGTGATGCGCTACGCCAATGAACACCGAATCCCGGTGACCCCACGGGGGGCCGCCAGTGGGTGCGGTGGCGGGTGTGTTGCGTTGCGGGGCGGGATTGTCCTTGCCATGAATGCCATGAACCGGGTGATCGAGATTGACGGTCCGAACGGTCAGGCGATCTGTGAACCCGGTGTCGTGCACGCCCGGCTCAACGAATTGGTCGCGCCGGATGGGCTGATCTTTCCACCTGATCCCGGATCCAGTCGGATGGCGACTGTTGGTGGAATGGCCTCAACGAACGCCCACGGCGTCCGCGCGGTGAAGTACGGACCGACGAGTTCGTGGGTGCTCGGGCTGAAAGTCGTCCTGCCCAATGGTGACCTGATTGAGACCGGATCGGTTGGCAGTCGCGCCAAGCAGTCGGCGGCCGGGCTGGAGTTGACGAAACTCTTCGTTGGCGCCGAGGGCACACTTGGTGTCATCACGCGTCTGAGGTTGAAACTGCTTCCGCGCCCCAAGGCACGCGCGATGGTCTTTGCGGTCTTTGATGTACTCGAACGGGCCGGCGAGGCGGTTCAGGCGGTCTACCGATCTGGCATTTCCCCGTCGGCTATCGAGATCCTTGATTCCCGGTCGCTGCGGGCTGCCAACCTGTACCGGCCCGACCTTGGGTTGCGTGAAGCCGAGGCACTCCTCCTGTTCGAGGTCGACGGGAACCCGGCAGGCGTCCGTTGGGATGCGGAGCAGATTGCCGAGACGGTGCGCCCGTTGGCTTCCGAGGTGGATTGGTCGGATCAGGAGCCACGGATTGCCAAGCTTTGGGAAGCGCGATCGGTCGTTGGAGCGGCGGTCGGGGCACTTCGGCCCGGGAGTACCCGCGCGTACGCTGGCGAGGATATCTGTGTCCCGTTGTCGCGCATTCCGGAGACATTGCGGGGTATCCAGGAACTGAGTGCGAAGTATGACGTTCCCGTTGCCACGTACGGTCATATCGGGGGCGGAAGCCTGCATCCGGCGGTACTTGTCAACGGGCGCGACCCGGATGATGTCAGGCGCGTCATTGCGTTGACCGATGCAATCCATCATCTCGCCCTTGACCTGGGTGGGACAGTGACGGGCGAACATGGTGTCGGCGCGGCGCGGGCCCCCTACATGACACGCGAACATGGTGCGGCGCTAGACACGATGCGCCAGATCAAGCGTGCCCTCGACCCGCACGGGATCATGAACCCTGCCACGATCTTCCCCGAGGACATTCCGCCCACACCTGCCCTCGATGCGTCACTGGTCTCGGGTGGCATGTGACCCGTCAGCCAGGCCTGGACGTTCCGGCCCCGGTCCGGGTCTTGATGGTGATGGAAGCCACGATTGGAGGAACCAAGCGCCACCTTCTGGAACTCGCGACGGGTTTGCACAAGCTGGGGTGCGAGGTTTCCATTGCCTGTCCGCGCATCCGAAACGAGTCCCATGGAGATACATCGTTCTGGGATGACGCCTCTGGTGCAGGAATTCCGGTCATTGAACTGCCCATGGAGCGTGGTGTCTGGTCCCCGACGAACCTCGTGGCCGTACGACACCTGGCCGTCCTCCTGCGTCGGCATCGGTATGACGTTGTCCACGCCCACTCGTCGATCGGTGGGGCGGTCACACGAATAGCCGCCCAGATCGTCCCTCGCTCCATGAGACCGAAAGTTGTCTACACCCCTCATGGTTTCGCATTCCTCGCTGGCAGTGCTGTCAGGCGTAACGTCTTTCGTTTGATCGAACGCCTTCTTGGGTTGGTGACCGACCGGATGATCGCGGTGTCGCCGACCGAGGCCGATGTTGCGGTCGAGCATGGCGTCGTGCCTCGTGACCGGGTAGTGGCGATCCCGAACGGCATCGATCCTTCGGTGATGCCGGGCCCGGAACACAGGGACGACGTCCGTGCCCGCGAGGGGTGGGGAGATGCCCCGGTCGTGATGACGGTGGCGCGGATGACACCCCAGAAAGATCCGGGGACGTGGCTCCGGGTGGCGGCGAGGATTGCGGCGGCATGCGCCGACGTGAGGTTCGTGTGGGTATGGGGTGGCGACCAACAAGAGATGGTCAAGGCTGAGGCCACGAGGCTCGGCCTGAGTGGGCGGATTGATTTCCTAGGCTATCGTGAGGATGCGCGGGAACTTGTGTCGGCGTCCACCGTCTTTCTCCTGACGTCCAGGTTCGAGGGTTTGCCGTATGTCCTTGTTGAAGCCCTCGCAATGCAGGTTCCGGTGGTAGCAACAGACGTCACTGGGACCCGCGATGTTGTCCGGCACGGGGTGACCGGTCTCCTTGCGCCCGTGGAAGATGTCGAAGCTCTGGCCGCTCACGTGCTCTCGATCCTTGATGATCGCGAACGCGGGGTGGCGATTGGACTGGCCGGGAAAAGGGATGTCGAAGACCGATTTTCAATCGCGCAGATGGTCTCCCACACATTGGAGACATACCGTGACGTCCTTCACCAAGGGTCTAACCGACGATAGGTGACCGTGACCGCCCTTCAGACGCGCAAGGTCTTGGCCGGATGCATGCATCTGAACAACCTCACCCCTCGTTGATGGACAATAGTGGGTGGGGCGCAATTTGCGTCCGTCCCCGGACGGGGCAGAGAGACGACACCTGATGTTGAGGCATGTGACCAACTGGTGGTCAGCGGGTCTCCTGGTCACTGATGCCGTCCTGACATGCCTTGCGCTATTCGTTGCTGACTGGGCGAGGCATGAGGTGCCCGTTGGTGATGAGGTGGTTCAGGGCTGGTTCATCAAGCCACCGGTCTACCTCGCGGTCATCGTGCTTTGGCCGGTTGCGTTGCGGGCGTTCGGCGCGTATGACGCACATCGGACCCGGTCGCTGATCGATGAGATCGGGGTTGTGGTCCCAGGCATCGCCGTGGCGTCTCTGGCCCTTGTGGGGTTCTTCTACGTTTTCGAGTTCCGTTTCATCTCCCGGTTGCTGCTGGCCTATTTCGTTGGACTTGATCTGATAGTCCTGGTCAATCTGCGGTTGGTTGCCCGCCTGTTGATGACATGGCTCGCATCCGGAGGGCGTGCGGGTAGCCGTGTCCTGATCGTTGGCGCAGGTCCGGCCGGACGTGAAGTGGCATCGTTGATGTCATCGCGACCATGGGCAGGGCTTGCGGTCGTAGGGTTTCTCGACGATACCCAGGCAACCGATGTGGACGGTCATCCGATCCTTGGATCGACCTCCGATGCGGCAACGGTTGTCGCCGACCGTCACGTTGACGAGGTGATTGTCGCGCTGCCTCCAGAGCGACATGAACAGACGGTGCGCGTGGCACTTTCGTTGTTGCCGCTTCCGGTGCGCGTTCGCATTGTGCCCGAAAGGTTCAACATGATTGCGGCTCGCGCCCGCGTCGAGGACTTCTGGGGGGTGCCACTGATTGGCATCCGTGACCCGGCAATTACCGGCATGGATCGGGTGGTCAAGCGTCTCTTCGACCTGGTTATCGCGGGTATCGGCGTCGTGCTGCTTGGTCCGGCAATCATCGTTGTTGGGGTTGCGATCTCCCTGGATAATCCCGGGCCCGCTTTTGTCGGATTGCCAAGGGTGGGAGAGAATGGCCGTCAATTTCGCATGTGGAAATTCAGGACGATGCGGGTCGGTTCCGAGAACCAGCAGCATCTCAAGACACGTGACGACCCGCGCGTGACTCGTTTGGGTCGTTTTCTGCGTCGATGGTCCCTCGACGAAATCCCGAACCTCTTCAATGTTCTCGTTGGAGAGATGAGCCTCGTCGGGCCACGTCCGGAACAGCCATGGATTGTCGACAAGTACGAACCATGGCAGCGCAAGCGGTTCGCGGCGCCCCCTGGCATGACGGGATGGTGGCAGATCAATGGTCGCAGTGACCGTCCCCTCCACGAGAACGTCGAATACGACCTCTACTACATCCAGAACTACTCGCCGTGGCTCGACGTGGTGATCCTGTTGCGGACGGTACCGGTGGTGCTGCGGGGACGGGGCGCGTTCTGACGAGCGGGGTCAGATCGCTGCGGACTATCGACGCGTAGTCGCGTGGAACCTCCGGTGTGCCCACTGATTGGTGGATATCACCCCGGGTAGTCGGTTTCAGATCAGCGGACGCCGAGTTTCCGGGACAACGCCGAACGACGCTTCGGAGGCGGTTCGGGCGGACCCCATCTGATCCGTTCAGACCCCAGAACGACCGTGTCGCCAGTCTTGATCCCTAGTTCGTCAAGGGATGCGATCACGCCGAGTTGGCGGAGACGCTGTTTTAGGTAAGCCTGCCCGGCGATGAGGTGGACGTCGATCATTGCCACCAGTCGATTAATAGGTTCGCCTGACACGATGAACCCATCATCGGTCTTCTCGACATGGAAGTCGCGCGCCCGATCTCGTGGGGCCGGGGTATAGCGTTCAAAGCCGGGACCAACGGCAAAACTGTCGACGTCGGCTTGTCGTGCGTCTGCCTCGGCCTGATTCATTGCGTTCAGGCGGATGATGACCGCCCTCAGGACGTTATCGACACCTTCACGCGTGGCAGCTGACAGGGGAAAGACCGGAATTCCGAGGGAAGCCATCTCAGCGCGGAACTCGGGCCATGCCTCTTGTGCCTCGGGAAGGTCGAGCTTGTTTGCGAGGACAATCTGCGGTCGCGTCGCCAACGCTTCCGAATATCGCTGCAGTTCCGTGTTGATCCTGTGGAAGTCACCGATCGGGTCGGCGCGACCATCGACGCCGGCGACATCGACGATGTGGAGGAGAAGGCGGGTGCGTTCAATGTGCCGAAGGAACTGGAGGCCGAGACCGGCGCCATCGCTGGCACCTTCGATGAGACCGGGGATATCCGCCAGGACGAAACTGTCGTCGGCAAACCCAACTACGCCAAGGTTTGGTTCAAGGGTCGTGAACGGATAGGCCGCGACTTTTGGTCGGGCGGCGGAAACTGCAGCAAGGAAGGACGACTTCCCGGCGTTCGGGTAGCCCACCAATCCGACGTCTGCAATGACCCGGAGTTCAAGGGCTACCTCGCGCTTTTGCCCGGGTTCGCCTCGTTGGGCGAATTCGGGTGTCTGGTGCGTGGCGGTCTTGAAATGCGTGTTGCCAAGTCCGCCCCGGCCACCACGCGCGATCAGGACGCGCTGCTTCGGTTCGGTGACGTCGCCAAGGAGTTCCCCGTTGGTGGCATCGTGCACGACAGTGCCGAGGGGAACTCGGATGACCGTGTCCTGTCCGGCGCGCCCGTGGCTGTTACGCCGTCCGCCTCCGGTGCCGTCCGGTGCGACGAAGTGTCGCTTGAACCGGAAGGAGATGAGTGTGTTCTGGTTCGAGTCACCCTCGAGGTAGATGCTGCCTCCACGCCCACCGTCGCCACCGTCTGGACCGCCGAGAGAGACGTACTTTTCCCGGCGCATGTGCATGGCGCCGTCGCCACCGTTCCCGGCTTTCAGGCTGATCGTTGCGTGGTCGTAAAACATGGTGCCTCAGTCAGACGCGGTCTGCGCCCCCGTAAAGGGTATACGCCACGCCCCGGAAATGGCCGCGCTTCGCGCTAGGGGATTGTGCCGTGACCTCAGCGGCGTTATCCTGACATCATGAGACGAGGAAGGTACTCGGGGTTCGTTCTTTGCTGCGTCGGCTGATCCTGTCACCTGCAACTGGGCTAGGTGCCCGTTGCCAAGATTGAAGCCATGCCCGATGCCATCGTGATTGCGACGCCGATTCCAGCGATTGAGAACGAACCGGGTGCGTCGCGTCGCGTTACGACGCTTCACGATCTTCTGGTGCGTCTCCGTGCCTATTTGCCCCCCAACTCCGACTTGGGCATTGTTGAGCGTGCGTACGAGTATGCCGCCAAAGCCCATGCCGGCCAGAGCCGTGGTTCGGGCGAGCCTTATATCCAGCATCCCCTAGAGACAGCCCTGCTTCTGGCTGATCTGCAACTTGATCGGGCAACCATCGCGGCGGCGCTTCTGCACGATGTGATCGAGGACACTGGTGTCACGTTTGACGCCCTGCGTGAGGCATTTGGCATTGAAGTTGCCCGGCTCGTCGATGGGGTTACCAAGCTATCCCGGATCCATTGGAATAGTCTTGAGGAACAGCAGGCCGAAAACCTGCGCAAGATGTTTCTGGCAATGGCCGAGGACATTCGTGTTGTCCTAATCAAGTTGTGCGATCGACTGCACAATGTGCGCACTCTGGACGGTAAGCGCCCCGACGCACGTCACCGTATCGCCCGGGAGACACTCGAGATCTACGCTCCTCTGGCGCATCGTCTTGGCATCTGGCAGGTCAAGTGGAAGCTTGAGGATGCTGCGTTCTATCACCTCGAACCTGAGCACTATCAGGAGCTGAAGCGCCTCCTGAACGACACGCGTCGGGCACGCGAGACGCACGTCGAGGAGTGCATCGAGTCCATACGCGACCACTTGGCGAAGACCGGTGTCACCTCTGAGATTACAGGGCGTCCCAAGCACATCTATTCCATCTACAAGAAGATGGAGCGGACGGGGCGGAGCTTCGACCAGTTGTACGACCTGCTTGCTCTCAGGGTTGTGGTAGCCACGGTCCCGGAATGCTATGCGGCGCTTGGAATCGTTCACAGCCTCTGGCCTCCGGTTCCGGGACAGTTCGACGATTACATTGCGATGCCAAAGGGCAACATGTATCAGTCGCTGCACACGGCAGTGGTCGCGCGCACTGGCCGATTCCTCGAGGTGCAGATCCGCACGCACGATATGCATCGGATTGCCGAACACGGGATTGCGGCGCACTGGCGCTACAAGGAAGGCAGTCAGCCTGACACGCAGTTCGAGGCGAAACTTGCGTGGTTGCGCCAACTCATGGCGTGGCAACAGGAACTCTCGACGGCGCAGGAGTTCGTCGAGACCGTCAAGATGGACATCTTCCAGGATCAGGTCTTTGTCTTCACCCCACGCGGTGAGGTCAAGGACTTGCCGGCGCGGGCGACACCGTTGGATTTCGCCTACCGGATCCATACCGATGTCGGACACCGGTGCATCGGCGCGCGCGTGAACCAGAAACTGGTTTCCCTTGACTACGAACTCAAGAATGGCGATATCGTTGAAATCCTGACTACCAAGTCTTCGCACGGCCCAAGTCGTGACTGGTTGACGGTTGTCCGCACAGGCCACGCGCGGGAAAAGATCCGCCAGTGGTTCAAGCAGCAGCAGCGCGCTGAGAACATCATTCGAGGGCGCGACGTGCTGGAGAAGGAACTCAAGCGCCTCGGTCTTGGTGGGATCGGCTCCATCGCCGAGACCCAGCTTGAGACCACGGCTACACAGCTCAACTTCCAGTCGCTGGACAGTCTTCTGGCGGCGATCGGATACGGCGGCGTCGGATTGCAGACGGTCATCGGGCGCCTGGGACTTCGTTCGGTTCCCGAACCAACATTCATTGACCTACCGGAAGTAGCACCGACGGCCGGCGCCAACTCCACCGGTGCCGTGCAGGTGATGGGTGTAGGTGACCTCCTGACACGCATGGCCCCCTGTTGCAAGCCCGTGCCGGGCGACCGGATCATCGGGTTCATCACCCGTAACCGGGGGATCACGATCCATCGTCAGGATTGCCACAATGTTCTGGCCGAGGATGAACCAGACCGGCTGGTGGTCGTCGATTGGGGACGCAGCGGGGTTCAGAACTACCCGGTGACGGTTCGGGTTGAAGCGTTTGACCGTCCGGGGCTCCTGCGTGACGTTGCAGCCGTGGTGGCCGAAGAGAAACTGAACATCACCGGTTCACAGGTCACCGTCGATGCCCACGAGGGAATTGCGACGATCATGACTACCGTGGAACTCGGAAGCCTCGCACAACTAAGCCGCCTCCTGACTCGCCTCGAATCGATCAAGGCGGTGCGCAACGCCAGTCGGGAGACGCGAGGCAATGCGGTCCAGGTTCCGGCAGGGTTGCGAGACCGGGTGAACTAGCAACACCGGCATGACTGTTGTGCCATGCCGGCGTTGACCGCACGCCTCGATTGACCGCACGCCCTGATTAAACGAACAACCCCGACACGGAACCTTCGTGCCGGGGTCTGGTGTTCAGGAGAGGTCAGGCGAACTGGTGATCGCACCCCGTGAGGCGCTGCCCACCTGTGCCATGTATTTCGCAAAGACCCCATTGGTGTAGCGGGGCGCGGGCCTCTTCCATCCGGTCATGCGCGCCGCGATTTCGGCATCTGAAACCGAGATGTCCATCGTTCGTGCCTTGAGATCAATCGTGACGATATCGCCGTCATGGATGGCCGCAATGGGGCCGCCGAGGGCTGCTTCGGGTGACACATGGCCAACCATGAACCCGTGGGTGCCTCCGCTGAAGCGGCCGTCGGTTATCAAGCTGACCGACGAACTGAGGCCGGCACCGTTGATCGCGCCAGTCACGCTGAGCATCTCGCGCATCCCCGGACCGCCCCGGGGCCCTTCGTAGCGGATCACAACCACATCCCCGGGGTGGACCTTCCCTCCGGTCACCGCAGCCATGGCATCTTCTTCTCGTTCGAAGACCCGCGCCGGTCCCTGATGGAATGTGCGGTCGTAGCCAGCGACCTTGATCACGGCACCCTCGGGGGCAATGTTGCCCTTGAGGATGACGATGCCCCCGGTCTCCTTGAGTGGCTTGTCCACGGTGACCACGACTTCCTGGCCGGGTGTCTCGATGGCCTTGGCCGCCTCTTCAGCGAGAGTGTGGCCGGTCACCGTTATGCAGGAACCGTCGAGTTTGCCTCCCTCGATCAGCCGCTTGGCGACGAACTGGATACCGCCGGCGTCGTCGAGGTCGACTGCAACGAAGCGCCCACCTGGCTTGAGGTCGCAGATGAGTGGTGTCCGGTGACTGATCTCGTTGAACTCTTCAAGGGTCAAGTCGATGCCGGCTTCGTGGGCCATGGCTGGCAAGTGGAGTGCCGCATTCGTTGATCCGCCGGATGCACAGACGCCGGCGATGGCGTTCTCGAAGGCGGCCTTGGTGGCAATGTCGCGCGGGCGCACGCCACGACGGAGGACGTCCATGACGAGGTGGCCGGCATCTACGCCCACTTGGTTCTTGCGCTTGTCCACGGCGGGCACGCTACCGCTGCCAAGGGGGGCGAGCCCGAGGAATTCAAGGGCCATCGCCATCGTGTTCGCGGTGTACTGGCCTCCACACGCGCCAGCGCCCGGGATTGCGCAATTCTCGATCTCGTCGAGGTCGGCGTCGGACATCTTGCCTGCTGAATGGGCACCTACGGCTTCAAACAAGTCGATGATCGTGACATCCTTGCCTCTGAATCGCCCTGGTTTGATTGGGCCGCCGTAGAGCAACACCCCAGGAATGTTCAGCCGTAGGAGTGCCATCGCACCGGCGGGAATCGTCTTGTCACATCCCACAAGGATGATGAGTGCGTCAAACATGTGCCCGCGCGCAACGAGTTCAATGGAATCTGCGATGACCTCCCGCGAAACGAGGGACGCCTTCATGCCCTCAGTCCCCATGGTGACCCCATCGCTGATGGCGATGGTGTTCAGTTCCATTGGCGTACCACCGGCGTCGCGGATGCCCTTCTTGACCTGCTCGGCAAGGGCGCGAAGGCCCCAGTTGCAAGGCATTGTTTCAATCCACGAGTGAGCCACGCCGACGATTGGCCGACTCAGGTCTTCGTTGGTGAAACCGATTGCATGCAGCATTGCCCGGGCGGCAATGCGGTCACGGCCATCAAGTTGTATGCGGCTCTGATGACGTGGATCTGTAACCAGGTCAAGAGGTGCTTTGGCGTCGCCGGTCGTTGGCGCGGTTCCCATGGTCGGGGTCTCCTTGCGATGTCTGGCCCGGCGTCGATTCCGGCGTTCGCGATTCTACGGTGCGGGTCTGCGCTTCGCGAACTGCGGGCGCAAGGAGTCTCGCCAGCGCGCTTCTGGCCGGTTCCGGTTCCCAAGACCAAGCCGAGCGACCGTTTCGGAGGCTGACGAGCAGGCGTCCTTGGCGGCGCCGGAGGGCGCGGAGCACGGTCACCACCTGTTCCGGGCTTACCTTGAGGAGGGTTGCCATTTCCTCAAGGGTTGACGGATGGATCTTCAGTGCCTCGCGAAGGTTGCGGACAAGCCGACGGACGTCAGAAGAACCGTGCGCGGACCCGTCAGTCGGGCGCACAGGAGCGGTACCCGACCCCTCGGACCGTCTCGATGATCTTTGGGTTTCCAGGGTCTTCCTCGAGTTTTTCACGGAGCCAGCGGATGTGCACGTCAACCGTGCGCATGTCCCCGGAGAATTCACTGCCCCACGCCCGTGCCAACAGGTGATCCCGCGTAAAGACCTGCCCAGGATGCCGCAACAGGCAAGCCAGGAGGTCGAATTCGCGAGGCTTGAGCGCAACGTTACTCCCGTTCCTCGTCACGCGCCGTTGCGCAGGATCAAGCGTGATGGTGCCGAGCGAGATTGGACGTTGGGCCGACGCCTCGTCACTGCGGCTGTGGCTTCTCCTGAGCATCGCCTTGACGCGTGCGACGAGTTCGCGCATGGAAAACGGTTTCGTCAGGTAATCGTCGGCGCCGATCTCAAGACCGACGACCCGGTCAACCTCTTCGGTGCGCGCGGTCAACATGATGATCGGAATGTTTTGCAGCAGCGCCGATGGCGAACTCCTGATTGCGCGGCACACGTCCAGGCCGGTCAGCCGTGGAAGCATCACGTCGAGGACGATCAGGTCTGGCGTGTCACGTCGTGCGGTTTCAAGGCCGGTTTGCCCGTCAGTGGCGGTGACTACCTCATAGCCCTCTTTGCGAAGGCTGTAGCTGACACTCGTGATGATCGCGGGTTCATCTTCGATGACGAGGATTTTCGATCCCATGTGATGTATGGTACCGGCCGCGGACGCGGTCTCCGTAATACGGGCGTTGTTGGCGCCCCGCACGGCTTGGTGGTGTCCATTCGTCACCTAATGATCATGTTTCGGTTACATTTCGGGCATAAGATATGATTATCTGTTAGTCCCCTGCACCGGTTCCGGTTCGATTAGCCCGGCATCTGCGGTGTTCAGTCTGCCTTCGGAGTACCTGTGATGGCGCCAGAGACAGAAATTCGCCAGGCCTATCGCCTTCAGCTTGCCCAGCTTGGTGATGAAGTCCTGACCATGGGGAGCATGGTAGACAAGGCTCTCGAGCGTTCGATGGATGCCTTGGCGAGGCGGGACGTGGATCTTGCCAGGCAAGTCGTGGCTGACGATTCATTTGTTAATGCCAAGCGCATGGGAATTGAAGAGGGCGCAGTCATTCTGCTGGCTACCCAACAGCCAATGGCGTCTGACCTCCGGTTCATTACCAGTGTCGAGCATATTGCGACCGACCTTGAGCGGATGGGTGACCACGCGCGCAGTATTTCACGCCTCTGCGTGAAACTGTGCGCCGAACCTCCGATGCGGACCGTCAACGAA
>Ga0114980_10002163_pt1 | contig 13993 bp, 10 predicted proteins | sample S_140806_EF_Meta_FD_87018 | JGI IMG/M metagenome (GOLD analysis project Ga0114980, IMG submission 87018) | Freshwater microbial communities from Lake Simoncouche, Canada to study carbon cycling - S_140806_EF_MetaG | ecosystem: Environmental > Aquatic > Freshwater > Lake | place: Lake...
CATCCACTCCGCCCTCCAATACAACACCCCACGCCAAACCTACCTCACCCTATGCAACCTACCCCATCAACAAGCCGCCTGAACATCACTGGCACTTGTCCAACTTTGAGGGGAGCATTACAGGCAGGCTGACTCACAGCTGCTCGAACTCGCTGAAGTGCTTTTTGGGCGGCGGTGGGGTGGTTTCGGACTTGGTTTTCCAAGCTTCGGCTTCGGTGGGGTTGCGCTCGCAGCCGTCGCCGTATTCGTAGCAGGCGCTGAGGTTCTTCATGGCTCCGGTGACGCCTTCTTCGGCGGCTTTTTGGATGAGGGTGAAGCCGGCCTGGCGTTCTTTGGTGGTCTGGCCGTGTTTGAGGAGGACGAGGCCGGCGAGGTTTTTGGCGGGCGGATGCTGGGTGGCGGCACGGGCGGCGGTTTCATAGACCTGCTGCCAGAGAGAGGGATCCAGCTCGGCCTTTTTCCAAAGCAGATGCGCGGCGAGGTAAGCCTCCAGCGGATGCTTCGAGCTGACCATCGTGGCGAGGGCGATGGCGGAGGCGCGTGGATGCTCGCCGCCGATGAAGAGAGACTCCGCATAGTAAAAGCGGGCTTCGCGGCTCTTGGTGGTCTCGTAGGCTTTGCGGTAGAGCACCTCGCCCTCGGCGGTGTTTCGTGGGAGGAGATAACCGCCGCGCAGCAGATGGCCGTGGAGCAGCATGGCGGTGGGCACGCCTAGCTCGGAGAGTTTTTGCACCTCGACAAGGCAGGTGGGATCAGGCCATTCGCCATGGGCAAAGAGGGCGCGGGAGAGGGCATCGCAGGTTTTGTCCGTGGCGAAGCGCCAGAAGGTTTCGTTCGGATGTTTGGCGGCGTTTTCGAGGATGGCGGTGAGCGTGGCTTTTGCATTGCCGGCCTTCACCAGGGCGGCGAGATCGTCCTTGGCCTTGAGCTTGAGTTCTTCCTCGCTGAGCACGGGTTGGAGATCGCGAAGAGAGACGGCGGGGGAGATGGCATCGCGGAATGGCTCGGTGGTGGTGAGTTCGATCTTGTCGGTGGCCCGCGTGACGAGCCAGGTCTTCGGCGCGACGCTTTCGAGGGTGACGAAGAGCGTGCCGGAGCCGGTGACGTGGCGGTGGTTGAGACCGCGGAGGTCAAAGAGGTAGCGCTGGGTGATCTCGAAGCGGCTTTCACCGGCTCGCGAGGCGGTGGGCGTGCCCTCGGCGCGGAGGGTGCGCTGCGGCCAGTGATCGCGGAAGGCCTCTTCGAGCTTCAAAACCTGCTCGGAGGCCGGATTTGGCATCTCGAAGTAATTCGCTGGCGCGGGACTCACGAAGCGAAGCACGCCGGAGGCATCGTTTTCATTCCACGAGTCCAAAAAGGCCTTCGCGGCGGCGAGGGCGTCTTCGCGATAGGTATCGGTGGGAGGCGCTGGCGCAGGCGCGGGGGCGGCTTTGACAATGGGCTTCGGAGCGGGGGCCTCGATGACTTTGGGCTTGGGCGCTTCGACGATGACCGCCGCAGGATCGGGAAAGACAAACTGGTAGCCGAAGTAGATCAGCGCCGGTGCCAGCAGGCCGACGATGACGGCGGCGACCCACCAGCCATCGCCGGATTCCGGTGGCGAGATGGGGGCTTCCTTCCAGGGATCAGATACCGGGCGCAGCACCTGCACATGGTTCACCGGTGGCGGAGGCGGTGAAGGAAAGGGTGGAGGCACGACCAATGGTGCCACCAGCGGAGATGGCTCCGGTTCCGGCGCTGGTTCTGGCGCCGGCGTGGACGGGCGCTGACGCACGCGGGCACTGCCGAGCATGTAATCGCGACGGCGATTGCCACTGGAGGCGGGTGAGGGCTTTGGCTGTTCAGCGACAAGGGCGAAATCTAGCAAGTCACCGCCGAGCCGAAGCCGGAAGGGCGTCTCGACTTCCAGCTCGCTGGCGGTGACGCCGTTCACATTCAGCCGGTGGGCCGTGGAAAGGCTGCGAAGCTGGAAACGTGAGTCTTCAAGACGGCGAATCTCCATGTGACGAGGCGCGATGTCATCGCCATCGAAGGCGAGATCACAGGCCTCGCTGCTGCCGAGCACGAGCACGGCCTGCGGCGGGCAGGGAAACGAGTGGGCGGCCTCCTCGGTGTGCAGCGTCAGGAAATCAGGCATCGCACAACGAAACGCGAGAACGGTCTCACTTTCCAGCGCCGAGTTCCTTGTAGTAGCGCTTCACGAGGTCGCGGAACTCGGCGGGCACGGGATCGCGGTCCACGGGAGCCAGGTTTTTGCCACTGTCCTTCTTGGAGAGTTCCTCCGCCACGCGGTCACGTAGCTCGATGAGCGGGGCGGTGATACGCTGGTTCAAAAAGGACACCTGCGGGGCTTCGTTGCTGCGTTTGAGGTTCACGCGCAGCTCGCGAGCGCGGTCGAGGATCTTCGCGGCGTCGTTTCGCAGCTCGGGATTGTTGAGAAGCTCTTCGACATTGCGGAGGCGGTCGCTCCAGCGCTCGTAGCCATCGCCGGTGAAGACGTTTGGATCGGGCTGCTCTTTGGAGTCGTCGAAGAAGAGGGAATCCGGCAGGGCACCGCCGGTGATTTGAGGGCGGCTGCGGTCGTTGTCGGAGTCGCGGTCGGTGGTGGGGCCGTTGGGGGTGTTGTTTGGAGTGGAGCGCGGACGCCCTCGTCCGCTTTGGCTGGGATCGGACGGATCGGACCGATCTGACGGATCGGTTGTGTTGGTGGCGGTTTGGGTCTGCCCCTCACCCCGGCCCTCTCCCCGTTGAGTGCCGGGCTGTTTTCCATCTCCTTCGCGGGGAGAGGGAGAGTCTTTGGCTTCGCCTTGGGGCTGACCTTGGCCCTCGGTGGGTTTGGGGGTGTTTTCGGCGGTTTGAGGCTGCCCCTCACCACGGCCCTCTCCCCGTTGCTGACTGGGCTGCTGTCCTTCTCCAGGGCGGGGAGAGGGAGAGTCTTTGGCTTCGCCTTGGGGCTGGCCTTGGCCATCTCCGGGTTCTTGGCCGTTTTGGGCCATTTGAGGTTTCGGGCCTTCGCCTTTGGTCAGGCCTTGTTCGCTGGGTTTTTGGCCTTCGCCGGGTTTGGGGGAGGCTTTGGCTTCGCCGGTCTTTTCGGATGGTTTGGGGGATTCTTGACCCTCTTGACCGGATTGACTGGCTGCCTGCTCCTCTGCTTCCTTGATGAGTTTATCGAGTTCGTTCTTCGCCACGCGGAGGGCTTCGCTTTCGCTGCCGAGGATGCTTTCGGCGGCTTTTTCGACGCCTTTTTGGAGTTCGTCGATGGCGTTGGCGGCTTTGCGTTCGGCGTCCTTGGCTTCGGCGGCGCTGCCGTAGCGGAGTTGATCGCGGGCTTCTTGGAGATTTTCTTCGAGGCCGCTGGTCTGGGCTTTGCGGACGGCGTCGTAGAGGTTCTTGTGGAGGAGTGGCTCGCTCTGCTCGGCCTGCTCGCTGAGCTGGCGCATGTTGTTGAGGAGCTTTTCGACGTTTTCCTGCTGCTCGGTCATCTGGCGGGCCTGGCTTTGATTTTGAAGGCTTTGAGCGAGATCGCTTTCGGCGGGCTTTTGGTTTTCGAGGTTCTCGCTGATCTTCTTTTGAGCCTCGGCGGCTTGCTGCGCCTGCTGGCGGAGCTGCTTCATCTCCTCGGCGAATTTCTTGCTGGTCTTCTGGCGGAAGTCTTCCTGCATCTTTTCCAGCTCGCGTTGGGCGCGGGTGGCAGAGTTCGTGGCATCGGTGAGCTGCTCGTTCTTGAGTTGATCGACGGCATCGCTGACCTGCTCGCGGGTCTTTTCGAGCTGCTCCTTGGCTTCGGCCATCTGCTGGGCGTTCTCGGGTTTCTCCATGCGGTCGTTGAGATCATCGAGATCACGCAGGAGCTGCTCCTGCTCGGCCTGGAGGCGTTTAAGCTGATTTTCGAGTTCCTGCTTCTCGGATTCGCTCTTGGCCTGGGCGAGCTGGTTTTGTAGTTCCTTCATCTTCTCCGCCAGCGCCTCCTGTCGGCGGGCGAGCTCTTTGAGGCGGTTCAAGACTTGCAGGTTTTCCTGCTGCTCGGCGGTCTGCTCTTCGGTGGCAGCTTTTTCCTCCTCGTAACGCTGCTCCTTCTGCTTCAGCTCAAGGTCCATGATCTGGTTCTTGTTCGCTTCCTGCGGCGCTCCGGCCATGGGCGGGCTGTTTTGACGCATGACCTGATGCTCGCGACTCTGCGCCCGGTGCAGCCATTCGAGGGCGCTCTGCTCAAAGGTGAGCGCTTGATTCAAAGGCGAGCGCTTCTTTTCTTCCGCCGCTTGATTCAGCGGGTCGAGCGCGTCCTTCATGCTCTTCCAAGCCTCGGTGAGATACTTCTTCACCTCGGCGTCCTCGACTTCTTCCATGGCCTCCTTCGTCTGCTCCATGGCGATGCCCTGGCTCTGATGCACGACACCGGCATCAGGCGCGAGGCTTTCCATGGGGCGACCGCCGTTGGCATCGCGGATGAGCTTCCAAGTGGCGTTCACGACCTGCTTTTGCAGTTCGATGAGCTTCTGGGCTTTGGGTTTGGGCTGGCCTGGTTCGGGCGGTGGCGCCTCGGCCTCGCGAAAGATGTCCTCAAAGTGGCGCACCTCGGCGAAGAACATGTCGCTCATGTTGCGGCGCACCTCGCCCTTGGGTCCGCTGTCCTCCGCCCAGACGTAGTAGCTGACGAGTTGGCGTGGTTGGGCACCTTCTTTTTCGAGCAGCAACTCGGCACGAACATCCTGCTTCTTCCGCGGTTCCGTGGGTACATGGGTGAAGGCGACCTCCTTCTTGTTGCCGTTGATGCTGAAGACCGCGCCGGATTTCACGACGCTGAGATCATCGGAGATTTTAGCTTCGACGGGAAGCTCTTGCAGGCTCGACACCTGGATGTCGCGCTTCGGAAACACGACTTCGATCTTCGCGAGCTGATTGCTCTGCACGGTGACGGTGAACCACGGCGGGTTTTTGTTCCCGCGATCGGCCTCATCGACGAGGTGCAGGCGATACTTTTGCGAGGTGGTGGCGGTGAGGACGGCCTCAAGCAGCGTGGGATCCTTGGCGGAAGGCGTGAGCGGGATGACGGACTGGTCCTCGCCGAAGAGCTCGGCGGCGGTGAGGTGCGGCTCGAACGGGGAGGTGCGGGCAGGAGTGCCCGCATCACTGCCGGAGAGGAGCGGTTTGTTCACTTGGATCTTCCAGGCGATCTTCGAGCCTTCGAGGGCGGTGACCTTCTGGGTGTTCTTGGTCTCCTTCGCGGGCAGCTTGGTGTAGTCCGGCGGAGTGACGATGACATCGCTGCGAACGAGGGCGGGAAAGTCGAAGACGGTCAGCGTGTGCGGCACGGACTTTTCTCCGGCGAACTCGACGAGGTAGCGTGTGTCGCGGTCCGCCTTCGCGATCATGCCGCCGAAGACCTGGCCATCGACGGTGAGACGCATGGGCTGGCGTTCACGCTCCGTGCCATCGAGATCGGCGGTGACGAAAGTGGCATCGGCTGGGACGGGGCCTGCGAAACGGGCTTCGATGATGACGCGGGAGTTTCGTTCGACTTCGGCATCGCCGGGGGTGAGGGTGACGGTGAAGCTCGTTGAGGTCGGGGAGGGAACCGCAGATTGCTGATTGGTGATTTTTGATTTTTGAAGGGATGAATGGATGCGCAGGGCGATGTCGGTGGCGAGGAAGGCGAGCACGGCGATCCAGGCTGCGGCGAGGGCGCGGCGGTAAGGTTTGTCGGCGACGGTGACGGGCCAGTTTTGCGTGGCGGAGCGCGCGAGGGCGTGATCGATGAGGCGCTCGTGGAGGTAACCGGCGGGTTCTTCGGCCTGCGGCTCGTGCTCGAGGGCGGTGAGGAGCAGCGAATCGAGTGAGGGATGCTTTTGCTCGATGAGCCGGGCGATCTCGCGATCACTCCAGATATTCCGGCGGCCTTTGAGGTAAGCGATGAGTGCCAGGAGGATGAGGCCGAGCATGGACCAGCGGTCGAGCTGCTTCGGTAGTTTAAAACCCTGCCAGGTGGCGAGTAGGAAGCCGCCGCGAACGACGAGGCCGAGGAGAAAAACCACGGCCATGTGCCGGAGAAGCCGCGCCTTACGAAAGGCCTCACGGACTTCAGCGATGCGGGCGTCGAGGATGGTGCGTGCGATCATGGGAAGCTCGTGGGTGCCGCTGTGGCACCCTGTAAACGCAAGATGCAGGCCGATTGTAATCGGAGAATGGCGATTTGATCGCGTGAAATCTCGTTCAGCGGCTCGCCCACTGCCGTGTGCGGTGGTGGCGGTAGGCGAAGAGGAGCATCAGGTAGAGTCGCACGGCGGTCTCGGAGATCAGTTTCCCCCACCACGAGCGACCGAAGGCGTAGGTGATGGTGTCGTGCATGAGGCAGCCGCCTTCGGAGAGCGGCTCGAAGCGGTGTTCGTGAACGAATTGAGCAAAGGGGCCTTCGAGCATCTCGTCTACAAGCACGCGGGGAGGTTGCACGGTATGCCAGCGGCATTTCCAGCGCATGGGAATGACGCCCCAGTCACGGCAATGAAGTTCGAGCAAGCGGCCTTCCTGCGCCGGACCGTCGGTTTGCAGGCTCACGAGCTTCAGTGTGGGCGGCATGACGTGGACGATGTTGTTCGGATCGCTGTGAAAGGCGAACATGACCTCCGCGCTGGCGGCGAGCGGTGTGCTGATGTGGAAGGTGGAGGGCATGATCAGGCTTTCGCCTGAGTACGCCGGGCGTGGAGAAACAGATTGCCACAGAACAAGGCCACGCCGGTCCAGATGAGTCCGAAAGACATGAGCGAGGCGGCATTGACCGGCTCGCTATACATGAAAGCACCAACGAGGAACTGGCCGGTGGGCGCGAGGAATTGCAGCAGGCCGAGAAGAGCAAAGGGGAGTTCGCGAGCACCACGAGCAAAGCCGAGTAAGGGAATGGTGGTGATGATGCCGAGGCCGAAAATGAGCAGCAGATCCCGCGTTGAGGCCGTGCCCCAGATCGCCACGCCGCTTTGCTGACTCCAAAGGAGATAGACGATGGCGATGGGGATGCCGACGATGGTTTCCATGGCGAGGCCCGGCAGCGATCCGAGCGGCGAGCGGCGTCTCGCGAGGCCGTAAAGCGCAAAACTGCCCGCCAGCAGCAATCCGATCCACGGAAAGCGGCCCACGAGCACGAGCTGCGTGATCACACCGCAAGCGGCGAAGGTGATGCTGACCTTTTGCAGGCGGGAAAGGCTCTCGCCGAGCCAAAAGCTGCCGATGAGCACATTGAGCAGCGGATTGATGAAGTAGCCGAGGCTGCAATCGAGGATGCGCCCGTGCTGCGCTGCCCAAACGAAGACACCCCAGTTGATCGCGAGAAGGAAAGCGGACCACGCGTGGGTCTTGATCAGCGTGAGGCTGCGGAGTGATTGGAGGAAGCCAGGCCACTCGCCGCGCAGCATGAGCAGCGGCAGCACCGTGGCCATCGTCCACACCACCCGCTGCGCTAGCGCCACATCACTGCCGAGATGGCCGATCTGCTTCCAATACACCGGCAGCACGCCCCAGAGCCCGAACGCTAGAACCGCGCCGAGCACGGCGCTGGTGGAGGGACGGGAAGGAGTCATGCAACGGCCAGGAGGCTGCGGACCGAAATGTCTTCGTCAATTTCCTCCCAGTGAATTCCAATTCCTCTGCCGATCAGACGCCAGTTGGTGCGCTGGGCTGGCGTGGCCTTCAGCAACCGAGGATACCATTCCAAGGGCGCTGAGACACGACGACCATCAGCAAGGCCAACGATGAGTTCGTCATTGGTGACCTCAACGTCGATGGCATCCGCAACTGGGCGGGTGGAAGGTTTAGAATCCAAAGTGTTCATTCCATGCGAGGATAAAGTCAGATCGGTGCTCCTCAATCAGATTATGCAGCGCGCGGAGTTCCCCGCTGCGAAAGCCGCGTGAATCAGAAAGCTGGACCGGTTGCAGCCAAAACTTCGCATAACGCTCCGCTTGCTCGACATGAATGTGCGGAGGCTCATTTCCTTCCCTGCTGAAGAAGAAAAAGCGATACCCGCGAACTCGTAGCACCTCTGGCATGGCGATCACGCGCCTTCCGGCATCGCCACATAGGCTTCCTCGTTGAGCACGATCTTCTTCGAGCCGTTGAGGAGCTTGATCCACTCACGCAGGCAGCCGAGGAAGATGATGGCGACGGCGAGGAGGAAGAAAGCGGTCACAAAGGTGTCCACGGTGAAATTGAACTGCTGGGCGGCCCAGACCTTCATTTCCTGCGGGGTGCCTCCGGCGGCCATTTTGTCGCCGTAGAATTTGGCACCGGAGATGAAGCCCATGCGCGGGTCTTTGTCGAAGAGCTTGATGTAACCGGCGGTGAAGGTGGCGCTCATGAGGAAGAGCAGCGGGATGACGGTGACGAGCAGGTAACGAGCCTTGCCCATCTTGATGAGGATGGTGGTGCCGAGACAGAAGGCGATCACGGCGAGCAATTGGTTCGCTATGCCAAAGAGCGGCCACAGGGTGTTGATGCCGCCGAGGGGATCGACGACGCCTTGATAGAGGAAGTAACCCCACGCGGCGACGAGCACGGCGCTGGCGAAGACGTTCGCGGGTAGGCTGCGTGTGTTGCCCAGCGGCTTCCAGATGCCGCCGAGGAAGTCCTGGAGAATGAAGCGGCCGACTCGCGTGCCAGCGTCGATGGTCGTGAGGATGAAGAGCGCCTCAAACATGATGGCGAAGTGATACCAGAACGACATCCAGGCCGGGCCAAACGCACGTGCAAACATCTGCGCCATGCCGACGGCAAAGGTTGGTGCACCGCCCACGCGGCCAAACATGGTTTTCTCGCCGATGTCGGCAGCCAGTTTGTCCATGCCCGCGACGGTGACGGGGAAGCCCGCATTGGAAATGACCTCCACGACCTGGGCAGGGGCCATGGTCTTGTTGATGCCGGCATTGATGGCGAAGTATTCACCAGGAAGCAGGGCGGAGGCAGCCACGAGCGCCATCAGAGCCACGAGCATCTCGGTGACCATTGCGCCGTAGGCGACGCTGCGGATGTCGGCCTCGTTATCGAGCAGCTTCGGCGTGGTGCCGGAGGAAATCAGCGCGTGGAAGCCCGAAATGGCACCGCAGGCGATGGTGATGAACACAAACGGGAAAACGGAGCCGAGGAAGACGAGGCCGGTGCCATCGACGAACTTGGTGAGCTTCGGCATTTGCAGCTCAGGAGCCACCCAAATGACCACCACGGCCAAAACCGCCACGGTGCCGATCTTCATGAAGGTGCTGAGGTAGTCACGCGGCGCGAGAAGCATCCACACCGGCAGCACAGAGGCCGCGAAGCCGTAGATCATGATCGACCACGCGATGGTCTCGCCCTTGTAGTCGAAGAAGTGCTCGATGCCCCATTCCTTGAGATTGCTGCCGGCCCATACGCTGACGATGAGGCCCACGATACCGAAGATGGTGATGTTTCGCACGCTCACGCCGAAGAGCGTGTGACCGAAGCCCATGATGAAGGCCAGCGGGATCGTCATCGCGATGGTGAAGAGGCCCCAGGGGCTTTCGGCGAGCGCTTTGACCACCACGAGGCCAAGCACGGCGAGGAGAATCGTCATGATCGCCAGCACAGAAATCATCGCCACGAAGCCGACGAGGGGATTCACCTCTTCCTTGAGCATCTGGCCCACCGATTTGCCGCCGCGTCGGATGGAGGCAAACATCACGATGGCGTCATGCACACCGCCGCCGAGCGTGGCGCCGATCAAAATCCAAAGCATGCCCGGCAGATAGCCAAATTGTGCCGCGAGCACCGGCCCGACGAGTGGTCCAGGCCCCGCGATGGCGGCGAAGTGATGACCAAAGACGACCCATTTGTTCGTCGGCACGAAGTCCTTGCCGTCCTTGTGCGTCACCGAGGGTGGGGCGCGGTGTTTGTCGAGCACCAGCACCTTCGTCATGAGCCACTTGCTGTAAAAGCGGTATGCCACGGCAAACGAACACATCCCGGCCACCACGATCCAGAGGGCGTTGATGGTTTCTCCTTTGTGAAGAGCCGAAAAAGCGACCGATCCGGCTCCGAGGGCTGAGATGGCGATCCAGGTGAGAATTTGCAGAGGTTTGGACATAACGGGCGCGATGCTAGCGGGAGGGTGCGGCGGCATCAACCGCGAATCCTTCAGGGATTCCTCTGGCTTGAGGGGTGAAAGCAAAAACGCCCGGATCTCATGATCCGGGCGTTATTGGAAGAGAAGAATTCGCCAATCCCCGCCCTGGAGCCAACAGCCAGAAGAACTACAGAGCGGGGCGGCGAAAGGATTTAGAGGCTACCACCTCCACGGGTGACGGGCTTCCGCTCAAAGGAGTAGCTCAGTTCACCGTTTTCGATGGTGATGTAGTTGGCGGCACCGGCGATGTCTTCATTGCTGAGGCCGGGAACGGAATAATGGCGGCCTTTGAGAGCGCCATGCTTCACGGAGTCGCCTTGGCTGATGTCATGGAGGATTTCGAGGAGGTTTTCACGAGCCTCGCCTTTCTCATCCAGGGCAAAGTTCAAGCCTGCGGCCGAGGCCATGGTGTTGATCGAGACGAGTTCCTGAGCGTTGCGGCGGTCACGAGCCGCATAAAAGGCATCATTGTTACCCCACATAGGAACCAAGATGGCGATGATGATTCCGATGATAGCTACAAAAATCATCACTTCAAAGAAGCTGAAGCCCTGCTTGGAGCGGTGGAGGTAAGGGGTGTCGGGAGGGAAGTTTTTCATGGCTGTTTCGAATTGTGATTCGAAAATATGGGAATTATATCGCACTTGCAAGGTATTTGTTATCATAATTTCATATTTTCTCACTAATGATGTTAAAAATCGTGAATTTGAGCTCAATGGAGCTCTTTCTGACATTTGTCGTTCGTCAGAATCTCGTCGCGAGACGTGCTCCCGCAGACTGCCAACGCTGAAAATCACATCGCAGAGAGAAGGCGGCCTCGATTGGCGGCTAGAGCTGGATTCACGGATCGCTCATTGATTTCCGACGCCTGGGCTTCATGGGTGAAGTTCAATGACGTCTCCCATTAGCGACCAGGACATCTACTTTTTCCGTGAAGGCACTCATCAGCGGCTTTGGGAGGTGCTCGGAGCGCATCTCACTCCGGAAGGCTGCCATTTCTCCGTCTGGGCACCGAATGCACGGGATGTGAGCGTCATTGGCGACTGGAATGATTGGGACGGGCGTGTGCATCCGATGCAGATGCGGGGTGAAAGTGGCGTCTGGGAGCTTTTCGTGCCGGGCGTGAAGGAGAATGCGCACTACAAATTCGAGCTGCACGACCAGCACGGGCATTTACGCGTGAAAAGTGATCCGATGGCTGTTTATGGCCAGCATGGCGCGGCCACCGCGAGCCTTACCTTTGACCTCAAACGCTACCGTTGGTCCGATGGCGAATGGATGCAGCGCCGCTCTCAAGCGGACTTGTATCATTCACCCATGAGCATCTACGAGGTGCATCCGGGCTCGTGGAAGCGGAACATGAACGATGGCGGGCGGTGGCTAAGCTACCGCGAACTGGCGGACGATTTGATTCCTTATGTGAAGGGGCTTGGCTTCACCCACATCGAGCTGATGGGCATCGCCGAGCATCCCTTTGATGGCTCGTGGGGCTATCAGGTGACGGGTTATTATGCGCCGACGAGTCGTTTCGGGAACCCGGACGAGTTTCGTGAGTTCGTGGACCGCTGCCATCAAAATGGCATTGGCGTCATCCTCGACTGGGTGCCCGGCCATTTCCCGAAGGACGATCACGGCTTAGCCAAATTCGATGGCAGTGCCCTCTATGAGCATGCGGACCCCCGCCAAGGCGAGCACATGGACTGGGGCACGCTCATCTTTAACTATGGGCGAACCGAGGTGAAGAACTTCCTCGTCGCCAATGCCCTCTATTGGCTGGACCAGTTTCACATCGACGGTCTCCGTGTGGATGCCGTGGCCTCGATGCTCTACCTCGATTACTCACGCAACGCCGGTGAATGGGTGCCAAACTACCTCGGCGGCCGCGAAAACCTAGACGCCATCGCCTTCATGCGAGAGCTGAACAGTATGTGCTACGCGAATCATCCCGGCACCACCATCATCGCGGAGGAAAGCACCGCCTGGGGCGGCGTCTCACGGCCGGTGAGCACCGGCGGGCTCGGTTTCGGCTTCAAATGGAACATGGGCTGGATGAATGACAGCCTGCGCTACATGCAGAAGGAACCCGTGCATCGCAAATACCACCACGGCGAGGCGTCTTTCTCGATGATCTACGCCTACGACGAGAATTTCATCCTCGTCCTCAGCCACGACGAGGTCGTGCATGGCAAAGGCAGCCTCATCAACAAGATGCCCGGCGATCGCTGGCAGAAGTTTGCCAATTTGCGCATGTTCTTGGCGTGGATGTGGATGCATCCGGGCAAGAAGCTCCTCTTCATGGGGGGCGAGTTCGGCCAATGGAATGAGTGGAAGCATGATGCGAGCCTCGAATGGCATCTCTTCCTCGGTGAAGAGCACAGTGGACTGCAGCGCCTCGTGAAAGACCTCAACCATCTCTATACCAGCCGCAAAGCTCTCCATGCCTGGGATCATGAGGCGGGCGGTTTCTTCTGGCTCGATGCGAACGATGCGGAGGGCAGCGTCTTTGCCTTCGCTCGCACGTCACCGGATGGCGACAAGGTCTATGTGCTCGTGAATGCCACCCCCGTGCCTCGAAAGGGGTATCGTGCCGGTGTCGCGGATGCAGGCAGCTACCGTGAGCTGCTCAATACCGACGCTCCAATCTACGCTGGTAGTGGCGTGAGCGCCGGGGCAGGCTTCCAGGCTCAGGATGTGCCATGGCAAGGCCAGCCCTGGAGCATCGTCGTCGATCTGCCGCCGCTGGGCGTGTTGGTGCTTGGCAGGTGAGGTGGCTCATGTCATGATCCGACCATGAAAACGACAGAATCTCCCGCCGAAGGCCTTCTTTTGAGCCGGTGTGTTCTACCTGACACCGAAAGAATGCCGGTCGAGGTTGCCTCATGGCTGGCGCAGCACGCTCATTTGCCTGAAGAGCATCGAATTCGCGTCCGCGAACTCTACGACAAGCAAATGGACCAAGTCATCAGCGAAAGCGAGAAAGAGGAGTTGGATCGTTATTCGGAGGTCATCGCCACCATCGACATCCTGAGGGCGCGAGCGAAGTCCATCGTCCGTAAAGCAGCCTAAACGAATGGCTCGAGTTCCTTCATCGCTAGTGGGTGCTATCCGGCGAAGAGCATCTGCTCGATGTGAATACTGCGGCCTGCCGGAACTGGAAACGGACGAGCCTTTTGAGATCGAACACATTATTGCCATCAAGCATCATGGCGAAACGGCAGAGCACAATCTGGCTTTCGCCTGCATGAACTGCAATCGCTGCAAAGGCAGCAATGTGGGCGGCATCATTCAGCAAACCAAAGAGTATGTCCGCCTCTTCCATCCTCGCGTGGATGACTGGGAGGAGCACTTTCGTCTCTCAGAAGATGGACGAATCACGGGGCGAACCAAAGAAGGCACGGTGACGGTGGATGTGCTGGCGATGAACCTTCCCCACCTGATGAACCGTCGGCGTATTCTCATCGAGATGGGGCTTTGGTAAATGGCTCGAAGGAAAAGAGGGTTAGCCACGTTCCTTCCGCCCCATGAAATTACTCACCCTCGCTACCACCCTCCTTGCTGCGGTCGCCTTGAGCGCCGCAGACGCGCCGAAGTCGGTCTATGATATCCAGTTGAAGGACATTGACGGCAAAGACACCTCTCTCAAAGCCTTCCAGGGCAAGGTCATGCTCATCGTCAACGTCGCCTCGAAATGTGGGAAGACGCCGCAGTATGCGCAGCTCGAGCAGCTCAATCAGGAGTTCAAGAAAGACGGTCTCGCCGTCCTCGGTTTCCCCTGCAATGACTTCGGTAAGCAGGAGCCGGGCACCAATGAGGAGATTAAGGAATTCTGCTCCACGAAATACAAAGTGACCTTCCCGATGTTCGACAAGG
>Ga0114980_10002165_pt1 | contig 13991 bp, 11 predicted proteins | sample S_140806_EF_Meta_FD_87018 | JGI IMG/M metagenome (GOLD analysis project Ga0114980, IMG submission 87018) | Freshwater microbial communities from Lake Simoncouche, Canada to study carbon cycling - S_140806_EF_MetaG | ecosystem: Environmental > Aquatic > Freshwater > Lake | place: Lake...
CTCAGGCTTCGAAAGCAGGTGGCCCATCTTGTCCCGCTTCGTCTCCAAGTACTTCTGGTTATGAGGGTTAGGCTCGATGGCAATCGGCTCCTGGCCGACGATCTCGAGGCCGTAGCCCTGCAGGCCCATCAGCTTCTTGGGGTTGTTGGTAAGGACCTTGAGCTGCCGCAGGCCGAGGTCATGCAGGATCTGGGCGCCGGTCCCGAACTCCCGTTCGTCGGGCCGGAAGCCGAGGTGCGCATTGGCCTCGATCGTGTCCATGCCGCCGTCTTGGAGGGCATACGCGCGCAGCTTGTTGGCGAGCCCGATGCCGCGCCCTTCCTGGCTGATGTAGAGGATCACGCCGCGGCCCGCCGCCTGCACGCGGCGCATCGCCTCGTGTAGCTGCGGACCGCAGTCGCAGCGCAGCGAGCCAAACACGTCGCCCGTCAGGCACTGCGAGTGCACGCGCACGAGCACCGGCGCCTCGATCGGCGGGAAGCGGCCGTTGTCACTGGGGCGATCGATGCCGACGGTCAACGCGACATGCACGCGGCCATCGACCTTGCTCACGTAGGTGTGGCTGTCGAAGAACCCGTAGTCCGTCGGCATTTGCGCCGAAGCAACCCGTTCGATCAGCCGCTCCCGGCGACGGCGGTATTCGACCAAGTCGGCGATGCAGCCCATCTTGACGCCCAGGCGTTCGCAGAACCCGATCAGATCCGGCACCCGCGCCATCTCGCCGTCGTCTTTGATGATCTCGCAGATCACGCCCGCAGCCCGCAGGCCCGCAAGCCGGCACAGGTCGACAATGCCCTCGGTCTGGCCCGCGCGCACCAGCACGCCGCCATCGCGCGCTCGCAGCGGCGCGATGTGCCCGGGACGGACGACGTCGTGCGGCTTGGCGTCCGGCTGGACGGCCGCCAGGATCGTCGTGGCGCGGTCCTTGGCCGAGATGCCGGTCGTGACTCCCTCGCGCGCCTCGATCGTCACCGTGAATGCGGTGCCAAAGCGCGATTGGTTCTCGGGCACCTGCATCTGCAACCCGATCTGGTCGCACATCTCCCCCGACATCGCGAGGCAGACCCAACCGCGGCACTCCTTGATCATCAGGTTGATCAACTCGGGCGTGGCGAACTGAGCGGCGAAGCACAGGTCGCCCTCGTTCTCCCGGTCGGGGTCGTCGACCAGCACGATCGGACGGCCGGCCTTCAGCTCTTCGAGGACTTCGGAGATCGGGGCAAAGGTCATAGGAAGGGGCGGGGAGTCTACGCGGCAACTCGCTGCCATGGGCTTCGCATCTGTTGGCTGTGCGATGCACACCGCGCATTTCGGCAGCTCGCATTGCCCCTTCGCTCCTGGCCAGAAAGCCCACAGCCGGTGCCGGAGTGATGGAATCCTCAGCAGTGCCCGAAGTTCCTCCGCACCGGATCTCTCGGTCCCATGGGCGCTCTAAGTCGTTGTGTTTCCAGTGCTTGTTTTTGCTTCAGAGGGCCAGAAGTCGCCGCCGAATCAAGCCGAGGAACGTAGTGGAACACGACAGAGACGGAGAGCAACTCGGATGAAGCGCACCCTTATCGAGGTCTCGTGCGGACTGGCCGCCCTGGTGGGAATGGTATCGATGTACCACAAGGTGGATCGCATCGAGGGCCGCACCACGGAGGTCCTCAACCTGCGGGACCAAGTGCAATCGGCGGTCGAGAAGGTCGCCAGCGCGCCCAAGGATGACCGCGAGAAGGCTGAGTTGCAGGCCGTGCAATCGCGCCTCGCACAACTGCAGGAGCAACTGCAGAAGGCCGAGGCGGGCTCTGCGCTCGCCGTGCGGCTGCAGAGTGAAATGCAGAGCGCAAAGAGCGACGTGTCCCTGCTGAAGAGCCAGCTGTCGACCGACGTCGAGCGCACCAAGCAGTTGGTCGACGCCTACATCACCGAGTCGCGCAAGAAGGAGCGCGAGGCGGCCGCAGCGATGGTCCACACGCAGGACGCCATCGCCGCAATCGCGGGCCAGCTGCGCCGCGACACCACCACGCTGACGCGCGACATGCTGTTGCCGACGGTGCAACTCAATGGCGACGACACGGTCGGCTCCGGCACGCTCGTCTGGTCAGGCTCCAACCCGAAGAACGGCCTCGTCGAGTCCTACGTGCTGACCGCCTACCACGTGGTCCGCAACATCCTCGCGGACACGCCGCGCGCACAGAAGGAAGGCTTCCTCGTCACGGTCTACGTCGACGGCGAGAAGGTCGAGGTTCGGGGCAAGATGGTCGCGAGCGCGCCGAAGATCGACGCGGCGCTCGTGCAACTGCTGACGACTCGCACGTTCCCCAACGTCGCCAACGTGTTGCCGCGGACTGCGTGCAGCACGATCGAAGTGTGGGACCCGATCTGCGCAGTCGGCTGCCCGCTCGGCAACGACCCGGTGCCGTCGCAAGGCGAAGTCAGCTCGCTCAAGAACGAACTCAACGGCGCCAACTACTGGATGATCACGGCGCCCACCTACTTCGGAAACAGCGGCGGCGGCGTGTATCGCGCCGACACGCACCAGCTGATCGGCGTGTTCAGCAAGATCTACACGCACGGCAAGGGCAGCCCGGTCGTGATCCCGCACATGGGCCTCTGCACGCCGATGGACGAGATCTACAAGTGGCTGCAAGAGGACAAGTACGACCACGTGCTGCAGTGCAAGGCCGTCAACGTCGTCGACCTCACGCAGCTCGCTTCGCCCGTCAAGTGAGCGCACAAGCCGCGCGCGCGACCCACGCAGGTCAGCGCGGCGCGGCCGCGTCGCGGCGCCGAAGGATGCGCTGCACCTGGGCCTGCTTCTCGTCGCCGAATCGGTAGCGGAACAGCACGACGGCAGCCGCGGCAAACCAGACGCCGACGCCAGGCCCGAAGATCCACGCGATGGCGTTGCGCACGCCGTCGGACTGATCCACGTTGGGCACAAAGCCGATGAGATCGAGCAAGAACCCCGTTCCGCCGACGGCAAGCCCGCGCGCGATCTTGGCGGCAAAGCGCCAAACGCCGAAGTAGACGCCGGGCCTTCGCGCGCGCGATTGCACAGTGTCGAAGTCGATCACGTCCGTGACCAGCGAGTCGATCAGCACGATGCAGCCGAGCAGCGAACCGAGCCCGATCGAGCTGACCGTCATCGGCAACAAGATGCTGCCGGCGGGCAGTAGCGGATAGACGCAACTCGTGCCGATCCCCAGCAACAGGGATCCGTATGCGACGGGATGCGACTTGCCGAAGCGTCGGCCGAGCGCGACCCACACCAAGATCGACAGCGTGAACACGACGAGCGCCACGGCGATCAACAGGTGCGCCTTGCTCGAGCTGAGTTCGAGGCAGTAGCGGTAGTAGAACAGCGCGGTCGCAGAGTTGGCGCCGATGCCCACCGTCGCGAGCACGGATGCGAGCATCAGCGGCCAGAACGCGGGATTCGCCAGCGACTCGCGCACCTGCTGCAAGAACGGCTGCTTGCTCGCGGGCGCGAACGAGAACTTCACGTGCGCCGTCGCCATCCAGGTTGCGAGCGACGTGATGCAGACCAGAGCTGCGATCACGAGCGCGAACGGCGACATCACGTCGGCAGTGCGCGGATGCGCGTCGTCGAGGAACGCCTCAGGCGCGCCGGCGGCCACGATCGCGCCGACGTTCATGCACGCAAAGCGCCAGCCAAACAGCACGGATCGCTCGTGCGGCAAGTCCGTCATCTCCGTCGCCATCGACACGTGCGGGATGTTGATGACGGTGAGGCCCGTGTTGAGGAAGCAGAACGCGAACGTGAGCCAGAGGAACTTGTCCATCTCGCCATCGAGCGCGGGCGGCGAGAACAGCCACCAGAATCCGATCGCAGACAACAGCCCGCCCGACCACAAGAACATGCGGCGGCCTCTACGTGGCGCGAGCGCATCCGAGATGGCGCCCATCACGGGATCGGTCACTGCGTCCCATGCGAGGCCGATGCCGAGCGCCACGCCTGCAAGCGATGGCGAGAGCCCCACCTTGTCGGTGTAGAAGATCAGCAGGTAGAGCCGGATCGCCAACTCGACTGCGTTGACGCCAATGTCCGCGGCTGCGTAGCCGATCTGGACTCGCTTCTTCAGACGCGCTCGTTCGCCCGACGCGAAGGGCTCGCTGAGTTGCTTCATTCGACCGCTCGCAGTCTGCCCGTCGCATCCGCGTCGCGCCATTGCAGCGTTGCATCCTTCTTGCGACGTGCGGCGATGCGCTGGCGCATCGCGGTTGGCGGGTCGCCTTCGGGGCCGTCCTCGAACAGCAGGATCTCGAATGCGTCTCCAACGACGGCGCGCAACTCACCGGGCTGCAGCAAGAAGTCGGGATTGCTCGGCCTGCCAAACCGCTCGTGACCAGTGCGAAAGGTCTCGTAGAGCAGCGTCCCGTTCGGCGCGACGGCGGCGAGCACGCGCGGCAGCAACGGGCGCCACAGGTAGTTGGTCACGACGACGAAGTCGAACTGCCGATCGCCGAGAGGCCACGACGCGTTCTCGAGGTCGGCCGATACGAGTTCGAGTCGCGCGTTCGCAACCGCATCGGCGTGCTCATTACCAATCGCATGCAGCGCCGCTTCGTCGCGGTCAACCGCGACCACCGCAACGCCGCGCGACAACAGCAACCGGACATGGCGTCCTAGACCGCAGGCGACATCGAGCGCCATTCCACCGCGCGCATCGCGGGTCCAGAACTCGACAAAGGGCGACGGATCCCCCGCGCAGCGCCCGTTCACGCGCCGAACTGCTGCCGCATGCGAAGCAGTTCGCGATCGCTCGGATTGCGCTGCAGGCCTTGCTCCACGCACGCGAGCGCCTCGTCGCGGCGACCGAGATCGGCGAGCACCTGCGCACGCGTCGCGTAGAGCGAAGCGGCGTCGGCGCGGATGCCGAGCGCCTCGTCCATCAGTTCGAGCGCGCGCTTGGGGTTGCCGCGCTCGGAGAACAGCAACGCCATCCGGTGCAACACCTCTGGCTGCTCGGGCGACAGGCGCCGCGCGGCATCGAGCATGTCGAGCGCGGAGTCGGACTCGCCGAGCCGATGCATCGCAATGCCCGAGAAGTACAGCGCGGGCCAGAACGTCGGCTGCAGATCGACGAAGTGATCGAACTCAGCGAGGCACTCGCGCGGCTTCTTGAGCTTGAGCGCCTGCTCCGCCGCCTTCGCAAAGCGCCGCTCGAAGTCGGGGACCTCAAGGCCGAGCAACGCGCGCGTCGCACGATCGCGCGCATCGCCGGACAGCGCGTCGGTGCCGACTGCGCTCGCCAACTCTTCCTTCGCTGCGTCGAGTTCATCGCACGCGAGCAGGCAGAGGCCGAGATGCGCGCGGCTGTCGCCGTCGAGCATGAGGCGAAGGTCGAGCAGGCACTCGTGCACATCGTCGGGCGAGGAGCGCTCGTTGAGGTGCTCGCTCAGATACATCAGCAACACGCCGATGCCGCGATCTTCGTCATCCCATTCACCGGCACGCGCGACGCGTTCGCGAAGGCGGCGAAGCCCGCGCACGACGAAGTCCCACGCGTCGTGCTCGCGGCCCTCGGAGAACGCAAGTCGCGCGAGGTGCCCGAAGAAGTCGGGATGCCCGTCGATCTGCAACCCGCGCATCCACAGATCGCGCGCAGCAGTCGTCTTGCCGTCGTGCGCGAGCAGGATGCCGAGGTTCTCCAAGCCGCGCGAAGGCGGCGGATCCAACTGCGTCGCGTGCTCCAGCCAATCCATCGCGCGACGATCGTCGCCGAGTTCGCGAAGGTGGTCGGCCACCGACACGCAGCCCTCGCCGTCGCCTGGCTGCGCGGAGTAGCAGCGATCCAAGAATCGCCGCGCGAGCTCGCCGTCGATGCGGCCCGCGTCGCATGCGTGCGCAACCGTCGAGTGCGCGATGCGGAGCGCGAGGCCGAACTGCGGGTCGATCATGATCGCCTGCGCAAACGGATCCAGCAGCGGTTCGCGGTCCGCGGGCCCCTCGATCTGCAAATCGCCGCTGATCAACATCGCGTTGTCGAGCGCGCGCAAGAACAGGAAGAACGCTTCGCTGTTCTCCGTCATCATCCCGCGCGCAGGCTCTTGGTAGCGCAGGTCGAGCAACCGCGCGAGGCGCCGCGTCAACTGCAGCAAGTCTGCGACGGGATGCGAACGGCGAACGAGACCGCCGACGCGATTGGTCGCGCGTTCGTCATCGTCCTCGGCGAAGTAGACGTGGAACTCGACGCGCAACCCTTCGGGCGCGGGGGTCAACTCGCCGGTCACGACCGCGCGCACGTCCGCATCCGGCGGCAGCAAGTCGAACGCTTCGTCGGGCTCCGGCGGAGCGTCCATCACGACCCAGAGCACGGGACCTTCGTCTGGCGGCGTCTGGACCTCGAGCATTCCCGTCGGCCCCATGCGACCGCGGTTGAGCACGCGATGCACAAAGTCCGGTATGCGACGCGACAGCACGCCGGAGTCCAGGTCGCCAAACCCTTCTTCTTCGGGCACGGCGAGCGGCAGCAGCATGATCTCGGGCATCCGCTCGAAGTCAGCGAGGCCTTCGTCGTGCATCGGGTCGTGTCGCGTCATGGAGCGCGCCTTCAGCCCGGAGGCCAGCCGAACGAACGGCCCGCCAAAACGTGAACGTGGAGGTGGAACACCGACTGACCCGCGTTGCTGCCGTTGTTGATGACGACGCGGAATCCATCGTTGGCGATGCCGAGCTTCTTCGCGACTTCGGCAGCGGCCCACAGCAGATGACCAAGCAGCGCCTTGTCGCTCTCGTCAGCATCCGCAAGTCGCGCGATGGCACGCTTCGGGATCACGAGGAAGTGAACAGGCGCCTGCGGTGCTACATCCGCGAACGCGACGCACTGATGATCCTCGTGCAGCAGGCGCGCAGGGATCTCGCGGCGCAGGATGCGCGCGAACACGTTCGAGGCGTCGTAGTTCACCGGGTGGTTCGGCGGCGCGCGGAAACGCCGCGCGCACGTGCGGCGCAGTATGGAGCGGCGCACGCGCGCCTCAAGCGAGAGTTCGTTCTCTGTGCGTCCGCTCGAGCGGAAGGCGCGACGACCGGGACGGATCCGCAGCAGCAGCCCATCTCGCAGCGGAGCCCCTTCCAGGATGAAGCGACCGCGTTACCCTGCTCCCCCCATGGAACTTCCGCTGCGCAAAGCGTGCACCACCATCGCCATCGTCGGCGGCACTGGCAGCGGCAAGACGACTCTCGCGCATGCGCTCGCAGAGCACTTTGGCGAGCATTGCGCGGTGATCGACCACGATTCCTACTACCGCGATCTGTCGCACCTGAAGCCAGCCGAGCGCGCGGCCGTCAACTTCGACCACCCCGACTCGCTGGAGAACTCGCTGCTGGTCGACCACCTCCATCGACTGCGCGCGGGCCGCACGATCGACAAGCCGAAGTACTGCTTTGCCACACACTCACGGCTGCCGGAGCGCGAATGGGTGGCGCCCAAACCGGTGGTCGTCGTCGAGGGCATTCTGCTGATGGCCTTGCCCGAGCTCCGCAATGCGTTCGACCTGCGCGTGTTCGTCGACGTGCCCGACGATGTGCGCGCGCTGCGTCGATTGCGGCGCGACGTCAGCGAACGCGGCCGCACGATCGACAGCGTCTGCGCGCAATGGATGCAGACCGTGCGCCCGATGCACGAGCGCTTCGTGGCGCCGGCGAAGCGCCGCGCAGACCTAGTTGTCTCCGGCCAGGAGCCGACGCGCGATGCGGTCCTGCGCGTGCTGGCTCAACTTGCGGCGCTGGAGCCGGCGGCCAAGGCCGCCGAACAGGCGTAGGGAGCCAAGTCTGCGCGCGCTCAGCGCACGCGCAGATCTTCGGGCATCAGCGCGTAGACCGTCATCGGGCGGTCCTGCGCCATCGCGTGGCGCAGCAGCGCGAGCAGTCCGTCGAGGCGCGACAGCTTCGCGATCATCGCGAGCGCCGCGGCGTCGCCTTGGGCGAACGCGCGCGCATCGAACATCTGGTCGAAGATCGACTGCGCAAAGTCGCGGGCCTTCGGCGCGTGGCGAATCTCGATGTCCGCCTCCGGCTTGCACTTCTCCTTGACCATCGCGATCGCGTCCTCGACGCCGCCGATCTTGTCGACGAGCCCGAGCTCAACCGCCTGCGCGCCGGACCAGACGCGGCCGCCTGCGACCGCGCGAATCGAATCGACCGTCATGTTGCGCGACTTCGCCGCGATGCCGAGGAACTGGTCGTAGATCTGATCGACGAACAACTGCATGCGGTTGCGCGCCGAGTCAGACCACGGCTTGTCCATCGCATCCATGTCCGCGCCCACATCGAGGCCGACCACGTCGGTGTGCACGCCAAGGCGCCGCATCAGCGCACCCATTTGGAAGCGCATGCTGAACACGCCGATCGAACCGGTGATCGTCGCAGCCTCGGCGAGGATCGGCTGGCCGATGCACGTGATCCAGTAGCCGCCCGACGCAGCGAGTTCGCCCATCGAGAACACCACCGGCTTCTTCGCCGCAAGACGCTCGAGCGCGAGGCGGATCGCTTCGCTCGCGGTCGCAGAACCGCCCGGCGAGTTGATGCGCACGACGACGCCCTTCACGTCCTCGTCGTCGGTCAGCGCTTCGATCTCCTTGACCGAAGGCTCCGAGACGATGCTGCCCGCTGCGGCTGCGGAGCCATCCGCGATCGCGCCCGACAAATGCAGCACGACGATGGCCGGATAGCCGTCGTCGTCATCGTCCTCGCGCTTTGCCTTGAACATCTCGGACAACGAGCTGAGCAGGTCCTTGTTCTTCTTCGCCTTCTTCGGGACGGCATCGACCAGTTCGTATTCGCCGAGCTCCTTGCCCATCGCGAGGTCGAGGGCGCGCTTGCTGCCTTCGTAGGCCACGAGCTCGTCGACGAGCCCAGCAGCCAAAGCCTCTTCGGCCGTGAACATGCGCTGCGCTTGCAGCTCTGCGACCTTCGCGGGATCGAGCTTGCGACCCTTGCCGACGCTCTCGCAGACGACCTTGTTCATCGACTGCAGCATCGCCGCGTAGTGCTTCTTCAGCCCTTCGGACATCGTCGAGCGCACATACGGCTCAACCGCGCCCTTGAACTCGCCCACGCGCGTCATCTCCACCTCGACGCCGAGCAATCCGAGCGCGTCCTTGTAGTGCATGACGCTCATCGACGGCGACTTGAAGTCGACCGAGCCCATCTTGGCCATCAGCACGCGATCGCATTGCGACGCGAGCTGCATCGTGACCGTGGTCGCGTTCTCGAAGTAGCAGACGATCTTCTTGCCGGCTGCGCGCACCTTGGCCATGGCGCGTTCGACCTCGCGCATCTGCGGCTGGTTGAGGCCAACCGGCTGCGTGAGATCGAGCAGCACCGTCGATCCTTCGTGCTTCGCGAGCTTCTCGATCGTCTCGACGAACTCGAAGAACGACTTCGCCTTGCCGCCGCCGCCGCCGAGCAGCAGGGCCGCCGGGTCAAACGACTGCTCGGCGAGGTCCTGGTAGGCGCCGGCGGGGCGGAGCAGCACCACCTTGTTCTTCTGCGGCGCAGGCTCGGTCGCCGCGGCAGGCGCGGTTTCCGGCGCAGGTTGCTTGTCCGTCGGGTCCTGCGCAAACGCGCAGGCGAGACCGAAGGTGAACGTCGTGACGAACGCTAGGAATCGGGACATGAGGATGGAATGCGCGAAGGGTTCCGAACGAGGCGCGCAGCGTAGCCGAACGACCCTCGGTCCTGTCACTCGCAGAGGAACGGTTGCCGAGCCCGCGACGATATCGCTCGCCTCGCTATCCTCCGCGCCGTGGAACCGCAGGTGTTGTTCGTCTTCGCGCTCGTGGCGCTGGCCGCCTTGGGCGCCTACCTGTCGTGGAAAGCGGAGCAGCAGCGTCGGGCCGACCTCGAACGGGTCGCCGCATCGCTGGACTTGCGCTACGACCCGAGCGACGACGACTCGCACGACGACGAATACGCGCAGTTCGACGTGTTCCGCCGCGGCCACTCGCGCACGGCGCGCAACACGATGCGCGGCGCAGTCGAGTTGTTCGGCTCGCGATGCCGGTTGTGCATGGGCGATTTTCGCTACAAGGTCACGAGCGGCAGCGGCAAGAACCGCCGAACCACGACCTACCGGTTCAGCTATCTGATCGTGCACCCGCCGTGGCCTGCGCCAACGCTGCTCGTGCGACCCGAGGGGTTGTTCGACAAGCTGAAGGGGGCAATCGGATTCGATGACATCGACTTCGAGTCCGAGGAGTTCAGCCGCAAGTTCTATGTGCAGTCGTCGGACAAGCGCTTTGCCTACGACGTGCTGCATCCGCGCGCGATGGAGTTCTTGCTCAAGGAGCAACCCGATGCGCTGGACCTCGAAGGCGGCGCGCTGTGCATCAGCGATGGTTCGCGGCTTTGGGAACCCGACGACTTTCGCGCGCGACTCGACTTCGTGCGCCGTTTCTGCGAACTCTGGCCGCGCCACCTCCTCGTCGACCTCGCCAAGTGATGGAACCCGCACTCCTGATCGTCGTAGCCGTCATCGCAATCCCCGTGATCTGGTGGATCGCAGTGCACAACCGATTCGTGCGACTCAAGCACGCGGTCAAAGAGAGCTGGGCCGACGTCGACGTCGAACTGAAGCGCCGCTACGAGCTGATCCCCAACCTCGTCGAGACCGTGAAGGGATACGCCAAGCACGAACGCGACGTCCTCGAGCGCGTCGTGTCGCTGCGCAATCAAGCGATGCAGAACCACAGCAGCGCTGCGAGCCATGCGAAGGACGAGAACGCGCTGCTCGTTGGCCTTCGCTCCGTGTTCGTCGTCGCCGAGGGCTATCCGCAACTGAAGAGCGACGCCAACTTCCTCGCCTTGCAACAAGAGCTCGCGCTGACCGAAGACCGCATCGCGGCGGCGCGGCGGTTCTTCAACGGCAACGTGCGCGAACTGCGCAACATGCGAGAGCAGTTCCCGACCAGCCTCGTGGCATCGTCCGCGGGCGCAGACGACGTGTCGTTCTTCGAACTCGACGACGACACGGAACGCGTGGCGCCGCGCGTCGACGTCAGCTCGCGTTGACCGATTGGCCGCGATCGAGCGCGCGCCGCAGCGGACACATGGCGGGATCCACCGCGTCGCCACGCCGATAGCGCGCGAGCAGATCGCGCGATCGCTGCGCCAACTCGCGTCGCACTTCGCGGCGCAGGCCTTTGACGCGCGCGATCTGCATGTCGTCGTAGCCCGTCGTCTGGTGGCGCAACCACGCGATGGTCGCGGCCTCGGCGCGCTCCTCGACCGGAATGCGCTGCGTGCGCGCCACAGTGCCGCTGCCGACCGGCGTCGCGTGCGCGGCGATCGCTTCGGCGAGGCGTTGGCACAGGTCTGAATGAGAAGGCGCAAACGCGAGGAACGTGCGCACCGCCGACGAGAACTCGCCGACATACTCGACTTGTTGCACTGCGCGCCGCTTGCGGCCTTGCTCCAGCTTCTTTGCGTAACTCGGATCCGATCGCTCGACGGCCAGCTCTTGGCGAATTCGCTCGATGCGGTCCTTCGGCGCGCAGACCCCGCGCGAAAACACCTTGTTGCCGCGCTTCTCGCTGACGACCCAACTCGGCCCCGCTTCCTTGACGCGCCGCGTCAATGCCGCGTCGCCTGGCGGCAGCAGCTCCCAGCCCTGCGGCATGCGCAGCAGCTGTGTCTTGGTGCGGAACCAAGTCCCGTCGGGACCGGGCGCGACTTCGCGATTCTGGTCGGGCATCGCGCGGAGCTTCGGCGAGTCGCGTCGGCTCCGCAACCTCAACGCGGCGCGAGCTTCATCGGCGCGGAGACCGCGACAACCTTGCCCTCGAACGTCGTCACGAGCTGCAGCGTGATCGCTTCGCCCGCGGGCACATTCGCCACGGGCACGCTCGCCGTGGCGCGGTAGAGCAGTTCGCGCACGAGCGGGACCGCGGCCCTCGGCGGCTGCGCCACCGCGAGCTCAAGGCCGCCATCGACCGCTTGCGCGCCCGCGTCGCCGAACTGCACGACGACATCGCCGACGAAGGGCAACCCGTCTGCGGACAGTTGCAACTGCTGGCCATCCACCGACCACGCGGCTGCGAGCGCCGGCGGCGCTAGCGGCGCGTAGTGCGGCGAAGTCGCAGCGCCGAATTGCAGAGAGCCACATTCGACGATGCGATCCGCGAGGTAGAGCGAGAAGACGGCGGCGCCTTCAGCTCCCAGGTGCGACGCGTCGTAGTAGCCAGCCCAGTCATAGAGTGGCCGGTTGGGAGCCGGATCGTCGAGTTCGAGCACGCGCACTTCCTTCGCCACTTCCGCCACGCCGTCGCGGCCAAAGAAGTCGGTCGAGTAGGTCGGCATCACGACGTAGATCGGCTCGATGCCGACCGCGCGCAGCATCGACGCCTGCTTACGGATCGCGTCGGGATTGAAGCCGCCGTCCAGGAATGGCATCGGCGCCTTGCCAGCCTTCCAGCTGAGTTGTCGCTCGAAGTGTTCCCGCATCGACGGGAAGTCCTCGTGCTCCTTGACCATGTGCGGCAACTGCACGCTGGCGACGCTCTGCCAACCGCGGTCTTCGACGTCGTAGGCCTTGGGCAATCGTTCGCCATGAGCCCGCGCGATCCAGTCCTGCGTGATGCGACCGCCCTGGCCGAGCCGCAGCGCGTTGCTCGCGCTGTGCATGAGCACGTATTGCGCCTGCTTTACCTTGTCGACCGCCGGCGTGTTGCTCAGCGCAACCGACTGCATGCGCATCCAGAACACGTCTGGGGAGTGCATCTCCAGGTCTTGATCGGAGAACCACTGGTGGCCGCGAATGTTCTGCTCGAACGAATGGAGCTCGATCACTGCGCGCTTCAGGCTCTGAGGCTTGTGCGCGACGACCCAATCGAGCATGTGAGCCACGTCGTGCATGCGCATGCCCGACAACGCGAAGTTGAACGACTTGGTCGGCGTGCCCAACTCGGCCATGCGCGCATCGAACACATCCGGCTTGAGGCCGTAGTGCATGCGGCTCGAGCCGAAGAACAGCGTGTCGTATTCCTCGCCGTGCTCTGCGACCCAGTTGACCTTGTTGCGCGACCAACTCCAGAACGGCAACGGCTCGACGTCGTGCAGGTTGATGACAATGAACGCCATGCCTGCAAGGAACAGCGAGAGATGCAAGACCCAGCTCTTCATCGCATGCATCCTCAGAACTGGAAGTAGATGAACGGCCGCGCTTCGAGCGGCATGAAGGCAAGCGCCAAGGCCGACACGCAACCCAGCAACAGAGTCACCACCGGCGAAGGCAGCACGCGACGCAACCACAGGTGCGTGTTGAGGTTCGTCAGCACGTGCAGAACGAGCAGCGGCACGAGCAGGATCGCAAAGCGCTCCCACATCACGTGCTCAGCTGACCAAGACCACAGCGACACTTCCTTCGTGCCGGGCGACTCCAGCACGACCCACGCCTTCGCCATCGTCCACGCGTCGCCAAACGTGCGAGCACGGAAGAAGATCCAAGCGAGCATCACCGTGTAGAGCGTGACCAACCGCGAGAAGAACGGCATGCGGCCTGCGCCGACGACGCGGATCCACTCCTTGTGCACAACGAGCGCAATGCCGTGGATCGCGCCCCAGATCACGAAGTTCCATCCGGCGCCATGCCACAACCCGCCGAGAAGCATCGTGAGCATCAGGTTGCGATGCGTGAACCAGCGCGAGCCTCGGTTGCCGCCGAGCGAGATGTAGAGGTAGTCGCGCAACCACGTCGACAGGCTCATGTGCCAGCGACGCCAGAAGTCCGTGATGCTGGTCGCGAGATACGGGAAGTTGAAGTTGCGACACAGCTCGTAGCCCAAGAGCCGCGCAGCGCCGATCGCCATGTCGCTGTAGCCGGAGAAGTCGCAGTAGATCTGGATCGAGTAGCAGAACACTGCGATCGCGATCGAGCCCGCCGAGTAGTCCTGCGGCGCCGCGAACACTTCGTCCGCAGGGCGCGCGATCATGTCGGCGACGACCGACTTCTTGATGAACCCGGACAAGAACTGCCCGAGCGCGA
>Ga0114980_10002169_pt1 | contig 13985 bp, 33 predicted proteins | sample S_140806_EF_Meta_FD_87018 | JGI IMG/M metagenome (GOLD analysis project Ga0114980, IMG submission 87018) | Freshwater microbial communities from Lake Simoncouche, Canada to study carbon cycling - S_140806_EF_MetaG | ecosystem: Environmental > Aquatic > Freshwater > Lake | place: Lake...
CTTAAAATTAATAATGCACAAATTATACAATCAAGACCGATGCATGTCAACCACATAAATACAAACATGAACACACAAAATTTATTACCATTTATGCCCGGCACAGTTGTTACTAACATAGATACTAGCGCATGGGAAGACTCAGTTGTTGTATTTGGAAACATTGATCAAGATGAATTAAGAAACTTTGAATCCTTAGGTATACCGGTGATCGGCATTAGCTGCCCGGGTAGCTTTGAGTTCCAAATGCATAACAATTTAATACTTGCTGAATATTATACTACTCCGCTGGCAGTTGTCAATATTTGGGGAGACATGGATAATCTAACATATTACCACGACGCTGATTTAAAAGAAGATTGGGTACAGCATTTAACAGAGCGTAATACAGGTGGCCTATTAGACCGCTGGCTACGCGGAAGTTTTAATCGTAATCTACATAACTATTTTAATGCGCTTGCAGTTAAACAGGTTTGGTATCGTACCAAATATTATAGCTGTTCAACTTTTGAAAGTGTGAGTGAAGTTATTAAATGTGACTTTGTTGAAGAATGGTTTGTAAATAAAGCAAGGGTAGAATTTGGGTCTCTAACTAAAAACATCTAGCTAGAGACCTAGTTACCCACTTACGCATGCCACCATACAGGCGGCGTTGAAACAAAATAGCCTACAAACATTAGCCAGACTAGGCCAATGAATACGCTAACTCCTACATAATGTAACAGCTTCTCGGTTGTGATTGTTGCTAATTCGTGTTTAATTAAATTTAACATACATTATTCTCCTGTGTGTATACTGTATATATGCTTAGTATACACTGGTTTTCAGTGAAAATCAATAGGTTAACAGTAAATTAACTATTAACAAATAGTAAACAATCGACTACTATTTAATTAGTAACAAATCATCAACAACAAGCGCAGGTGCACCGTGATAGTTGTATTTAAAATGCGTAAATGCTTGTCGAGGTGTTGGCCCTCGACCTGTTGTAGATCCTAGCTTGCAGTACCATGTACCACGTGTTTTAAAAAGTTTTGGTCTTTGTGTTACTTCTTGCCTATTATCATCCATCGGTTAAATCCCCAGTCTTCATAGTCTATTCTAATGTTTCCTTGGAATAATATAGTATCCAAGGGGTAGTCTGCAAGCAGTTCATGTTCGCTCTGATGACAAGAATGATGGTCATCATGCGGCATGTTTGTGCTTTGTAACGCTACTATAGTGCCTTTTGGAATACGTGTAAACCACGTTTGATCCTCGATATGCTCTACAGAAGTGTTAATTATTATATCAGGATAGTCATCAAATTCAAGTTGATTAACGTCAAGTGTCGATGCTTTAAACTGCCACCCTTGCCATTCCCACAGATTGTTAATCTTATCTGCAATAGGTTCAACGTCGGGGTCGATGTCATAGCTGCGTACTTCACGTATTGGGATATTTCCACGTATGCGTAGGATAAGGTTAGTGACCCCATACCAGCCGCCTAGTAAACAAATGTTGTAGCCCCCAGGTGGAGGTGTATCTAGGACTTGCTCTAACTGCGTCACCAGCCAGAGTTTGCTCTGCATCTGCCCTGAGGCAAATGCGTCGAGTGCAACTAAATCGTATTTCATAAATTATTGGTCAAAAATAATGGCGTAGCTTAATGTACTAAAAGGTTCTAATATATACTCTTCAGCTTCATCTTGAGTGTCAAATGAATCTAGGTCACAACATCTATCATTGTATTTAAATACGTGAATACGACCATCTTCGGTTTGTGTAACGCTAACTCCGTGTGTTCTAAATTGAACGTGGTACAGACTTTGATACATGATTAACCTCCTGACTATATAAGTATATATCTTTTTCTTGCATCAACTGCAAATAGATAGTATACTATAAAAACTCGGGCAAGTCAAGCCTTATTAACTCAAAGGAAATTATGGACATTTATTTAGACGTAGACGATGTAGTAGCAGATTGGATGGCTTATGCCCGTGTGTTTTTTAAACGCAACTTTCAGGTCGGAGAACGCCTACCGCCTACCGAATGGTCTAGGCTCAAAGACGATCAACGCATGTATTCCAAGCTTGAGCTTAGGGCAGGTGCAGTTGAGCTTGTTGATTGGTGCAGAGAGTATCGCGATCGCACAGGCGCCGGTTTATACTTTTTAACTGCAATACCGCGCAACAATGATATGCCATGGGCAGTGCAGGATAAAGTGCTATGGTGCCAAAAATACTTTCCAGACGTGCCGATGTTCTTAGGGCCACGCTCACACGAGAAGGCTGATAGATGCACACCCGGAGATATACTAATCGACGACCGTACGTCGAACTGTGAGGACTGGGTAGAGGCAGGAGGCAGGGCACATATTTATAGAGATTGGGATGCCTGCAAGCTTTGGCTAGAACAGGAACTAGGGCAAGATTAATTAACCAACAACATGCAGTTGACATCTTAACAACTGCATGTTATACTCTATTATGAAAAAATTTAACGTTCCAAATATTTCAAACGTGTACAGACTTAATAGAAGCAACGACAATGTAGTGTACGCTGTTGATGCGCGTGTCATGGAAATGGATAAGAATTTCTTCGGATGGACACCTTATACCGTGTGGTGTGTTGAATCGTTTGGTAAAAGTCAATATGAAAAACGATGGTGGTGTAAATTAACTGAAGCGTCGACAATGACATACTATTTTAAAAGGCAAGCAGAAGCAAATTGGTTTGTATTGAGATGGAGTTAATAACATTTGACATCAGAAAGTTTCCGAGGTTTAGGAGAATCTGCATGGCACTATGGGCAGTCGAAAATCAAAGACATGTTGACACGTTTAACCAATATGGTTTTAAAACTGCAACTCCTGTGCTAACATCTGCATGGGAATGGCAATTATCCGAACAAGAATACACCTGGTTTGCATTAACCTGGTCTTAATTTTAATTTTTACAATAGGTACATAATAATGAAAGTTGAAGTAAAAACAGAAAATGCTGCACATTATCGCAATGCATTATTAGCTGCTAGAAATGACGAATTCCTAAAATCCAATAATGCTGCCGGCATGACATTTCCTAATTGGCTACAAAGAGAGTACGGTCTCAAAATGTTAAAAAACGACGACGGCTACTATACTATGAGTTATGAAGTCGTCGAACCAAAACGTTTTATGGTTTTTCAAATCAAACATTACAGTGCATGAAATACACTAAAGACCTTGTTAATAAATGAGATTTGAACTTACTGAAGATTTTGAGTTAGACGATAAACTGTGCTATTTTGCAGTAGTTGACCAATATCCAGATAGTATGCTCTATGATGAGATGCGTGAATGGTGTGATGCTACATTTATCAAACATCAGTGGACTGTCGGTACTTGGACCTGGGCATTTGAAAAAGAACAAGATCGCACTTGGTTTATATTGAGGTGGGGATAATGAATAACGTGCTAGTGCTCGCGTACCTGTGGAAAGATTGCCCGGAGTATTGGAAGAACTTTGTAAGACACACAAGAAAAAGTACTACTCAAGAAGATATATCTGATATATTAAATCAAGCTATTTTAGAGCAGCACGGAGTGTATGTAAACTCCAGAAACGAAACACAAAAAAGTTTTGTAATCTTTAAATCTGCTGCATACAAAAATTGGTTTTTATTGAGATGGGAATAAAAGAATTTAATCTTATGCTATATAAAGAATTTCACGAGCTGTGGAAAAATGAACCAAGTGGACAATTTAGAGGTGATGAATTTCTACGCAACCAAGGTTTTAAATCTGCAAAATATAATCAACCAAAAGGACGATGGGAAATGGACAGCGAAGATTACTTCCTATTTTACTTTTTCTGGGGGAACAATGAAACCAATTAGTCTTCAGCATTATACAGAATTTCATATTTATCGGAAAGGAATAGGCAGGCATGCACTAAAAGCCGACGAGTTTCTGCGCGAGCAAGGTTTTAAGTCTGTAAGCTATAACCATAAATGCGATCATTGGGAAATGGACGACGAGGATCACGCTATGTTTCATTTTTTCTGGGGTAATAGAAAAGAATGAAAATAACTAAAATGCCATTTGAGCAAAACACAGTAATACTTAGTAACCCAGCCACCCAGCCACCGTTGACACTACAGGAGTTGAATAAGGTCGAAGAGTGGTTGCACGAAAGAAAAATTGAATATACAATGTATAGGGGTGGAATATTATCATTTCACAACAGTAAGCACCTAAGTTGGTTTTTACTAAATTGGTTAGGAAAATAACAATGCTCGAATCATTATCAAACAACTCAAAACACATAATTGCATCAGGAGATGGAAGCAGCTATCCCACTGTTGCACCACCAGTTACATCATGCAATCACTTCCACCAAGGCGATGTACGATTCGTCAACGGTGCTTATGAAGTATGGAATGGTTCAGGATGGCAGAGAATTATCGGACACTGCGGCACTATTGGGCTAACCGCAAACGCAGATTTGGCTATATCATGGGCAATCCAAAAAATGCAAGAAGAAAAAGAATTAGACGCGCTATGCAAAGAATTCCCTGCATTAGACAAAGCTCGTCGTAATTTTGAAACAGTTAAACATTTTGTGAGTTTAGATCAATAATGGATAATCAAATAATTGCGCTTGTGTTGTTGTTAGTTAAACATTGGTACATCGATTTTGTTAATCAAACCAATGACGAAGTGCATCACAAAGGAATCTACGGTAGTTGGATCGGCGTAAGGCACAGCATTAAACAAGCAATTCCTACTGCAGTTATTATGTTATTGTTGACAACACCCGAATATGCTGCTATAATAGCTTTACTAGATTTAGTAACACACTATCATATCGATTGGATCAAACGAAACTATGGTAATCAGGACATACGAGATCCACTGTTTTGGAATCATTTAGGGCTAGATCAACTAGCACATCAACTCTGTTACATTGCTTATATAATAATAGTATGATTAAATTAAACTTCGAAATAATGAATCCGTGGGCCAGTAACGGATTCGAAAATTTGTTTTGGCGAGGCGGATCTTTTACAAAACACAAACACTGGGAAGTAGAGCTATACACTAATAGGGACGTGCTAGTCGGCATTGACCTAGATCTGCAGTGGTGGGGTCACGACCATGCCGGTGCAAAATTAAAACTAATGCTAGCTGGCGTAGAGTTATACATTAACATATACGACAGTAGACATTGGAATCACTCAACTAGATCATGGCAGAAATACGAATGACAGAAGTTAAACAACGTAAACCGCGCACTAAGAAAGAACCAATAGTGCATCGTGACTTTTTAGATAGACCAATTGCACTTGGCGACTTTGTTGTACTATGTTCTTATAATAAAATGAAGCTAGCCAAAGTTATTAAGGTAAATCCAAAAACTATTAGACTTAGATTTATTTCTGAGCCAAGACGTCCGTGGATGAGTCGAGAACTAATTAAATCACCTAGTGAAGTAACAGTAATCGAAAACAGTCCGCACATTTCGATGTACATTCTGCGCAACGTTGGGAGTTAACATGGAACAGTGCAAAGTTGGATTATTTAATCTTCCTGGTGTATCGTTTAAAAAATCTGATATTCCTCCAGAGGTTATTGATGAAATGAAAGCATGGGCCAAAGAATCTCACTGCGGAATGTATATGACTGACACCTTATGGTCGTTTAAAACAGAAGCACAGCGTGATTGGTTTGTCCTAAGATGGGGCGACCAAATTATAAAATTTACACCCACAGACGAAAATAAATGAAACATCACAAATTAGTATTAACCAGTCACCTTAACCATTATGGGTTTTTATTTGGCGGGCAAATGTTGCACTGGATTGATTCAGTGGGCTACGTATCTGCCAATTACGAGTTCCCCGGATACGAGTTTGTTACAAGGGGATTAGACAGCGTATCGTTTACAAAGCGTGTGCCAGCAGGTTCTATTTTAGAATTTGATGCAGTACTTGTGCGCAAAGGTAATTCGTCAGTTACGTTTAAAATCGATGTGTATTGTGACGATAGATCAAATCCACGCGAACATGCGTTTAGTACTAACATTACGTTTGTTAGTATTGATAAGAACGGAAACAAACGCGAGCTAACTGAACAGTAAATGTAGCGGAATAGTTTGATCATATTCCGCTACAAATCTACTTAAGGTTTAGGAAATGGTTGGAGAGTACCGTTTATGTTTTGGCCTGCAAGAAATTGTAAAGATTTAGGTGATTGCGTTTTTATATACGCAATAGTCTCTGGTCTTAGATAACCCAATATATACATCTGTTGCGGAGAGTGGTGTGCAAGTTTTAACTCAACTTTTGGATCAAGATGTTTAGGATCAACCAGTCTTAGCATCGATTCAAACCCTGTTCTACGACCTATTACGATATCTGCAAACACATCTTGTGCAACAGGATCTTGTGCATAATTAGAAAATAAATCCCTATCGTTCAAAAATGCAAGTTCCAGTTGGTCTTTCGTCGGGTGAGGAATTGTTTTAATAAAACTCGGTTTTGCAACAATTACAGCATCAATCTGTTCAGCAGTCGGGTTACTAATAAATTGCAGGAATTCAGGATGTGTTGCGAGATAATCATTTTGGAAAAGTGGATCCATGTTTTTCATATCTTCTGGTTTAATATTTTTAGTGTACGTTCTAAGTAAGTTATGAAAACTTCTGTCAGAAAAATCGTTATGTTGAGTTCTATCAAAGAAATGAAGTAATGCATATTCAATTTCTGGATCACGTTTACCAGCGTAAGCATGACGATTAATAGTTAGCTTGTCAATGATTGTATCATTATATGTTTTTGTTTTTTGTTCTTCAGGTGGTTCTACTTCAACATTATCAATATTGCGATTGTTAAGTGCAGCACGAATAATTTCGTGTGCAGGTACTCCAGTTTCTTCTAAGAATTGTTCTGCTGTTATTGGATCATCTGATGCAGTAAACAATTCAACACTGGTCGGATGATTTCTATAAAATGCAATTGCCCACATATCATCACCGCCACCGTCGCCTTCGTAGTTAAGGAAACAATAGATTAAAATTACACCTTTTCCAGTGTATTCTTCCCAATACTTGTGTTCTGCTTTAGTAGTACACCAGTCGCTGTGCCTACCAATATTAATACTGGCATTTTTGTTTAATGGCATAACCCCGGTAATGTTATTGCGCTCGAATACCGTTACAGCATCTTCTTCTCGTTTACTAATTTCTTTTTCTGTGTTTTACTGTGTTCTTGCGATTTATCAAATACGTATCTTTGGAATTCATACCAACCTTTTTTACGCCATGCATCGATATTGCGCTCTGCACCTTGTACCTGGTTGCGATCAACAAGTTGTCTATACTTGCTAATCATATCTTTTACCTGTTCCGGTCTTCCATATTTTGAAAAATCAATTTGGGCTTCTTTATACCCGTCAATTAAAAATAATTCTCTTAAAAACATCGTTGTTCCTTTCTTTTTAGAGTGTATTCTATATTTATTGATAAAATATCATTTGACATTTAAATATTTTATGTTTATAATACTTGCTAACTTAACGAGAACTACAGCCATGCATAGAGTAAGATTGCCGCGCACAGAATCATCCTGGGCAGAAATAGAAGAAATGAAAGACTGGTGCCGATATAATATTGGCCCAGGACGAGATCCAAAAACCAATCAGGTTAATTGGCAAACACGAATTGGTTATCGATATTTTATGGGGTTCTTAAACTCTCAGCCAATTGCGTTTTATTTTAAAGAGCCCAAACACGCAACATTGTTTACCCTTCGTTGGTATTATTAAAATAGTTATTGACATTGTATTACTTTGACTATACAATACATATATACATAACTAACAGGACACACAATGAATATATTTACAGCAACACAAGTGGCCTTTATCGTATTAAAGGTACTAGACTTAATTGATTGGCCGTGGTGGGAAGTGTTTATTCCAACCTATGCTGGTTTTGGAATTGCACTAATTGCAGTTACTGGGATTTTTATAATTAACAACTACGACGAATACAAACATCGTAAAAATAAATAGGAGTACTTAATGTTTTTTGGACTATCTAAATCGAGTCAGATTAAAGAGTTAAGAGAGTCGCTAGATCGAGCTAAAGAATCACTAAATGAACGTATCAATAATGTTCGTGAGACACTTCGTGATCATGGAAACCGGATCGTTATGTTAAGAAATGATTATTTTACGTTACGAAATGATTATGCCATGTTACGAACGGAGTTTGATGAATTACAAAAACTGTTGTCTCCGACTGTAGAAGCACTTAGAAAAGAGCAAGAGCAACGTATTCTTGAAATGAATCGTGAGATGGCTCAGCAATTCAAGCAAAGCTTGAAATTCTACACGGTCCCCAAAGAACGTGTGCCGCTACCGAGTCGCACGTTTAATCTCTCACGTGAAGATGTTACTCAACGTGCAAAATATGAGAACGATGAACGTACTAACCCTACTCCTCGTGATTGGGATACAATAGCATCTAGCTTCTTTAGTGATGACACACATCGTAGTAGCTCATCCTGTGACAGTTCAAGTAGTAGCTCATATAGTAGCTCATGCGACAGCAGTTCTTACAGTAGCTCGAGTGATAGTGGCTCAAGTAGCTGCGATTAGGAGGTAATATGGAAACTATAGAACTAACGATCTTTTGGTCATTTTGGTTGTTTGCTGGGATAATAGTAGTTCAAAATGTTCTAACTGAACTACTTAATGATATGATCAAATATCGATGGTTACGAATTACTATAAAGGTTATTAGTTTACTTCTATGGCCATTGACTCTAGGGTGTCTAGTATTATTGGTTATTGGTTTTTTAATTTCAGACGCTGTAGTTTTTAAGAAATTCTTTGAGTAAATAATCATTTGCATACCGGCGCGTAGTGTGTTATACTACGCGCTCACTAACAACCAAATTTAGTAACAATTAACAAATACCGGAGGCCGCTATGGCATTAAAACAAACTAACAAAAACAAAACACAACCTGCAGATCCAGAGTGCTGTGGTCAAGGGTGTAACAATCATGAGAACAGAGTACGAGGTATCACTCCAGTTCCAGTAGAAAAATCATGTAAACTAGATAATCAAATTGTAGTTGGATTTATCTTAATTGTAGGCGGTGTGTTCTTACTACTTAACGCTTTTGTTTTTCCCTTACTTTAATCGGAGACTTATATGAAACAATCTACATTAGTATTAGCCGTTGCGGTTTTGATTTCGTTGACTGCTTGTGGTGAAAGTGCCGAAGAAAAGCAGGCTCGGTTGTTTAAAGAACAGCAGGCTCAAATCCAGCAACTTCAAGCCCAGCAAGTACAGCAAGCACAATTGCAACAGCAACAACAATATCAGCAGCCACAGCAATATGCACCGCAGCCTCAAGTTATTCAACAGCCTTCAGCTCCTGTTATAGTACAGGCCCCACATCAAGATAACACCATAGCTAACTTGGCCACTGGTGCATTGATTGGGCATGCATTGTCAGGTGGGTTTAATGGTGGCAGCAATAGCGCACCGGCTGAACGTGTTGTCGAAAAAACAGTTATTGTAAACAACCATGCAGCACCAGTAGCACCAACGCCTGTTGCACCTACGCCTGTTACTCCAGTTGCTCCTAAGACGTCTGCAATGGATATGAACAAGCTGTCACAGTCTGCAAAGTATGCACCACCTACTGCACCACCTACTGCACCACCTACTGCACCAGTAGCTAGGCCAGCTAGCAACATGAACCGTTTATCATCTTCAGGTAAACGGTAATATCAACTACTGCCTGTAGCGTAAAGGATATCGCATTCCCCTCCTAAGGGAAAGACTGCTGGTTCGAGTCCAGCTAGGCAGGCCAATTTTAATTTTGAGAAACGTATGAAACTTGCATTAGCAGTAATTGGAACATTTGCACTAAGTTGGCAAATCGTTACTTTCGCATTCGAGCATTATCATCTAATACCACCAGAACAAATTAACGCTACAAAGGAGTTAACATAATGGCTCACAAATTTGTAAATGATTTACGCAAAGGTGATGTAGTTGTTGTTGAAACCGGAGTTCTTCAAGTAATCAAGGACATTCACCCTGCAGGAGGTAAGAATGTAGCGATTGAGCTTAACAATGACACTACAATGATTGTAGGCCTAACTACGTTAGTACCAGTAGTAGCGAGCAAAGTTGACACCAGCTTATCGGTCGACGAAGTGTATAACATGGTACTAGACGACAGAATGTCGTTGACCGAATTTACTGTGTGGGTCACTGCACAAAAATGATTAGTAAACGCACGCTAATCGAAATTCTAGTGTTACTAGCAATCTTTATGTATGCTACTACTTCTTACGAGTATGAACTTATTCCGGCGCCCGGAGTTGTCGATATGGGCAATGGTTTATACTTATACACAATTTAAATATCAGTTGCTCTCTACACAATAGTTTGCTATAATCTACACAACTTAACACAACAGGAAAACAGTATGGGATATAGAAGCGATGTTGCTATTACAATCTACGGTAATAGTGAAAAATTAAAAGCAGTTAAACAATATGCAGATGACGAGTTGGCAAAGTTATCAGACGAAGAACAAGCAGCAGTATTGGAGCAGTTTGAAGATTCAGAAGAAGATACGCAGCGAATGGTTTGGAACATTGAAGATGAAGATGAAGAAGACCGTGCATTTTTCTTTTTTGCAACCCATGTTAAATGGTACGACGGTTATGTAGTAGTTAATTACATTAATTCAATTTTCAAGTACGCTGAAGAAATTGCAGAAGACGGTGATGAATTTTACGGTGAGCATGTCAGGGTCGGTGAAGATATGACTGATAACCAAATTGATACTTTTGGTGCTGCTGACTATCGTCGTTTAGACATTTGCAGATCAATCGAATACTAGTCAGCCGCATCAACCTTAGGTGCTGAGCCTAAATTCTTTAACTTCTAACCAAAATGGAACAATAATATGCCAACACTTAAAGATTTTTTTGAAATTATCGATTACCGCGTCACTGAAGGTGGAAAGTTCATGTGGTCATGCTACGGGCCAAACACTTATGTTATCGATTCCGATAATGAAGACCATTCGACCGTAAGTGTCATATTTGATACAGAAACACAGCAAATATACCAAATTGAAGCACACGACTATGACAACCAACGTGCATATCGTTGGTCACATCCATTCTATAACGACCTGAGACTAGCAGAAGCTGCTCAACGAAACGTCAACGATAGCCAAGCATGGGACGATGTTAACTTTATCGAATTAAGTGAAATCAGTGACTTTACTAGAAAAGCATCTGCAATCGCACGCAACAAACCCTATGACACACTGGTTTCGATCAAGCTAGACTTGCCCGATGATATCGTGTTTAAATTAATGTTACAAGCACACGAAGAAAACATTACATTTAACGAGTTAGTCGTGCGCATTATACGGGAGTATATTGATAATCATGGTTAGAGTCATATTGCTATTTGTATTAGTGTTTGTGGGTTTTTATGCGGGCATACACTCTCTACAAAAATTATCCAAACTCGAAGCAATTAGCTTGACAAAACTCATTGCTTATAGTACACTATGTACAGTTTTAACCACAGGCGTTTTATATTTAATTGTAATCTTATTTTGAGGAATTTATGAACAAAACTATTTTAGTTGCTACTATTGCTACTTTACTTGCAACTGGCTGCACTCGTATCGAAACCGGCCACGTCGGTGTTCGCAAGAACTTTAGCAAACAAATTGAATTAACCGAATTGCAGTCTGGTACATTTAACCAAGTGTTAATTGGCGATGTAATTACTATTCCAATTAAAGACGTGGCAGCAAGAGTCGAGGACTTAACTCCAGTTGCCAAAGATAACTCTACGATGAAAGACTTTGACGTGCAAGTTATCTACAATGTTAATCCGGCATCAGTTGCAGAGTTATACTCAACAAAGAACACATCATTTAACGCTTACGAAGATGGTGACACTTACTTAATGTACAACTACATTGTCAGTGCCGCACGCAATGCAGTGTACAAATCTGCACGTAAGTATGATGCGCTAGATATGAACGATGCACGACAAGCAATCGAACAAGAAGTCAAAGACATCCTAGTACAAACTTTACAAGAAGAAAAGTTAGCCGATGCAGTAACAATTAGTCAAGTGCTAGTGCGTAGTATTGTACCTGCCGATACCGTTGTAGAGTCTGCTAACAACTTAGTCAAAGCAAAAAATGCGTACAAACAAAAAGAGATCGAAGTGCAGACTGCTAAACAAGAAGCAGAACGTATTGCTGTACTTAACTCAAACAAAGGTGCTGTAGAGTACATGAACGCAATGGCAATGATGAATATCTCAGAAGGTATCAAAGAGGGTAAAGTTAATACTATCATTGTACCTGCAAACTTTGACTCGTTAATGTTAGGAAACAAATAATGTGGTGGGGCAAATCAGAAATGGCTAAGGAATCAAAAGCGGCAAACGAGTTAGATTATGATCTGCCGCTTTTTTTACCAAAAAATAAACCAGATGCTACTATTATATTCAGTGTTGGTCGAGCAGATGACGATCGAGTAACGCTAACTATCGGTGATTCATACGGTTCTAAAACAATGTTAATGACTCCTGTAGGTGTACGCAGGGTTGTTGCATTGTTAGATGCATCATTAATCGATGAAGATTACGACGAAGACTTTGAAGAAGTCGAGTTACCAACCGATGAAACTGTGGACGGGTGCTAATGAGTGGCCCTGGTGTTATTGCAGCTCAACCGGATGAAGCCTGTGAAATGTGCGGCATGATATCAGAATGCCGCCCTTACGGTTCAAACGATGAAAATATTTGTTTCGACTGTGCAATGAAAGATGAAGAAACTACTTGCCAAAAGATGAATGCTTATATCTTTAACAATTAAGGAAAACCATGGCCTTTCGTAAAGTCAAAAAGAACAATAATGGTTTTCCTTATCTCATATCTATCAATTGGGTAGATACTCCTCAAGAACAAATCGATAATATTGTACAACAATGCACAAACATGTTTGGTCCCGTGAATGGCAAATGGGTTGTACAAATTACCGGAATTCGATTTCAAACAGAAGCACAATGCACTTGGTTTACCTTAACCTGCGGTGATCTTTTTGTTGACAAACAATAAAACAAACTGTATAATTGCTACATACTTTATAAACTTTATTGAGGCTGTTACATGAATCCAATACAAACCGTGTTAGAACTAGTTGAAGCTATCGAAAAGCCAACTAGTTATTCTAGCGCAATGACATTAGCAAATGGTTACTTTGAACAAATGTACAAGAATACATGGAAGACTGCATTTGCACAGAAGGACATACAGTTGGTTAAATTCTTTGAGCAAATGCGTATGAGTGATCGAGAAAAAGATCTGTTATATGTTTCTAACTTTTTTAATGCGGCATTTACTACGTTACATGTAACTATCTTAACATTAGGCGAAGCACCTAGTCCTGCGGCAGTTATTGAATTAAAGAAAACATTCGAAGCAACGCAGCGATTAGATGCAGCAGATATATTGTTAAATGATAGATTATCACATTACGAATTTTTAAACCTATTACAGGATCTTGGCAATGACACTTGAAATTGGCCCACATCTTAAAGACTTGATAGAAACTATCGTTATCACAGTAGGCATTGTGTATGCCTTTACATCATGGTTAAGGAATTAAGTATGAGCAGGTACAGGATCTTAGAAAAGCCACGATGTGATTATTCTGCAGAATATTATCCACAGTATAAATTGTGGGGATTGTTTTGGGTAGGACTAGACAATGATTGCGGACATTCTTCTTCATGGTTTGAAAGTAATGCTCGTGGGACAATAAAGACTCACAAAGCAAGAAAGGCTGCAAAAAAACGTAAAGTTAGGATTATCGAGGTAGCAGATGATGATTGAAATTTAATAACAAAACAATTAGAGAGGAATAGAATGAACGAAAATGAATTTAAA
>Ga0114980_10002172_pt1 | contig 13982 bp, 13 predicted proteins | sample S_140806_EF_Meta_FD_87018 | JGI IMG/M metagenome (GOLD analysis project Ga0114980, IMG submission 87018) | Freshwater microbial communities from Lake Simoncouche, Canada to study carbon cycling - S_140806_EF_MetaG | ecosystem: Environmental > Aquatic > Freshwater > Lake | place: Lake...
CTGACGGGCAATGCTTTGGAAGGCGCAATCACCATGGCCTGTTTTGCGTTAGGCAGTGTTGTCAGTTTGGGCTTTGCGCCTTGGTTGCTTTTGAGGCTCAAAGATTTGGGAGATGGCGCTTGGGGCACCCGCCTTGCAGGCATTGCGCTGGCTTTGACTTCTGGTCAGGCTTTATGGATGAGTTTGGCCCATAACCAAGCGCCTTGGTGCGTGAGCTAGAACAAGCCTCTTTATAAAATAGACGAGGTTCAAGTCCAATTAGGCTGTGAAACCTTTGTAAAGCATGTAGGCAGCCAGCAAATAAAGCACGCTTGCAAAGATACGCTTAAGCTGTTTAACAGGCAATTTGTGCGCAGCACTGGCACCTAAGGGTGCCATGAAAACGCTGCAACTGGCGATGACCACCAAGCCGGGTAGCCACAAATACCCGACGCTAAGTTCTGGCAAGTTAGGCACGTTTTGACCTGACACAACATAACCTATTACATTGGCCAACGCAATAGGAAATCCCAAAGCTGAACTGGTGGCCACCGCATTGTGAATGGCCACATTGCACCAAGCCATAAACGGAACGCTCACGAAACCGCCGCCTGCTCCAACCATGCCAGACAGGAAGCCAATGACACCACCGGCCCCCAATAAGCCTGGCGTTCCAGGTACTTGGCGGGAAGGGGCAGGCTTTTTGTCTAAAAACATTTGTGTGGCAGAGAAGCCTACAAAAAGCGCAAAGAACAAAGCCAAGTAAGAGCCTTTAAGTGCCGCAAATGCGCCCATGCTTGCCAAGAAACTTCCCAGAACAATGCCAGGTGAAAGGCCCTTTACCAATTCCCAACGCACAGCCCCTTTTTTATGGTGGGCGCGAACACTGGAAATGGACGTAAAAATGATTGTGCCCATGGAGGTGGCAATGGCCATTTTGACGGCTAAGTCGGGAGATACGCCGCGGTCGCTCAGCATCATAGTGAGAAACGGCACCATGACCATACCGCCGCCAATGCCCAAAAGGCCTGCCAAAAATCCTGTGATGAGTCCTAAGATGCCTAATTCAATGATGAGTGTGGGTTCTAAAAACATGTGAATTGGAATCGCTTGGAGTTAAAAAAAGGTGTCTGCAAGTGCCACTGGACCGGCATCCTGAACCGGGGTTCAGGTGGGCGAGGGCAGACTGGCGTTGGGTTCATCTGACGCGAGACGATCACGCTCACCAGACAATGTACCAAGCCCGGGCTCTAAGAGCATTGGTTCAAGGAAATATAAAGCCCAGCATGCACCGCAGACAGCGCAATTGTAGGCTGAGTTGAACAGACTGGCGTGAACTTAAATCAGTTGACCGTCTTGGTGAAGGGCTTGATCGAGCTTTTTGAGCAACTGACCAAGGCGTTCACGGTCGGAGTCACTGAAAGGGGCTGCTTGAGTTGTTTGAATGGCTGATTCTGATTCTGCGCTGGCTGCAGATTCGGTTTGTTCAAAAGCCAAATTCAGGGCCGCCAACACCGCAATGCGATCGCGCGCTTTGATTTTTCCGGCGTCTCGCACCTTGCACATGGCTTGGTCTACTTTGTCGACGGCTGCCAACAATCGGGCTTCACCGCCTTCAGGGCAGCCCAACAAGTAGCTTTGGCCCATGATTTGAACTTCGAGTTGTTTGGTGCTCATGAGTCGGCGTCGGTGGGGGAGTTTTGAGGCAGACGCTCTATCAGAGCATCCACCCGGGAGCGCGCGGCCGCCAATTTGGACTTGAGCAAGTCGCGCTCGTGAGAGAGGGCCAGCACTTGCTGGTGCAGCAGTGCATTGGTCTTTTGCAGCTCTTCATGGCGGAGCAGGAGGTGCTCCACACGATCTGCAATCTGGTCGACGGTAGTGGGATTCGTCATGTCAGATGAATTGTAAAGTCACTCATTGTAGGTTTGGTGCAAGTTCACATCTTACAATGTCATTTGTTGGTGCTCGGGGTTTGGTTCACAAACCTCAGTTCAACGGGAAGCAGGAGAGCGAGCCCCTACGGGGTGAACTTGACCTGCGCTGCCCCCGCAACGGTCAGCAGACGGGCATTTTGCCCCGCTTTCAACAATTGCCACTGAGCGCTCTGAAACAGGTGCTTGGGAAGGCGCTGAAGGTTGTTCTGCTTAGCCCGGATACCGGCCAACTAGGCGGTCTCTCGCAAGAGAGGCCTATCGTTCATGCACTGTCGGGGAAGGCGGTGAGAACACTGGATGCTTAGGTTATTCATGAAATTCGCACGCAAAGTCCTTGTGGTCAGCTTGGCCGTGTCGCCCCTGGCTTTTTCTCAAACCCTTTTACCCGACGCTGTCATCACTGCCAGTCGCATGCTACAACGCGCACAAGATGCGCTGCCCGATGTCACGCTCATCACGCGTGCTGACATTGAACGCACGATGGCCAAAGATGTACCTTCTCTGCTACAAAATTTGGCAGGCATGGAAGTGACGCAGTCTGGCGGCATGGGCGGTGTGGCCACCTTGTTCATGCGCGGCGCGGAATCGCGTCATGCCTTGGTGTTGGTGGATGGCTTGCCCATGAACAACCTGAACTTCAATTTGGCCGCGCTAGAACATTTGCCTTTGAATGGCATTGAGCGCATTGAGGTGGTGCGTGGCAATGTGTCGAGTTTGTATGGCAGTGCTGCTTTGGGCGGCGTGATTCAAATTTTCACACGCAACAATTCGGGTGAAGGCTCGAAAGGCCCTTGGTTAGAGGCTTCTGGGCAAGTGGGTTCTAACAGTTACAAAAGCGCTCAAGTCAGTGCAGGTCAAAAATGGGCGTCAGGTTTTGGTGTCAATGCGTCGTCTGAAAAAATCGACAGCAAAGGTTTCAACGCCCTTAACCCAGTGCAAAGACCTGACACCAACCCAGATCGCGATGGCTACACACGCCAATCCAATGCGGTCAATTTTTCACAAGACTATGACGCAGGTCGCGTTGGTTTAATGGTCCGTGAAACACACGCCACTGTGCAATATGACAGCCAATGGGGGCCTGCCAATCAGGCAGATGAATCGAAGAGTGTGCTGCGCAATGCATTGCTGAGCGCCAGTTATAAAGCCAGCAGAGATTTGCTGCTTGATGTGTCGGTGGGCCAGCAAGAAGACAAGCTGAATGCCGCGGTCACTGCTTATCCGTACTTTGTGAATTCTCAATCGCAAACGTCTGCGGTGGGCGCGGTGTGGTCCTTGTGGCCGAACCATTCAGTCACATCAGGGTATGAAAACACACGTCAAAAAGTGGCCAGTGACACCGAATACAGTTTGTCCGAACGAAGCGTCAATTCATGGCGCTTAGGTTATCAAGGCAAATTGGAAAATCAGCAATGGCAATTGAACGCCCGCCAAGATCAATACTCTGATTTTGGCGATGCCAATACCTGGTACGCAGGCTATGCCTATTTCCTCACACCTGAATTGCGTTTGAAAGCCAGTGCGTCCACCGGTTTCATGGCACCCACTTTCAATGACTTGTACTACCCCTGGGGTGGCAATTCAAAGTTGCGCCCAGAGCAGGCAAGGTCCAATGAAGTGGGCGTGCAATACACGCAAGCCACTTGGAATGCACGCCTCACTGCCTTTGAAAATCGATACACCGACCTGATCGACAACGATGCCAACTGGACGCGCACCAACATTGCCAAAGCCAGCAACCAAGGCGTAGAAGTGGCGCTTGCTGGCAAGTGGCAATTGCCCTCAGTGGGCGAGCAGCAGTGGCGTTTGAGCTTCACATCGCAAGATCCGCAAAACGACATCACGCACAAAGTGTTGATGCGACGCGCCAAAACTTTGGCGCAAGCGGGCTTGTCGCAAACCATTGACCAGTGGGACACTGGCATTCAGTTGCGTTACAACGGCGCGCGTGAAGATGCTGGCAAAACATTGAAGGCTTACACCGTTGTCGATTTAACCGCCAGCCGAGCGCTCACATCTGAATTGCGCCTGACCTTGCGACTTGAAAACGCCAGCAATGCCGACTACCAAACCATCTACGGTTACAACACACCCAAGCGGGGTGTGTTTGCTGGTTTGAAGTGGGCGCCTAAGTATTGATGCTGCAACACACCAGTATCTCGTCATGATGGCTATGAAATTAGTTCGACCTCTCGTATTGGCTGGCGCTTTGCTAACTGGAGCTGGGGTCGGTCTCATAGCCCAGGCTCAACAAACAGAGACGTCGCAAGTCGTCAAAGCTTTTCAGTTGACCGACGATCGCGGCCGTGTGGTGGTCATTGACAAAGCACCGCAACGCGTTGTCACCTTGTTGCCTTCATTGGGTGAAATTGTGTGCGAGCTCAAGGCCTGCGAGTTGTTGGTGGGTGTGGACCGTTACAGCAACTGGCCAGATCGCGTGAAGTCGCTGCCAAAGTTGGGCGGGCTGGACGACACGCAACTTGAAGCCTTGGTCAAACTCAAACCCGATTTGGTGTTGCTGGCGCGTTCATCGCGCGTCACACAGCGCTTGGAGTCGATGGGCATCAAGGTGGTGGCACTGGAGCCGCAAAGCCAAGAAGACATGCACCGAGTGATTCAACTCATTGCCGGTGCTTTGCACTTGCCCAACGCCAAAGAGCGCGCTGAAACTTTGTGGCAGAGCATTCAACAAAAATTAGACGCTGCGGCTTTGCGTGTGCCCGCGCAAGCCAAAGGTGTGCGTATTTATTTTGAAGCGGGCAGTGGTTATTTTGCGGCGGGTGAAGCGTCTTACATCGGTGAAACCCTCAAGCGTTTGGGCTTGGTCAATGTGGTTACAGCCAACATGGGTGCGTTTCCACAAGTCAATCCAGAATTCGTGGTGAAGGCCAATCCGCAAATCATTTTCATGGGGGAACGTGCCGCCAACGACCTGCCATCAAGACCAGGTTGGCAACGCATTGAGGCTATTCAACAGCAAAGAATTTGCAGTTTTCCGCCGGCGCAGTCCGACATCATTGTGCGATCAGGCCCGCGCATACCGGAGGCTGCAGAGTTGATGGTGGCTTGTTTGAAGCGACTCTACCCAGCGTAAGCGCAGAATGACGAACCCATGAACGCGCGCAAAGTTTCATCTGCATTCCAACTGGCATGGCAACTGGCCTTGTTGCTGTTGCTGCTTGTTGCCGTGGGTTGCATGGTGGGCAGCGACGGTTGGGCGTGGGCGCAATGGCGTACCGACACAGATTTGATTCTTGATATTCGCTTGCCTCGCACATTGGGTGCTTGTTTGGCGGGCGCCTTGTTGGGTTTGGCAGGGGCATTGGCGCAGGGTTTGTTTAGAAATCCTTTGGCCGATCCCTATTTGTTGGGCAGTGCCTCGGGTGCCAGTTTGGGCGTGGCCATTGGCATGGTTCTCTTGAGTCAATTGGACATGTCGCCTTGGTTTGTGCGCGTGGGCATTACGGGCATGGCGTTCATGGGCGCTTGGCTGGCGGTGGCTTTGTCCTTGGTCTTGTCTTGGGGTGTGCAGCACACACTGCGCTTGTTGCTGGCCGGTGTGGTGGTGGGGGTTGTCTTGGGGGCCATCGCGTCCTTGCTGCTGGTCATGTTTCCGCAAATTCAAGGCTCTGTGCAGTCGTTCATGTTGGGCTCGACAGCTTATGTCAGTTGGCCTGCCTGCGGCTTGATGTTGGCAGTGTTGGCCCTGTCGTGGGCAGCTTCGGTTGCGGCCAGTCCTTTGTTGGATGGCTTGGCCTTGGGTGAGTCAACGGCGCTCAGTTTGGGCTTGCCTGTCAAGTCATTGCGCTGGGTCTTGTTGGGCTTGTTGGCCTTGTGCACGGCTGCAGCTGTGGCGCAAACGGGCTTGATTGCATTTGTCGGATTGGCTGCACCGCACTTGGTGCGCGCAAGGTACAAAGGCATCCATGGCAAAACACTCAGCTTGTCTTGTTTGATGGGTGCGGTCTTGTTGGGCGGTGCTGATTTGCTTGCGCGTGGTTTGATGGCACCGCTGGAGTTGCCAGTGGGTGTGTTGACGGCCATCTTGGGCGGTGGGTACATGCTGTACTTGATGCGCGGCATGTCATCGGGTTCAAGTGCTGGCAGAGGAGGTCGCTTGTGAACGCGCGTCACCCTATTGCTTTGTCGGCATCGCATGTTTCTGTGTTGCATGGCGATTTCAAAGCGGTCAACGATGTGTCGCTGTCCTTGAAGGCTGGTGAATGGATGGCTTTGGTGGGGCCCAATGGCGCCGGCAAGTCCAGTTTGCTTAAAGCCTTGGCTGGTCTGTCGCCTGCTTCAGGAGAGGTGAGTTTGCTTGGTAAGCCTTGGGCTGAATGGCCGCGACGAGAACGTGCGCAAACCTTGGCTTGGTTGGGTCAAGCAGAAGCGGGTCAAGACGATCTGACGGTTTATGACGTGGCCATGCTGGGCCGATTGCCGCATCAATCTTGGTTGGCATCGCCCAGTGCGCAAGACAAAGCGGTGGTCGAAGTGGCACTCAAAACGGTACAAGCTTGGGATTGGCGCACGCGCAGTTTGGGGCAACTCTCTGGCGGTGAACGTCAACGTGTTTTGTTGGCAAGGGCTTTGGCCGTGCAGGCTGATGTTTACCTGATGGATGAACCCTTGGCAGGCGTGGATGTGCCGCACCAGGCCGATTGGTTGGAGTGGGTGCGTTGCCTCACCGAACAAGGTGCTGCCGTGGTGAGTGTGTTGCACGAACTCAACTTGGCCTTGCAAGCCGATGGGGTGTGGGTGATGTCTGGCGGCCAGTTGGTGCACGCAGGCTTGCCCAACGACCCTGTTACTCACCAAGCTTTGTCGTCGGTCTTTCAAAATCGATTGCAATGGCGCGAGTGGCAAGACGACGGCGCAACGCGCTGGGTGGCGCTGCCCAAATAAGCTTGTCTTAGCCGGTGGTCTTGGGCTTGAAATCGCAGTAAGCCGATACCGCGCATTGATGGCACAAAGGTTTGCGCGCTTGGCACACATAGCGGCCATGCAAAATGAGCCAGTGGTGCGCATCGACCAAATACTTTTCTGGAATTCTTTTTAAAAGTTTCAACTCCACTTGCAGTGGATTTTTGCCTGGTGCCAGGCCTGTGCGATTGCCCAATCTAAAAATATGCGTGTCAACCGCCATGGTGGGTTCGCCAAAGGCCACGTTCAACACCACGTTGGCTGTTTTGCGACCCACACCGGGCAATGCTTCTAAGGCTTCACGTGACCGCGGCACCTGACCGCCATGTTGGTCGATCAAAATTTGGCAGGTTTTAAGCAGGTTGCTGGCCTTGTTCCGGTACAGGCCAATGGTTTTCAAATAGCTTTCAAGTCGATCTTGGCCTAAGGCCAAAATAGCCTCGGGCGTGTTGGCTATAGGAAACAGCTTTCGGGTGGCCTTGTTCACGCTCACGTCAGTGGCTTGAGCGGACAGTAACACTGCAGTGACCAGTTCAAACACCGAGGTGTAGGCCAACTCGGTGGTGGGAAGTGGGTTGGCTTCTTTCAGGGTGTGAAAAAAGAGTTCAATGTTGTGAGCGTTCATGAGGGAAAATAGCTTCAAAATGGCGAAATGGCTGAGTCAATTCAAGTCAGAATAGTCGTTAAGAACCAACCGTGATTTGTGGAAGATACACCATGCCCTTGCAATTTGCAGACCGTTTGAACAATGTTGAAACTTCAGCCATCAGGGAGTTGTTCAAACTTCTTGGCAAGCCGGGCATCATCAGCTTTGCAGGGGGCTTCCCCGATAGCGCCATGTTTGACGTAGAGGGCATTCGCGAAGCCTCTTCTTTGGCCTTGTCCCAAGAGCCAGGCGCCGCACTCCAGTATGGCGCCACAGAAGGTTATGGTCCTTTGCGTGAGCAACTGGCTCAATTCATGGGTCAAAAGGGGGTGACAGGCTTAAGCCCAGACCAACTGATCGTGACCACGGGCAGCCAACAAGCGCTCGACCTCATTGGCAAAACCATGATCAGCCCAGGCGACAAAGTCATTGTGGAGGGTCCCACCTTTTTGGCCACCATTCAGTGCTTCAGGCTGTATGGCGCCGAACTCATTTCTGCCCCGGTCGATGGTCATGGCGTTGACACTGAAGCCCTCGAAAAACTCATTGCCGAACACCAGCCTAAATTTGTCTACGTCATTCCCACCTTCGGCAACCCTACCGGCGCCTTGCTCACTTTAGAGCGTCGCAAAAAGCTGCTTGAGTTGGCCGTCAAATATCAAACCTTGATGGTGGAAGACGACCCCTATGGCGATCTTTATTTCAAAGACGAGCCACCGCCCAGCTTGCTGGCCTTGAGTGACCAAGTGCCAGGTAGCCGCGATTGGTTGGTGCATTGTGGTTCTTTGTCCAAGGTGCTCAGCCCTGGCTTGCGCGTGGGTTGGATGATTGCGCCTGCCGAGCTTTTAAGTCGCGCTGTCATGTGCAAGCAATTTAGCGATGCGCACACCAGCACCTTTGCGCAAGCCACAGCAGCGCAATATTTGAAAGCTGGTCGCATGCCTGCCACCTTAGACAAAGTGCGCCAAGTGTATGCAGTGCGCGCGCAAACCATGTGCGATGCGCTGCGCAAAGATTTGGGCGACGCTATTTCTTTTGTGCAGCCTCAAGGGGGCTTGTTTGTATGGGCCAGCCTCACAGGCGCTGGCGGTCAAGTGAACGACGGCAATGCGTTTGCCAAAATGGCCATCGATAAAGGCGTGGCCTTCGTGCCTGGTGCGCCTTTCTATTGTCAAAACCCCAACCACAGCACCTTGCGCTTTAGCTTTGCCACGGTGGGCGAGGACAAAATTTTAGAAGGCGTCGATCGCCTGAAACAGGCCATGCATTCTGCCCCTCCTAACTCGTCTGCCTCGTCAGTTTCGGTTTGAACAAAGCTTTCAGCACCATGAACATTCAAGGCGTTGACATTCAAGTTGAAGGCAACGGCCCCGAAACACTGCTTATGTTGCATGGTTGGCCCGACACATCGGCCCTGTGGAACGACACCGTCGATGCTTTAAAACAAACGCACACGTGTGTTCGTTTGACCTTGCCCGCGTTCGATGCCAAAGCGCCTATGCCGCCCAAGTCATTGGCCGACATGGTGGCCTTTATTCACGAAGTGGTTCAGCAAGTCAGCCCCCAAAAACCAGTGACCTTGGTCTTGCACGACTGGGGCTGCATTTTTGGCTACGAATACGCTGCCACCTATCCCGAAAGAGTTGGCCGCATGGTGGCGGTCGATGTGGGCGACCACAATTCCAAAGCCCTCTCTGTTTCATGGAACGCCAAAGCAAAATGGGGCGTGTTCAGCTATCAAATTTGGTTGGCCATTGCCTGGCAAATTGCACAAATCTTGGGTTCAGTGGGCCAGCCTTTGGCCGATCGCATGACGCGCTACATGGCCAAGGCTTTAAGGTGCCCCAGTTCGGTGGCAGACATGCACGCTGGCATGAATGCACCCTATGCCATGAAGTGGATGGGAGCCTTGAACGGCTTTGATTTGGCGGCCAATGTTCTCAAATCATTGCCCACGGCGCGTCCTATGCTTTATATCTATGGCAAACGCAAACCCTTTATGTTTCACTCGCAGCAATGGCTTGACACCATTGCAGCGCACCCTGGCTCTAGGGTAGAGGGCTTTGACACCGGTCATTGGGTCATGAGCAACAAGCCCCAAGCCTTCACTGCATTGCTCAAAGAATGGTTAGGTAACCCATGAAAAACTCAAACCAATCCACTTCTGCCAGTTTGGCTACGCATTCAAGGCGTGATGTCTTGAAGTGGTCAGTGGCTGCTGCTGCGCCAATGGCCTATTCATTGCCACAAGCCCAAGTTGCGGTCAAACACAACCCATTTTCATTGGGTGTGGCCAGTGGATCGCCCAATCACCAATCGGTGGTCTTATGGACGCGCCTGATGCCAGAGATGGCCAGTGGCAACTCACAATTTGCCAACACCGATGTGTCGGTCACATGGGAAGTGGCCGACGATGAAGGCTTCAAGGTCAACCGCCGAACAGGACAGGTGGTGGCATTGGCCGCCTTGGCGCACTCGGTGCATTTGGAGCTCGACCAACTGCAAAGCGATCGGTGGTATTTTTATCGCTTTCAAATTGGCGATGCGCAAAGCACCGTGGGACGAACCCGAACCCTGCCGCACCCCGAAGCCATGGTGCAAAAACTTCGCGTGGCCTACGCATCTTGCCAGCGCTGGGAGCATGGGTACTTTAGTGCCTACGATCACATGTGCCAAGAAAACTTAGACCTGGTGCTTTTCTTGGGTGATTACATTTATGAATATGCGGGTGCTGCCAATGCGGTGCGTTTACCGAGCGGTGGATGGGTCAACAGTCTGTCCGATTACCGCGACCGCTATGCGCTTCACAAAAGTGAAAAAGGCTTGCAAGCCATGCATGCTCAATGCCCGTGGTTGGTCACGTGGGACGACCATGAAGTGTCCAACGACTATGCGGGTTTGGTCAAAGGGCAAAGTGGCAACATCAGCTTAGATTTTGCGGCCCAGCGCGCCCGGGCGTATCAGGCCTTTTACGAGCACATGCCAATTCGTGTCAGTGCTTTAACCCGATCCATCGATGGTTTGGCGCGCGGTGCAGAAATGCGAATTTATGGCCAAGTGCCTTACGGCAAATTGGCCAATCTCTATTTGCTAGACGATCGCCAATACCGCGACCGACAAGTTTGCAACAAGGGGGGTGGCTATGGTTCTGGATGGGTCGATCCTGATCAGTGCGAAGATTGGTTAGACCCCAAGCGAACCCTGTTGGGCGCGCAACAAGAGCAATGGCTGAACCAATCTTTTGCCAATGCACACAAGGACGGCAGGGTTTGGAACGTGGTGGCACAGCAAACCATTTTTGGTCGGCGCGATTACAAATTGGGCGAAGGCCTGTCCCTGTGGAACGACGGTTGGGATGGCTACTCGGCTGCTAGGCAACGCATGACACAGTCGATGCAAAGCAGCGCCCTCAAAAACCCGGTGCTCATTGGCGGTGACGTGCACGAAAACTGGGTTGGCCACATCTTGGCCGACGCCTACAAAGACAACAGCGCCAAAATTGGCGTCGAGTTTTGCGGTGCGGGCATTACAGCCAGGTCTGCCGGCAATTCAAAATTGGCGGCACGCTTGGCCGAAAATCCACACTTCATTTTTGCAGACAGTGAGCGCAAAGGCTATGGCGTGGTGGAGTTCACGGCCAAGCACATTCAAACTGAGTTGCGCGTGGTGGACGATGTGCGACAACCCGTCACTAAAATTGAAACTTTGGCCAAGTTTGCGGTTGAGGCGGGTGTGCCCCAGGTTCAACGCGTGTCTTGAAATACTTCCAGCAAGCGGTCTAGCCCGCCTTCTTCAATGGACACCATGGCTTGCTCGCGCACTTTGGGCTTGGCGTGATAGGCCACTGACAAACCGGCCACGCCCATCATGGGCAAATCGTTGGCGCCATCCCCCATGGCAATGGCCTGCGATGGCTCGATGCCCATGTGTGCGCAAGTTTGCAAGAGCATCTTGCGCTTTTCTTCGCCGTCGCAAATGTCGCCCCAGTCTTGGTCCACCATGTGGCCTGTCAATTCGCCGTTGACCACTTCCAACACATTGGAGCGGGTCCAGTTGATGCCCAAACGGTCGCGCACATGGTCTGTGAAGAAGGTGAAGCCGCCCGATACCAACAGCACTTTCATGCCTGCTGATTGGCAGGCTTTGACCAATTTTTCTGCGCCAGGGTTCAGTTGAAGGCGCTTGTTCAAAACCTCTTCCATGTGCGCCACAGTCACACCTTTGAGCAAGGCCACTCGTTTGCGCAAGCTGTCTTTGTAATCGGTGATTTCGCCGCGCATGGCGGCTTCGGTAATGGCGGCCACTTCGGCTTTGCGGCCAGCCGCATCGGCAATCTCGTCCACGCACTCTATGTTGATCAGGGTAGAGTCCATGTCAAAGGCAATCAACTTGAAGTTGTTGAGATTTAAAGGGGGTGTGAAGCCTTTAACGGTCATGCCTTGAAATGCAGGGGCGTTGCTCATTTTTATCCTTCCACTTTCTCAACTTTGGGCTGGCCCAAGGAACGCAAAATATCGCGCACCATTTGCGCACGCGCTTTGGGGTCGGGCAGCTCGCGCTCAATGCGCAGTTTGTCATTGCCTGCCAATTGAATGTGCTTGTTCTTTTGAATGAGTTCAATGATGCGCATGGGTTCAATGGGTGGGTTGGGCTTGAAGCTGATCACAATCACACCGGGTGTGGCGTCCACTTTGACCACACCATAAGGCACGCTCAGTACGCGCAAGCGATGCACATCCATCAGGGTTTGGGCTTGCGCAGGCAATTTGCCAAAGCGATCGACAATTTCTTCGAGCAGACCGTCGATTTGGTCGGTCGTTTTGGCGGTGGCCAGTTTTTTGTAAAACGACAAACGCAAATGCACATCGCCACAATAGTCATTGGGCAGCAGGGCAGGGGCGTGCAAATTGATGTCGGTAGCGGCAGACAAGGGACTGAGCAAATCAGGTTCCTTGCCTAATTTCAAGCAGCGCACCGCCTCGTTCAACATTTCGTTGTAAAGCTGGAAACCAATTTCAAGCATGTTGCCGCTTTGGTTTTCACCCAGCACTTCGCCCGCGCCCCTTATTTCTAGATCGTGCATGGCCAAATAGAAGCCACTGCCCAATTCTTCCATTTGTTGAATGGCGTCAAGGCGCTGTGCAGCTTGTTTGGTCAGGCCCTCAATGTCGGGCACCATCAAGTAAGCATAGGCTTGGTGGTGGCTGCGCCCTACTCGGCCTCGCAATTGGTGCAGTTGTGCCAACCCAAACTTGTCGGCGCGCGAAATCACAATGGTGTTGGCCGTGGGCACATCAATGCCGGTTTCGATGATGGTGGAGCACAACAAAATGTTGTAGCGCTGGGCCACAAAATCGCGCATCACTTTTTCCAAATCGCGCTCAGGCATTTGGCCGTGGGCCACGGCAATGCGCGCCTCTGGCAATATTTCTTCTAGCTTTTGTCTGCGGTTTTCAATGGTTTCAACTTCGTTGTGCAAGAAGTACACCTGACCGCCGCGCTTCAGTTCACGCAGCACCGCTTCGCGAATGACGCCAATGCCTTCATTGCGCACAAAAGTTTTGATGGCCAAGCGGCGTTGGGGTGCAGTGGCAATGACGCTTAAGTCGCGAATGCCTTCCAGGGCCATACCCAAGGTGCGCGGAATGGGGGTGGCGGTGAGGGTGAGCACATCCACTTCAGCGCGCATGGCTTTCATGGCCTCTTTGTGGCGCACACCAAAGCGGTGTTCTTCGTCAATCACCAACAAGCCCAAGTTTTTGAACTTGGTCGATTCGCTCAAGAGCTTGTGCGTGCCCACCACAATGTCCACGGTACCATCGGCCAAACCTTTCAGTGCCTCATTCACTTCTTTGGTTGAGCGGAAGCGCGACACTTCGGCCACCTTCACAGGCCACTTCGAGAATCGATCTTTCAAAGTTTGAAAATGCTGTTCTGCCAACAGGGTTGTGGGCGCCAAAATGGCCACTTGCTTGCCACCGGTCACGGCCACAAAGGCTGCACGCAAGGCCACTTCTGTTTTGCCAAAGCCCACATCGCCGCACACCAAACGGTCCATGGGGCGTGGGCTGATCATGTCTTGAATGACGGCATGAATGGCGGCGTTTTGGTCAGCGGTTTCACTGAAGCCAAAGTCATTGGCAAAGACTTCGTAATCTTGCGGGCTGTAGCGGAAGGGATGGCCTTCACGGGCTGCACGCCTTGCGTAAATGTTCAAAAGCTCTGCGGCAGAATCGCGCACTTGCTCGGCCGCTTTGCGCTTGGCTTTTTCCCATTGGCCACTGCCCAAGCGGTGCAAGGGGGCTTCATCGGCACTGACGCCGGTGTAGCGACCAATCAATTGCAATTGGCTGACTGGCACATACAGCGTGGCCGCGTCAGCGTACTCCAGCTGCAGGAACTCCTGCAGCTGCGGCGCACCGTGCTCGTCGGTCTGGCCCATATCCATATTGAGCAGCCCGCGGTAGCGGCCAATGCCGTGCGCCGCGTGCACCACC
>Ga0114980_10002173_pt1 | contig 13977 bp, 14 predicted proteins | sample S_140806_EF_Meta_FD_87018 | JGI IMG/M metagenome (GOLD analysis project Ga0114980, IMG submission 87018) | Freshwater microbial communities from Lake Simoncouche, Canada to study carbon cycling - S_140806_EF_MetaG | ecosystem: Environmental > Aquatic > Freshwater > Lake | place: Lake...
ACTGTCTGAACGCTTTTGCAAGGACTGCTGAGATCCAATAGAGGGCAAAACCTGCTCAACAACGTCTCATTGACGAGAATGAGACTGGGTTTTATGGATTAAGTCGTTTTGATCAGAGCTTCCTTAAGGATTGGAGTCTAAGTCTTTATTGCTTATTAATCAGTCCGGGACGCCCAGGATTGGCCATGATCCTTTGGCTTGCATCTTCATGCCCCCCGCCCCCAGTTAGGGCAATCCCTTGGTATTGGCGCCCAGGAGTTTGTTGCTTTCGTCGATCGCAATCACGAAATACCCATAAGAACTTAATTATATTTTATCCGTTGCTTATTTGCGTGGAAGTCGCCTTTATTTGTTTGGGTAAGGACTGCTTGGGTTGGGATGGGGCGGCGCGTCTTGGTTTGCTGTTAAGTAATCCGGAATGGAGTCCTGAAATTCGGTATAGTGTAACTGCCTTGCCCCATTAGTTTGCAACCTGAATGAGCTTGTGGTTGAGTTTGTGCATGTGGCGATGAAACTCAAGGAGCTCAGTGCTGAGACTTGTTGTTGAGGGTTGCTGAGAAAGTGCGTTAGATCGGTTATATTCCATTGATTAATTATTATTGGCGTGTTCATTCCGGATCGTGTTTGGGCTGTCTTGATTTAATGTTTTATGCTCCATAGGTCAAAGAGCGTTCCCTTAATGACCATCTCAAGTGATCCCTGCTTAGGGTCGTCGCCATTCCCCGTTCTCAATATAGTACTTGTCTTTAATTGGAGTTGATTTCACTCGCCAATGTTCAGTTTAATTCCTTCTTAATCGCCCACGTCTTTGAGTCGTCTAAGGAGGTTGAGGCGATAGGGTTGATTTCTGATCATGGACTTTGGGATGGGTAAGGCAAGGTTCATTTTAGCTTGCATGTCGTCTACGAGACTGTCTGAAATTCATCCGCTCATTCGATGCTCAATCTAGGATGCCTCTCAAATCTTCGCATAAGGATAATGCTGAAAAGTGCTTTCGCTTTGGAGGCCTTGTGGCGGCAAGGGGAGATAAATTCATTCCATGTGAGCCCTTTTCAGTACTCAATTGCGGCTGAATTAGTCCGTGGGATTGGTATTTCTGGGCTCAATAAATAAAGTTTTGCCAAAATTATTTGGGTCAGTTTTGCGGAAAGGCTCCCGCGCCAAACTTTGCTGAATCAAGCGGGATTAGATTCTTTGGGCCAGGCGATGACTTGTCCTCTCACGATTGTTTGCTGGCAGATTATGGCCACCTGGTCTTCGCTTTTGACTCCAAGCAGCCACTCGACCTAGGATGGACGACATAGAGGGCTGACAGATGGGTCAAAACCCTGCATGCTGGCCGCCATGAATTCTCCCAGTCCCAAGCTGCCCGCCCCTAGGCGTTGGCTGCATTCGGCCGGTGGCCGTTGGAGCGCCTTGGGCCCCCGCCAGCAGCTTGGCGCTTGCCTGGTTCTGATCAGTGGTGCCCTGGGTGCTTGGGCGCTGTTCTGGCTGGTGCCCACGGAGGTGGTGGGCAAGGGGGTGCTGCTGCTGCCCGACAACGCCGGCCTGTTGGATGCCCGCGCCGCTGGCCAGGTGCGTCGCCTGCCGATCGCCGTGGGCGACTCCGTGCGTCGTGGCCAGGTGTTGGTGGAGCTCTATCTCCCGGTGCTCGAGAAGGAGCTCGAGCAGCAGCGCGCCAATCTGCGCGAACTCGAACGCCAGAATCGGGCCCTCGACGCGCGGGATGGTCTCCGCCTTCGTACGGAGCAGACCAGCGTGGATACGGCCCTGGCCAAGCTTCGTGGCGATGCCGAGCGTTACACCAACCTGCGCAACACCTATGCCAGCAAGCTCCGCAACCTCGAATGGCTGTCGCGCCGGGAGGTGGTGGCCCCGCTCTCCAATGAAGTGGTGACTGTGGAGCAGGGGCTCACCAACACGGGGGTGAACCTCGATCAGGTGAGGATCGAACAGAAGAAGGTGCTCACCGCTTTTCAACAGGTGAAGCTCTCCATCGAGACCGAGGCTCTGCAGCGCCGCTATGTGATCGATGATCTGCGCCGCCAGGTCAGGGTCACGGAGGCGCGCCTGGCCTATGAGGGTGAACTCCACGCCGATCGCGATGGCCAGGTGCTTGACCTGCAGGTGATTCCCGGCCAGACCGTCGCGGTGGGGCAGCGCTTAGGAACCATCGGTCGCCTGCCGAGTGGGTTGCCGCTGCGAGCTGTTTCGTATTTTGCCCCGGCCGATGCCCGCCGACTCAGGGTTGGCATGCCCGTGGAAGTGGTTCCCCAGTGGAATCAGCGGGGCCGTTTTGGCGGCATTGTGGGACGGGTGAAACACGTGAATGTGCTACCAGCAACCGAAGACGACATCTCCACCACCATCGGCAACCCCCAGCTGGCCAAGGCCCTGGTGGAGAGCGGACCGGTGATGCGTGCCTCGATCGAGTTGGAACGTAATCCCCGCAGCCACGATGGCTTCCGTTGGACCATCTCCAACGGCAGTGATGTGTTTCCGGTTCGGGAGGGTCTCACCGTGGATAGCCACGCCTATGTGGAATGGCGCACCCCCCTGTCCTATGTGCTGCCGGGGCTGCGTTCGATCACCGGCGGCTATCGCAGTCGTGCGATCGACCGCAGCTGGAAGCGCGGCCTGCAGCCCGGGGGGGCGGCCAGTTGGTGAAACCCACAAGCCGCGATCTGTTCCGGTTGGAATTCCCCTGGCTGGTGGCCGAGGTGGTGTTGCTGCTGGTGATCGCCAACGCCAATCCCCCGGAACTCTGGTTTTGGTTGGTGCTGCTGCTCGTGATCCTGGGTTATCGGATCGAGCGCTTTTTCTCCATGGGTGGGCCTCCCGGCCACTAGGGCGTTGCCCTCCAGGCCTGTTCAAACCCCTGGACGGCCCGTAGCACCTGCTGACAGGTGACCGCCCGCCGGCCTCCGGAGCCGGCAAGCAGCAGGGCCGCGGCCTCCGGATCCTCGAACAGACCCATTTCCGCTGTCTCCAGGTCCCGGCCCACCCGCTGGAGGGCGTCCCCATTCCCCGGGGTCGTCTGGGTTCGCCATCGGGGGGGAGTAGGCCCGACGAGGGCCCATTGCTCGAGGCGATCCGCCACCGCCTCCAGCAGCGCCACTTTGGCCTCCAGCAGATGGGCCAGGCTGCCATGACGGCGTGGCAGCGGTGGTAGGCGCACCAGGGTGCGGTAGCTGGCAAGCAGGGCGCTCCACAATTGCTCCTGCCGGTCCCACAGCCGCGCCAGTCGCTGGCCAAGCCAGTCGCTGCCAAGCTCCACCGCGGCATCGGTCCGCTGGCCCTGCTGCTCGAGGATCAGATCCAGCAGGTGCTTCTGCCGTTCCAGGCCATGGGCCCCGCACAGGCCCTCGCCGCCGCGCATCAGGGCGGCCTGGTCCCGGAAGGCGATGGCGAACTCCCGAAAGAGCTGCACCGAGAGCTCCTGCCGCCGTTCGAGGGCACGACTCGGCCAGAACCATTGGATCGCTACCCAGGCCACCAATACACCGAGCAGGGTCAGTACCAGCCGGATCGGCACCCAGCTGTCGATCTCGGCGGCATGGGCGGTCCAGCCCACGGAAACCACCAGGCCCGCCACCTTGTAGCCGCTATGGAGGCCGAGGGACCCCCCGAACACCCGGGTGCAGGCCAAGGCAATCGCCACGCCGATCGGCATCGGCAGGATCGGGCTGAGGGTGGGATGCAGCACTGCCACGATCAGTCCTCCCATGAGGGTGCCCAGCAGCCGCTGGATCCCCAGGGTGCGACTGGCTCCCACCGTGCCGCCTAGGACCGCGGCCACCGCTAAGGGGGCGTAGAAGGGGTCGGGCAGCCCCAGGGTGATTGCCAGGCCGGCCGAGAGGCCGGTGGTGAGGGCAAGCCTCAGCTCGGCTCGGGTGATCAGCGGTGGATCGGACCGGATCATGCGGGCCCATCCCGCCGGCTAGCCAGGGCCAGGCTGTGGAGGCTGCACACCAGGCGCTGAAGCTCATCCTCAAGGGCCAGCAGAAGCAGGGGTGACAACTGAAGACCCGTGGCCAACCGTACGAGGCTCTGCCGTTGGGGCAGGGCCGGAACTCGATCGACACCGCCGCTGCCGAGCATCGCCGGTAGGTCCTGCAGCCAGGGGGTGGTGGCGCTGGCGAAGGCCCCGGGGGGCAACATTCGGGTCAGGCGCTCCATTTGGAGGCTGTGATCCTGGATTCTCTCCCAGAGCAGTTGACGTTGGCGCCAGTGCTGCCGATGGGCCCAACCGTCGGGGGAACTGCGCAGCTCATCCCCCACCAGCTGCCCGAGGCGCACGATCAGCCGATTGCCGTCCAGCGGGACCGATGGCTCCACCGCAGGGGGGCCTGGTTGCTTCAGCCCCCGGTGGAGCGCCTCCAGCCGGGGGGCGATCGTGAGCCGCAGCTGGGTATCGATGGTCCGGATCTCCGCCAGCCTGTCCACGGGCCAGAAGAGAAAACTCACCACCAGCACCGCCCCAATCCCGATCAGGGTGTCGAGGATGCGGCCGCCCACATAGAGCCATTCCAGTTGGGAGTAGCGCTCAACCAGAAACAACAACGTGCAGACCAGCATCCCCAGCCCTCTGCTGGATTGCCATCCCAGCCACCGCAACAGCGGCACCACCAGCACCAGGCTCACCGTGAGGCCGATCCAGCCGGACAGGATGGAGTGCACCAGGCCGCCCACCACTCCGCCGGTAACCGTGCCGAGCACCCGAATCCGCGAGGCTGCCAGCACGCGGGTATCGGTCTCGTCCATGCACATCACCACCGCCACCAGGGTGTACCAGGCGAACTCCACGTCCTTTCTGTTCAGGGCCAGACTGCCGGCCAGGGCCGCCGCCAGCCCGTACTTCAGCGTGGTACGCAGTACAGAAGTGATGGGCATGGGCCGAGGGGTCCGGAAGGGATTCAGGGCGTGGCTTGGGCCGGTCCCAGGCTCTGGGGCAGGTCCAGCCGCGGCTGTAGGGGCACCGCCGGATCCCGAGGCACCGGCAACAGTTCCCGCAGCAGGCGGGCATAGGTGATGTTCACGTCGATGGTGGCGTTGAGCCGGCGCACCAGGCTCTGCACCAGCCGGTCCTGGGTGAGGGAGAGGGTGATTTCGTCGGAAAGGCCGCTCTGGTAGCGGAGCTTGGCATCGCGGAAGCCCTCCAGGCTCGCCGCCACGCCGCGGCGGGCGGAGGCCAGCTTGGCCAGGCTGGCCTCATGTTCGAAGAAGGCCTGCTCCAAGCGCAGCCGGATGTCGTTGCGCTGGGCCGCATAGCGCTGGGCCTGGGCGTCCTCCTGGCGGGCCAACGACCGCACCTCCGCCGCCGTGCTGCCGGCGTCGAAGAGCAGCCAGCGGAAGGTGAGCCCCACCGCCCAGTCGTAGCCACCGCTGTTGAGGATGGGGATCACGGTGGTGCCGCAGCAATCGCCCGTGATCGACCATTGGCTGGTCTGTTGACTCAGGCCACCGGCGCGCCCCACGAAACTGAGCTTCGGCAGCAACTGGGCCGCGGTGGCGTCCTTCTCGCGTGCCAGGGCCTCCCGGGTGGCCAGCACTGCCTCCAACTCGGGGTTGCCTTGATAGGCCGCCAGCAGGCTGGCCTCCAGGTCGAGGGGCCAGGAGGGCTGGAGCCGCACCGGATCGCTGGCGATGGGGGTGATCCCCGGCGCCAGGTTCAGCACGGTGGCCAACCGCCGGCGAGCCACGGCCCGATCGGCCATGGCCTGAATCAGTAATTCCTGGCTCTCCGCTTCAATAGCGCGGCGCCGCAGCAGGTCCAATCGCGGTACCAACCCCGCCTGCTTGAGGGCCAACACGTCCTGGAGAATCACCAGATCGTTGCGTAGATCTGCCTCGCGGATTCGCAGGAGCTGGTCGTTGCGCTGAAGGTTGTAGTAGGCCTCACTCACCGAGAGCTGCAGCCGCCTCAGCCCGTTGGCATACCGGCTGCGAGCCTGCTGGAGGCGGGCCCGGGCGGCCTGGACGGTCGGCGTGCGAGCGGCATCCAGCAGGGCATAGCGCAGTTCCAGGCTGGCGCCCATGCTTCGGTTGCCCTGGTTGAGGTAGGCCTTGGCGCCGGTGGGCACATAGAAGGCACCTCCGGGGGCGAAGGCGCCGCCGAAGCCCAGCACCGGGTTGCCCTCGGGCACGGAAAAGCCGGTGCCGCTCTGCTCGTATCCCAGGCCCGCGAGGGCCAGCAGCTGGGGCCAGTAGCGACCCAGACGTGCCTGCAGATCGGCCAGGCTTCGCGCCACCTCGAGTCGCTGCTCCTGCAGCTCCGGACTGTGGAGGTAGGCCAGAGCCAGGGCTTGGTGGAGGCCGAGGTTCTGCATGCTTCCCTGGGCCAGGGTGGCCGCCGTCGGCAAGGCAAGGGGAGGCGCCGCCAGATCGGGGGCCTTGGGGTCAATGGTGCCGCTGGCGGGTCGATTGGCCCGATTCAGGGCGGGGAGCAGGCTGGAGGGTCCGCCACCGGAGTCCCCCAAGGGCGGGGACTGGGGAGGGAAGGGATCCGCAGGCATCAGCTGGTCCAACAGCCTCAGCTCCTGATCGAGGCGGGCCCAGGAGCGCTCCAACTGAGAGACCCCAGCGTCCTGGGGGAGCGATCGTTGGGGAACGTCTCCGGCCTGGGCCGTACCCCCATGGCTGAGACCCATCCCAACCATGGCGGCCACCAGGGTTCTGACGGGGCTACGGCGGCCCGACCTCCTACGCATCCACTCAAACTCCTTCATGAGGTGCGTTCACCGAAGGGCTTCAGCCCACCTGCACTCCCTTCCAGAAGGCCACCCGTCCCTGGATCTGCTGGGCCGCCTCCTTCGGTTCCGGGTAAAACCAGGCGGCATTGGGATTGACGGCACCCTTCACCACCACGTTGTAGTAGTGGGCCTCGCCTTTCCAGCCGCAGACACTGCGATGGTCGGAAGGCTGGACACAGGTCGGATCCAGGGCTTCTTGGGGGAAGTAGGCGTTGCCCTCCACCGTCACGATGTCGTCACTGCTGGCAATCACTACACCATTCCAAATGGCCTGCATGGGGGGCTTAATCAACGCACCCCATCATGGAGCGTGGCCCTGATTTTGAGCCGGCCGGCCCCCTGGGAATTTTGCCCCCAGGGCGGCCGCCAGGCTGGATGGGGGGGGCTCGAAGACCTCCGGGAATCAGCGGCTATAAAAGGCCTTGGCGTCATAGAGGGCCTCCGCATCGATGCAGGCCAGGCCCCGATCCCGGGCGAAGGTTTCCGTGTTGCGACGAACCTTGCCTCGTACGAAGAAGGGGATTTTGTTGAGTTCGGCTTCTCCTTCGGCTGTCCACACCGGCTCTGAGCCGGCCTGGGGTTCGGCGATCGCCACGGCCATGGCGGGCGATTCACCTGAGCTCGCGTCGCCGGTGGTCGATGCGCCCCGGGGGCTGGGGGCCGCTGGGGCCCCATGGCTCAGGTGGCTGCGGTGGCCCTCCACGAACTCAAAGTCGTGGCGGAACATGCCAATCAGGTGCTCCTCCAGCCCCATCATCAGCGGGTGCACCCAGCTGTCGAAGATCACATTGGCGCCCTCCCATCCCATCTGGGGGGCATAGCGGGCCGGCACATCCTGCACGTGGAGTGGGGTGCTGATCACGGCGCAGGGGATGCCCAGCCGCTTGGCACTATGACGCTCCATCTGGGTACCGAGCACCAATTCGGGGGCCGCATCCGCCATGGCCTTCTCCACGGCGAGGTAGTCGTCGGTGATCAGGGCCTCAAGGCCCAGCTCCTGGGCGGCGGCCCGCACCTCCCGGGCCTGCTCGCGGCTGTAGCTCCCCAGGCCCACCACCTCAAAGCCCAGCTCCTGGCTGGCGATGCGGGCGGCGGCCACCGCATGGGTGGCATCCCCGAAGATGAACACTCGCTTGCCGGTGAGGTAGGTGGAATCCACGGAGCGCGAATACCAGGGCATCCGCGACGCCCGTTCCCCGAGTCCACGAGCTGGGGGCCGCGCGCCCTCCCCGGCCACTGCTGCGGACTCGTCCATGGTTGGGGCCGGCGTCAACCCGACCACCTGGGCCACCTCCGCTAGAAAGGCTTCGGTGGCGGCGATGCCGATCGGTACCGTTTTCACCGTGGGCATGCCAAAGCTTCGCTCCAGCCAACTGCAGGTTGACGCCGCCACCTCGGGGTAAAGGCAGACGTTGGCATCGGCGCTGGGGATGCGCATCAGATCGGCCGGCCGAGCCCCCAGGGGGGCGGTGACCGCCACATCAATGCCCAGATCGGCGAGCAGGCGCGTCACCTCTCGCACATCGTCACGGCAACGGAAGCCCAGCAGGCTTGGGCCCAACAGATTGACCCGGGGACGGCGGCCCTCCTCACGCCAGCGGTTGGGCGAGGGCTTCGGGGTACCCGGTGCAGGCACTTGGGGCTTGAGCAGGCTCCTCACCAGCTGGTAAAAGGTTTCGGCCGCGCCCCAGTTTTCCTTCTTGGAGTAGGCCGGCAGTTCCAGACTCACGATCGGCAGATCGCCAAAACCCATGCCGGCGGCTAGGGCGCCCGGTTGGTCCTGAATCAGCTCCGCTGTGCAGCTTTCCCCCACCAACAGCGCCTCCGGCCGGAAGCGCTCCACGGCATCGCGGATCGAACGTTGGACCAGCTCAGCGGTATCACCGCCCAGATCCCTGGCCTGGAAGGTGGTGTAGGTGACCGGTGGCCGCCGGTTGCGCCGCTCGATCATGGTGAACAGCAGATCGGCATAGGTGTCGCCCTGGGGCGCATGCAGGACGTAGTGCACCCCCTCCATCGACGCCGCGATGCGCATGGCACCCACATGGGGGGGGCCTTCGTAGGTCCAGAGCGTGAGTTCCATCGTGAGGAAAATGAGGTGAACAGGGCGAGAACGACAACCAAGAACAGCGCCAGGGCAGGCTTGTCAGCCGAAGCTGAGGAGGGAGTGGCGGCGCAGGGGGCGGGAAAACAATTCGGCCAGATCCGCAGCTTGATCACAGCCGTGAATCGGGCTGAATACCAGTTCAATCGACCATTTGGTGGCCATCCCTTCGGCCTCCAGGGGATTGGCCAGGCCTAACCCACAGACCACCAGATCCGGCCGGCTGGCGCGCACCCGTTCCAGTTGCCGTTCCACGTCCTGTCCTTCCGTGATCGATGTGCCGGGGGGGAGCAGGTCCAGCTCAGCCTGCATCAAGGCGCGGTCCAGATAGGGGGTGCCCACCTCCACCAGTTCCATGCCGCACTCACGACTGAGAAAGCGCGCCAGGGGAATCTCCATCTGGGAATCCGGCAGCAGAAACAGTCGGCGACCCTCCAGCAGTCGTCGGTGGGGTTCGAGGGCCTGCCGCCCCCGCTCCACCAGCGGATCCAACACGGCGGCCACCTGGGGCGGCGTGATGCCGAAGGCGGCGGCGGCGGCGGCCATCCAGGCCCGGCTGCCCTCCACCCCGAAGGGGTAGGGGGCCTGGATGCGTTGGGCGCCCCGGCGTTCCAGAGCCCTGGCCGTGCCACTCAGAAAGGGCTGGGCCAGCAGAATCCGGGTGCCGGGTCCCACCGCGGGCAGCTCGGTGGAACGGCGCGGCGGCAAGCTCGCCACGGAGCTGATGCCCATGCGCTCGAACAGGGTGCGGAAACGGTCCTCCACCCCATCGGCCAAGGTGCCCACGATCAGCAGCTGCTCCACCTCACTGGTCGGCATGAGGGGGAGCATGGATAGCAGGGCGTTGTCTTCCCCTTGGGTGAAGGTGGTTTCGATGCCGCTGCCGGAGTAGTTCAGCACCCGGACCTGGCCCAGGAACTGACTGGAGAGCCGCTCGGCGGCGCGCGCGAGATCAAGCTTGATCACTTCGCTGGGGCACGACCCCACCAGGAACAGGGTGCGAATTTCCGGCCGTCGTTCCAGCAACTCCCGCACCAATCGGTCCAGCTCGTCATTGGCATCGGCCAGGCCGGCCAGATCCCGCTCCCCAAGAATCGCTGTGCCGAAGCGCGGCTCGGCGAAGATCATCACGCCGGCGGCACTTTGGATCAGGTGGGCACAGGTGCGGGAGCCCACGACGAGAAAAAAGGCATCGGGCATGCGGCGATGCAGCCACACGATCGACGTGAGACCGCAGAACACTTCCCGTTGGCCGGATTCCTGGCGCACCTCGGCCTGGCTAGCCCCCAAGGGGGCGGGATCGACGCAGGGGGTGGGTTGACCTGGTGCGAGGGAAGCACCCATGGGCGTGGTCCGGCGGGCATGACCCCCATGGACTAGCGGTTGCAGGCCTTGCCCTGGCGATCCCGTGGACATTTTTTCGGTTTACGTCACCTTCGTTGATACAGCGAGGGGCCGCTGTCACCGGATCAGCTCAGAGACGCCGGCGGAACCCTTCGCTGAAGCGAACCACATTGTGCTCGCCCTCGTTCTGGCGGATGCCCCCCCGACTGAGCACCCAGAGATTGCGGCGCAGGCGGCGGGCCACCAGCCCACCCCGTTCCACCAGGTCTGCCCCGGGGCGGGCCCCCAGCAATAGGGTGACTTCGGCGGTGCTCATGGGGGCTCCCGTGTCGATCGCCAGCTTGGTGAGCTCCAGCCGCTGACGCAGGGTGATCAGATCAACGTTGGCGCCTTCTGCTTCTAGGGGTGAGCTGGGTGCCTCCTGCCAGGTCCAGGGGTGGGGCCTGGCGCTCTCGCTGAGTTGACGCATCCAGCCCAGCCCGAGCACCGCCAAGGCCTGCTCCGGTGAGAGGCCTTGCTGCAGGGCCTGAGCCATCGATTCCGGCAACCCTGGGCTTGGGGGCGGGGACATGGTCTCCAGCGGTGGGGCAGAACCGATGGGGGCGGAAGGGGAGCGGGCTGCCATCGACCGGCCAATCGTGGATTGGGCGGACAGTACCGGCTCTGGTTGGGCAGGCAAGCCCCGATCGCCACGGCGCGCCAGTCCCCTGGCTACCGCCGCGCCCCACCCGTAGCCAGCTTGAATTCGGGGGGAGTACGGGCGTTAGGATCCGCCCACTTTTGTTGGATGTCAATCCAGAACCGGAGGACTTGACGGAGATCGATTGGAGTCCCTACGACACCAGTCGAGTCCCTGGACGTCCCCTTGATGGCCGTTGCCGGTTTCGATGACTCTGGTGTCTCGGACGACCGTGACCCGGCCACAGGTGGACCTTTCCCAGGCCAGCCCCAGTTCACCCCCTACCGCAGCTCACTTCCCTGCTCCCCCACTCCGTCGACCTCCGGCCGACGTCTTGATGGATTCCCGTCTTTCCCGCCAGCTCAACCCTGCCAGTGCCGATGATCGGGCCATCCAGCGCCGGCGTTCTTCCTTGCGGATCACCGGAACGGATGTGAGTGGCGAGAGCTCGGGGGCCAGCTGCGTCATCACCACAGATAGTGAGGGCCGTCGCCTTGCCCGTCAATCGAGCCACGTGCAATCGATTGAGCTCCGTACCTATGTGTTTCTCGATTCGCTTCAACCCCAGTTAGCGGCCTATATGGGAACGGTCTCCCAGGGGTTCCTGCCCATCCCCGGCGATGCCTGCTTGTGGCTGGAGGTATCGCCGGGGATGGCGGTGCATCGGGTCACCGATATTGCCCTGAAGGCAAGTACGGTGCGCCTAGGTCAGATGGTGGTGGAGCGGGCCTTTGGCTCGATCGCGATCTACCACCGTGATCAGAGCAATGTGCTCCACTCCGGCGAAGTGGTGCTGGAAGCGATCGGCAGCAGCATCGATCGCCGTAGTCGCTGTGACGTGACCTGGACGGAAATCATCCGTGCCATCACCCCGGACCATGCGGTTCTGATCAACCGGCTGAATCGCCGAGGATCAATGATTCAGGCGGGAATGAGTATGTTTATTCTCGAAACTGAGCCGGCTGGATACGTTCTTATTGCCGCCAATGAGGCGGAGAAAGGTTCTAATATCACCATTGTGGATGTCAAGGCCGTCGGGGCCTTCGGGCGATTGACCCTGGCGGGCCGGGAGGGGGATGTGGAAGAGGCCGCCGCCGCCGCGATGCGGGCCGTGGCCGGGATCAATAACCGCTGAGCCGCGGCACCGGCTGCTTACGTCAGGCCCAGACAGCGACGAAGTTCAGGGCCCAGCGTTCGAGCCGCTTTGCCACGGCTGCCCAACCGTTGGCGCAGGTGGTCACCCATCTCGGCATAGCTGACTCCAGCCTCGCGCACATGAAAGATGGGGTCATAACCGGCTCCCGTCCCTTGGGGGGTGGTCAGGATGGTGCCCCGACAGATGCCGTCCGATTCGGCACACACCAGGCCGCTGGGGTCGGCCAAGGCCATGGCTGAGATGAAGCTGGCCCCTCGGTAGGGATGGGTTCCCAACTCCTGAAGGAGGCGCTGAATCCGTTCCGGGTCGCTGGCGGCATAGCGGGCCGAATAGAGGCCAGGGCGTCCGTCCAAGGCATCCACTTCCACCCCGGAGTCGTCGGCAAGGGACCACTGGCCGGTGAGCCGAGCCACGGTTGAGGCCTTCAAGCGGGCATTGGCGGCATAGCTGTCGCCTGTTTCCTCAATGTCAAGGCCCGCAGGCTGGGGCCTGACTTCCACGTCCACCAGGGCAAGCATGGCGCTGATTTCAGCGACCTTGTGGGGATTGCCACTGGCAATCACAAGAACAGGTGGTGTCTCCGTGGACCCTCGTCGCACTTCTCGACCCACTCAAAGGATCTGAATTCTGACCTGTCAAGGTGCCGTGGGCTTGCTGATAGCGGAGGGGTTGGGGGAAGGGGGGAGGCAGGATGGGTTGAACATTCCACCCCAAGCAAGCTCAGGGTCTCCTGCCTCGCAATCCACGCTAAGCAGCTTCCGGGCGAATGGACCTGAATCGCGCCGCAGTTGTGCGAGCTCTGACAAAAGCGTGTCCAAGGGCTGTAACTTGAGCGATTCCATCGGGCCCTAGGAGGTCAATGCAGTCAAGCCTGGTCCTGCAGAACCTGGTTTCAGCGCCCGTTCTGTTCTTCTTTCTTGGCATCCTGGCCGTCTTGCTGGGGTCCGACCTGGAAATTCCCTCGCCACTCCCCAAGCTTTTTTCCCTCTATCTGCTCCTTGCCATCGGGTTCAAGGGGGGGTTGGAGTTGGCCCATAGCGGCCTGGGACCGCAGGTGGTGCTGACGATCGGGGCGGCTGTGTTGATGTCCCTGCTGGTTCCCTTGAGTAGTTTTTTGATATTGCGCAGTTGGTTAGATCCATTCAATGCCGCTGCAATCGCCGCTTCTTATGGATCAATCAGCGCCGTTACTTTCATCACGGCTGAGAGTTTTCTCAACGTGTTGAAGATTGATTTTGATGGCTTTATGGTGGCCGCGCTTGCCCTGATGGAATCCCCGGCTATCGTGGTGGGAGTGTTACTCGCCAGGGTTGCTGCATCCAGTGCTGACACAGTCAAGAAAAGTCAAAAGGGAAATATTGCCTGGAATGAAATCCTCCGGGAAGCTTTTTTGAATGGCTCTGTCTTTTTGCTGATTGGGAGTCTGGTGATTGGTGGGTTGGTGGCCAGTTTCAGTCCCACGGGATTGACAAAGATGGAGCCATTTACCGATAAAATGTTTTACGGAGCCCTTTGCTTCTTTCTCCTGGACATGGGCATTGTGGCCGCCCAGCGGATCCAGGACCTTCGTCGCGCAGGCCCCCTTTTGATTGCCTTTGCCATTCTGGCGCCGTTAGTGCATGCGGCCGTGGGCCTCGCCCTGTCCTTGGCCCTCTCCCTGCCCCAAGGAGACACGCTTCTATTCATGGTTCTCTGTGCTAGCGCGTCCTATATCGCCGTGCCAGCGGCCATGCGTATGACTGTCCCGCAGGCCAATCCGAGTCTTTATATTTCCTCGGCACTAGGGGTGACTTTCCCCTTCAACGTGGTGATTGGAATTCCTATTTATATGGCTCTCATCCAACGTTTCGTTCCGGCAAGCTGACCGTCCATGGCGGTGCCTTTCTGTTCAGCAACGCATCAACTCTACGTTTATCGGTTTTCCTGGCATCTGAATCATGAA
>Ga0114980_10002174_pt1 | contig 13968 bp, 9 predicted proteins | sample S_140806_EF_Meta_FD_87018 | JGI IMG/M metagenome (GOLD analysis project Ga0114980, IMG submission 87018) | Freshwater microbial communities from Lake Simoncouche, Canada to study carbon cycling - S_140806_EF_MetaG | ecosystem: Environmental > Aquatic > Freshwater > Lake | place: Lake...
CAGATTTATCCAATGCTTGTCGAATTGTTGTGCAACCGCTACAAGGATCTTCTTCCTGTCCCATGGCAATACGCAAAGCTCGGGCGTGACTTTCTTTACAAGGCTCCACCAAAGGCTCAAAACCGGGTGGCAGAGTTTTATAAAAATTGTCGTCACCAAACATTTGATAAAAGTGCGTCGTGTTTAATACAAGTTGCATTATTTACGCCCCCACGGAAAAGTTTCAGAAAAACCGCGACGTCCGCCTTTATCTTTGGGCGGGCACCAGACGTATTTCTTTCCTGCATTGAAGTCTTTGATTTTACCGCCAAGCTGATGTACTTGCGCACCTATGGTAATATCTCCGCCGTTGTGATTAAGCCTAACGTCGGGAATGTTAGCTTGCTTCATAGTTTCAGTTGCCAGTGCCCAAAAATAACCCACGGCAAAATCTACACAAGAACCGTTAGATGCCAGCATTTGTTTATTTGACAGCCTCAAGTGTACGTTTCTAAACCAGTCGCTTTGGCGGAACCATAAGTCAGGTCTGTGTCCGCCGATAGCCATGGCGCTTAGATCGTGATACATCTTGGTACCGTACAACCGACAACCTTCTCGATGATTCAAGTTAATTGTTTCGGCTAAACGCGCTGCCCACATGGAATCAATAATTTTCGTGTCGTCATCAAACCAAACAAGATATGGCGTAGTGACAGGACAACTTGGATCGTGGAACATTTCACGCATGACTGGATACTTTTTGGCATTGTCTTCGTGATGGTAGATTTTTGTAACAACGGGTCCAAGCGACGCCACAAAATCGTACGTAGCTCGAGATACGGCATTTAAACCGACACGTAGATCTATGCGTCTGCGGGGCAACGTTTTGAGAATGCCTTCAATGCAGGTTTTAGCTAACTCAGTGTGATCGCCGTAGCAGAGAACAAAGATTGTAAACTTGCCACCGATGTAAGGATTGTCCATAACTCCAAACAGATCAAATTCGGTTTCCTGTGATAGGTCATGTTTTTCAGGAGGAGGGGGCGCAGTCTTAACAGTCACCACGGTTGTCACGGGTTTTAGGATATCCAACGTAGTGGCTGTTTGACTGACATTTTTAACAGGAAGAACATTTTCTAGTGAATATTTACGGGATGGCTGCGAAATAGGAGGTAGAGTCCCGTCTTCGTAATATTCCATGACTTTCTCCACCACATGATCTACAGTGATACGGTTTAAGCATTCAGGCACCGGTTGTTCGTCGGTACGTACAGGATGCAGACATAACTGTAATTTTGCTTTGCTGTTTGTTAAATCCATTTGATCAATAGGCACGGTTCGTTTTTTCCAGCACCCCGACGTTTTACAACAATCCATTTGACCTATCGTGTGCAAAAACTTATGCGGCACTTTAACGGGAGCGCATGTGTCGGGGAATTGACCGTGATTGGAGTAACCTTCCCACCACCATTCTTCGCGTCCTCCCGCCAACACAACGCATGGCTTGTCGAACACGGCGGCGATATGCATAAACGATGTGATGCCGCAGATGACACCTTCAGCGTGGTAGATCAATCTAAACAAGTCGGCAATGTCATCCGTAGATCCAACCATGTATTTCACGTTGTTAAGCACAGGATGGACGTTGCGCGTAAAGGCTGCTCCTGCTTGTACGCAATTAATGCCATACTTGAGTAACGTATCTACAACGCCTTGAAATCTGGAAGGCAACCACCATTTGGCTGTCATATCTACTTTGCCACCACCAACGACAACCCAGTATCTGCCCGCAACTAATTTTTCTTCTTTGTTGGGACCGAGAAAAATTTCGCCTTTTGGATGCAGCACAGGAACGTCAATACCTGTGCGTTGTTTCCATTTCTTGTGGAAGAATGATACGAAATGCTGTTTGACGCCTGATACCGATTCACGAATGCCGTCGTCGTATTCCATTTGAATGACAGGAGCATTTAGCTTGGGATCTAAAGGGTAGACGTAAGGAAAGTACCGCCAGTAAGACGAATAACTTCCTGCCATTGAAATGCGGTATTTACCGGGATACGTCAGATTCAAATCTCTAACAACCGCTGACAAGGCCACGGTGTCACCCAAGGCCCAACGATTATGAATGACGTAAGGTTGCATGGGGAACTCTGTAAGTACTTATGCCAACTAGACACGTTTAAATGTACACGAGGTCTAGCGTGGTTGTTCTTTTTTAACGTAGTCGTCGCATTTCCAGCAATTCATTTCAACTGTATTACCTGCAACTCTACATTTACCGTGAATTGCACACGCTCTCAAGATTGCACCTGCGCCACCGCATCCACACGAAGCTTGAGTTTCCAACGCTTCACCAAGATGGACGCAGGGACTTACTTGAACCAGATGCATTTTTTCTATCATAGCCCTTGCCGCTGTTCGTTCTTTTGTAGCAGGAGGGGACTCTGATTTGATTGGTACTACTCTTGGCGATCCGCGATCTGTTGGTATAGGTACGCAGTCCGCCAAGATTCCGCTGGGAAATTCCATGCCATATACAACGACTTTGGGCGCGCCGGGAACCGTTGGAAAACTTGCTTTGCGCACATAATGCCCAGTATCAGCTAATATTGTCAAATCAATATCATAAGATTCCGCAACTGTCCATGTATTGCCTACGCCTCCAACTCTAATGGAAAGACAAGGTTCTCCTTTGTTTACAGATTTCAACACCACTTCGTATCCAGCGGCAATACCATACTGAATTTGTTGTCTGTCACCGTTAACAGGGTCTTCGCCGCATCCGCAGTTTAGCAAGTCAATTGCATTTTCGCGTGACGGGTCTAGCTTTGCTGCGGCAACAGGTGCTATTGTTCTAGAGTTGGTACCACTAAAACATCCAAAAATTCCTCCTGATTTGTTTGTGCCCATTTGCGTCCACTGCGCCGGCCAAGCTCCCGGCGTCATAGGTTCGACTAATACGGCCATACACGAGTATGTTCGGTATCCAGTGTCTAACGAACAATCTGCTTTTGTTCCTTTGTCAGCCGTCCCGTCACATCCAAGTTTAAACGGCATAAGTACTACACTCATACTGACCGAACGTATTTCTGTTTCGCAGTATGCGCCATTTGTAGTAACTGGAATTAAAGCTGGATTGGTCATAATCCAGTTGATATTGCGCGCCAACGGATCTGACCCTTCAGGCAAGTATCGGACTAAGTTTTGTGACCATGTGGTACAGGTAACATAAACGTTTGATCCATCTTGAGGCGGCGGACTAAATTCGCTATTTGGCACAAGGCGTTCCATCGTTACGGATACATTGACGCTGGCATCTAATTCAACAGTCATGACGGCCTGAAACCTAAATGACATACCGAATGGCGGCGGTCCGGGAATTAATTGCACTGAATAGAATGTTTGTCCTTGCCAAATACCTTCCGGGGACGGGTTGCCGGGAATGCAGGCAAGAGGCAAATTGAGTATTCCGGGAATATATAAAGACGGGTATAATCCGGCAGCGGGGCAATCAGGGTCGTCAGAATAAAAACTCATCATTAACACGCCCATTTGCATTGGCCATCCGATAGCCGTGCAAGCAAGCGAGCAGTCAAATGTAACTGGAGTACTGTATGCAGGTGCCGCTGCGCAAATGTCCCTAGCGACTAAAACCCGTTTGTCTGGAAATCGTACATCTTGACCGTTAAGGATAAACGTGCCCTTACTCGCAGGCATACTCGACATTTTATGCACCTACAACAAATTTAAGCGCAGACAAAGCAATGTACTGCACCTTACTGGTAAGATGCGTGGGATTGTTGGCGTTGTCAAGTAGCTGAAACGTCACTGGAATCATTAGTGACGACGCAGGACCAACAGCGGCGTTAAAAAACAAATACGGATCAAACGGTGAATTAACAATTCCTTCTTCCGTACGTGTGTAAGTCCAATAGCGCAAGCGGGAGATGCGGGGAGATTTGAAAGTACCGGCAGTGGTTGGATTTGCTGTTAAGTAAATCCATACTTCAAAGTTTAACAGTTGTTTGTAGGGGCTGAGTGGTTTAAGCGGAGGAGGCCCCTTGTCTACAACGTCATCTGGAGGATTTCGCGGATTTTTAACTGCCGCCAGATTCCAAAACACCATAAACGCAAGTCCGTCAAACGTACCTAACGACGATCCGGACGAATCATATGCAGTTATAGGCGTGCAAAATGGCATCCAATTTTGGTGTATTGTTGTTGCGCTCGTCCTGTCAACTGCATTAACCGGATCCGTGCTTTTGCGGGCATCTTCCCAATAACTTGTCCCGTTCATCGGTTCTGTCACATGTCGGTTGCTATAGCACCAACCTCCCGGCATTAAATTCCCCAACCAGTCTTGTCCCCACGTGTCATCCGACGCATCTACCCAATCAACATTGTTTAAATTTTGAAAAGGATTTGTGACCTGATTGCGCTTTGTCAGGCGAATATACGTTGATGGAGATTTAAATCTTGGCCCGTAAAACTTTACTGTGTACGCAGGTATAGCGGGATACGGAGTGATGGTAAACGGATCCCACGTTGATACATCAGCTAAGTCAAATTTTAACGACGATAAAATTGAGACGCCGTTTTCTGACCCATAAGAAATTGCGTCCATAGTGTCCGCGGCTGTGGAATATCGAGGAATCAGAACGTTGTCGCAGTACCCAGACTGATTATCGACGGGTTCCGTTGTTTGGCGACTTTGAATAAGTACATGCATTGAGACGGACGGCATTGCATTACCGGCGAGCACTTTTATAAAACAATCTGCCGGAGTTATTGCATTGGCAATGAATCCTTTCAAAATGCTACTCCGTTAATTACAACAGTTTTTTCGGTTGGTCCAAAACCAACTTTACCCGCCAACATGACGTTATAGTTTCCGCCAACAAACGAACAACCATTACCAGTTGGATTTGGATTAAAGGTAGGACCAATGCTTAAACCAAAACTACTACCAATAACAGTTCCCGATGGGTTCGTGCAAAGCGACAATTGTACGGTCACATAAAATGGCAAGTCTTCAGAATAATAAAGATAAATTTTGCCACAATTGCTTTGGCGTGACAAAGTAAACGCAGTTGGCGTTGTTGGCAGACCAGAGCAATAGAAAGACGGAGTTGCCGAGCAAAACCAAGTTCCAGATACGGCAACAGGCGAACTTTTCCAGCCGCAGCACGACCAAGGTTTAGGCAGCGCTGTTTCACCCTGCGAATTAGGAGAGTTGTAACACGTAAACGGCACTATAGTTGGCATGAATCACCCATACGTCACGTAAAGAATGTTTCCAACGCATTGCACACTGGTTACGGGACCGGAGCTAGAGCCAGAGCCAGAACCGGCTTGTACTGAATACAAATAAGCATAAGTATCAAGACCTGTGTATGACAAACTAAGGCTACCTGTAGTTATAAGTCCGCGAAAACGCCCTAAATAATTTTGTTCTGCTAGCGTAGCGTTATTAATTTCTTTTATTTTAATAACATGTTGGTCTTCAAATAAACCTGTAATTTCGTTGTACCATAAAAGATAACCTTCGTAATTACCGTCAGCATCTTGTTCACTGCTAGACACTCTTATATGCACGTCGTCTGCGCTAGTTCTCACTAAATATAATAATTGACCATTAGCGTCGTTTCCGCCTAAATTGCTAAGGTATATTTGTTGTAAAAGCGGTGCATTGTCAACGTCAAATACGCGTACTTCAATTTGACTTTTAGTAAATGCGTTAGTTATAGGATTAAAGTTTAAAAGTTTGCCGGGAAAGTGTCCGTATACGTCTGGAATTATACTTGTAACTTCTATTAGAACTCCGCCTGTACCGCCGTTTGGAGTTACGCCGTAAAGTGGAGAACCACCACCGCCACCGCCGCCGCCGGGGCCACCGCCGCCGGTAGATCCAATTAAAACACCAACGTATGTTTGTACTGAAAGAGAACCACCACCAGAACCGCCAATTAATTGTATTTCTATGTATGTCAAATCAACGTAAGTATTAGACACTAAATCATAAGCAATGATATATCCCGGATAATTACCGTTAATTGTCCGCGTAGTACTAGAAACTCTAACCATGTAAACAATGGAACTGGGTTCTGGCAACGACAGTTCTAAACCAACTTTAAACTCAAAAATGCACTTTGTTGTGTTGTTAACAGAAAGATATATTTTACCGGCAGGCGTTTCTTCCGGACTTGTGCGCGTAATTTCAACGTCAGTACCGTCTTCTGACAATGACGTCAGCGCAGGACAACAAGTCACAATGTCCAAATCAGCTTTAAACTCATATGAGCAATCTTCGGTATTTTCTACCGTTAAATAAATGGTGCCCGTGGTTAGCTCACCGTCAACACCGCGCTCTACATAAACGTCTATACCGTCGTCGTTAAGTGACGTCATTTCGGCGCAGGGTAAATCTAATTCAAGATCCGCCGCAAATTCAAACGTACAGTCTTCGGTATTTTCAACAGTTAGATAAATAGTACCGGTAGGCGCCGTATCCCCAACTGCGGGCGATCCATTGCGTGTAAGAGTAACGCTTGTACCGGCGTCGGACAACGATAGGCATGCGGGACAACTAAACGTAAAATCTAAAGCCACATCAAAGTCGTAACTACAGTTATCTGAAGGCTCTGCTGTCAGGTAAATAGTGCCTGTTGGTAATTTACCTGCAACCCCCGGTGAAACTTGAATTGCAGCGCCCGCAGGTGCTGCAACCGTCATAGTCGGGCAAGGTAATGCCAAATCTAAGTTTACGTCGAAATCAAAGCTACAATCTTCTGCGGTATTAACTGTAAGTGTTATTTTTCCAGACGGTTCTGTACCGTCACGCGAGATCACAATCGGTACGCCGTCAGTAGCCAATGACTTAATAGCAGGACAACTAAATGTAAGGTCACCTTCGACGTTAAACTCAAAACTACAATTTTCAGTATTAGTTACGGCTAGATACAGCGTAGCTTCAGGTAAAGCTCCCGGTATTCCTTGCGTCACGGTTACGGGCGTACCTGATTCAGATAAAGATGTTAACGCTGGGCAACTAAACGTTAAATCAAAATCTACATTAAACTCAAAGTTACAGTTTTCAGTGTTAATTAAATTTAGATAAATGTAACCTTCAGGTAATGCACCTAAAACGCCTTGTGTCACAACGATGCTGTTGCCTTCTTCTGCTTTAGACTCAAGTGCCGGGCAACTAAAAGTTAGATCAAAATTAACGTCAAATTCAAATGCACAATTTTCGGTGTTGTTAATTGTCAGCGTTATGGTGGCTTCTGGTAAATCACCTGCTGTACCTTGCGTGATTACAGCGGCGGTACCTTCCGCTGAGTTAGACGTAAGTGCAGGACAACTAAAAGTTAAGTCAAAATCAACGTCAAAATCAAACGCGCAATCGGTTGTATTATTAACAGTTAAGTAAATTTTACCTTCCGGAGGTGCGCCGTTAATACCTTGATATACAGAAATATCTCTGCCTAATTCAGCGTCAGACGTCAAACTGGGACAACTAAACGTAAAATCTACATTGACGTCAAATTCAAACGCACAATCTTCGGTATTGGTGACAGTTAAGTAAATTTTACCTTCAGGCTGGGATCCATCAGGACCTTGTAAAAAGGTAATCGCTGTGCCGTTTTCAGCATTTGAGGTCAGAGCAGGACAACTAAATGTAAAGTCAAAATCTACGTCAAAATCAAACGCGCAAGACAAATCATCTTTAACAACAGTTAGATAAATCTTGCCGTCAGGTAATGCGCCGGGTGTGCCGCCTGTGACCGTAATTGCCTGACCATCTGTAGCCAAAGATGTCATATCAGGGCATACGACATCAGGAATTTCAACGGTAATCTTAAAATCAAATTCGCAGCATGTTCCTTTTGTGACAGTAAACAACAACGCCGGTTCAGTTATTTTACTATCGTCTTCGCGATACCCTATGAAAATGCTAGATTCGGTTACAAGCAAATCAGGGCACGGAAACTCTCTAGGTAACTCAACAATAGGAACAAGTTGGCATTCGGTAATAGCATCAGGCGGTGGAGGTACCGTGGCATTTGTTAAAAGTCCGCCGGGCGAAATACGCGTAACGGCATCGATGTCGCATTTGTCTGGATCAAAAATTAATTCGTCATCCGCCATGGTGTCACCTATATCATGCTGGCGAAAGTGATTCAGGGATGACAACAGCGACACCCGCAAGATTAATGTCAATAATTAATTTATTTTCTTCAGGAACGGATTCAATTTGAACACCGTTACTGCCCTGTATTGTAAAATTACTTTTACTGACGCCGTTGATTGTTTGAATGGTTTCGCCGCAGGCCGGGCCACCTGAAAGCAAACCACTAATTCCTGCTAGTGGTACCTCTGTGTCAAACAAAGGAATTTCCTCACAAGGTTGTCCTTCCCCCGCATCTACTTTTGCCGCAAACGTAATAGAACCATCTCGAATATTTTGCTTAATATCTGCGTTGTATCCGGGCTGAAACAACACAAGGTCACGTAAAAATACCGAATCGATAAAAATAATGTTTGTTGGAAAAGGCCACACTAATTCGGGACAGTAGTCTGGATTTTCGTACCGTGTTCTGTCGTTGTTCGCTACATTAATAGACGTTACGGCAGATTTGTATGAACTACGCGTAAGCGCTGGCTCTAAAACACAATTTGCAAGCGTACCGGTTAAAGTTGTATTGCTGGCTACAAACGCAGTCAATTCATCTAAAGGACCTGTAACAAGAAATCCTGTCCAAAGCGATTGAAATGTAGACTCGATAAGTGCATCGACTTCTGACCCAGACAAACTTAAACCATCAAGTCCGCTGTCGGTAAATTCTGTCAAATAGGCATCAGATGTTGTTGTTCGCGTGAATGTCAGCGTGGCATACGCCAAGGCAGGGCAAGTTGAAGCAAACTCAAAGAAAAATGCATTTCCCACACGGCGTAATTGTTTTAAATACACCACGTGAAGCCTGTGATCAAAATCTACATTAGGTCCAAATGTAAAACCACAATCAACAATTGCTGAGTTTGGTAAATTGATAAGCGTAGTCGCCCCTGATATTGGTCTACCGACAGTACCCGTAAGAAACGGGTACGCCCTGTTGCGATTATCGTCAAAAAATCCAGCTCTGGCCACGGTGCATCCTATAAGTGTTTACACGCTGTTACGACCCTACCACGCTAATTTTAAGTCCAGTTTCTGTATTAGTTATTCTTAGTATTGTATCAGTTGCCGCTGCATTGTTGACGCCAATGGTGATGTTACCGTCAAGAGAAGCACAGTCAAATGTCATGTTGTCAGAAATGAAACGCATTGTTTTTATAGGATTGACTGTAGTAAACAATGATTGCGGATTACAAAGCCTGCGGCGGTATAAAGGATCACCTACGATATCTACACGAATCACTGTGCACGGAATTCCGCCCCCACAAATAGTATTCTGAGTTATAAGTTGTTTGCGCAGTACCACGCCGTCGTCGCCGACAAGCCATACGTCGCCCGCAAGAAATGTACCATCATCTAGTAAAATTCCTCTAACACCGTGTTCGGGTACTGGCACACATACCGTGGCAGCAAACTCTGTACTGTTGCGTTCAAATATGTGGGTGCCAACGCCTAAAGCTTGAAACACACCTAGTCGATATTCTGCGGAAACAAGGACACCTGCGGGACGGTCATAAACATCACGTAAAATAAGTGTGACAGGCGGACTTAAAATAGAAAAAGTTGTGGAACAAAGTTCAGTCGTACCTTCGTTACCGACATAAATTGTTACTGTGGCGTGTGTAACGATTACTTTAGACAAGTACAATCCAACGGTACCGCCAATTGGATACAAGTTGGCGTCAAGGAATGTTCCTTCAAGCAAAATTTTACCCGCACGACTGGTTAGTGTTGCCTTTTCGGAAAAAGGGTACTTCGTCGTTTCATTTTGTTTACGCCATTCGGGAAATAGAATGCGCTCAGGCATTTACTTCCTCCAGATAGAAGTAGCCGAACTCAGAAACCGATTTATCTGCGTAGAAACCAATGCGGCCAACGCTAGGACGGTAATTAGTAACGACAATAGGACCAAATTCTGCAAAAACAGTTGGAATTGTTAAACCAATAATTTGTACTGAAATTTTAGTTTCTGTCGTTGCGGTTCCGGGCAAAACTGTGGCCGAAATGCGATACCAGTCGTCTAAACGAATGCCCGGAACAAATACAGAAGCAACGGCGCTTGATAGTTGCACTCCGTCAAAATAATGGAGCCGCAACGTTTGAGTATCGTAACTTAAAATAGCAACGTAATATTCGTAGCGCCCGGCTATTGTCGTATGCGGGCGGTAATTCAGCACTAAACCCGTATTATACTTACTTCCGACAGTACCCGGACGCATGCGTGTATGTACTGATACGCGTCGGAATACAGTTTGTACGTCAAAGCCTTGCCACAATGTGATATTACGTAATGCCTGTGATTCAGACGTCAGTGCGTACTGAGGTACAAAATTGTCGCTGAAAGATTCAGACAGCGATTGACTCATCCATGTTGGCCGAGTGTTGTCACCGGTAGTCAAAGTAATGAGCCAACGACCCGACGTTGGAATTGGTACGAACATGTCTCCAGACATGTCGCCAAAACCTTCGTAGTACGGTAAAGATCCAACGATAACCACACTTTCAGACGGTGGCGGTGCAACGGGAGGTTCCACGGGAGGTTCGGGTGGAATGACGTTGGTTTCTGCGTACTGGCTGGGTAGCAACCCCGCACTGGATGGTAATTGCGGAGGTAAGCACGCATCAAACAAACCAACCGGTGTATCAATAAGAACGCCGCATTCGCCGTCAATTTTGGCGGTAAGTGCAAAACCTTTAATTTGAACAGTGAGTACACCGTCGCAATCAGGACCAACCGCATTTATAAACTCAATAGGCGGTTTTGTGCACGTATTACTGTCCGGACGTTTGCCGCAAGGTCCTGTAAATTGTTGAAAAACGCTTTGCAGTGCTGCTGTTGTTGTATCTTGACGTGTTGTCTCTATTGCGGTGTCGATTAAACGAACTACCGCTACTTTACGTAATATACCGTCGATTTCGCGATCTTCTCCCACAATCTCAAGTGGTTCTGTTGCCTGTAAGCGCACAATGCCTTCTAGCGGCGTTGCTGCATCTAATGTTCGCATTCCTGTGACGGCAAGAGGTGCATAACTGCGTGCTGCACGTGCGGTTAAAAAACTTTGTTGTGGCGTGGAAAATCTTGCGCGATAATTAGTTTTAGACGAAACACCACTTCCAAATGTAATCCAGCCACTTACACCGTCTGCTTGAGGATCTAAAGGATATTGCCGTCCCTCTACGACAGGACGTGCTTCCGAAATAACCACCAAAGGTTTTAGCGTTGCTGTACCTAGCGTGGTGCTTACCAGAAAAGTAATAGATACAAATGTATCTGTAACTGTGATTGAACTTATAAATGCGTAGCGCCCTAATTGATTAGACCACCGTAAATGTAAATCTGTAATAATATTATTTTGTAACCGTAGCCCGTCGTCATCTACACCCGTGGCAGTTTCATCAACGGGATAAGCAATACCCTCGTTTAACGAATACCAGTGTTGGTTGCGAATCGCCATTAACTACACCCACATCCAAATGGTTCTTTAACGGGATTAGCCGGTACCAGTTTAAATTCTAACGCACGTGTTGTTGCGGTAGATATTCCTTCGGCAGCCCACAAAGCCGACAATGCCGCAGGGACTTCAACTATTTCACCCACACACGTATCAGGCGAGTACGCGGTATCCTCGAAATGGACACTAACGTACACACCATAACTGTCGGAATTAGAACAAGTTGCGCACAAACGTAATCGCGCTAAAATTGTATCTTGAGCTTTTACTAATTCTGGTTGATATGAAAATATAGGCCATGCTTCTGCGGGTAAAAGTTCTTCTTCGTTTGCAGTGCCAAATTGCGCAAACGACCGTAAAATTGTTGCTGTGGCTGGTACGGCAGTAGGTACTCCGCCGACGTACCTAAAAAAAGTAAAACGCATTTCAGGCTGTATGACGCAACATTCTGAATAATTGCAGTAAGTTGCACCGACAAAAAACCGACATTCTGGTTCAGCTGTAAATATTACTTGTAACGACCGTTTTCCTCGACAATCAGCGGCGGCATCCCAACGCGCAACATTACTTACAAACTGATCTCGGACTGTTTCGGCGGTTGTTGCTATCGTTGCGTAACGATCCCACAACACTTTCAAACCTCGATACGTTCTCACAAAATAATTACAAGCTTGACAAGGCTGACAATCGTTAAAAACTCTAAAACTATGCCGCGTTGTACTGGAGGCAAACACGCCCACAGGTACGTCGTCACCGTAATCTACAGTGGCTCGGCGTTGACCGCGATAACACGCATCCCATTGCATGTTGAAATTACCAAATTCATCTGGACCAATTTGATTAATGGTACGTACCGGTTGTGCATCAGGATCGCAGCCTGTAATTCTTCCTAAACCGGCACCGGGTACGCCATCAATAAGAAAACGTGTTTTAAATCGGCCACCGTCGTCGTTAGTTACATCTTGCGGTTCCAGTACAACGTTATATCCCGCATATAACGCAAGAGCTCCGCCTTGAGCATCTAATCCCACGCGCACGGTCTCAAGTCGTTTTGGGACTTTGTTGTAAGTGCGTGGATCTAAAGGTTCTGCCGTGATTATCCACGTTCCTAACGGTAAAGTTTGAAAACACGGTTTATGTAAAACTAGACGCAACACCCCGGTATTGTTTAGCATTTCGCAGATAAGACGATCTGTACCCCATGCCTGCCCAGCTCCCAGTGTTCCGGAAAATACAATTGCATTGTCCTTGTCTCTAATATTTACAGTGCCTGCGGGAACAGGAGATACGGCTGTCAAATACATGCGGATGTAAAACGGCGCATTTATGTAGCATGTGTCGTCTGCGTACGACAGATAGACATCAAGTAATGCCCAACCTAATTCAGATTGCCGTACAAAAGGATAATCTGATCCGTTACCGGGAGCTTGGTTAATACCAATACGCGTAAGTGTTGCGCAGGCGGGAACAGACACAGGCAATCTCCTTAGGTAGCGCAACTCCTGTCATTCAAACGCGAACCCAATACCACCATGTCCATGGTTTGAACAGAGATTTGCAAACGTGACAGAAAACCTTCAATATTAGTGGCTTGCTGCGCCAATCGTTCTAAATCTTGCGTGATTCGTTCTAGTTCCGTTGCTCCGCAACACGGGCTTGCGCACGTATCGACAAATTTAACACCATTAGTAATCGGTTCAATTTGTAAACAATTTGTACCTGCAAAACTAAAACCACCTGCCGTTGTTGCAGGCACGCCGTTAATTGTTTTAATGGGCGTAGTCAGTGCGGCGTCACCGTAACATGTGCAATCTTCAATAGAACCTTCACCTTGAATAAAATTAATGCGAATTCTTGCTAAATTGCCGCCGACTACTACAGGCACAAGCTGACAGTTATTTCCGGCAACTAATTCAACGTCACCATAAAATTTACCAGATGCTTGCGAGCCATTAATTAACGTAATAGAACTGACGCCTGTAATAATTGGTCTAACCGCATCCGGATCTAGCTGGCCTGCGGTAAACGCAAAAAACCAACTACCTGAAGGTTGCAAATCTATTCCCGTCAGTTTGCCAATAACAATCTTTCCCACAGTGTCAGAAAAAGTACCGACACCGCCCAAAGAAAACACGACGTTTTTAGCACCGGTTGCAAACGATTGCCGTGGAATTAATGCCGTAGCTGCGTCAACAGGATCGCCGGAAACTGGCGCATAGCCAACGATTACGGCATACCCAATGGAATAAGCATCTATACGTTTAATAAAAAACCGACCGCTAGTTACGTTTAATCCAGCATGAATGGGTAAGTCTAATTCGACAATAAAATCTTCTGGAATTGTAAAACTGCCAGACG
>Ga0114980_10002175_pt1 | contig 13965 bp, 12 predicted proteins | sample S_140806_EF_Meta_FD_87018 | JGI IMG/M metagenome (GOLD analysis project Ga0114980, IMG submission 87018) | Freshwater microbial communities from Lake Simoncouche, Canada to study carbon cycling - S_140806_EF_MetaG | ecosystem: Environmental > Aquatic > Freshwater > Lake | place: Lake...
CGCGCCGGCAGCTTCATCCCCTCGATCCTCGAGCCCCGCCGCCGGGTTGATCAGGCCCTGTATGCGGTGATCATGGAGGCCTACATCGGTGGGGTGTCGACCCGCAAGGTCGATGCCCTGGTGGCTGCCCTGGGCTCCCGGAGCGGCATCTCCAAGTCGCAGGTGAGTCGCATCTGCCAGGACATCGACCAGCAGGTGCAGGCCTTCCTGAATCGGCCACTGGAGGGCAGCAGCTACGCCTACATGTACCTGGATGCCACCTACCTCAAGGGCCGGCTGGGCAAGGCTCAGCAGGTCTGCTCACGGGCCGTGGTGGTGGCCATGGGCGTCAACGCCGATGGTCGCCGGGAGTTACTGGGCATCAAGGTGGGCGACAGCGAGAGCGAGGTCTTCTGGGCCGAATTCGTGGCTCACCTTAAGGAGCGGGGCCTTGCTGGCGTCAGGCTGGTCATCTCAGATGCTCATGCGGGGCTGACCAAGGCCATTCGCCGCCAACTGCAGGGGAGCGTCTGGCAGCGGTGTCGTGTCCATTTCGCCCGCAACCTGCTGCAGTGCGTCCCCAAGGCTCACCAGGGCATGGTCACGGCCGCCCTGCGCAGCGTGTTCGCCCAGGAAACCACTGAGGAGATCGCGTCACGCTGGGACGATCTGGCCACTTCGCTGGCCGATCGCTTTCCCAAGGCCGCCACGCTGATGAACGAGGCGCGGGAGGACGTGCTGGCGTTCCGTCACTTCCCGCAGCCCCACTGGAAAAAGGTCTGGAGCACCAACCTGCTGGAGCGGGTCAACGAGGAGATCAAGCGCCGGACTCGCGTCGTCGGCATCTTCCCCAACGACCCCGCCATCACGCGCCTGGTGGGAGCGGTGCTGCTGGAGCAACACGAGCACTGGCAGCTGGAGGGCCGCCGCATGTTCTCCGCCGAGAGCATGGCCGACATCCCGGACCTGGACGACATACCCACTCTGCAAGCCCTCAGCGCCTGAGAGAGACAGAACTCAGGCCCCAGGTGATCGAGGCTGCAGCGCCCTACAAGGCGCGGCGGCCTTGATCGCCGACCGGGGGCTGGCCGCTACAACCTCAGGCTGCCCCAGACCACTCCAACTCACAACACATCCGCGATCTGACGAAAGACTTGACAAGTCATTCGTTCCGATTCATCGTGGCAAAAGGAAGTGCATCTGCACCTCTGGAATGACAGCTCGTCATTCCACCCTGTTCAACCTCTGATCAGGGCATTCGGGCCTCGGGATTTACACCACGCGAGGGGACGCGGCCGCAACTTAAGGTCGCCTGGAAAGGTGATGTCGGCTGGCGTATAAGAGGCAACGATGGTGAGCGTTCCCCAATTATTGGCCTCCAGCCAATCTACAGGATTCACATGTTCGGTGAGTGAGCGCTGCTTCCCAGCATCAGCATCTGGATCGTCAGAGTCGCCATCGTTTGGGAGTGGTGCCAGGGCATCCATCACCACATGTTGTTACCGCGTTCGGCAATAAGTTTGTCTATCCGTTTGTGATCTTTTGCCGAGAATCGCTACTCTTCGAGCAGGCTACGAATAGAGGAAATCAATCATCATCGATGGGGCAAACGATGCCTTGTTGGAATAGCCGGCAAAGCCGAGGAAAATGCATGTAAGCGTTATCTCGGATCTGCTCAACGGTCTCCTCATCGGTCAAGCCAAGCCGCTGCTTGATGAACAGCTCTCCAAACGCCAGCATCACTGGCTTCGCAGGGGCGCCAGTCGTGGGGTTGAACTGAGGGGCATATGATTCTCCCAGCGTTTCCCATGGCATCAGAGACGAGAAGAGCACCCAGGGGTTGTCCAAGTCCAGCGTGCCGCAAAAAAGCACATGGAACTCCTCGTTTGAAAGCCGGCGATTATGGTGTATTCGGTACATTTGCGGCGTTAAGAGATTGCAGTAATCGTCAATTGCATTGATCAAGCCCAGTTTAGCGGTTCTTGATCAATGAAACAAGCTGCGCCGCAGTCGATTTGAGTTTTTCAGCAGCCGTCGCTTGCCTCTCGACGTCCTAAGAATGATCAAATAAATCGAGAACAATCAATAAAATAATCTCTAGTTTGTTCTATTGTAATCTCCAATTAGTGCAGATTAAGGTCAATCCAATGAATTGGCAATCAAAGATACTTGACTGCATATCCAATTATCTGACTTTAATCTCGATCCCAACAACTTAAAACCTACGAATCACAGGCGCCATTCATTATACAGCTAACGTTAATGACTCAGCCTTTAAGCGTACTTAACGGTTCTTAGAGCTTTTTCCAACTTAGCAACGCCCAACGCTGGGAGCCATCTTCACCCCAACGTCCCCATGAATATGAATTCAAAACATTTTCAGAAAGAACCTCTAGAGTTTTCGTTCTAGATTGAAGAGTTTCCTCGTTAAAATCGAAGCCATACTATTTTCCAAGTATAACAACATCTTCTCTAGAATTTACAGCAGAAACTCTTTGCTGGAGAATTAGATCTTTGGCTAAAAGCTTTAAAAAACTCTCCAGATTCTTCTGTGGTTCAGAGGCATTTGGGTCCCATGTCCAAGCCTTTCCGTAACATGTGTCTTGTGGCAGTTTGTCATCCTTGGCAATTGTCATGATCTGGATTCAATTGGGAAAAAATGTGGTCAGTGACAAGGCAAAATCGGTACAAATAACTTCAAAAGGCTTGACTTTTTATTCGTCAGTAAACCCTTGACTAATTTCAATAATTCTATCATCCGGATCCTTAAGCCAAACAGTTCGCCATCCGGGGATAAATGCATCAAAACTAATAGGTCCAAGTGTAATGATGGCATCTTCTCCAATAGCCTTTAGCTTATTGTCTACATTTTCAACTTTAAACGCCAAGTGCCTAAATGATGGAAATGTATAGCCATCATTTTCAGCAGCTGGCAATGGATTCTCTGTATCAGATGCGAATAATTCAAGGTAAAAAGAAGAATCTGCCATCTTTATGAAAATAATTTCCTTACCATCTGGAAGTTTTGCGACTCGAGCACGCCTAAACCCGAAGTGCTTTGTGTACCAAGCTTCAGTTTTTGCTTGATCCTTGCAGGTGAGTGCTAGTTGAGATACTATTTGCATATCCGTTTACGCGACCGATCCATCGGGATATTGAGTCATTCCTGCGAAATGAATCTTGATTAGACCATTGTCATCAAGAACCCAGCTATCTGCAAACCTCATTTTTGCTTCGCCACCACCTGCCTGCATGGTGATCGCCTCGACGATCATGAGTGTTGTGGGATTTTCGGTTTCTGCCCAAAACACAATTTCAGTATCTAGGCCATCGATACCGAGAATTCCCTGGAAGTGTACTTCAAGTTCGTTACGACCGCGAAAGTATTTAGGAGTTTTTTCAAAACTTGAAATCAAGAGACCATCCGGAGAGTATTGAGCCAAGAGAGCATCAATATCCTTTTTAAGAATTAGTTCAATGTGAGAACGATAGAGATGTCCAAGCTTTGTGTCAGGGATGTTCTTCATGGTTTTCGAAAGTTGTTTTGAGGATTGGTTTGAGCAGTTATAGTGGCTAGAGCTTACAAGAAGCTGTTTCGTAGATCATTGCGTTAACTACGTAACGGGCAATCTGTAGGCCTGAGTCTGTTTTGACGACATCCCAGGTTTGATCAGCGTCCATTTTGAAACGGGTGCTGCTCGAATTGGGAGCTTGCCATGTACTGGCCTGCCAATTAACAACAACGTGAACTGTTGCCATATTGTCAGACAGCACTTGTATGTCTGCCGTTTTGAGAGTGTGTACCTCGTCGAAGAATATTCCAACGACTGTATTATACCACCCCGTGTAGCCTTCAAATCCTTTGACAGTTGCTTCTGGAAAAACAAATTCAACGTCTTGAGTTACTAGTGGCCGAAAACTATCCAAAGGTGCATGAACATCAAGATAGCGATACCAGGTTGTTGCAAATGTCCAAAGTTCTGGATGGCTGATCATGTTGGTTTGGTTGGTTTGGTTTGGTTTTATCATTGGCTTTAGTAGGATTTACTGACCACAATGAACTCCTACAAGCTCTGGTTTGATATCACCTTCAAGCACAAGGTTGATCAGATAGGGACTATTTGCTGCTAGCATCCTATCAATTGCTTCAGGTACTTGGGCTGGACTCCAAATACGTTCCGCATCCATGCCAAAGCTCTTGGCTATGTCATCGAAATGTATTTCGGGGGAGGAAAGATCAAATGCTGTTGGGAATGCTCTACCTGAAATTCCGCGCTCTTTCCAAAACTGTTTAATGTTTGCTTGCAATAATCTGTACGATCTGTTTTGGCAAACTACAAACTTGGCGTTAATTCCATGGCGAACGGCAGTCCATAGACATTGTATGGTATACATACTGCCACCATCACCTGAAAATCCGATGACAGTTCTATCGGGGTATGCCGCTTTGGCGCCAATCGCACCGGGAAAACCAGTTCCGAGTGATCCGCCTCTCGTCATTAATTTATCACCTGTTTTTTTGCCAGGAAGATGGTGGCCAAGAGGCGGTGAGTTGGTTAATGCTTCATCAAATAAGATTGAATTTTCAGGGAGCTTTTCGGACAATACTTTAAAGAAATAACCGCTTGCCATGTAGGTTGTTTTGTCATCATATTTTTCGAACGGATGTACGGGAACGGTTTGATAGATTTCGTCAATATTATTATTGATTACTGGAGAGGCTGCTTCAAACCTTTCTTTTCTTATATTAGCGGCCTTAATGTCGCTATCCATATAAACACCGTTTAAGATGGGTGTAAGCTCCCGAAGGAAGGTGCCCGGTGACCCAACATAAGAAACATCTACTCGGTGATTCTTGGCTATGTTTGATGGATCTACATCAATGTGAATTACCTTGGTTGATGCTTTGAAGATTGCGCCAAGGTGCGGAAAAACTTCTGGTAGTAAGTAGCATCCCAAAGCAATGCAAAGATCACAGTCTTGCATTTTTGGCAAACTTGAACTTCCGAACATGTGTCCAGTGCTTCCATAATTCAAGAGATGATTGTCCGGAAAATTGACTTCACCTCCATCTGCAGAATATACTTTTGCACCAATTGTTTCTGCAAGGTTGACTAACGGGTCAAGCCCATTAGACCAGGCAATGCCATCACCAACAAGAATAATTGGGTTCGTTGCTGATTTAATGAGATTAGCACATTCAGTCAAATTGGCTTTGGTGGGATGAATATCGTAGCTAGGTATATGTGCTGGGAAAATCTCTTCGGTTATTTCTGCATCAAGTATATCTTCGGGCAAGCATAAATAAACTGGTCCACAAGGTGGTGTGCTTGCGACTTTTATTGCCCTCCTAACCATTCGCAGCAGGCTGGAAGGATGTTGAACCATTGCTGACCACTTGGTTACTGGCTCTGCCATGGCAACTAAGTCAGCTGCCATTTGCGCATCCATCGCCTGATATTTGATTCCTGAATCACCACCAATAACCACCAGGGGAGCGTTACCCCTTTTGGCTTGGTAGAGGTTGCCGATGGCATTCCCAAGTCCAGGGGATGAGTGAATTTGCACCAGAGCCGGCTTAAGTCGTATCCTTGCGTAGCCATCCGCGCATAGTACAGCAATAGATTCTTGAAGAGTAAGGATATACTTCATCTCTGGAATATCTTCCAGAGCATCAAGAAAACCTTGTTCGACTGTTCCTGGATTGCCAAACATGTGATCAATCCCATTCGCCAAGAACTGACGAATAATTGCTTCATGTCCTCTCATAAAAACCTCTTAATCGCACTGATGATTTGAATACTCATAATCGATAGCTACCAACCATAGCGTGTAAGTCCTTCTTCAAGAACCTTGATCATGAGCTCACCAACCAGCGTCGAGTCCTGTGTTGACCTTCCTGTTAGGAATGGATAGTCAAGCACTGTTGATAGGTTGTGTCCAACCCCGCCATGGTATTGACCTGAAGGACCAACTGCGTCACGTAAAATGTACTCTAGAGGATAAAAAGGAGGACCAAAGTTTGCACTTGTATTCATAGGTTTGCCATCAAAGTCATACATTTGTGCGAAACCAGTGTTCTCCTTGTAATCATACTCGCGCGCATGTCCTGTTACATGCTTGCCATCAATAATGCTTTTGCGATCCGTCCAATCGCGAGCAAATGCTAAACAAGTTACGCAATAGCATTCAGCAGCGATTAACTTGCCGCGATTAAGAAAACCAAGTATAAGCGTGTGCAGTCTTTCATTGTTGACCATATCTGCCATAGGCCCACTCCCTCCAGGCAAAAGAAGGGCATCGTAGGGATCTACAAATTTTTTCCAGAATTCTTCTTTAAGTTCGTTGTATTCAGCCAGTTTAAGACCAAAACTTGGCCCATTAAAATAAGGCATAAGTGGCAACTGGTCTGCCAAGCTTATTGGATTTGCCAATAAGTCAGAATTATTTATGTCTATTGTGCGCTTAGCAAAGTGTGCATCTGTAACTATTTTATTAAGGGGTGGATCCATATAGCCTTCCTCCATGCTCGGAGGCAAAGCAGGTGGCTTGCGTCCATAGGCGGTCATGAAATCTAAATGGTACCCGGCCTTGATCAATACATCGTATGGTCCTACTAGCTCTTCTCCCCAATAACCCCATTCCGAAATAACTGTCAGAATCTTTTTTGCCATAACAAGGAGATGGAGAAAGGTTCTAATGCACATAGAGCTGTGCATCATTACAAGATTATAGAAGGATTTTCCTGCGAGCTACGGGCGTATCACAGTTCGATCGTGATTCCGTAACACTTATGGAAACACCAGAAACCCAGCCCATCTATGGGACAGTTCCTCTGTGATCAGAGGTTGGGACTTAGGTGTCCAGAGTCAAGTCCCTTTGCCGACCCACTTCAATATCGGCGGACATTAAGGGCTGATGCAAAATCAGTCACAAACACCCTATCCATGGTAGTCAGCATGGGATTAGGTCGGCGGGATTGTCCCCACCCAGTGCTCGTCAACGCTTCTCCAACAACCATTCTCGACTTGATCAGTTTTCTGCGGGCGCTTGCTGATGCCCGCCTGCGGCTGGCGGTTCGCATTCCGGCCTGGTAGTTGCTCCTGGTGGCGGTGCTGGGAATCAGCCGCTGCCAGAGCCTGCGGAACCCGATGCGGTTTGCCACTCGCCACCACAGCGTGCTCACCGACGCCCTCGGGTTGGAATTAAGGCGGCCGCCATCGCGGATACGGCCTTCCGCTCCTTCTTTCAGAAGGTGGATGTTGGAGCCCTGTGCGGAACAATCCGTGAGTGGACAATTGTCCAGATCCTATGTGGAAAGGCGGATCTCGACCAGCTGCGTTCTGACGGCAAAACGCTGCTCAGTTCGATCGAGCCCACAACCGGCGGCGGCTGAGCGTTCATCGCCCAGGGGACTCTGCATTCAGTTGGGTGTGGCGATCAGCCAGGCCTGCTACGCAACAGGTGAAAACCAAGAGCGCGCAGTGCGCAGGAAGCTGCTGGGTAGATCGGAACGGGCAGGCAAGCGGAGATGCACGACATCACGGCGCTGCTGGCAATGGCGATGAGCCAACCGGAACTGATCCACAATTGAGACTTTGAATCTGCCCTGGCTTGGGCTGACTCAAGGGGTTGAAAAGACTCTCGGATTCGGGGACTACGCACAGTCCACAGCGAAGTAGCGGCGGCGGATGTGAAAAGTCCCTCGCCGAATATCGGATATTCGAGCATAAGTTCTTATTCCAGAAAACCCTCCTCACCCGCCGACTGATCAAGAACAGCTGCAAGGTGAATGTGTTGGCGGCAACCAAAGAGCTATTCATAGGCTGCCATAAGTTGACGCTAAAAAGTATATAGTGACCCATTCAGTGGATGCACCATGGAAAGGAGCTGAAATCCATCTAAAAGAGTGAATTGATCCCATTCGCCCCTTGGCCCAGTCTTCAAGCGTCCATTCCAAGCACTTCGCAGGTCTGCGCATCGTGTTGGCCTTGCAGCTCAACGTCGACTCCTTAGCAAAATACTCCAGATAGTGGCGCAATCATCATGTCCTGTAGCCTCCATTGGATTGGCAGCTAAATATAATGTTTGCAAGGATAGGCGAAGCCTCCTTGCTGTTCGTTAATCCGCAAACCAACGAATCACAAATATCACTAATTACTTTTAAACGGTACCAAATTAACCGCAATACAAATTCTCTTCTGATCCGAATCAAATGGCACGGTTTCATGGGGGATGTAAGAAGGAAACATCACAAACCTCCCTTCTTTCGGTTCTACATATAATGAGCTCCTTTCTGACTCCCCGTCCAAGCTTGAAAAATAAAGCCATCCCTGTTTATCATCGTTAGAATTCAAGGCTTTTGGTATAGATAAATAAATCACTCCACTTACCACCGCTTCAGGGTGAGTGTGACGAATTTGGCGTCCACCAGCTTCTAATCTCACTCCCCACCCACTGATTCGATACAAGGCATTTGGTGATGGCTTAATTGATTCCTCCATTTGGCTAGCATAAACCATCATTTCTTTTTTTAAAACTTCCCTTAGTTTAGACACAACTTCATTTTGGGAATCCAAGATTTCATGAGTTTGGCTGCCGCCTCGTGTTGGTTTTCCAGGCCTATCTTTGATCAGACTCTCATTGTTATTAACGTAGTCAGCAAGTTCCTGGAGCAAGTCTGTTTGAGTAATTAATAGCTTATTAATCACAAGCTGGGTTGGGTCATACAAATGAGAACCACCGCCATACTCATCCTGAAGGCTGCAGGGTAGGTCGTAGATGATGCTTTTGATTTGATAGTTTGCTCGCGCTTCAACTGAAAGACTAGCCAAATAAACTTTACAAGTCTCGAAATCTTTCTGCTCTAGAGCGGTTACAATGAGGGGCTTAGTCAGGGATATCGATTGCTCACTTGTTAAACTTCTTCCTTCTAGGGATTGGCTGATAAGTTGTTGCGATTCATTATCTTTTCCAATATCTTTCAAGATTTCCGCTTTTGCAATTGCCGCCTCAACACCATTTGGCACAAGCTTTAAGCAGGTATCGAATTCAACGATTGCTTCGCATAAGCTCCCATGCATCTTTAGAAATTTACCTAGATTGTAGTGAGTTATAAATTGATTCGGAGCCAAGCCCACCGCATTTCTGTACAATAGCCCTGCTTCATTAATATGACCAGATTCAAGTGTGACAGTCGCTAGGTTGGTAAGAACTTCAGCATCGGGCCCTTGTTTTTTAAGATAATCAATAAGAACTTTACGGCTTTTTTTGAGTTGCCCAGATGCAAGCATAGCTTGACTAAAGCCGAGCAAAACTGGTTTTTCCTGGGGATAGGTCTTATGCAGGTATTCATAGCATTCCAAGCTCGTGCTAAAATGGCCTACAATAAAAGCAGATTCTGCAACCATAAGAACGCAAATATTTGGCAAACTGAGTATTTCCATGATACTAGATTCATCCACTAAGCTTGCAACATCATGGTATTTTTTTTGTAGAAAGAGTAGGCGAATCAGGTTTGCTGCGCCTATGTTGAAGACTCCGCCTTCATGCTTGGCCAATAAAAAAGCCTGACGAAAGCAATCTTCTGCTTCCGTCAGACTATCTTTAGATACTGCATCAATCCCTTTACGAATAAGAGAAGATACAGTCATGTCACTGATTCAAAGGTCTTACCATCCTAACTGTTTTGAACTCAGACGAGTGTGAATTCCTCTTCAAGTTCAGCCTCTAATAGGGACTTCTTAACAGTTTCAGACAGATTGGTGAGTTTAACAGTAAAGCTTGCGCCTGCACGTTGCTTTGTAAAGAGTAAGTAATTCCAACCTGTGTCTCCGATTTCTTTTAAATTTGTCAAGTCAAGGACTAGCCCTCTAAGATTTGGAAGTTTTTCAACTTCATCTTTGAGGTAACGGAGCTTTGAAGTAATGAGTTGACCCGAGAGGGCAAAATTAGCAATTCCATCCTCAAACGATATTATATCAACGTCAAAACCCATCCCTACAGGTGCAATCCTAACACGAACCTTTAAGGTTTTGTCCGAGTCTGGAAGCGTAACAAAAAGCTTCTCACGATCAAAGTTATCGTAGTTCTTACCGTTGATCCAGACTTCAGTAAGTTCGACACTGCCAAGTGGCAGTAGATCAGGTGCAACCCTGAGTATATTGTCTTCCCAGGCACCAGGTTCTGGGCTAAAGAAGAAGTCCATGGGATGTAGGTTGACCAGCAAATTGGTATACACTGCTGCCAAGAAGCAGAGTTCAAAAGAGTGGTAACCTGCCATTGAATGACTACCCTTACCACGCTCGCTTCCCAATGCATAGGGTTGGCCATTGGCGAGTACGTTAAAGTAAATGCCACCTTCCTCATAATCAAGGAACCAGCCATTGTAGAATCCGGAACCTTCACGTGCAAAACGTAGATAGTCCTGATTATCATTATAAACGCCAGCCATGATGTAATACGCAAGAATGCCTTGCTCTTGCTGCCACCATGCCTTGCGGTCGTGCCAAACAAGACGATTAAATTCTTCGCCTTCTTTGCGGGTCCGCTCCATCATGTCGTACCAGCCACCGCGTTGATTATCACATCCGGCGGCGGGTATAGCTTGAGCAATTTGATGGGCAAAAGTTTTGTAGGTTTCCTTTGGCTTAAGGCTTTGCATTCTGGTGAGGTTCCATGCGACCTTAAGGTTATGCCCAACTACGCAGCGGGCCTGATGGATGCCCCAGGTGAGATCATGAGTCCAGTCGTCGTAGAACTTTTCATTCATGAAGGGGCTGTAGCCATAGTCAGGGAAATGTTCACAGATTGTGTCAAAAGTATTCTCTAGGAAATCGGAATACTCTTTCTTTTCTGTTGCGAGGTAAAGATTAATCAGATATGCAGGAGCATGATCACCAACCGAATTCCAGTTTTTCTTGGCTTTGTTTACCCCAAGTGATTCTGCTTTTGGATCGAATGTAACCGGATCAATATGTGAATAGTAGCCGCCATATGGCCCATGATCTTTATAGTAACGATTCAAGAATGATATCGTATCCTGAATGTCAACAAGGATGCTCTTGGTCCCAGTCAGGCGATATGTTTGGGTTGGCCCGGCTAAGGCGTAAATTTGTTCGTAGCATGGGATTGCTTGGCCGCCTTCATCACCCCCAGCGGTTGAGCCCATATATTTACGAAGACTACCGTCACTTTGTATATCAATCTGGCTGTACCAATAGGTAATGCCTTCTGAACTATCGCTATGCCGGAAATGCCTTTGCATATATTCGGTACCTTTTGTCGCTGCTTCTAACGCCCGTTCGTCGCCAGTCAGCATGTAGGCGGTTGCGAAACCGTAAATCAAGCGTGAGATGGTGTCTAAGTTTTGGACACCATCAAGCTTCTCACCTTCAGAACTTAAATCTGTTCTAAAATTCCTAAAATCGATAGTTTGACCTTCCAATAAATTGAACTGCTTTTCTAAATAATAATTCAAAAGTTGTTGAATCTGACGGACCCACCAATCTTGCTCCTCGAAGCGCAATGTAGATGCATCTCTTCCAAAGAGCAAGATATGCTTGGCTTCAAAGGTCAGACCTTTTGCTTCAGGATAGAAGACGCCATAGGCATGTATAAACCTGCCAATCGTAAATGTTTCCTTCAAGCTTGGCGCAACCTGGAAACCTTCACCAAGATTTCGTACCAATTCAGCGTAGCATGCATTGGTTACCTTAACCGTAAAAACGCGGCCATCTGAGGTTTCTAGTTCTAGATAACCTTGGGAGTCAAATACCTCTGGAAAATCAACTTTCCGGATGTAGCCTGCAATTAGATCAGAAAAGGTGAAGTCGATTGATGCGGTCATTGTTGTGAGTGGGGCGGAGGTGGTGGTTTGACTGTTTGGGCTTGTTGCAGCTCTTGCTTAAGCAGAACTTTGAATTTGATTCATGACATTGCCTGATGCTGATCTGTCCTAGGATGGTGCTTTTGTAATTAGCACGACAATGCTCCGATCGTTTACAATATAAGTTGATTCATTGATTCTTGGAGCTTCCTGAGGCTCCACAATGTCAGTTGGTGATGGCAATGAGGTGTCAATAATGCGATGCCAAACTAAATCTTCATATTGAGGGATATCGAATACGAGCGATTCCCAATGCATATTCATCATGATGTGAACGTTTGCAAACCCATCCGTCTCTTCTGCAGTGTCGCCGAGAGTCCATGCTAAACAGCGCGAACCCTTGTCACCCCAATTGGGTTGGTTTAATTGAGTCCCATGCCAAGAAACTTCTGGAACACCGAACTTGCTTACAATTCCACTAAAATATTTGCCTTTGAAATGATTTAGGAATTTGCCACGCTTAGCAATAAGCATGTTCCAAAAGCGAATCATTTCTTGTGACTCGCTCGAATTAATCTTATCCCAATTAAACCAGTTTAAGGTATTGTCTTGGCAATAGGTGTTGTTGTTGCCGCTTTGTGTGCGGAGATGTTCATCTCCACCCACGATCATAGGCACCCCCATTGAGAACAACAAAAGCACGGCAAAATTTTTGACTTGCTTTCTCCTCAGAACATTGATAGAGAAATCTTGTGTATCACCTTCGGCTCCACAGTTCCAACTGACGTTATCGTTTATTCCATCATTATTGCCCTCACCGTTTGCCCAGTTATGTTTGTCATTGTAGGAACAAAGATCATAAAGAGTAAAGCCATCATGGGCTGTAATAAAGTTAACGCTGTTGATGGGCTCATGGTGGCGCCATTGATAAAGATCAGCACTGCCAGATAATCTTGATGCTAATTCACCAATCACACCAGGATCTCCTTTTACGAACTGGCGGATGGAATCCCGGTATTTACCATTCCATTCGGCCCATCTTGCACCGGGAAAATAACCAATTTGATAGAGGCCAGCTGCATCCCACGCCTCAGCGATTACCTTGCTTGATCCAAGAATATCGTCTAATTCAATGGACCAGATTACAGGCGGATGTTCTAATGGTACTCCATCCTCACCCCTAGACAATACGGATCCTTCATCAAACCGGAAACCATCAACATGCATTTCTTCTACCCAAAAGCGCAAACAATCTAATATTAACTTTTCGCCTATCGGGTGATTGCAATTAAAAGTGTTTCCACAGCCTGTGTAATCATAGTAGAATTCCTTTGAACCGTTGGCGCCAGTTAAAAAATAATAGGTACTGTTGTCAAAGCCTTTGAATGAAAATGTTGGACCTTGGTGATTGCCTTCGTCTGTGTGGTTGAAAACAACATCAAGAATGACTTCAATGCCTGCTTTGTGCAGAGCCTTTACCATATCTCTAAATTCTATAATGTGGAGCCCAGACTCAGGGTCTGTGCAATAACCTTGATGAGGTGCAAAATAGCCCATTGTACTGTATCCCCAATAATTTACTAATGGGATTCCGTCTTGTACTCGTAATACATCAGTATGATCAAAACTAAATACAGGCAAAAGCTCTACAGCCGTTACACCAAGCTCCTTCAAATAAGGTATTTTCTCTATGAGCCCTTTGAATGTGCCTGGATGTTGAACTCCGCTCGTAGGGCTTTTTGTAAAGCCAGCAACATGCAGTTCATAAATAACTGTCTCATGCATCGGCCTTCGCAATGGCGCATCACCCTCCCAGTCAAAACCTCTAGTATCAATGACTACACTTCTCATGCTTTTGTGCAGATTGTCACCACCGCCACATGCTGCACCCCTTTCCCACAGGGCAAGTGAATTACCTTTCGAATAGGGATCAATCAAAACCTTGGCTGGGTTGAAACGATGACCATTCCAAGGCTCGTTGGGCCCATCAACGCGATAAGCATATCCACTGCCTGGCCTTAACCCTTCGACATAAATATGCCAAATGAAAAAACTTTTGTTTGTGACGGGACTTAAATCGATTACTTGAGTCGGTTCAAGATCAGACGGATTGTCAAAAATAAGTAATTGAATTGCCGTTGCATTAGCGCTGTAAACAG
>Ga0114980_10002177_pt1 | contig 13961 bp, 12 predicted proteins | sample S_140806_EF_Meta_FD_87018 | JGI IMG/M metagenome (GOLD analysis project Ga0114980, IMG submission 87018) | Freshwater microbial communities from Lake Simoncouche, Canada to study carbon cycling - S_140806_EF_MetaG | ecosystem: Environmental > Aquatic > Freshwater > Lake | place: Lake...
CAGTTGGGTCAGGGTCAAGGGTGCAAATAGGAACAGCCCGGCCAAGGCTGGAAAATAAAGTGCGAGCGCCAGCAGAGCCAGCGTGCTGCCAGCGACAAGCCAGAGCACGCGATTGGGAATGCGCAAGGACGCCCACAAAGCGCTGCCGCCGCTGCGGCTCGACAGGATCAAGCCCAGGTTGCCCGCCACCAACGCAGTAAAGGCGAACGCCCGCGCCTGCGGCACAGACCACTGCCCCATCGCCCAGGCATAGCCCGCCAAAACCACCAGCCAAAAACCCAGGCCCTGGAGCAACGCCAGCAGCATCGCACGCCCACCAAACAGCGGGGCCTCAGGGTCGCGGGGCGGCTGACCCATGACGTCGGCCTCCGCCGGTTCGCCTTCAAACACCAGCGAGCAGGCCGGGTCGATCACCAGTTCGAGAAAGGCGATGTGCAAGGGGTACAGCAGCACTGGCCAGCCCAACAACGCAGGCACCAGCGCCATCCCGGCCACAGGCACATGCACGGCCAGGATGTAGGACATGGACTTGTGCAGGTTGCTGTAAATCCGACGGCCCAGACGCACCGCCTGCACGATGGAGGCGAAGTTGTCGTCCAGCAACACCAGGGAGGCCGCCTCGCGGGCCACGTCCGTGCCTCTTGCGCCCATGGCCACACCAACATGGGCGGCTTTGAGCGCGGGCGCGTCGTTCACGCCGTCGCCGGTCATGGCCACGATGTCGCCTTGGTGTTTGAGTGCCTGCACGATACGCAGTTTTTGCTCGGGCGCGATGCGGGCACAGACCGTGACCGAAGGAATTCGTGCCAGTAACTGCGCCTCGTCCAGACGGGCCAGTTCGTCACCGGTCAGCAATTGGCCCGCGCCGTCACAGGCGATCTGCGCCTGCGTGGCAATGGCGCGCGCCGTTACCGGGTAGTCACCCGTGATCATCATGACCCGGATGCCGGCGCTGTGGCATTCGGCCACGGCAGCCTGGACGCCAGGGCGCAGCGGGTCAGCCAGGCCAAGCAGGCCGACAAAGGCAAACGCGAAGTCGTGCTCAGCCTCGGGCCAGGCCTGGCCGGCAAAGCTGGCACGGGCCACGCCCAGCACCCGCAAACCCTTGGCCGCCATCGCATCGGCGGCACTGCTCACGCGCGTCAGTTCGGCGGCGTCGAGGTGGCACAGGTCGGCGATGGCCTCGGGTGCACCTTTGGCGGCCACGACATGGGCCTGGCCCTGCGTCGCTTTCCAGACGTGGGCCATGGCGCGCAGTTCCGGTGTCAGACCGTACTCGCGCAGCAGGGTCCAGTCCGCGTGCAGGTGTTCGGTCTGGCCCAGTGCTTGCTGCCCCAGGCGGTGGAAAGCCTGCTCCATTGGGTCGTAGGGTTCCGCGATGCTGGCCAGGATGGCGTACTCCACCAAGGCATGAAAATCCTCGGGCACGGCGGTCCCGGCAGGTGTCGTCAGGTCAAAAAATTCAGCCCTTGCAGCGTCCCCACCCGGCGCATAGAGGGCCACGACCGTCATGCGGTTTTCGGTCAGTGTCCCGGTTTTGTCGACACACAGGACGGAGGTGGCGCCCAGCGTTTCAATCGCGGCCATGCGTCGCGTCAGCACCTGCTGCTGCGCCAGCCGCCAGGCACCCAGCGCCGGCAGCACCATGAGCACCACGGTGAATTCCTGCGGCAGCATGGCCATGGCCAGGGCGATCCCCGCCAGGATCGCCGCCAGCCAGTCGCCGTGGCGAAAACCCAGCAGCAACACCAGCACCAGACTGGTGGCAAAGGCGATCAGCGCCAGGGTGCGCACCAGCCGCGCGGTCTGCCGCTTCAGCGGCGAACGTTCGGTGGCCAGGCCCTGGAGCGCGCTGCCAATCCGGCCAATTTCACTGCGGCCGCCCGTCGCGGTCACGCGCGCCGTGCCGTGGCCGTTGACCAACAGGGTGCCGGCAAATAGCGACGCCGCGCCGTCGACCTGCTTGGACACCGGCATCGCCTCACCCGTGAGCAAGGACTCGTCCAGCTGAACCTCGGTGCCGGACAGCAGGCGGGCGTCGGCTGCCATGCGGTCACCCTGTGCCAGCATCAGCAGGTCACCCCGCACCACCTCGCTGCCTGGGATGCGCTGAACACGGCCATCGCGCAGGACCAACGCGCGCGGACTGGTCAGCGCATGCAAGGCGGCCAGGGCCCGTTCGGTGCGCCCCTCCTGGTACAGCGTCAGCGCCAGGACCACCAGCACCAGGCCCAACATCACCACGCCGTCCAGCCAATCACCCAGAACGAGGTAGAGCGCACCAGCCGCCAGCAGCAGCATGAACATGGGCTCGCGCAAGGCCTCGCGCAAGATCACTAGCCAGGTTCTGCGCTGCTCGCTGGCCAGCACATTGGGGCCGTCCTCGCGCAGCCGCTGCGCCGCCTCGGGCGTGCTCAAGCCCGGGTCAACTGGCGGTAAAACCATCGCTTGCCTCCTTCCACCATCAGCAGGTAGGCGCCCACCAGCACCAGCAGCAGCGCAAAGAACAGGGGCGGCAGTGGTGCAAAGCCAAGATAGGGCGCCAACGGGCTCAGCGGCAGCAGCAATGCCAGCAGCACCGCCGCGCCCGAACTCAGCATCAAGGCGGTGGCGGGGCGGCTGCGCAACGGGTTGCGGCGAGTACGGATGACAAAGATCACCAGCACCTGGGTGGCCATGGACTCAACGAACCAGCCCGTACGAAACAACGTCTCGTCGGGGCCGAAGGCCTGCAGCAGCAGGTAAAAGGTGAGGAAGTCGAACAGGGAGCTGATGGGGCCGATGGTCAACATGAAGGCACGGATGAAGCCCATGTCCCAGCGTTTCGGTGCTGCCAGGTCCTCGGCATCGACCCGGTCCAGCGGCAGTGCGATCTCCGACACGTCATAAAGCAGGTTGTTGAGCAGGACCTGCAGCGGCAACATGGGCAGGAATGGCAGAAACAGCGTGGCTGCCGCCATGCTGGCCATGTTGCCAAAGTTGGAGCTGGTGGCCATCATGATGTACTTCATGACATTGCCAAACGTGCGCCGCCCTTCCAGCAGGCCGGCCTGCAGCACCATCAGGTCCTGGCGCAGCAGAATCATGCTGGCCGCCTGCCGAGCGACGTCAACCGCACCGTCCACCGAAATGCCCACATCGGCGGTGTGCAGCGAGGGTGCATCGTTGATGCCGTCGCCCAGGTAGCCCACCACATGCCCGCGCGCCTTGAGCGCCAGGATGATGCGGTTTTTTTGCCCCGGGTTGACCCGACAGAACACATTGACGGCCTCAACCCGGGCTCGCAACGCGTCATCGTTCATCGCCGCCATCTCGCTGCCGGTGAGCACGCCGGTGATGGGCATGTCCAGTTGCGCGCAAACATGGCGTGTCACCCGCTCGTTGTCGCCGGTGACGACCTTGACCGCCACACCACTGCCGGCCATGGCGCGCAGTGCCGCCCCGGCGCTGAGCTTGGGCGGATCGAGAAAGGCGGCAAAGCCGGCAAACACCAACGCACGCTCGTCAGACACCACAGCATGGGGCTGGTCCAGGCCCGCATCGCGCCAGGCAATCGCCAGCACGCGAAAGCCGTCCTCGCCCAGGCTGTCAAACAGGGCGTCGATGCGCGCGCGCACCGGGGGCGTCAGCGGCTGGCTCTGACCCGCCGCATCCTGGTAGTGCGTGCACAGGCGCAGCACATCTTCTGGCGCACCTTTGACCACCAAGCGCCGGGCCTCGGCTGAGGCCAGCAGCACCGAGACGCGACGGCGTTCAAAGTCAAACGGGACCTCGTCCAGCTTGGACCAGCCTGAGACGTCAATGTCCTGATGCGCCAGGATAGCGTCGTCCAGCGGGCTTTTCAGGCCGCTTTCGAAATAGCTGTTGAGGTAGGCCAGCGCCAGAACCGCCGGCGAATCCTGGCCGTCGACATCGACATGGCGTTCGAGCCGGATGCGCGCCTCGGTCAGGGTGCCGGTCTTGTCGGTGCACAGCACGTCCATGGCGCCCAGATCCTGGATGGCCGAGGGCCGTTTGACGATCACATCGAGCGCGGCCAGCCGCAGCGCGCCGCGCGTCAGCGTGACCGAGACCACCATGGGCAGCAACTCAGGCGTCAGTCCCACTGCCAAAGCCACCGCAAACATGAAGGACGCCAGCAAGGGCCGGTGCAAGGCCAGGTTGACCAGCAGGGTGAACAGCACCAGCAACAGTGTCAAACGCATGATGAGCAGCCCGAATTGCCGGGTGCCGAGCTCAAACGCAGTGGGCGGTGCCGGCCGGTCCAGGCTGGCGGCGACTTGGCCGAGCACCGTGGCGCGACCGGTGCGCAAGAGCAGCACCCGGGCAGAACCACTGACCACGGAACTGCCCATGAACACTGCCGACGGCGCCTCCAGGGCCGCATCGGAGGCTGGTACCGGGCCGCCCGACGTTTTCTCCACCGGAAAGGCTTCACCCGTGAGCTGGGCCTGGTTGACAAAGAAGTCGTCGGCCAGCAGCACCTGGGCGTCTGCTGGCACCAGGTCGCCGGCGGACAACAGCAGCAAGTCCCCCGGCACAAGCTGAGTGACTGGTATTTCGGTGGGTTGACCATCGCGCAGCACGGTGGCGGTGATCGCGACCCGCAAAGCGAGGCGCTCGGCCGCCTGTCCGGCCCGATGGGCCTGCACGAAATCCAGGCTAACGCTGAGCAGAACGATCACACCGATGATGACGGCGCCTGTGGCGTCACCGGTCAGGGCCGACAGCAGGCAGGCTGCCAGCAGCACCAGCACCAGCGGGTTGCGGAAGTGACCCAGAAATTGCAGCACCAGGGCCCGCTGCGTCGGATTGGCGAAACGGTTGGGTCCGAACTGCCTGAGCCGCTGTGCGGCCTCAGCACGGGTCAAGCCCACCAGGGGTGACGATGGGTCGGGAGCGGCATCGGCAGTCATGTCAATGGCCACCTTAGTCCAATCCAAGGCGCCCGTCCATGCGCTGGCGCAGGCCATGGCCAAGCCCATCGGACGGCGGGCGCCATAATCAGTGTCATGCAGCCTCCCGCCCTGACATGAAATCGACCGACTGGACCGACGACCCGGAGGACGCCGAGCACAGCCCGGCCGAACGCGCGAGCGCCGCCATGCGCAGCACCTGGGTCAGTGTGGCGGTGAATCTGGCCCTCACGGTGGTGCAGGTGACTGTCGGCATCTTGGCCAAATCACAGGGCTTGGTGGCCGATGGCCTACATTCCCTGTCAGACCTGGTGGCCGACTTCGTGGTGCTGCTGGCCGGTCGCCACAGCCAAAAAGACGCCGACACCGACCACCCCTACGGCCACCAGCGCTACGAGACTGCGGCCTCGCTGGTACTGGGCGCCCTGCTGCTGGCTGTGGGCGTTGGCATGGTGTGGACTGCGATGCTCAAGCTCGAAGCACCGGAGACCGTGCCCACCGTGCATGTGGCGGCACTGTGGGTTGCTGCCGGCGCGCTATTGGCCAAAGAGCTGCTGTTTCGCTACATGTTGCGCACGGCCAAGCGCATCAAATCCAGCATGCTGGTGGCCAACGCCTGGCACGCCCGCTCGGATGCCGCGTCGTCACTGGTGGTGGGCATCGGCATCATCGGCAACCTGGCCGGCTACCCGATGCTGGACCCGATTGCGGCCCTCATCGTGGGCTTCATGGTGGGCAAGATGGGCTGGTCCTTCGGCTGGGACGCGCTGCATGACCTGATGGACCGGGCGGTGGATGAGCAAGAGGTGGCCGCCATCCGGCAGACCCTGGTTGACACCCCGGGCGTGAGTGCCGTGCACGATGTGCGCACCCGCAAGATGGGCGACATGATCTTGGTCGACGCCCACCTGGAGGTGGATGCCACGATCTCGGTGGAAGCCGGCCACGACATCGCGGTAGCGGCCCGGGCCAGGGTGCTGCAGCGCCACCGGGTGCTGAACCTGATGACGCACATCGACCCCTGGCGCCGCCCTGACCTGGACCACCCGGTGAGCGCGCCCGCCGTCAGCCCCAAGCCCTCGGCCTGAGCGCGCCCGGCTGGGCTCAGTACAGGCCGCGCACCCGGGCCTGCAGCCGGGCCAGGCCCAGCAGCGCATCGGTCAGCGGCGTGGCCACCCCGGTGAGCTGCCCCAGTTCGCGCACCACGCTCACCAGGGCATCGAGTTCGACCGGCCGGCCGGCCTCCACGTCCTGCAGCATCGAGGTCTTGAAGGCGCCGAGCTTGCGCGTGACGGCGTGGCGATTCTCCGGTTGCTGGCTGATCGGGATGCCGATTCGTGCGCCAATGTCGCGCGCCTCCAGCATCACGCCCGAGACAAAATCGCGCACCAGCGGGTCATCCAGGATCAGGTCGGTGGTGGCGCCGGTCAGCGCACTGATGGGGTTGACCGTCATGTTGCCCCACAGCTTGTACCAGACGTCGCGCTGGATTTGGGCCGACACGCTGGCCTCGAAACCCGCCGCCGTCAGCAATGCAGCCAACGCTTGCACGCGCGGCGATGCGGCGCCAGACGGTTCACCCAGGATCAGGCCGCGCCCAAAATGATGCCGCACCACGCCGGGCGCATCCAGCGAGCAGCTGGCATGCACCACGGCGCCGATCACCTGCGACGCCGGGATGGCGGCTGCAATGGCACCGGTCGGGTCAACCGCCATCAGGCGGGTCGCGGCCAGCGCGCCACCAAAACCCTGGAAAAACCACCAGGGCACGCCGTTCATGGCGGTCAGGACAACAGTGTCAGGGCCGAGCAGGGGTGCGATGCGCAGCGCCACATCGGCCAGGGCCGGGGCCTTGACCGCCAGCACCACCAAGTCCTGCACACCCAGCTCGGCCGGTTCGGCCACGGCACGAACCGGCACCGACTGCTCGGTGGCGCCTTCGCGCAGGCACAGGCCCTGTTGCTGCAGCGCTGCCAGCGTGGCACCACGCGCCACAGCGTTCACGGTCAGGCCCTGGGCCGCCAACCGGGCGCCGATCCAGCCCCCGATGGCGCCGGCGCCATAAATGCAAACCTTGTGAAACTGATTGACAGGCATTTCAGCCGCTAAGCCGCATGGCTACTGACGATATCACTATACAAAATATAGCGATGCTGATACCAAGCAGCACCAGCCAGCGCGGGCTGGCGCCGCCGCCTCAGGCCGCGAGGGCCACCGGCTCGGTCAGCCCCATGCGGTCCAGCGCCAATGCCAGCTGGGCCACGCTGCGGTCGGCGTTGTGCAGCTTTTCCAAGCCAAACAGGCCGATGCGGAAGGTCATGAAATCCGCCGGCTCGTCGCACTGCAGCGGCACGCCAGCGGCGGTCTGCAAGCCCAGGGCCAGAAATTTCTTGCTGTTGTGAATCTCCGGATCGCGGGTGTAACTGACCACCACACCGGGCGCCTTGAAGCCCTCGGCCGCCACACTGACCAGGCCGCGGCTCTCGAACAAGTCGCGCACTTTTTCACCGAGTGCCCGTTGCTCGGCGCACACCCGGGCAAACCCGTAAGCCCGGGTCTCCAACATCACCTCGTGCAGACGCACCAGCGCGTCGGTCGGCATGGTGGTGTGGTAGGTGTACCCGCCTTTCTCGTAGCTTTCCATCACTTGCAACCACTTCTTCAGGTCACAGGCAAAGCTGGTGCTGGTGGTGCCATCGATGGCGGCCCGGGCGCGCTCGCTCAGCATCACCATGGCGCAGCAGGGCGAGCTGCTCCAGCCCTTTTGCGGCGCGCTGACCAGCACATCGACGCCAGTGGCGACCATGTCGACCCAAACGGTGCCGGAGGCGATGCAGTCCAGCACCAGCAGGCCGCCGACCTCGTGCACGGCGTCGGCCACGGTCTTCAGGTAGTGGTCCGGCAGCATCAGACCGGCCGAGGTTTCCACATGCGGCGCAAACACCACATCGGGACGCTGGGTGCGGATGGTGGCCACTACCTCATCCACGGGGCAGGGGATCCAGGCCGACTGGCTGTCGGTGCCAACCCGGCGCGCCTTCAGCACCGTGGACGAGGCCGGGATGTGGCCCATGTCGAAGATCTGCGTCCAACGGTAGCTGAACCAGCCATTGCGAATGACCAATGCCTTTTTGCCAGTGGCAAACTGGCGGGCCACCGCCTCCATACCGAAGGTGCCGCTGCCGGGCACCAGCACCGCTGCCTTGGCGTGGTAGACCTCCTTGAGCATGCTGGAAATGCCGGTCATCACGCCCTGAAAGCGCTGCGACATGTGGTTCAGCGCTCGGTCGGTGTACACCACCGAAAACTCAAGCAGGCCATCAGGATCAATGTTGGGCAACAGGCTGGGCATAGGACGCTCCGTGGTGGTTTGGGGCAGTTACAAAGCCGGTCAGCTTAGCATGATTGGCGAAAACCCGGCATTTTGACATTGATATGGCGCAAACGGGCGTGGTTGCTAGACGACTCCGATATTCTTGGGGTATGCCCTGCACCACATCCTGCCATCCCCGGCCCTCGGGTTCGGCCATGGACATGCTATGAGCGGCGCCGCGCCCTCCGGCCCGCTCTTGATCCAAGCCGTCACCCTGCCAGGTGGTGCCCTGCTGGGCATGAGCCATTGCCCGGGTCGGCGCGGCATTGACAGCGCAGGCCGGACCTGGGCGCGTGCGCTCGACGCCGATTTACAGGACATTCAGGCCTGGGGCGCCAGCACGGTGCTGAGTCTGATTGAGCCGCATGAGTTCGCCCGCCTTGGCGTCCCGGACTTTGCCCAGGCCATCGCTCGCACGCCCTTGCAATGGCTGCTGGTGCCGATCGCCGACATGGCGACCCCAGGTGCCGCCACGTTGGCGGCCTGGCGCGTCCAGGGGCCGGCGCTGCAGCAAGCTTTAAATGGCGGCCGACGGGTGCTGGTGCATTGCGCCGCCGGCCTGGGCCGCACCGGCATGCTGGTGGCCAAGCTGCTGGTGCTGCAGGGGGTCAGCGCTGACGAGGCCATCGCCCAGGTTCGCCGCGCCCGACCAGGCACGATCGAGACCGAGGCGCAGGCCGAGTGGGTGCGCCAAGGCGAGTTGGCCGCCTTTAACGCGATTTAACAGGCAAACGGGTTCAAGACCGCCACGCCGCAGCCATCAAAGTCGCGCACATTGCGGGTCACGATGGTCAGGGCGTGAATTTGCGCGGTGGCGGCGATCAGCATGTCAGCCTGGGTACGGGTCTGGCCGCGCAGCTGCAGTTGTCCACGCAAGGCACCGGCGCATCGGGCCACGTCGGTGGTGATCGGCAAGACCTCGTGCCGCTGCACAAAGGCATCAAACCAGGCCAACAGCCGTGCGGTTGGATGCCAACTCAAACCGTACATGATTTCATCCACGGTCACCACCGAGATGGTGAGGCGTGGGTTGACCAGCTCTTGCCGCTGGAGCCAATCCAGCACGCCAGCATCGGGCTGGGCGCGCATCAACTCACTCAAGATATTGGTGTCCACCAGTTGCATGGTCGGCTTTCAGCTGGAGGCTGGTGTCTTGGGCGGTTGCTCAGTCTCCAGCATCTGCACAAAGGCATTCGGGCGTTGGACATCCGCGCGCGCGGGGATCCGCAGTGCATCGGCACCCGCTTGCTGCAGGGCCAGCCGAGATTCTGCAAACTGCGCCGCCAGGGTCGGCTCGTGTTGTCCGGCGCGCCATTGGCGAAAGGCCTCGAAATCGTCCGCATTGATCAACACGGCGACCGGCTTGTCCCGGTTGTAAATGGCCTGCGGCTCCTGGGCAGACAGGCGCACGACTTCAGAGAACTGCTGCTTGGCTTGGGCAATGTTCCAGCTCATGATATGTCCATTTTAAATGATCAAGATAGACATTCTAAAGATCCAGAATCGCGCTTGCAACTGTTACGGGCCATTTGTCACGGGCTATTGGGCGATGTCCCATGTAATTACATACAGTATCATGCGCCCATGGCCAAAGACAAAACGGTTTATGTGTGCAGTGACTGCGGCGGCAACAGCCCCAAGTGGCTGGGCAAATGCCCGGCCTGCAACGCCTGGAACACGCTGATCGAGTCGGTGGCCGACAGCCCCTCGGCTGTCAAGAACCGCTTTGCCGCGCTGGCTACAACCGCCGAAGTGGCCACCCTGGGCGAGATCGATGCGGTCGATATGGCGCGCACCCCCACCGGCCATGAGGAACTGGACCGGGTGCTGGGCGGCGGCATGGTCGAGGGCGGCGTGGTGCTGATCGGCGGCGACCCTGGCATTGGCAAATCCACCCTGCTGCTGCAAGCGCTGGATTCGCTTCAGCGCAGCGGCCAGCACACCCTGTATGTGACGGGCGAAGAAAGCGGAGCGCAGGTGGCGCTGCGCGCGCGCCGGCTCGGGCTGGACGGCTCGCAGGTCAAGGTGCTGGCCGAAATCCAGTTGGAAAAAATTCTGGCGACGCTGGACAGCACGCGGCCTGACATCGCGGTGATCGACTCGATCCAGACCGTTTACTCCGACCAGCTCAGCTCGGCCCCGGGCTCGGTGGCCCAGGTGCGTGAATGCGCGGCCCACCTGACGCGCGCGGCCAAGGCCAGCGGCGTGAGCATCGTGCTGGTCGGCCACGTGACCAAAGAAGGCGCGCTGGCCGGGCCCCGCGTGCTGGAGCACATGGTGGACACGGTGCTCTACTTTGAGGGCGACACCCACAGCAGTTTTCGGCTGGTGCGCGCCATCAAGAACCGCTTTGGTGCGGTTAACGAGATCGGCGTGTTTGCCATGACCGAAAAAGGCCTCAAAGGCGTGTCCAATCCCAGCGCCATTTTTTTGAGCCAGCATACCGAGCCGGTGCCGGGCAGCTGCGTGATGGTGACGCTCGAAGGCACCCGGCCGCTGCTGGTCGAGATCCAAGCCCTGGTGGACAGCGGCGGGCCGTCGCCGCGCCGGCTGTCGGTGGGGCTGGACCGAGACCGGCTGGCGATGCTGCTGGCAGTGCTGCACCGCCACGCGGGCGTGGCCTGCATGGACCAGGACGTGTTCGTCAACGCCGTGGGCGGTGTGCGCATCAGCGAACCAGCGGCTGACCTGGCCGTGCTGCTGGCCATTACCTCGAGCCTGCGCGGCAAGCCGCTGCCCAAGGGCTTTTTTGCCTTTGGCGAGGTGGGTTTGGCGGGTGAGGTGCGGCCGGCGCCTCGCGGTCAGGAGCGCCTGCGCGAAGCGGCCAAGCTGGGCTTCAGCGTGGCGCTGGTGCCCAAAGCCAATGCCCCCAAAAAAGCCATCGAAGGCCTGACCATCCACGCGGTGGAGCGAGTCGAGCAGGCGATGGAACTGGTGCGCTCACTGGGTTGAGGCCGGCGCGCGGTTCAGGCTAGTTGCGGACCAGGCTGCTGCCGGAGTTTTTGACGGCATCGCCCACCTTGAAACCGGGGTCCTGCCCAAATTCAAAGCTCTTGCGGCTGTTGTCTGGGTACTGCACCGCCACGGTCCAGACCTTGTGGGTCTTGACCCGCTCTTCGATTTTCTTGCCGGCATAGGCGCCGCCTACCGCACCCGCAATGGTGGCCAGGTCTTTGCCCACGCCGCCGCCCAACTGCCGGCCCAGCAGTGCGCCAGCGGCGCCACCAGCGAGCAGCCCCACCGCGCTGCCTTCACCCTCTTTTTCGGTCTGGCTCACGGCCACCACCCGGCCACACTCGGCGCAGGGCGTTGCAGCTGGTGGGGCCGGCGCAGCCGCGACCGGCGCAGCGGCAACACCTGTTGCAGTCAATCGGGTCTTGGCCTGGGCCAGGGCACTGTCGTACTCGGCCTTGGCATCGCGCCGACACTGCAGGCGCCCTGCTGATGACACGTCGTCGTTGCACAGCTTTTTGTCGGCACCGTAGCGCTGCAGCGCTTGCTTGTTGTCGGCGTCAAACTGGGCCTTGGGTGGCAAATTTGACTGCGCAAGCGCCCCGAAAGCCAGTCCGGCACCGACCAGATACATCCATGTCGAGTAATTTGTCATACACCCTCCTGACACCCACAGCGCCGCCAAGCAGCAACACAAGCGCCCGATGCCATCAAGCGATGTTCAACAGGCGCCAACCCACGGTTGACGATAGGACAGGCCGGGCCAACTGCCAAGGCGTTTTGTGAAACCAGGTCGGGCTGGACTGATCTGGCGCAAGCAAACCGCTGTGAAGGGCATTTGCCGTGCCCAAGCGCTACCTGGCACGCCTAAGATGGGTTGCAAGGGGGTGCCATGGTCACTGGGTCTCGTCGTTTTTTTCGCAGCCGGCTGATGGCGCTGATGGGCACCTTGCTGCCTATGGTGGCAGCGCAAGCTGTGACACCGCTTGAGCAATTGGCGGCTTACACGGCCCAGGCTGGTGAGCCGGCTCAGGTGGCGCGTGGCCAACAGTTCTTTACCAGTCGGCATGGTCGGGACTGGAGCTGTTCAAGCTGCCACACGGCCAACCCAGCTGTGTCGGGCAAGCACGCCAGCACCGGCAAGACGATTGGACCCATGGCACCGGCATTCAACCCGGAGCGCTTCAGTGACGCCGCCAAGACCGAAAAATGGTTTCGCCGCAACTGCAACGACGTGGTGGGGCGCGAGTGCAGCGCCGGCGAAAAGGCCGACGTGCTGGCCTGGATGCTCACCCTCAAGCCCTGATTCAGCGTCATTGTTCGTCCATTGCCGGAGCATCCATGCCAACACCTCATGCCGTGGCCAAGGCCATCTTCCTGCTGCAGTTGGCTGGCGCGCTCAGCACAGCCTGGGCCGATGCCCCCGGCCCGGCGACCCCGCACTGGCCACCGTACCAACAGGAGTGCGCGGCCTGCCATATCGCCTACCCGCCAGGCATGCTGCCGGCAGCCTCCTGGCAACGCCTGATGACCGGACTGAGCCGCCATTTCGGCACGGACGCCTCGCTCGACGCCACCGCCACCCGCGAGATCAGCGCCTGGCTGACCCAGCATGCAGGCACTGACCGGCGCGTGGGCGAGGCGCCACCGCAGGACCGGATCACCCGCTCCGGTTGGTTCTTGCGCACGCACAACGGGCGGGAGGTGCCGGCCGCGGTCTGGAAACGTGCGTCTGTCGGCAGCCCGTCCAACTGCGCGGCCTGCCACACGCAGGCCGACAAGGGCAGCTTCAATGAACGCGACGTCAAGATCCCGAATTAGGCCGGCATGGACGCCATCGTGACAAAAATCAAGGTGTGGGACGCGCCGGTGCGTGTGTGCCACTGGCTGCTGGTGCTGACTTTTGCCGGCGCCTACCTGAGCGCAGAGAGCGAACGCTGGCGCCTGCTGCACGTCACCCTGGGCTACACGCTGGGCGGTCTGGTGGCGTTCCGCTTGGTGTGGGGCTTGGTGGGCAGTCGTTACGCCCGGTTTGCCAGCTTTATAAGAGGGCCGGCGGCCGTGTTGGCGTATCTGCGCAGCCTGTGGCAGGGTCGACCGCAACACCATGTGGGCCACAACCCGGCCGGCGCGGTGGGCATCGTGTTGCTGCTGCTCGCAAGCGGGGTGGTTGTCGCCAGCGGCTGGGCCAGTTACAACGATCTGGGCGGCGAATGGCTGTCCGAATTGCACGAGGGCGCGGCCAATGCCATGCTGGCCTTGGTGGCCGTCCACATCGCCGGGGTGTTGCTGGCCAGCTGGCAGCACCATGACAACCTGGTGCGTGCGATGGTGACCGGTCGCAAAAAGGGGGCGCCCCAAGAAGGGATAGGGCGGACCTGGCCCAGCGTTGCCCTGTTGCTGGTCCTGGCCGTGCTGGGTTTTTGGTACCTGCAGTGGCACAGTGCCCCGGTGCCAGAAACGCCCGCCACCCAGGCCAAGACAATCGCCGAACAGCCCGGCTGACAGGGGCCACGCCCGCCCGGCCTGGCTTGCTGCGAAAATCGGGCCATGCAATTTCAGAAATACCTCGTCCCGATCGCCAGTGTGGCGGGCGTGGCGGCCGCTTATCGGGCCTACGGCTGGGCCGGCGTTGCCCTTGCCGTTGGCGCGCTGGTGATGTGGCTCTTGCTTGACTTCACCCGCATGATGCGGGTGCTGCAACGCGCTGCCAAACGCCC
>Ga0114980_10002180_pt1 | contig 13955 bp, 16 predicted proteins | sample S_140806_EF_Meta_FD_87018 | JGI IMG/M metagenome (GOLD analysis project Ga0114980, IMG submission 87018) | Freshwater microbial communities from Lake Simoncouche, Canada to study carbon cycling - S_140806_EF_MetaG | ecosystem: Environmental > Aquatic > Freshwater > Lake | place: Lake...
AATCGGTTGATAATCTGGCCCCCAACCTAAATAAGTAGTAATAATAGGATCTAATAATTTAGAAATTAATATTCCATAAATTACCAAAGCAAAATTATTTCCAATTAATATGGTTGCAATAAAATGCCCCGGATTTTTTACAAAATCAGAAAGTAATCTTGCATTATAATTTCCCTGAATATTTTTAAGTTCGATTTTTAATCGGTTAGCAGAAAAAAATGCAATCTCTGCCCCAGAAAAAAAAGCAGTTAATAAAATCATTAAAACAATTAATAGAATCAATGATATCATATTGTGTCTGAATTATTAGGTTTAGGTTTTTCTTTTTCTGAAGATTTTAATTGCTTTATCCTTCTTCTTAAACTAAAAATAAATGCGAATAATACCAATGCACCCATTCCCCCGTACCGGGAAATATCGGGTAACTCCTTCCAATTTATTCCTAACCATATAAATACTCCCACCAGAGGAAGTAAAAAAATATATTCCATAGAAAATTTCATTCTTTTACTTTTAAAGTTCCTTTAATATGAAATATTTTATAGGTATTAAATCCGGAATTAGCTTCCATTCCTTCGCCCATTATAATTTCTTCTTTGGTAGAAATTTTAACAAATTTTTGAGTGGTAATAATATCTTTATCCCGATACCATAATAACTCTTCCGTTTCAAGGGTTGCGCCTTCTTTGTTGGTTACCACTACATTTCCTTTCGCCAATGCAACCCCCGTATGTTGATTAATTCGGGCAGATCTGGCGGTTAATCTACTTTCTTCTTCTCCAGTTGTTTTATGATAAGTGATTAAGGTAATTCCTCTATCCATTTCATATTCTGTTTGACCCTCTTTCCCTTTTTCAAGTGAATTTACTTCTTTCAAATAAGGAGCCATTAGTCTGGCAGTAACTGTCCCTGAATCGGTATATACATACGTAACATTAAAGGATTCTTGGATCGGAATACCTTTTTGCATATGTTGAAACACTTGTGTCTCTTCAGGAGTAGACTCACAAGCGAACAGAAAAAGGATTAAAATAAATAAGTAACCGGTTTTCAAGGGTAGATATCTGTAAAATTATCATTTTCCGCATTAGCTTTGGAGGAAAAACGATATGACTCCTTCCGCCGTTATACAAACCTTCCAACAAAAGGCCTTAGAACTTACCCCTCAAATCATTGCAATTAGGCGAGATTTACATGCTCACCCAGAACTTGCTTTTGAAGAAGTAAGAACTGCGGGGATTGTGGCCAATCGGCTAAACGAACTCGGCATCTCCCATACTACCGGAATTGCGAAAACAGGCGTGGTAGGAATCATTGAAGGAGAAACTGAAGGTCCCGTAATTGCGCTAAGAGCCGATATGGATGCGCTTCCTATACTAGAACAAAACACGGATAAACCGTATTGTTCCCAACATCCGGGAATCATGCATGCTTGTGGCCATGATTTTCATACGGCTTCTCTTTTGGGTACGGCGGAAATTTTACAAGCGCATAAACATTTACTCAAAGGAAAGATTAAACTGATTTTTCAACCCTCCGAAGAAAAACTTCCGGGTGGTGCTTCAGTGATGATAAAGGAAGGGGTATTGCATAACCCTGAAGTTTCTCAAATCTTAGGTCAACATGTGATGCCCTTAATTCCTGCCGGAAAAGTAGGCATTCGCCAAGGACAATATATGGCTTCCACGGATGAAATTTATCTAACCATCAAAGGCAAAGGCGGACATGGAGCGCAACCCCATACCACCAAAGATCCAGTAATGATTATGGCGGGTTTGTTGGTTAATCTTCAACAAGTGGTGAGTCGAATTGCCGACCCCAGAACGCCTACGGTTCTAACCTTCGGAAAAATAATCGCTAATGGCGCCACGAATATTATCCCGGAAGAAGTTAATCTGGAAGGTACTTTTAGAACCTTTAATGAAGAATGGAGAACTGAAGCCCATGCCCGAATTACGGAAATCACCCACAGTTGGTGTAAATCCATGGGGGCAACTGCCGAGTTGGAAATTAAACGAGGATATCCGGTATTGTATAATGACCCCGCTTTAAGTATGAGAACCAGAGAGCAATTAATCGCTTATTTGGGGGAAGAAAATATAATTGATTTAGACCTCTGGACGGCAGCGGAAGATTTTGCCTATTACACCCAAAACATTCCCGGATGCTTCTATCGAATAGGTACTCGAAACGAAGCCAAAGGAATCATACATGGATTACATACCCCTAAGTTTGAAGTGGATGAATCTGCCTTATCCCTATCCACCGGATTAATGGCTTGGTTGGCGTACCAAGAAGGTTGGTCGGCTTAAGCGTGCAACAACGCTAACAAATAACGACCATATCCACTTTTGATCAATTTCTGGGCTTGTACTTCCAGTTGCTGATCATTGATAAAGCCCATTTGCCAAGCTACTTCCTCAATACATCCTATTTTCAAGCCCTGACGTTCTTCAATAATTTGAACGAAGTTAGAGGCTTGTAATAAAGAGTTATGGGTTCCGGTATCTAACCATGCTGTACCTCTGCTGAGCACGGCTACCTTCAGTTTCCCTTCGGCCAAATACACTTTGTTCACGTCGGTGATTTCCAATTCTCCTCGGGGGGATGGCTTTAAAGCTGCCGCAATTTTTACTACTTCGTTATCATAAAAATAAATCCCCGGAACTGCATAATTAGATTTCGGAGCTAAGGGCTTTTCTTCTATGGATATTACTTTTCCTTCCGGATCAAATTCTACTACCCCATATCGTTCTGGATCTGAAACGTGATAGGCAAATACTACTCCGCCTACCGGATGGGTGCAATCTCTAAGGGTTTTGGATAAGCCTTGACCATAAAAAATATTGTCCCCTAAAATTAAGGAAACTTTATCCTGACCGATAAAATCTTTTCCAATAATAAAGGCTTGTGCTAATCCATCCGGAGAAGGTTGCACAGCATAGGTAAACTCTATTCCCAATTGTTTGCCATCGCCTAACAAATTTTGAAATCCGGGTAAATCTTGAGGAGTAGAGATGATTAATATCTCCCGAATACCTGCCATCATCAGCACGGAAAGCGGATAATAAATCATGGGTTTATCATACACAGGCATCATCTGTTTGCTCATAGCAATGGTAAGCGGGTGTAAGCGAGTGCCGGATCCACCGGCTAAAATAATTCCTTTCATAAGTGAATCGGTATAGCAGTAAAATTAAGGGATTGAGGGAAACCCCAACGTATAAAATTCAGGATTCCTTTTAAATCAAGTAAATTATTCCACCAATACTTATAATTATCAGTAGTATCAATAACCACGAGGTCGAACGATAAGCGGCAATTATCTTGTATTGAGGATGGGGAAAAAGCCATAACGGCAATACTGCTGCAACTCTGGAAAACATCCATGCCATAGCCATAGCAGGCAAACCTAAATAGGGAATACCCCACCAACTTAATCCTACCAAGGTTATCCAACCCGATAAAGAAGTAAGCACTAAAAATGAAGATCGGGGAGAGAAAAATTCTGGAAGGCTAGCGGAAATAAAAGCCAATCGGAACAAAAAGCCGGCTAAAATCCAAGGCATTAAAGAAATTAAGGGATGAAACACCGGAGGCAATAATACCATTACGCCCATGGCGGCACATGGGCCGGCGAGTAATGTGCCCCATGCTCCTTGACGAATCAACTGCTTTATCCAACGATGAGCAGATTCTCCTTGCTGCCAATCGTTATAGATATCGGGTTGATATTGATTTCTCAATGCCTGATATCCCATCTCACATATCGATAAAAATCCAACCGCATAACTCATCAACGCAACTGACTTTTCATCTAATAATATTCCAGTGATCCATCGATCTGATGCCAATACCAATTGTTGCAAAAACAAATAAGGAATCAGGGGTAGTACATACTTCCAAAGTTGTAAACCCGATATCTTAGATGGAAAATCCAATTTAAAAATATAGGGCAGACTTAAGGGAATAATAACACAAGCCATTCCTATTCCTCTTCCTGCCATCACTCCTTCAGGATCTGAAGAAATTATAAATAATCCGGCTAATGAACCTGCCACGGATCCGATCACATGTAAAACCGTATTGCGTAAATGCAGGGTTGCACTACCCTGTTGAATACAAACCGCTTGGTATAAACTTTCCGCAGAACTTAAGGAAGCAATTACCCAAGCATACATCATTAATTCAAAACTGATTAACCCCATTGGGTTAGAAAATCCCATTAACAAAAGCAATGGAATGGCGCCCAACAAAGACAATCCCCCTACCGCGATATAAGCCGGGCGGATGACTCCCTCACCCTGACTTACCCAAAATCGTCCGATGGCAGCAGAAAAAATCTGCCCGGATAATAATTGAAAAATTAATATTAAAGCTTGTACTAAACTTAATCTCCCCAGCGCTTCTGGAGATAAATACCAGGAGTAAATCGGCAATAATAACAATTGTGCCCCTGCGGGTAAAGCAGCGGAAATACTATATTTTCCGATGGATTTCCACCCCTTACCCATTTTGTTTAGCTGTATTTAATAAATAAAGTAAGTATTTTCTAATTTCCTGTTTGGGGGAAATTCCAGCCCCTCTATAATTAGAATAGGCTTCCCATTGCACTCGATTTATTTCGGAAGGTCTTTTTAAATCTGACAATTGAATTCCGGCTGGATATTTTTCTAAAGGATAATACAATCCCTCAGCTTGGGATTCTACCGCAGGAAAATCCGGAAGTTGGGATTCAATCGTTATTACAGGTATATCTAAGGCTAATGCAATTCCCAATAACGTACTTCTGCATCCTCCAATACAAACCAAAGAAGGCCAAAGATTTGCCAAGTCTCCTGAATAAATATTCTCGGCTGGATAAATAGCTCGTATCTCTGGTTTCGTGCGAGGATGACATCTAACCAAAACTGGATATTCTATATTTCTTATACTATATACAAATTTATCATATACTAATTTATAGTCTTCTGCTGTCCAATTATTTCCACCGGGTAAAGAATTAAAATCTGTTTCAATATATAATATCTTATTTTTCTCAGTTTCGCTTGCAGTAGGTATTCTTTCTAGTTGAGGATCTCCTACTATTTTTATTTTTTCTGGAGGATAATGGTAAAACTTTTGAATAGATTCTGCTCCGCTTTTATTCTGGGCTAAATATAAATCACAACCGGTTAGATCAAAGGAGGTTCTATAAGCAACTGCTGTAGGGTTATTACCATAATTTTTTACTGCCCATAAATATTTCAGAATTTTTATCGAATATTTTTTGGGAAGACCTACCCCTAAATACAGGAATATTCTCAACCACTTCGAAAGACTTTTACTTTCTGAATTTGTATCCCATCGTTGATGCAAACGCTGGGCAACTGCTGATGCAGGCATATCTCCATGCGCAAGCCAAACGGTAGGGATACCCCGATGATGCGCCATTACATTTAGTCCGACTTCATATATAGCAGTGACCGATCGAAAAATCAATATATCCGGACGAAATTTTTCTAATATCTGAGCTGAAGTATTAAAATCTTCCCAAGCTGGTTCACCAGGAAGAACATCGGATTTAAATCCCAGAAAAAACCATTCCCCTTCTTCTAAAACAGCCGTTATTTTGGAATAAGTAGTATTACCCAATGCGGCAGGAAACAAACATAATATCCGGGGTTTCATAATCTTCAAAATAAGAGAATTCTCTCATGCAGATTTTGCCTCTTTTTAATTTAGGATAATCCCTCTGTTTCAAGGAGTTTACTGGGTTTTTGTAAAAATCGCTTTTACAAAGGCCTAAAAATCTGAAGAAAGTTTCCCTGTTTATTATTTCAAAGGGAGTTTAGTTTGGGATATGATTTGGTTTACTGATGAAGACCATGGTCCGATCCGGTTGTTAAAAAACATGGAGGAAGAAGACCGGCCCAGGGAGAAATTATTGCTCAGGGGGGTAGATGCCCTAACCGATGCTGAGCTAATTGCCCTATTGCTCAATACAGGTACTCGTGATACCTCAGCCTTAGACTTAGGTAGAATCCTATTAAAAAAATCAGCAGGTTTAAATGGCTTGGCTGCTTTATCTATTCCCGATTTAATGAAAATTAAAGGAATCGGAAAAGCCAAAGCCATCACGTTATCCGCAGCGTTTGAGCTTACTCGCCGCCGACAACGTCAACTCGATAAACCCCAACGGGTGTTGGATTCAGCTTCTGCTGGAAAATATTTATTACCTCGATTACAGGACTTGCAACAAGAAGTTTTTTATGTGTTATTCTTGAGTCGTAATCATAGTATTAAAGCAGAGAAAATGATGAGCATGGGAGGATTAACTTCAACGGTTGTGGATTTTCGATTAATCTTTAAAGAAGCCATTAGCAATTTATCCTCCGCCATTATTGTTGCCCACAATCATCCTTCGGGTTCCTTAGAACCTAGTAATGCAGATCGTGAACTTACCCGCAGATTAAAAGAAAGTGGTAAGATTTTAGATATCCCTTTAATTGATCATATTATTATTGGCATGCAGGGATATTATAGTTTTGCAGATGAAGGAATGATTTAATATTTAAATCAAAAAGTTCTATAAAAAGGATGAGTTGCTAAACTTAATAATTCTTTATCTCCTTGTGAATCTCCATAAACATATATTTCAGAATATTGATTTAATAATTGTGGAATATGCAGAAGTACTCTTCTTAGTTTTTCTTTTCCGTAACAATTTGGGGTTAAAAATTCACCGGTAAATAATTGTTTTTCGGTAGCCAATTTAGTAGCAATACATTCCACATTTTTATCTTGACACCAAGGTTTAATCCACAATTCTGGTGAAGCAGAAACTACTATTATTCTATGTCCCTGTTGTTGATGCCAATTAAATTTTTCTATTGCTTTTGGACGTAACAACGTAGGAATAATTTCTGAAACAAATTGCTCGGATTTTTTTTCTAATTCTTCAATCGTTTTTCCTTCTAAAAAATATTTTAACACCAAACTTTTTGCCACATCATTTTTAATCCATTTTAATTTATATCCTGCTATAATTGGACTTAATATTATTATTCCCCAATAATAATTGCGAGTGCCAGCATAAAACTTTAAAAAAGCGGTAAGACTATCGTTACGCGTTAAAGTGCCATCAAAATCAAATAAAGCTATGGTTGCCATTAGAGTTTTAATTTTTTAAAAATAAATTCAGGTATTAATCGGATAATAGTCATAATAATTGCCCAAATGGGTTTTACATAAATAATCTCGGAGCCGGAAGAAAGATTTTTGATTACTGCTTTTGCTACTTGTTCAGGCGAAGCGGTCAGGCGTGGAGGAAGGGTAAGATGTTCAGTCATCTTAGAATAAACAAAACCCGGTTTAAGCGTAATTACCCGAATGCCCAAGGGATATAATCGGTTGCGAAGTCCGGATAAATAAGCAGTAAATCCGGCTTTCGCACTCCCATATAAATAATTACTGGCTCGACCCCTTTCTCCTGCAACAGAACTAATCCCGATGATGATTCCTGCTTTTTTTAATTGCATCTTTTCAGCTGCAATATTTAATAAAGAAACTGGACCCGTATAATTGCATTCGATAATATTTTCTGCTTCCGCCCAATTTTTTTCTCCAAAGGGTTGATCGCCTAAATAGCCCACTGCACAAATGATTACCTCTGGAAAAACCGGAAGATTTTCATAAAATTCAGAATGCGTTGCATAAGCCCTTGCATCTAGGGTATGCAAGGTGACGGGTAGCGTATATTTTAATTTCAGGTCGGATGCAAAAGGCTCAAGTGCGGAAGTATCTCTGGCTGCCAATTGTAGGGCATACCCTTGTTGAGCGAGGGAACGGGCAATAGCTTGAGCGATACTAGAACCCGCGCCTAATAATAATGCAGTTTTCATTCTTCAAAGATAAGCCCATTACTCGAGGTGAGTGTTTCATGACTTGGGATTAGGGGTTAGAGCATTCTTTTACCGCCTTTAGGGTGATAATCGGATTTATTGCCTGAAGAAAACACTTGTTAATTACACCTGATAGTTATGAACCGCCGAGATATGTGTTAGTGCCTTCTAGACTTTTGAGGTAAGGAGGGGTTTAGGTATATTTGGGGGAGGGAAATGAATATTAATGGTTAAATGTGTAAGCCAAAAAGAAGTTAGTAACCCTATTAAAGTCTTAAAATGCCAGATGAAATATTTATCAATATTAACAATCCTCTTTTTTATTTTTAGCTGTTCTAATAAGGACAACTTTAAAGGTTCAAACCATGACAGTTTGCAAACAAATAAAATAGATACTTTTAATACAATAAATAATGTATTAAATGAAAACATACAATACATTAATTTCATTTACAATTTTTATTTTTCTAAGGAGAATGAAGTTTACATTGAACTTGATTTAATTAAAGAGGTTAAAACTGCCGACGAGTACAATAAAATAAGGAAACTTGCAGACTCGCTTATTTACAATGATGATGAGAATAGCAGATACAGATTTCCATTGAGTTTAGCCACTAAATATTTTGACCTTAGGGGAATTTCAAAACTTAAAATTTATGACAACAACCATAAATTTATTTCTAATGCGGACTTCGTTCGTGTTGAGTTTTTAAATCAGAACATCCAATCTCCTTTTATAGCTGTATATAAAACAGAGAAATATATCAAGGAAGACAATCACTATTGCAGAAGTAATTTTAATGAAACATTTGAACCAATGAATTATTCAGTAACCACTGACACTATTTTGACACAAGAACTTCTTACAAAAATTGATGAAAAAATACCCTACTATGGCATTGGAAACGATGCATCTCACTTTCATTTTTTCAACAGCGATACAATACTTTCAGTAATTAATTCTGAAAAAGTTGTTTACATAGTCTTATCAACAAGTAACGATTTTAAAGTTTTGTATAGAAGCTCTGATTCAGAAAATGTTTATCATATAAATATTATTCCTTTAATAAAAAATGGTTTACCATATTTATTGATAAAAAATGTATGGCCAGAAGGGGATTCAAGATGGGATATATTATTGTGTTTTGATGGCACGAAATATACCGAAGTAAAAAGCAAGCGAATCGAAAAGTAAGGTTATAGCTTTTAATCGCCATTTTACAAAAGTGAAGATTTGAGGCTTCCCTGAAAATGAAGTGATTAATTCAAGCATTTTCGGGGCCGGAAAAAAAGTTTACGGATTCAACAATTAATCCTTTAATAAATTTGCCATTACTGCTTAAGCAAGAATTACTCTTTTTCAAAGATGAAGCCGGGGATAAAGCCATGCGTTTTTTCACTCCCGATAGCTATTGGGATGGGACGGGTATGAAGTAAGCTCCAATATTGTGATAATACTTGCGCAAGTGATGCGGAATTGATGTATATTAATATCACAATAATATTGAAATGGCACGACAAAGCATTTCCCTGACCAAGCCCAATGATGAATGGCTAAAAGCTCAAGTTGATTTACAGGAATACACAAGTAAAAGTGAAATTGTAAATGATTTGATAAGACAGGCGCGTCAACAACAGGCGCAAATAGATTGGCTGAAAAGCAAACTGGAAAAAGCAGAGGATAGCGGATTCACCACGGATAGTTAAGAAGATATCCGAATCGAATCCAAATCAAGGTTTAATGGCTAGTTATAGACTTAGTAACGAAGCCAAGGAAGATCTTATCCGAATCCACCAATATGGAATAAGGAAATTTGGTGTAGCACAAGCGGATAAATATTTAGATTCGTTTTTCGAGTATTTTAATATAATAGCGAATAGACCTCATTCAATTACTTTAATGTTTTTAATTGTTTAATCAACTTTTCAATTTCATCCAAAGGCAAACGATCATTGCTGATTTTCAGTTTTTCTAAAAATTCAATCCCTGCATTTGCCGTAATTACTTTGGTTTCAACCATAATTTGAATTACCCATAAACTACCATGCACAGTAACCCCTTGTTCAATTGCTTCACTTCTCAACTTCGCATCACCCGTTAGCAATGGACATTTCAATTGCTTCGCTTTCCACAAAACCGTTTTATCAATTAATGTTTTGAAAAATCTTTTTGTTTTAAAATTTTCTATTTCTTCAATTTCTTGTCCACGCAACTCAAAAACAATTAGCTGATGTGAACGAATAAACATTTCAATCTGCTCTTTCTGTTCCGATTCTAAAATTTCACCTTTTACAAAATCAGTAGTGCATATTTCTAAATCCAACACAAAAAATTCAGGCAATGCCTGAATCTTAATGATGTCAAAAAACACACTGCTATCTGTAATAATTAGTTTCATACTATCTGATGCAATTGTTCTTTAAATTTCCAAGCCGACATTCCGAGATAGTACGCTGCTTCATTAATGGTTAAAATTTCTTTAGACAAAGCCATGTAAACCAACCGTTGCATTTTTACAGGTTTTTCTTTGCTCATAAATTTACCTGGCTCATTCAAGTGCAACTTTCTTTCTCTATAACCAACATTGAAACGTCTGTAAATAAAAGGGGTGATAATGCCGAGATGCAAAGCCCTTGAGAAAACAGCAGAAAAAGAAATCCCCCATCTTTCTTTAATCAAGACCAATTCGTTTTGATAAAAATGAAAACGATCCTTACTCAATTCTTTCTTTGCCATATCAGCAGGATAGAGAACAGCAGAAGCAAAAATGTGACACAAGTTTTCTTCTTCTTTGTCGGTAAGTTTGGTTGAGAACTCTAATGAGTGGTGAGCCAACTCATGCAAAGCGGTAAATCGTTTTCTTACCACATCCTCACCTTGCTTCATACTTTTTTTGAGGACAATTATTTTTTTGCTATCAACATCTGCTTTCATTCCATCAAAACCTTCGGGAGCGTCTAACTCAATTACCTTGTAACCTTTGTCTTCTAACATTTCCACGACATCAGGAATAGGGTCGTAACCAAGTTTCCAAACGCCCCTTAATTTCTTGGCAGCAGTTTCAGCATCTTCAGCATTCTCAATTACTTTATCATAAATAAAGTATTCTGACTTTTCACTTGGGTCAATCAAGTGTTCTAACTCCAAGTACCGTTCACAATTTTCTTTTGCCTTTTCTTCAACCGACAATTGTTCGGCTTTTGAAATCTTTGAAGAATACTTTCGGTAGCTGATGTTTTTAAGTTCTACATGGACAGTTGGAATTGAATAAAAATAATCTACCGGAACATTTAACACATTTGACAGCGCAATCAGCAACTGACTATCAGGTTTCATTTTACCTTGTTCGTATTTATGCAATGCCTGACGAGAAACAACTTTTTCAAGTCTGGTTTCTAAGTCCTGTAAGGACATGCCCGCCATTTTTCGGGCTGACACCAGTTTATTTCCAAAGACATTTTCCATTGTTGTATCTATTTAAGTGTTCCAATTGGTTGACAAATATACATATATTAAACTTTCTGTCAACCTAAAGGTTGAAATTTTCAACAGGCAAGTACAACTAACCACTAATCACTAACCCCTAATCTCCGGCTTAAATCCGACTGCCATATTCCCTGAGGAGCAAAGCGTTTTAATTCTTGCCTAAAAATAGTTGCAGCATTTCCATACATACCTTGGAAAGATTCTGCCGACATCCTTGCATCTTTGGCTAAATAAACCCGACCTCCATATTCAATTACTCGTTTATCCAACTCTTCCATCCATGCTAGTAATCCCGGACGTATTGGAAAATCTAAAGCCAAGGTATATCCTTCTATCGGAAAAGATAAAACGCCGGTTCCAGAACCCATGGTTTTTAATACCGCTAAAAAGGAAGGAAATTTAGATTGCTGAATATAGGTTAATATATCTCGTAAAGCCTTTCTTCCTTGGTCTTTGGGCACTACCATTTGATATTGTACAAACCCCGCTTTGCCATATAAGCGATTCCAATTTAATAAGCGATCTAAAGGATAAAAGAAAGCATCTAAAGGAGTAAAATGCTCAAGTGATTTATTACCCGATTTATAATAATACAACTCATTAAATATTTGAATATTTAATTTATTTAAAAATCCTGCGGGAGCAAAAGCAGGAATAGATAAAGATCCCGGAAGATTACGATTTAAGGGATTATGATTAGCATACGACTTTGGCAATTCAAGAGCATGCTCCCCTATCATCAATACACTTCGTCCTAACTGTTTTCCTCCAGCGATACAATCCGTCCAGGCTACAGAGTACGTGGCATGATGATGCGTTTCCAGTAAGTCGCATAATATTTCCAGGTTAGGAGCCTTATAATTTTGTTGTTGTATAAATGCAGTTTGAATGGGAATTAATTGAAAAGATACTTGAAGAATAAATCCGGTGAGTCCCATACCGCCAAGGGTAAGGTAAAAAAGTTTACTATTTTCTGTAGGACTACAAACCATGATTTTTCCTGCTTCGGTAAGAAGATGAAATTCCAACACCCAATCTCCGAAGCCACCTTGCGCATGATGATTTTTTCCATGCACATCGGCGGCTACAGCACCCCCTAAAGTTATATATCGGGTACCTGGGGTAACCGGTAGGAACCATCCTTTGGGGACAATAAACTCCAAGATATCTTGTAATAAAACCCCTGCTTCAGCGGTGAGTATTCCGGCTGTTGCATCAAAGGCTAATAGATGATGGCGATGTAACGAATGCCAAATAATTGGCGCCAATGCTGCATCTCCATAAGATCGTCCATTACCCCTCGGAATTCCAAATTCCCCCTTTAATAAATACGGCAATATATCCTTAGATTGACGAATACCCACAACATCTGCCGTTCTTTTAGGATATCCCCCCCAGGCGGTAGTATCTTTGGTTATCATTTTTCGATGTAAAGAAAAAAGTAATAGGTTACCATCCAGCCTAATAAAGTAAATTGTAAAAAGCGATCTTGCCACAACATTTTAGCAGGAGCTCCACTTTTATTTTCTACCATAGTAATTTGTAAATACCGTAACATCCCCAGAATTACAAATACGGTGGTTAAATAAATATTTTCATTGCCAATACTTTGTCGAGCATCTGGAGATAAAGTGTACATAATATAAGCAACGATGGTAACTGCTGCCATTAATCCTAAAGAAATATTAATAAATTCTAAATTATATCCATCCACTGATTTACGGGTTTTATTTCCACTTGAATTAAATAATAAAACATCTTCTCTACGTTTTGCTAAAGCTAAAAATAAAGCCAATAAAAAAGTCATGAGAATAATCCATCTAGAAATAAAAACATCTGCTACAATTCCACCGGCAAAAATGCGCAATAAAAATCCAGTAGCAATTAAGGTAACATCTAAAATCGGAATATGTTTTAATCGCACAGAATAAGCGATATTTAATATTATATATCCCAATAATAAGAATGCAAAAGATTCATTTAATACATAAGCTAATCCTAATGCAAGGGATAATAATCCAATTACCAAAAAAAGCGCAAGAGAAAGGGAAACCCTTCCAGCAGCGAGGGGACGATTTTTTTTAGTGGGATGTAAACGATCTTCTTCTCGATCGAGATAATCATTTATTATATAAATTCCACTGGCAGCCAGAGAAAAGGAAAGAAAGGCAAGGGTAATACGCAAGAATCCTTCAGGGCTATCCAATAATCTTCCCGCAAAAAAAGCAGGCAAATACACGAATAGATTTTTGATCCATTGGGGAATGCGCAATAATTGTAGAACAGGCATAGTGTAAATTTAAGGAATTGAGAGAAGGGATAGCAGGAAGACCTTGTATATTTGAAGTATGAAGGATTACATCGCTCAGACATTTTCAGAAATACAAACGTTATCGCAACAATTTGCAACAACAGAAAATTTTGAAAAAATAGCAGAAGTTGCCGAAAGAATGGCGGAAGCGATTCGTCAGGGAGGGGTAATTTATTCCTGTGGCAATGGAGGCTCTATGTGCGATGCGATGCATTTTGCTGAAGAGCTGAGTGGTCGTTTCCGAAATGACCGACCCGCCTTACCTGCACAAGCG
>Ga0114980_10002181_pt1 | contig 13955 bp, 14 predicted proteins | sample S_140806_EF_Meta_FD_87018 | JGI IMG/M metagenome (GOLD analysis project Ga0114980, IMG submission 87018) | Freshwater microbial communities from Lake Simoncouche, Canada to study carbon cycling - S_140806_EF_MetaG | ecosystem: Environmental > Aquatic > Freshwater > Lake | place: Lake...
GACGTTCCTCCTCGCTCAGGCGATGAGAAACCAGGCGAGAACTGCCTTTACGGCGGTCCTCGCCGTCCCCATCACCCCCAAAGGCACGCCGCCAGCGTTTGAGGGTGCGCAGGGAAATGCCGAGTTCAAAGCAGGCCCTCACCAGCCTGGCGCCAGCGGCATTCGCCTCGACGATCAGTGCGATCGCCATCCGCCGCTGGGCGGCACTCGTCAACGTTCCTCGTCCTCCGAGCAGAAGGCCTCCCACTTTTTTCGCAGCACCAGCAATGCCGCTGCCTCCGCCAGGGCCTTCTCCTTGCGCTGCAGCTCCTTCTTGAGTGCCTTGATCTCTCTTTGATCCTGAGCGTGAAGCTTTTCGAGATCCTTCTGCTCCGCCATCGTGCGTATTGGCTTTGCGTTGGCATTCTGGGCTACTTGCCGCCAATGGCTCACTTGCTCTGGGTACAGGCCCCGTTCGCGGCAGTAGGCGCTGAGCTCAGTGGCGTTGAAGGCGGCGGTCTCCAATACCACCGTGAACTTGTCGGCAGCACCCCAGCCTTCAGGGTCCTTGTGGGATGCCGGCACCACCTCCCCCTCCAGCCGCCAGGTTTTCCTCCATTTGTAGAGGGTGATCACATGGATGCCCAACTCCTCTGAAATCCGGGCCACGCTCTGCCGGTTCGGCGGACTCATCCGCCTTCTGACATCAGCCTTGATCGCCTCGCTGTAACGACGCATTGCTCTGCTCCATCAAGCCCCCGGGTGTGCGATTGAGAGGGGTGACATCTTTCCTGAACGCGGGGGTCACTTCGGCATGCGCTGCGGGATGAGGAAGCAGCCGGCCATGGCATGAAAGTATTGCAGGAATACGAGTAACAGAAAGCCTGCACATTCGATTATTTAGTTGAATGAAACATCGACTTTGATCTCGCATCGCGACAGGCGGCAAGAGAAGATACGCCCATGGTGAACGGCAAAGCCGACCAGTAATGACATCACCTGTTATGTGAAATACTGGCATTCATCGGAAGCTTTTACATAGATACGTGGAAGATAACGAAAATTAAAATCCGTCATGCGCCACCAGGAATGAGATTGACAAAGAGACAAACTGACAGCAAAACTCGAGTAGATTGAAGGAGATAATACGAAGTTCGGGTTCACTGTGTTGTTAACTGCCCCGTTCGTCTGTCTGTTCGGAAGAGAGCCTATCGTCGTCCCATTCGTATACAATGGGCAGTGTCGACTGAGGGGAGTCTATCTGTATTGCAGGGGGAACGCGGTAGTGTGTTCTACGGTTTCTTGCAACACAAAACGCAAGTGCGTAGTTAGGTCGCGCGGTGAAGAATCGAGAGCCATTCACTCCTGTAGGTATTAAGAACCCTGCTGCTATGAGCGTGGAAACTCCAGACTCTGCAGATACCTCGGGATCCGACTTCGTCAACTTGCTTTGAAGATCCGCGAAGATGTGGCAGCGGTTTACACCTTGTTGGAATATATACCTCATAACGGCTGCAGCGTGTTCGTTCTCTGCAAGCATCCTAGTATTCTCGTCAAATCTACGGACGTACTTGTCAATATTGTTCTGTGCATATGCTTTTACAATGCTGATGGCAGTCGTTCCCTTTAGGGAATGATTGCGGATGGACTTTGTTGCGAGTTCTTCACCTAACTCTGTGAGACTCTTTAGAATGCCGCCAGTCGCGTCGTAGGTGAATGATGCCAAGCTTGGAAGGTAGGCTTTTTCACCCTCGATCGTGCTGTCGCCAGGATGTTTAATACTGAGTAGCTCTAGACCCTTAGCAAGGAATGCCCAGCATTGTGGCGCGTTCTCAAGACCGCCGATCGTCAAGTGATGAATTCGACCGTCCAGCGTGTCGACGCATTGAAGCAACTTCTCGAACGATCTCTTACACGACAGAATGACTATCTTGGAATGCGCCCCGTTGTGGATTACATTTCCCAGCTTTCTTGCAAGCTGCGATACTCGCGGCAGAAGCTCCTCGGATGCTTCCTCGAAGTCATCTACTATCAAGCAGACGTTCTCCCTGACCATTACATCGAGGATAGTATCGATTGAGACGTTCTCCAAGTATTGATCTGAGTACGCGAGTTCCCTAATGGAATCGAACTGACGTACATGTTCTGTATCTATAGATCCCCCGGGAAGCAACTGGCGTAAACTGAACCCTAGCTTCCTAGTGCTGGTCTCGTCTCTTAGTTTCGGAACTGAGATAATCGACTTACAGAATTCTTTCCATGTCATAAATCGATTGATCGCGACATAATTGTATCTGGCTTGTACTCGATACAGCGTACGATAAGCAAGTGAAGTCTTCCCTACACCTGACGGGCCGTCGATGACGATGACCTTCTTCGACGTAGTCTGGCTGAATAATTGTTCCAGCTCCCGCTCGGAGGACTGCCCTCGCTTCCACCAGTACTTTCCTCCAATACGGGGTTGCGACCCGAACACATCGGCAATCTCGTAATGTGTCATCTATCCTTCCAAGTGCATACAGCTACAAAGCTAAGCCCATGGTGTCAGCAGAAAAAATGTTTTAATAGTTTGTTGCGCTGGCGGGCTCAGAGTGTCTGTTTCTCGGCTTAGCAATGCACGAATACCTCATTCGTCTTGATGCTTCCAAAAGTTTGCTCCGGCGTTGAGTGCGGCAGCGAATGACACTCCCATGCATCTGCTAGGTGGTAATTTAAAGCTTCGGCTTTACTTATCTTGAATTGCGCGTATGTGCCGACGATGCACCGTTGAATTGCCGCGAATCTGATTCCTAGGAAATACTCCCCTCGATTGAGAAGTTCATCAGTTTCAGGGTCTGCGCATTATTCGGATAGCGTTCTGTATCGAGTCGAGTTCCTCGTCGATAAGTTCTAACAGCCTCTTGAGATTTGACAGATCGCCCTCCGCAAAGCCACTTGAGGTCTTAATGAACATACTTGCTGGGACGAATGGTGATGGTGGTTGTTGAGACGCCTAACGCTGCCCCTGAGTGGCAGGCAAGAACTCCAAAGCGAAAGCAGTAACTTGATGGTGGCCTGACCACTCGAGGGGCTTGTTGGACGTTCACATGCGCCCACTTATGGCTCAGTCACCTCATGTGTAATACTACCTTAACATCATGCAAGTCTTCACGCCAGCTGATAACATGACACTGGCAGGCCCATCAATACTTGACCAAGTCCAACCTAAGCAGCTCAGAACTTGTTGAAAACCGAGACAAGACGCGAGGAAAGACTAGGTGAGGTTTCCCAAGGGATCTTCATTACAGCTTAGTTTTATCCGCGAGCTTCCTAGAGAATCCCTTGGCTAAGCCATATTTTAGTCTCCTAAAACTCTAAGAGCATCTTTCAAAACCAAGATCTGATCAGAATCTGGAGCTCCATTATGAGACTCGGCCGACTGACGCGCAAAGTTCAATGCAGTAGTGCAGCTATCTTTCAATGCGTCTTTGTGTTCTTTTGACGATACTTGTTTTGCGGCATTCCGAAGTGCTATCGCGGCGTGGTATTGCAGAAAGGGGACTTCAAATCTGAATCGTTCGGCCAGCCACTCAAAGAATCTGGGGTCTGGCTTAGTCTCCAAAAATGCTATTCCAACCAACCGCTTCCCTGGGATTTCAGAGTTTGTATACTCAGGAAGGAGTTGGTTTGCGGCTAATGCGTACCCTCTCATTTGGCTCGCAACTATCTCCATTTCTCGTGTTCTGGCATCTCCACTCGGCATAGTTGCCCTTAATGATTCATACTTTGAGGCGAGAATTTCAATTTGCCCTCTAAGGTCTTCTAATGAGACACTTGATCCAGATGAGATCTTTGCAATAGCTTCAGCAGTCCGCAATTCCTGGTCGCTAACAACCTGCTGGCCTACCGATCGACTCGTAAGGCTTGGATCACTTTTTGCACTCTGAGCGATGTCATTGATTAAGCTGTTAATAAGTCTACGCGGATCTTGCTCAATAAAATCTCCAATGAGTGCCAGTCGTGTCCACAAGTACCCTATCAAAAATCCAGTTAGCGAGAAGAATGTAAGTAATGCCGCCACATATGCAGCCGGGAAGTGTTTTCCTATAGAAGTCTCCCAATAGCTTGCGATTCCACTGACGTAACCTGGTACTGCAGTTAATTGCACGAGTCCAACGCCAACAAGCATCTTCGTGAGCCAGTCGGATATATCTTCGAGATTGGTATTCAGGCTATACACCACATCAGCATTCGCCCGTCCTGGGGTCGAGCTATCTGAACTAGGCTTTGATGTCTTTGGGATTCCAAAGATAAACCCCACTAGAACGCCAAGGATGAGCGATGCGGCAGCAAGGAGAAACCCTGCACTAAAGTCACGGGCTTGTCTATTTTCTCCCGTTTGCAAAGCGACTGCGCCGACACCGGCGGCAATGCCAATACCAAGATATAATCCATATTTAGAACGACTGATGCCTCTTCGAAAAAAGAGTTCTATTTGCCTTGATACTTTATCTAGCATTGGAGTCCTCACGCTGGATGCAAGCCATAATACATCGACGCTCTCTTATTGCCTTGCGGGAGAGATAGGTTAATCACCCGTCCAACAGGTCTTAGCCGGATCCGTATATTATCCGCTTCTCCGGCCTTTTGGCCGCCTAAAAGCCAGAGGCAATCGGCGGGCACCCGTGAGATCGCTTGGGATGACAAGCAAGTCACATAAGCCGGAACTATTCCGGGTTTGATAGGCGGATCCCCCTATAAGGGTTCGCTTTGTTACAAAAGTTCTGCAGCGCCCCGCACGCCCTTGGGGGGAGCACGCTTAAACACATGCGTTCTGATCAACCGCTACTTGGAATCCGGCGGCTGATCCAGGCATCCAAAGACCGCAGTCATCGAGCGACAACTTGCCAAGCCTCCCGCCGCTGCAGTTGCTTTGCGAGCGATTGATTCAGGGTCGGCAGTCTTCTGCGGGTTTGTCTAACACCGTTCGGATGGATCTAACGCTGCGCTCTGCTGGGCTGCTCGGTCCCCCCTTCCCTTCACACAGCCGCCTGCGGCAGCACCCCATCCACCAGGAAATGCTGCCGCGGGAACCCGTGCACTTGGCCGTCGTCGTGGCTGAGGAAGCTGGCCTGATCGCTGCGGATCTCCGCAGTGATCTCCAGCTGATCGAAGGGGGTGGAGCGCAGGGCCGATGGACTGAACACGCTCACCTGCACCAGGGGCGCTGGCGAGCGGGCGCTGACGTATTCAAAGGCCTCCACGCCGCCTGCGCGCATCCAGCTCCCCAGTCGCTGGGTGGGGCCGTAGTGGCTGGGATGGCGCAGGGCGGCCTGCACGTCGAGATTGTTCAGGTTTTGTAGCCTGCGGCCCCGTTCGCTGCCGATCAGCACCGAGAACAGCGTCTGGCGGCGACGGATCGGCTCCGGCGGCCTCTCGGCCATCCCCTCCCAGAACAGCAGGCCGTAATAGGCCCCCTCCACCAGCGCCCCCTGGCGGCAGCGGGAGCCGTAGAAGATTCCCCGCTCCTGCCGCGAGCCGAAGCGTGAGCCATGGCGCAGCGGTGGGTAGCGGAACGGCGTGACCAGCAGCGGATGGCGGGGGATGTTCCGCTGCTGTGCCTTGGGGGCAGGCGGTTTGCTGGCCTCCACCAGCGTCTCCAGGCGGGTCAGCTGGTCGAGGTCGTCCACCAACGGGGCGAGGCTATTGATGCCCTGCTGCTGCACCAGCCCCAGCACCGTGCCATCGAGGAGCGTTTCGGCGGTTGCCGCGACGATGGCGATCAGGTCCATCGATACTCAGACCCGCGCCCGCATCGCATCGAGGTAGTGCACGATCTCCACCAGCGATTCGGTGCGCTGCACCTGCTCGGCCGGTACGCCGCCGGTGTGGTGGTTGGCGGTGTGGAACCAGTGGCGCATCTGGGCCGGATCATTGCCCACCAGCACCGCCAGGCTGCGGTAGAGGCGCACCAGCAGCAGCGCCAGTTCGCCGGTCTTGGAGGCCGGCTCAATGGCCTTGCTGCGGCTGAACAGGGAGCGGTCGCGGCCGAGCACCAGGGCCAGGGCGCTGCGGCTCAGCTCCAGCTGATCGGCGGCGCGCAGCACCGCCTGGAGCAGGAGCTGGCCGTCGGCGATGGGGGCCTGCGACGGGGCGGCGGTGGCTGAGGCGGGCGCTGGTGGCGGCGGGTGGAATGGAGCCATGGCGGTTGATGCAGATGCATCAAACCTAGCTTTTTTGTTGCGTGATCACCGGGTTTGGCGCCCAAGCTCAGGCCGGTCTCGCGGCCCCCAGCGGGGTGGTCTGCTGAGTCCACGGTGGCTGGTGGTGGCGCTCAAGGCCCGGAGGGCCGCCTCAGGGCAGGGTGAAGCCTGTGGTGTTGAGGTGCTTGAGGTCGAGCATCACGATCGTGACCCACACCACCAGGGCCAGCCCGCCAACGCCGGCGAGGAGGACCAGTATACTCGAAATCGCAGAAGATAAGGGATTTTGATTATTTGCCACGGCGATAATACCTTTTGATTGTTGATTTTAGCATGTTCCAACTGCTGGCGCTCGCTGCTGCCCCCCGCTGCCGAGGGGTTGCGACAGCGGTTGGTTGCAGGAGGGGCGGTTTGCCTGGGGGGTGGCTGGCGATGCCAGCGTTCAATCCACCGCCTGTTCGCAGCGCTCCAGCTCCGCTTCCAGCAGATCCAGCAACGGGGCCCGCTCCATCGGTAGGGCGAAGGGGCCTGCCTCGTATCGGGCCTCCACGGCGAACACCTGCAGTGCGGCCAGCCGGGAATCCAGCGGCTGCCCTGCCAGCAGGGCCAGATCCTCCAGATCGTGCAGCCGCGGCGGCTGGCGATCGCCCAGCACGATCCAGGCCTTGAGGAGCTTTTCCACCACCTGCTGGGCGGTGAAGCCCCAGTCCTCGTCCGGATAGGCCGGATCCAGGCCGAAGCGCAACGTGCGCAGGTGGCGGCGCACAATCGCCAGCAGCAGTCGGGCGTCCTCAGCCGGCGACATACAGCACCTTGCCCTCGCGGGCCACATCGCCGAACACATGCCAGCGTGAGCCGCTTAGCTTTGCGGCATCGGCGGCACCGGCCACGATCAGATCCACTCCCACCCCGAGCGGACCGAGCGCCTGGCGGAAACGCCGCCAGCAGAGCTGCTTCTGGGCAGGTGTGAGCTGGGGCTGGCGCAGGATCACCGCCAGATCCAGATCGGAATCGGCCTGCGCCTCGCCCCGGGCCCGCGAGCCGAAGGCCACCACCGCCTGCACATCCGCTTCGGCGCAGAGCCGTTCGAGGGCCTCGCCGCACCGCTGGGGATCAAGCCCGGGCCCCAGATCCGGCAGGGGGGCCAGCGTCTTTGGCTGGAGCCAGGGGATCGCCGGCGGTGCGAACCGAGGGGCTGTGGACGCAGCGGCGGGCTTCGCGGTGGGCTTTGCGGCGGATCCGGCGGCGGAAAGGGCCATGCCCTAACGCTACCCCCCGCCTCCCAGATAGAGCGCCTGCAGCTCGGGGTCGTTGCGCAGTTCGGCGGCGCTGCCCTGCAGGCGCACGCGGCCGGTTTCGAGCACCACGGCCCGGTCGGCGATCGCCAGGGCGGCGGTGGCGTTCTGCTCCACCAGCAGCAGGCTGAGGCCGTCGCGGTGGAGGGTGGCGAGGGTGGCCATCAGCTCGGACACCAGCTTCGGGGCCAGGCCGAGGCTCGGTTCATCAAGCAGCAGCAGGGTGGGACGGCCCATCAAGGCGCGGGCGATCGCCAGCATCTGCTGCTCACCGCCCGAGAGGCTGCCGGCCAACTGCTGGCGGCGTTCGGCCAGTCGGGGAAACAGCCCGTAGCAGCGCTCCAGGTCGGCGGCGATGGCGGTGCGGTCGCGGCGCAGCCAGGCGCCGAGCTCAAGATTGGCGGCCACGCTCTGGCGGGCCAGCACGCGGCGCCCCTCCGGGCAGTGGCCGATGCCCAGCTTCACGGTGCGCTCGGTGCTCAGCGGCGCCAGGTCGGCCCCCTGCCAGAGGATGCGGCCACCGGCAGCGGGTTCCAGCCGGGAGATCGCCTTGAGGGTGGTGCTCTTGCCGGCGCCGTTGGCGCCCAGCAGCGCCACCAGTTCGCCGCGACCCACCTCAAAGCTCACCTCGCGCAGGGCGCTGATGCCGCCGTAGCTCACGCTCAGGGCATCGAGCTGGAGCAGCGGCGGGGTTGGTTGGAGGGATCCAGCAGCCATCAGCTGTCCTCCTGGGGCGCGCTGCCCAGGTAGGCCTCGATCACGGCCGGGTCACGGCGCACCTCCAGGGGGGTGCCGAGGGCGATGCGGCGGCCGAAGTTGAGCACCGCCAACCGGTCGCACAGCTCCATCATCAGCGGCACATGGTGCTCGATGATCAGCACCGTGAGGCTGTGGGCGGCGCGGATGCGGTAGTCGGCGCGGATGCGGTGGATCAGCTCCGCCAGCTCTCCCTTCTCGGTGGTGTTCATGCCGGCGGCCGGTTCATCGAGCAGCAGCAGCTCAGGCCGGCAGGCCAGGGCGCGGGCGATCTCCAGGCGCCGCCGCTGCCCGTAGGAGAGCGAGGTGGAGGGCCGATCGGCCAGCTCGGCGATGCCCATGCTCTCGAGAAGCTGCCACGCCTCAAGCCGCAGCTCGGCCTCGCGCTGTTCAAATGCCCTTGTACCCAGCAGGGCCTGCAGCCTCGGCTGGCGGCTGTGGCGGTGCAGCCCCACCCGCACGTTGTCGAGGCAGCTGAGCGAGCTGAACAGCCGCAGGTTCTGGAAGGTGCGCGCCAGGCCCAGCGCCGCCACCCGGTGGCTCGGCGCGCCGGTGATCGCCATCCCTTTCCAGTGCACCGCGCCGCTGCTGGGGCGGGTGATGCCGCTGATCAGGTTGAACAGGGTGGTCTTGCCGGCGCCGTTCGGTCCCAGCAGGCCGAAGATCTCGCCGGGCTGCACCTGCAGGCTCACCTGATCCACCGCAACAAGGCCGCCGAAGAGGCAGCTGAGCTGATCCACCGCCAGCAGTGGAGGGGGGCCGGCCCTGCTGCTCATGGCTTGCCCTCCCCTTGGGCCCTGACCTTCTCAAGCCGCAGCGATTGCTGCAGCGGCAGCGGCAGGCGCCTGGCCACATTCGCCAGCAGCTCCGGTGTGATCAACCCCTGGGGGAACAGAGAGGGACCCAGCAGGATCACCAGCCCGAAGACAATCAGGCGCAGATCGCCCACCGGCCGCAGCAGCTCCGGTAGGGCCGTGAGCGCCAGGCCGCCCACCACCGGTCCGATCCAGGTGCGCGAGCCGCCGAACACCACGAACGCCAGGGTGGTGATCGAGGCGTCGAAGTTGCCCATGCGCGGATTCCAGGCGTTGAGGAAATGGGCTGCCACCACGCCGCACACCCCCGCCACCAGAGCGCTGAGCACGAAGGCCAGCCGCTTCCAGCGCTCAATGGCGATGCCCGAGCTGGCGGCGGCGATCTCGTCATCGCGGATGGCCGCCATGGCCAGGCCAGGCCGGGTCACCGCCAGCCGCTGGCACAGCCAGCACACCAGCAGCAGCAGCCCCAGGGTGAACAGGGCGTAGCCCGCCGGTTGATCAAAGGGCTGGGGGATTGCAAAAATGCCCACCGCCCCGCCGGTGATCGTGAGATTCAGGCTCACCACCCGCAGGATCTCCACCAGGGCGATGGTGGCGATGGTGAGATAGATGCCGCGCAGGCGCAACACCACCGCGCCGATGCCGTTGGCCAGCACGCCGCAGAGCACAGCCGCCAGCAGCATCTCTAGCAGCAGCGAGGTGATCGGATAGCCGCTGCCTGAGGCGCTTTCGCCGCCGCCCAGGGCTCGCACGCGGGTGGAGAGCAGGGCGGCCAGCGTGCCGCCGATTGCATAGAAGCCGGGTGTGGCGAGCGATAGCTGACCGCAGGCCAGCGGCAGGTAGACCGAAAGGCCCAGCAGGGCCCCCAGCAGCATCTGCACCAGCAGGGTGGAATCGATCACGGGGCAGGCCTGCTCCTGGCGACGGACTGGTGCATCGCTCAGACCTTGCTGATCTGGGGACGGCCCAGCAGGCCCTGGGGCCGCAGCAGCAGCACCCCGAACAGGAAGGCGTAGGCGATGGCATCGCGGTAGCCGCTCCACTCGGCGGGCACCAGCGCTTCGGCGCAGCCCACGATCAGCCCCGCCAGCACCGCGCCCGGCACGCTGCCCAGCCCGCCCAGCACCAGCACGCCGAGCGCCTTGAGGCCGTAGCTGATGCCGAAGTAGGGGCCGCTGATGCTCAGACTCAAGCTCACCAGCCCACCGGCGATCCCCGCCAGGAAGCCGCTCACCGCGAAGCCGAGCCGGATCATCGCATCGCTGTCGATGCCGAGCAGCCGGGCGGTGGTGGGGTCCTCCGACACCGCCTGGAGCGCCTTGCCGCTGCGGCTGCCCTCCAGCCACACACTCAGCACCGCCAGCACCACGGCCGCCACCAGCAGCAGCACCAGCTGCACCGTGCGCAGTTGCGCCCCCGCCAGCGACAGGGTGGTCGGCAGGCTGCCCAGCGCTGTGGTGGGCAGGGAGTATCCCTCGGCCCCGAGCAGGATCTGCAGCAGGTTCACCAGGATCACGCCGGCTCCGAGGCTGGTGATCAGGTAGAGTAGAGGCTCCGCCTGCTGGCGCCGCAGCGGCCGGAAGGCACTGGCCTCCACGCCCAGGCTCACCAGCGCCGTGAGCAGCCCGGCGATCGGCAGCGCCGCCCAGAAGGGCAGCGCGAAGGGAAGGTGCAGGCCCGCCAGCAGTCCATTGGCACCCACCGCTCCGCCGAGCAGCAGATAGGTGAGATAGGCGCCGAGGGTGAACACGGCGCCATGGGCGAAGTTGATCACTCCAAGAACGGAGAAGACCAGCGTGTAGCCGAGCGCGACCAGGCCATACACCGCGCCGGTGGAGATGCCGTTGATCAAGATCTGCAGCAGGGTGTCCATCGGCGGATCGGCAAGGTTCTGGCGGGCTTAGGGCGTGGGCACGGTGGGCAGCAGCTGGAAGCGGCCGCTGCGGCCATCGGGGTTCATGCGCACCTGGGCCACATAGAACTGCTTCTGGATCACCTCACCTTCGGGGGTGAAGCGGATCTCACCGAGAGGGGTCTGGTAGCGGCCCTTGAGCAGGGCGGTATTGAGGCGACGGCGCAGCTCGGCGCGCGGCAATGCCGCCAGCGTGGCGCCGGCTGGCAGCGACACCTGCAGGCTGCTGAGGGTTTCGGCGATCACCTGGTAGGCGGCGAAGGCCTGGGCGCTGAACTGGGGCGGCACCGCCCCGCCGCGGGCCTTGGTGTAGGCCGCCACGAAGGCCCGATTGATCGGGGTGGTGGATTCGGGGCTGTAGGCCTGGGCGATCAGCAGGCCATCGCAGAAGCGTTGGCAGATTGAATAGATGTTCGGTGAGTTCATGCCGTTGCCGGCCACGAGGGTGCCCTTGAAGCCCAGCTCGCGCAGCTGACGCACCAGGTTGCCGCCATCGCTCGGCAGCCCTGAGATCACGATCAGGTCGGGATTGCGGCGCAGGGTTTCGGTGATCTGGCTCTGGAAATCGGTGTCGCTGACGCTGGTCCTGATCACCGCCACCGGCTTGAGGTTGCGGTCGATCAGGGCCTGCTGGAAGATCTTCGACTCCGAGGTCGAGTACGCGTCGTCTTGGGCATAGAACACGGCTGCGCTACGGATCTTCGGGTTGAGCCGCAGGGCCGCTGCGATCGAGAGTGGCGCCACCTGGGCCACCGGCGCCGACACCCGTGACACGAAGGGCCCGATTTCGGGGATGCCGGTGGCGGTGTTGGAGGGGCCGATCACCGGAATGCCGGCCCGGTCGGCGATCGGATCCACTGCGAAGGCCTGCTGGGAGAGCGAGGGGCCGATCAGGGCCACCACATCGGCGCTGATCAGGCTGCGGAAGGCGTTGGTGGCGGTTCCCTCATCGCTGCCGCCGTCCTCAATCGTGAGCTCGAGGGCCGGACCGTTGCCCTGGAAATGGTCACGGGCGAGTTCCAGGCCGATGCGCTGGTCCTGGCCGATCACGCTGGCGTTGCCGGTGAGGGCGATCGCCGCGCCGATTGGCAGCGGACCCGTGCCACCGGCCCTGTCATCCCGAGCGGAGTTGCCGCAGGCCACGAGCGATGACGCCAGCAGGGATGCGCTGAGCAGCAGGGAGGCTGCCCGTGGCGACCTGTGCGGAGCCTGGAAGATGCTGGCCTGCCCCACACCGTTGCGATCGATTCGGTCGGACCTTATCGCAGCTCCGCTTGATCGCTCGGGTAGGTCAGGGGAGTAGCTGAAAGCGCCCGCCCCCGCCTCAGACGAGCGAGGCGAAGCTGTCGCGGAAGGCGGCCAGGGTGGCGTCGACGTCGGCATCGCTGTGGGCCAGAGAGGTGAAGCCCGCCTCGTAGGAGCTGGGGGCGAGGTACACGCCCCGCTCCAACATGGCCCGGTGCAGCTTGCCGAACAGCACCGTGTCGGTGGCCTTGGCCTCCTCGAAGTTGCGCACTGGCCCCTGGCAGAGGAAGAAGCCGAACATGGCGCTGATGTTGCCGCCGCTGATCGGCAGGCCGGCATCGCGGGCCGCGGCCTGGATGCCGTCGCTCAGGCGCCTGGTGATCAGCTCCAGTCGCTCGTAGGTGCCGGGCTGCTTCAGTAGTTCCAGCGTCTTGATGCCGGCGGTCATCGCCAGCGGGTTGCCGCTCAAGGTGCCCGCCTGATACATCGGGCCGGCCGGGGCCACCATCGCCATGATTTCGGCACGGCCGCCATAGGCCCCCACGGGCAGGCCGCCGCCGATCACCTTGCCCATCGTGGTGAGATCGGGCGTGATGCCGAACTTCGCCTGAGCGCCGCCATAGCTGATCCGAAAACCGGTCATCACCTCGTCGAACACCAGCAGGGCGCCGTTGTCCTTGGTGATCTCCCGCAGGCCCTCCAGGAAGCCCGGCTCGGGGGTGATGAAGCCGGCATTGCCCACCACCGGCTCCAGGATCACCCCGGCGATTTCACCAGGGTTGGCGGTGAACAGGGCCTTCACTGCCTCGAGATCGTTGTAGGGGGCGGTGAGGGTGGCGGCGGTGGTGGCCTTCGGCACGCCGGGGGAATCGGGCAGGCCCAGGGTGGCCACCCCGGAGCCGGCCTTCACCAGGAACATGTCGGCGTGGCCGTGGTAACAGCCCTCAAACTTGATCAGCTTCTCCCGGCCGGTGAAGGCCCGGATCAGGCGCAGCACCGCCATGCAGGCCTCGGTGCCGGAATTCACGAAGCGCACCATCTCCACCGAGGGCACCGCTTCGATCACCAGCTCGGCCAGCACGTTCTCCAGTTCGCAGGGGGCGCCGAAGCTGGTGCCCTTCTCGAGGGCCGCGTGCAGGGCGGCGATCACCTCGGGGTGGCTGTGGCCGCAGATGGCGGGGCCCCAGCTGCCCACATAATCGATGTAGCGGTTGCCATCCACATCCCAGGCGTAGGCGCCTTTCACCCGGTCGAAGACGATCGGCTGGCCGCCGACCGATTTGAAGGCCCGCACCGGCGAGCTCACGCCCCCCGGCATCAGGGTCTGGGCGGCGGCGAAGATCTCCTGGGAGCGGGTGGTGTTGAGCACAGGAGTCGAAACGGGCGCTGTGGGAGAAGCCGACAAGACGGGATCCGCGAACGGAGGGCTGACGAGCGTGCCCCATCCTGACCTAGCGGCGCACAGCTGGGCGGATCGGGTGAGATTTCGTGGGGGATCGCGGGGCGCCAGATGCACCGCCACCATGCGCCGCCTCGATGCGCCGCAGCGTGGTCATGGGCGCAGCTTGAGTACCTTGGTACCCGGCTTTGCCTGATCTCCGTTCCCGCCGTGACGCCTGCTCCGAGCACCGAACCGGGAATGAAGCCGGGCACTGAATTGGGCAGCCAACCGCTCAGCCAACCAGGCACCGCAACCTCCCCCGCCGCCGGCGCGGTCGCCCTCCAGGTCGCAGGCGTCGCCTCCATTTCCACGCTCGCGCCCGGCCCC
>Ga0114980_10002182_pt1 | contig 13952 bp, 11 predicted proteins | sample S_140806_EF_Meta_FD_87018 | JGI IMG/M metagenome (GOLD analysis project Ga0114980, IMG submission 87018) | Freshwater microbial communities from Lake Simoncouche, Canada to study carbon cycling - S_140806_EF_MetaG | ecosystem: Environmental > Aquatic > Freshwater > Lake | place: Lake...
ACCCATCGATGACATCAACTATGTCAGCGCCGGCATCAACCACATGTCCTTTTATCTCAAATTCGAAAAAGATGGTCAGAGCCTTTACCCCGCCATCCAAAAGGTCTACAACGAAAAACGCGTACCAGACTGGAACCGCGTACGCTACGAAATTTTCAACCGCTTCGGTTACTTTGTCACCGAATCAAGCGAACATTTCGCCGAATACACGCCGTGGTTCATCAAGCGCGACCGCCCCGAACTCCTCGAAGACTTCAACATTCCCATCGATGAATACATTCGTCGTTGCGAAAACCAAATCGCCGGCTGGCATCAGCTCCGCAGCGATTTGATTACCTCCAACGCCCCCATCGAAGTCAGCCGAAGCCACGAATACGGCTCACTCATCATCCACAGCATGGAAACAGGCCAGCCCCGGGTGGTCTATGGCAACGTTCCCAACAAGGGCTTGATCGACAACTTGCCCGCCGGTTGCTGTGTCGAAGTACCTGTATTGGTCGACAAAAGCGGCTTGCAACCAACCAAAATCGGTGCCTTACCACCCCACTTGGCAGCCATGATGCAAACCAACATCAACGTGCAGTCATTGACCGTCGAAGCCGCCTTGACCGGCAAGCGCGAACACGTCTATCACGCCGCCGCCTTCGATCCCCATACCGCCGCCGAGCTCTCACTCGACCAGATTTGGAATTTGTGCGACGACTTGATTGCCGCCCACGGCGACATGATTCCCACGTTGAAGTAGAGCCGCAGCCTGCTGCGACTCCTTCAACGTGGGTGCGAGGCATCTCCTCGCACACCCAATCAACCCACCCGCAACCCGTAGAGACGCAGCCTGCTGCGTCTCTACGGGTTTTTATTGGGGCGTGGCATTGCGCCGGGCCAACCAAATACACACCATCACCGCCCCCGACGCCCCCAACAACACCGGCGACGGTACCTCGCCATCAATCGGCCAAGCCCACATCATCGTCAGAAACGATTGCAACAATTGGATCTGACTGACGCGGGGTATGCCACCCAGTGCCAAACCGTGATACCAGGCAAAAAACCCAAAAAACATGCTAAAGACACCCAAATAACTCAAAGCCAGCCAGGCAGTCAGCGGCACTGCTACCGTCGGCGCCAACGCAAGTGTAGGCCAAATCAAGACCGGCGCAGCAATCACGTTGGCCCAACAAATCGTGCGCCAGCCCCCCAGCTCGCCAGCCAACTTGCCGCCAAACACATACCCAACGGCGGCAATCAAGACGGCGGCAATCATGGCCGAATCACCAATCGTCACGCCAGCACCACTGTTCCACAACACCACACCTACCGCAATACTACTGCCGGTGGCTGCCGCAACCCAAAACTGCCAGCGCAAGCGATAATGCAACACCACCGCCCCCAAGGCCACGGTGGCGAGCGGCAATAAGCCGTTGACGACGGCACCATGCCCTGCTGGTACGTATTTCATGGCAATTGATGAAAAAATCGGGAAGCCGATGGTGACACAGCTGGCAGTAATCGCTAAGCGCCGGAGCTGGTCCCGCGTCGGCCATGGCGTCCGCGTCACCAACAAGGCAATCACCGACAATACACCGGCCAGCAAGGCGCGGGCAGCCCCCACAAACACTGGGTCAAAACTCGCAACTGCGACCCGTGTCATAGGGAGTGACACACTAAAAATCAATACGCCCACGAATCCCCATGCCATGCCGGCATTGGTCTGTTGTTGTGTCGTCACAATTGTCCTTTGGCAAAACTTGATACTCGGTATCATACCGTATCTCTACAGCCGCGGCAGCTCATTTTCATCAATACCGGTGCTACAATAAAGCCACAATGCAACCAATTCACCCCGCACCCCCACGTTTTTTCAATAATCACATCCACACACCACCGCAATTGCGGGCATAGCTCGTACGCGAAAAGAGGCCACTATGCCACGAATCATCGTTGCCGGTCATCTCTGCCTCGACATCATCCCTGACCTGCAGGTGCTCCCCGTAGCAGCCGTAGCACTCCCCGGCCGGCTCCACGAAGTGGGACCACTGACCATCGCGTTGGGAGGCGCCGTCGCCAATACGGGGCTCGCCCTGCACATACTGGGGGGTGATGTGGGCTTGGTGGGGTTGTGTGGCAGCGATTTCGTGGGGAATGCCATCGTGCAACAGCTCGCTGCCCGCGACCCGCGCCTCGTGGATGGCTTAACCATCGATTCCCGCCAAGCGACGTCGTATTCGGTGGTGGTGGCGCCCAGTGGTCACGATCGCTCGTTTTGGTACTTCCCAGGCACCACCGCCCAGCTCGATTTACCACATATCATGCCACACCTGAGCGGCGCAGATTGGCTCCATATCGGCTATCCGCCCATGCTGGCCACCTTGATGCGCGATGACGCCGCGCCGCTAGTTGCGTTGCTCCAACAGGCCCAGTCCCATGGGATTGCGACGAGCCTCGACATGGTGGTGCCCGATCCACGTGCACCCTCTGGCCAATACCCGTGGCCACACATCCTCGCACGCATCTTGCCCCATACCGATGTGTTTGTGCCTAGTGCCAGCGAGATCTGTGCTATGCTCCGGCCGGACCTGTATGCCCGCTGGGGGCACGATTGTGACCAGCAATTGACCAGCGCCGATATCACCAGTATCTGTACCGCGCTGGTTGACCTGGGCGTGGCGGTGGCCGGCATCAAACTCGGTAGTCGTGGACTTTACTTACATACTGGACCAGCCACTGCGTTCACCCATCTGCCGTGGCTCGATACTACCCAATGGGCCAATCAACGCCACTGGCAACCCGCCTACCCCGTCACGGTGGCAGGTACGGTAGGGGCAGGGGATGCTTGCGTTGCTGGCTTGATACACGGCATCACGCACAAGCTCCCCATGCACAGCTGTGCACAGGGAGCATGCGCCGTGGCGGCTTGTTGTGTGGAAGGCGTCGATGCTGTCAGTGGGATTGTGGCGTGGGATGACACCCTACGCCGCTTTGGCATCACCCCAGATTAATCTGCGGTCTGCAAGACAATCGTGATGCCACCCCGTAAGGCAGCGGGGATGTCTTGCGCGGCGCCTTGATAGCGCGCGGCTTCGGCATCACCGAGGATGACTGCCACCAAAGCCTGTACGATTTGGGCCTCGCTATAGCCGGCAATCGCCTGACAGGCCTCGATAATGTCGGCTGACAACCCCGCCGCTAACAAATGCGCCAAGGTCAGCGCCGTAATGTCACGATTGACCTGTACCAACGCCTTGGTCACCGCAGGTACGTAACGGCTCATGTGAACCACCGGCGTTTCGTCTTCGAAGTCACCCTTAGAAAAACCGGGAATGAGTTTCGCAATGTTCGCCAACACGCCACTGCTCCCACGTTTGCGTGTGGCCGGTCCAAACGGATTAACCATTTGTGAATGCACTATGTCGCGAGGCGGCGCACTACTGCGACGAACATTCTCCCGTAGTGAATCGCCTGCCGGCGCACTACTCATACGCGCACTACTCTTGCGTGCACTACTCGCAGATCCCGAGAGACTGGCGCCTATGATGCGGGACTCTGGTAGTGCCGAAAACACCTGGACACTCTCCATCACCTCCGCACTGCCGTGCCAGTCATAGGCCAGTTCTTGGGCCACGACCGATTTGACCGCCGTGCCAATTACTTTGGCATCGCTGGCGTGGGTCGCCACTGCGACGACTGCCGTCTGCTCCGACAGCAGTTGATGCTGCTCGGCCCACGCTTGTTGGGCATCGCCCACCAAATCAGCAAGGTGTAGGGCGGCCATCGTACGCACAAAATCATTCGTCAGCGTATCAGGCACCGTTGTGGTGGTAATCGGGATATGTACCGTACCAACCCGCAACTGCGGGGTGACTGCACGATCAAGCACCGCCGTCAACAATGCCGTATCACCGACGTATTGCAGGCGCCGGCCTTGTTGCCACGCCACCACGCCCTCACCATACTCGATAGCCACATCAAGCACCGCTGTTGCCTGGATCCGACGCACAATCCGCGCCATGGCATCGTCGATGCGCTCGTTGGGGGTAATCACTTCACAAAAGCCACCCGTCATTTGGGCGAGTTTTTGGAGCTGACCATCGGCCGGGGCGAACCCAATCACCAGCGGATAAATCCGGTGACCAGATTTCACTGCGCGCGTTGCCACACTATCGACCCCATAGGTCTCACCGTCGGTAATCAAAATCACATCACAGTCAGTCCCATTGGTTGGCATATTGAGGACATACTCGACGGCTGCTACCGTCTCAGTGCCACCGAGGTCAGAATTGACGGTTTTGATCCACGCATTCATCTGTTTGCGCACCGCATTGCCGACCGTCATCAAACCGGCAGTGACGTCTTGGACCTCACTACCAAAACGCGTGACGGCAATCGAGTCGCCGTCCTTGAGCAACTGCAACAACCGTACCACCGCTTGGCGGGCTTGGGTGATGGAGGTACCACTCATCGACCCCGAGCAATCAATCAACAGTTTGACATGCATGTGCTTGGCCACTGGTGCCGTTGTCGTGGGGGGAATGGTCACGTAGTTGGCCAGCCATTGTTGGCGTGCATGATTAGCAGTCAAGCTGCCACGATAATCGGCATAGCCTTGCGCCAACACCACCACATCACGATCCATGCTCACGCCGTCAATCGCAATGGTCGTGACGGTCTCATCACTCGCAATGGTCGCGATGTGACTCGGTACTTCAAATGTACTGGCTGCCCGCCCCCATACCGTCAATTGATAGGTGAACGGATAACGTACAAATAAATCACTAAACGGGACTTGTTCGGGACGCATCGATGTGGGTGGCGTGCCATAGCGGGGGGCAATGGTGGTGGGCAAACTCACCCGCACCACGCCGTCGTTGGGAACCAACATCTCACCATAGGTGATGTGGATGGCGACTGCTTCGCCTGCAGGCACATTGCCGATTTGGATGGTGTAGAGGTCCGCAACCTGCGTCACCAAAATCGCCGTGTCGCCGGCGTCAACGGCTTCGGTATATTTTTGGCTGGCCTTGGGTTTGGCAAATACTTGTGATTGATAAACGGTGCCCCGCACATGTATCTCGGCTTGGAGCAATACGGCAGCTGACGGCAAGGGGAAGGTGTATATCACTTCCAATGGGTCAAGCGTATTGTTGTGGTAACGTTGCTGAATCGTCATCCGCAAAAACAACCCGACTAGCGAACCGACTGCGTCAACACCAAGTAACGGAATAACCACGCCATTTTTGGTTTGTAACTGTGCTTCCGACATTTGAAACCTCCTATTTTTTTGTTCACCGACCTTGATTATACACTATAACGTATAAATGTAAATAGGTAATTTTACTAAGGATGGCATACCGAAGGTGCACCTCAAAATAACATCGACAGGCAATCAAATATCCACGTTTCCGCCAAAAAAACGACATCGATATAGCGCAAATTCACTTCAATCTTAAACGTTTTCAATTTGTAATAAAAAAACCTATTTATTCCGACGATAACGCATATACTATGATTACATGTGGAGAGGTTGTGTATGCGTACAATATTAGTAGTATTGCTCTTGAGTATTTGTATCATTTTAATGGTGGGGATCTACATCCAACAGCCACGGTTGTTTGGAGACACCGCGACGGTCGTCACCACGCCAAATATTGCGCAGACATACACTCCCGTAACGAATAGCCCTGTGATTGATTTGCAAAGCGTACAAGCAACGCAAACCGTAATCGCCAATCAACCAGCTGTTACAGCAATCGCGCTACCAGCAACTGTCGTCATCAACGTCATCGCAACACCACAATCCCCCACAGTCAAACCGGTACGATTGCCGTCAACGGGGAGCACTGACAGTAGTGATATTTGGAGCAATACGCCGGTTATTGTATTGATAGGGATTTGTCTGCTCTTGGGTATCGGACTCTATTGGCAAAGCACACGCCTACTCAAGTAGCCAATAATGATATACGCATGACCAAAAAAAATCCCACGAAACCAAAAACATGGCTCCACATCCAACAACAGCTTCGGTTGACCCGTAGTCACCGCCGAGCACGGATTTGGCATGACGCCCAACTCCCACAACGACGACGCATACAACAAATCACACGCATTATCATCACACCGGTCATCGTGGTGGCGACAGTCGCTACCCTCTATCTCGGGCTCCAAGCCGCAATAATCCAAGTAAATGAATTCCTCACCCCACCGCCCAAAATCGTCCAGATGACTCCCCCAGTAGACCAGCTCCCTTCACCAATCCCACAACCGGGAAGCACTATCGCCACTCCACCCCCGACGCCACAAATCACGGCGACAATTCAGAGCCAAGCAATTACGCATATTGTCATTCCCGCAATTAAACTCGATAGTGCAGTCGTCGAAGTAGGCTGGGATACGATTAGTGACAGCAATGGGCAATCGAGTTTGGTCTGGCAAGTGGCCCAATACGCCGTCGGGCATCACTTTACTTCAGCAAATCCCGGACAACCAAATAATATTGTGTTGAGTGGCCATGTAGGTGGGTATGGCAAAGTATTTCGCAATCTCGATCAACTCCGTCCCAACGATCAAATCATGCTCATGAGTGGCACACGGATTTTCACCTATATAGTACAACGCCAAATCCTTGTCGATGAACAATATGCCAGCCCGAGTGAGCAAATTGCCAACCTCAGCTATATCGACAACACCTCCAGCGAAATACTCACCTTGATTACCTGCTGGCCACCCACAGGTGTCGATCGTTTTAGTCAACGGTTGATTATTCGCGCCGTACCACAACCACCCAAAAACTAATCCCTCCCCAAAACACCTATCGCACCGGCATATATATTTGCTGGTGCGATAGGTGTTTTGGGGACGATATAACATTATGACAATCATGGTAGCACTAATGCGCTACCATGATTGTCACTTTTCATTACTATTGTTTAGTGGGTTGTGGTACTCGTTTCCTGCTGACGTCCACGCCACCACGATGCAATGATGGCAATTACTAACGTTGCCAACACGACTCCCAACGAAATCTCCACCGGCAACTTGATTTTTTCGCCTAGTAGCGCCAATGACGCATCGGGCAAAATCATTTTGACACCGACAAATGACAAAATAAACGCCAAGGCAGGTTTGAGATAGATAAATTTGCCCATTGCGCCAGCCAACACAAAGTACAAGGCTCGCAAACCTAAAATTGCAAACACATTAGATGTATAGACAATAAACGGATCGAGGGTTACCGCAAAAATCGCCGGAATCGAATCTACGGCAAAAATCAAATCAGTAAATTCGACCACCAGTAGCACGGCCAATAATGGCGTCGCCTTGCGAATACCATTTTCGATAACGGTGAATTTTTGGCCCACATAGCCGTCGGTCATCGGCATGATACGGCGCAACCACTGCACCACCACATGATTGGCAGGGTCAACCGCATGATCATCACTCTTGAGCATGCGCAAGCCGGTGATAATCAAAAAGCCCCCGAAAATCCAAATCACCCAGTGGAATTGCGCAATCAGCGCTGCTCCCGCAAAAATCATCAACCCACGCATCACCAAGGCACCCAATACTCCCCAAAACAAGACACGGTGTTGATAGGGGGCAGGTACAGCAAAGCTCCCAAATAACAACACAAAAATAAAAACGTTGTCGACACTGAGTGATTTTTCGATTAAATACCCAGTCAAGAACGCTATTGCCGCTTCGCTATTGGTGTAGCTACTCTCCGGCATGATGGTATCCCAATAAAAATACAACCCTGCATTAAATACCAGCGCCAACCCGATCCATACCACGCTCCAGGTCACCGCTTCACGCATCGATACCGCATGCGCAGTACGATGAAAAACCCCTAGATCGAGTGCTAACATACCCAACACAAATACATTAAATGCAATCCATACCCACGTCGTATCCATAATTCCTCTACTTTTTGTATAGTGCTACTTCGTTGTCACACCATGATAATGATGCATAAAAAATGATACGTATTAAAAACTATTTTTGTTGCATTAAATATTTTAATTATCAACATGAACTCCAATGGTATACGCGGGAGCGGCCCTACAATGATCCTGTGGCATGCCGAGGAGATTCCACGCTACGGTTGTCGAGCCAACCGGCATGGAATGACGGGGGGATAGTTGCCGCGCCAACCAGCATGGAATGACGGGGGGATAGTTGCCGCGCCAACCAGCATGGAATGACGGGGGGATAGTTGCCGCGCCAACCGGCATGAAATGACAGGAGCAGGAATAACTTTTCTGACACCGTATGCCCTGTGCAAAATAATGAATAGAAAATAATATTAGATGATTTTGTGTTCAAATTTGCATTACACACCAATAACCATAATATTGATTAATTGAATCTACTGTATACTTAATATGTATGTATTTTTTATTCAAATACTATGCTATCTATATGTGCAATAGTTTTTTATTTGAGAAAGTCGCTACCGCATGCAACGGATTACGATTAGTATCTGTTTGTTGTTTGTCATGGGTCTTTCGATTTATTTGTCACTGCCAATCGTATCGGCAACAAGTAATGATTGTAGTCAGCGTAGTCCTAGTGCTGATTTGTCGGGGTGCAATCTTACCGGAGTCGATCTCGCTGGAATTGACCTCACCGGCGCTAATCTTACCGGCGCTAATTTCAGCGGCGCCAACCTAGCAGGGACGAATTTGACTGGGGCGATACTCAACGGAGTACAATCAGGCACCATTACGGGGGCACCAAGTGGATTGCCCGCAAATTGGCTGATACTCAATGGGTATTTGATTGGTCCATATGCCAATTTGACCAATGCCAATTTGAGCAACATCACCCTCACCGGCGCCACCCTCAATGGAATCATTCTGACCGGAGCTAATCTCACTGGCGTTACCATGACCGGGGTGATAATGACCAATGCCATCATTACCGGGGCACATTTTAGCGGAGCGACGTTCACGAGTGTTAACGCCACAAACGCATTATTGATGAATACCACGTTTACCAACGCAACCCTCACCACGAGTGATTTTTCGGGATCAGCACTCACATCTGTCGGTTTGACAGGGGCTACATTGACAGCAACGAACTTCACCAATACCAATCTGACAGGGGCGGATTTTTCGGGGAGCACACTCACGACCTCAATCTGGAACAATACTAGCTGTCCAGATGGCAGTAACAGCGATAACCACGGCGCGAGTTGTCTGCTATCGTTTGCAATAGCCACCCCTGGAGCGACTGCGACCTCGTTCATGATGCAAACAGTACCATCGACCGCCACATTCATCCCTATTTCAACCGAAACAGCCAGTGTACAAGTCCACACCGCTGCGGTTGCGTCGAGTAGTGATTGTAGCCAGCGTAGTACCGGCGTGGATTTGTCGGGGTGTAATCTCAGCGGCACTAATCTCGCTGGAATCAATCTCACTGGTGCCAATCTCACTGGTGCCAATCTTACTGGTGCCAATCTGGCAGGGACGAATTTGACCGGAGCAACGCTCAATGGAGTACAATCAGGCACCATTACGGGGGCGCCAAGTGGATTGCCTACAAATTGGCTCATACTAAATGGCTATTTAATTGGTCCATATGCGAATTTGACCAATGCCAATCTGAGCAACATCACCCTCACCAGTGCAACACTCACCGGAATTATTTTGACCAGAGCAATTCTGACGGGGAGCACGATGACCGGGGTGATAATGACCAATGCCGTCCTGACCGGTGCTAATTTTGCTGGAGCGACTCTCACGAGTATTACGCTCACCAATGCAAACCTCGTCAACACGATATTTAGCGGAGCGACACTCACCAGTGTCAACGCTACAAACGCCTTATTGATGAATACAACCTTTGCAAGTGCCACCCTCACCACAAGTAATTTCTCAGGGTCAAACCTGACTGCAGTAAATTTGAGTGGGGCCACATTGACGGCGACAAATTTCATCAATACCAATTTAACCGGAGCAGATTTTTCGGGGGCGATACCGACCACCACTATCTGGGGCAATACTATCTGTCCAGATGGTAGTAACAGCGATAACCACGGTGCGAGTTGTCTGCTATCGTTTACGCAAGCCACCCCTGGAGCGACTGCGACTTCGCTGATTATTGCGACAACGCAACCGACCGCCACGGCGATAGCCACCCTTGTGGCGACTGCGACCTCGTTCATGGTGCAAACGGCATTACCGACCGCCACATTCACACCATGGTTAGACGAAACAGCCCGCGTACGAGCCACCGCCGCAACAACGACCGCAGGAACCGTACAAACGGCAATACCAACTGCTCCTTTATTACTTACGAATACACCCGGAACAATCCCCGGAACAGTCAATACACCCGGAACAATCCCCGGAACAATCAATACACCCGGAACAATCAACATACCAGTGATTATTGTCACTTCTAGAGCAATTATTCAGGTGCAAGGGGATACGTTAATTCAAACACTTGGTGCGCTGATATCTACCCAAACAGCGTTTGGGGCAACGACCATAGCCCTCGCAGGAATTTCAAATGCGGTATTGCCAGTCATTACACCCGATTTGCAACAGCAGGGAGCGGTTTCAACCGTAGCTAGTGGCGGAGAAATGAGGCTTTGGATAGATCGCACCATGATGGTGTTTCTTATCATTTGTATGCTATTGATTATCTTTATCTATAAACAAAAAAAGGACGCATGACGAATCGTATCAATAACACACCACCCACAGGATAGTTCCTGTGGGTGGTGTGTAGTACACTAATAGTCGCGTTACAGAGCCCAACGTTTGGCAAGGGCGATCATCACGTCGACACCGCGTTGCATGTCTTGGACGGCCACCCATTCGAGTGGGCCATGCGCATTGTGTCCACCGGTAAAGACATTGGGGGTGGGCAGGCCACGCTCGGTCAAGCGCGAGCCATCGGTGCCACCACGCACCGGCTCGTCGTAGGATACGACGCCGGCATCGGCACAGGCCGCCCGCAATTTGTCCATAATTTCGGGGCGATCACGCAACCAATAGCCCATATTGCGATACGAAGAACTAATAGTGCACCGCACACTACTCGTGGGGTAGCTGGCCTGCAACGCTTCGCAGCTGAGTTGCAAGGCCCGCCCTTTGGCGGCGAGTTTTTCGTTATCGTGATCACGAATGATAAAGCGCACCGTGGCAGCAGCCGTGTTGCCTTCGATATTGGTGGGGTGAATAAACCCAACCCGCCCAGTGGTGCTTTCGGGGGCGGCAAATTCACGGGGCAACATGCCCAACAATTTGCCGGCGAGGTGCACGGCATTGACCATACCGTAATCGTGGGCGGTACCGGGGTGGGTCGAGACGCCGGTGATTTCGACGACGGCGCCATCTGCCGAAAACGTCTCCCAGCTCACTTCACCAACCGCACCACCATCAAACGTATAGGCCGCCGAGGCGCCGAGATGCGCGATATCGAGATGGTCGACACCGTGGCCGACTTCTTCGTCTGGGTTGAAACAAATCCGAATTTTGCCATGGGGGATGCTGGTATCGCTCAACAATTGTTGCGCGGTAGTCATGATGATGGCGATGCCTGCTTTGTCGTCGGCACCGAGCAGGGTGGTACCTGAGGCAGTGATGACATCTTTGCCCAAGGCCGTCAAAATATTAGCGTACATCGGGTTGTTGGGGTCAATGACTTGGCGGGGGTCGTCAGGCAACACAATCACGCGACCATCGTAGTTGGCGTGGATGATGGGTTTGACCCCTTCGCCGCTAAAGTCGGGGGCGGTATCGACGTGCGCCAAAAAAGCCACCACAGGGACATGCTCGTAACCGGGGGTGGCGGGGATGGTAGCGAGCACATAGCCGTGAGCGGTTATTTCGACATCACTGGCGCCGATACTGGTTAGTTCGCTTTGGAGCAATTTGAGCAAATCCCATTGGCGCTCAGTACTCGGGTAGCTTTTGGAGTGGGGGTCGCTAGTGGTGTAGATTTTGACATAGCGCAAGAAGCGATCGCGTAACGTCGTCATAACGGCTCTTTTCACTAAAAAAATATGACTGGGGATATTATATGCCATGGCATGAGAAATGCATTTCACTCGTATCTCTAAAACGCTTTATAATCAACACCATGTGACAGTGTAAGGAATGGGCGTGAAGGCGTTTTTTGCGACAACAACTTACCCAGTGCGCCGTTTGTGGGCGGGTCTGGTGGCATTACTAATTGCCCTCGGCAGTGGGCATTTTTATGCGAGCGACGAAGAAAAAATGTACGGCACCACATTGCGTATGTGGCAAGCGATCCAGCATTTATTTAACCCGGCAGTGACCGTTGACACCCCTATTTTGACCCCTTACGGCCCGATGCAGTCCATGCTTGCCCTATTCACGATGCCGTTCGGGACGTTTTTGGCATGGCTCGGCCCGAGCGAAATGCACGACTGGCTGTTACGGCTCCCTAGCACCTGGATCAATGCCGTGATGGTGGCCAGTATCGCCGTCATCCTCGGCTGGTTGAGCCTGCAACGCCGTCAATCGGTGGCAGTGGCAATCGCCGTGGCGCTGACCTATGCGCTAGCGACGCCGGCGTTGAAATATGCGGGGAGTTTCTTTTCGGAGCCAACGGCGTCGTTTTTTTTGTTGGTGGCATTGCTCCCAGCACTTTTGCCATCGGCACAGACAATTACCCGTCAGCGCTGGTATATCCTTTGTGGGTTCGCCTGTGTGGGGGCGCTATTGAGCAAAATTGCGGTGGCACCGGCGGTTTTGCTGATTGGGATGTCGGTAGGGCTGGTAGCGCTCTATGACCGCGATTGGCGCAAACTCATCACCTGGGGCAGTGGGGCGGTAGTGGCGGCAATCGTGTTTCTCGCCTACAACCTCCTGGCCCGGGGCGATTTGTTGAGTTCGGGGTATAGCAGTCGCCAAAGTGGGTATGCGATTGACTGGAGCATGATTACAACAGGCATTTACGGGCAGTTTTTGAGTAGTGGCAAAAGTATTTTTTTGTATGCCCCGCTGCTCCTGTTGTGGCCCATCGGACTATGGTTGCAACGGCGGCAATGGCGCTGGTTGTTGGCGCCCCTCGTCGTGATTGCGGCCATTGTGTTTGTACACACCAATGTGATTTTTTGGCATGGTGATGGGGCATGGGGGCCACGCTACCTCATGCTTTGTCTGCCGCTGATGGTACTACCGCTCGGTGAGGTCTATACCTGGCTCGGGCGCCAGACCCGAGCCAGGCGCTGGGGTGTACTGGGCGTGCTACTCACGCTCACGGGGGCGGTGCAAATCGCCGCCATCGGCATCAACCTCAACGCCTATATCATCAATAGCCGCAACGAACAGCGCCGCTATTTTGAACCATCTGCATCACCGATTATCGGGCATTGGCGCCAACTCAGCCAGCAACTGAGTCGCGACTGGAATGCCCGCACGCAGGCCGGGGTGACCTTGCAAGGCTGGAGTTATAGCGAAGGCGACCGCGACCAAAACGCCCAATTCCCACGCTTTGGCGGACCCCACGCCACCATCACGATTACGCCACGCAATAATGAATTCGCGTTTTTGGCGGGTGATTACCATAGCTGTCTCGATACGAGTGGGCAAATGCACCTCGCCATCAGCCTTGATCAGCAACTATTGATTGACGCCCCAGCTTGTCCACCGCGATTAATCCACTTACTTTTACCAAAACGGCAAAGCACCATAGAATTTGGCAGTAGCGGCGTCAATATCGCGGGGCTGCCACAGCATGAATGGTACGAAAAACTAGGGGTAGCAATGCGTCATTTACGGGTATATGATACGCACGGCGACTATCCGTTTTGGGCAAAACTCACTCCGCCATCGCGCATGCCGACGGTCCCCAATGCGATGCGGATTTGGGCTAGCGACATCCGCACTGAATTCTATGATTTCTGGTGGGATTATTTGCTCTCACCCCCCAGTAGCAGTGCAGTGTGGCCGGTGATAGTCGTCATCATCGCCGTG
>Ga0114980_10002183_pt1 | contig 13952 bp, 10 predicted proteins | sample S_140806_EF_Meta_FD_87018 | JGI IMG/M metagenome (GOLD analysis project Ga0114980, IMG submission 87018) | Freshwater microbial communities from Lake Simoncouche, Canada to study carbon cycling - S_140806_EF_MetaG | ecosystem: Environmental > Aquatic > Freshwater > Lake | place: Lake...
GTACGAGGTGGGCTGGAAGCTGACGCCGTGGCTGCGGGTGGACGGGGCGATTGACGGGCGGGCCGATACGCACCGGCAGACGGAGCGGCAATGGCGGATTGATTGGCAGGACCGGGGAATGCTGCGGCCGGCGGTTTCGCTGCGGCGGTTCAGCGTGACGGCCAACCGGGGGAAGTGGACGGCGGAGGCGGGCAAGCAGTTCCTCCGTTGGGGGAAGGCGGATATTTTGAACCCGCTCGACCGTTTTGCGCCGCGTGATTTTTTGAACGTGGTGGATACGGAGTATCTGGCGGTGATGGCGGGGCGGGTGAGTTGGGAGAGCGGGGGGGATTCGGTGGACCTGGTGTGGCAGCCGCGGTTTACGCCGAGCCGGAGTCCGCTGCTACTGCAGCGGTGGGGCGGGGCGGGTGGGGTGTTGGGGCAGGGTCCGGAGGCGCCGGGCGGCTTTGCGGTAGATCTGGTGCTACGGCAGGGGCGGGCGACGCTGCCGAGGGGGCAGCAGTTTGGGGTGCGGTGGAATCATGTGGGGCGGGGGTATGAGGCCTCCGGGGTGTACTATCAGGGCCACAACCATCTGCCGTTGATCGAGGGGCGGATTTCGACCTTTCCGGATTTGCGGCTCGAGTTGTACCACTACTTTGCGCAGCTGCGGATGGCGGGTGGGGCGGTGGCGGCGCCGAACCGGTGGTTCACGATCAAGGCCGAAGGCGGATACTTTTTCAGTTCAACGCCGGCGGCGGATAACTATTTTCAGTACGTGGTGCAGGCCGAGCGGCAGAGCGGGGAGTGGACGTTCGTGGGGGGCTACGCGGGGGAGTACGTGACGGTGCGGCGGAATCTGTTTGATTTCGCGCCGGACCGGGGATTGACGCGGAGTTTTTTGGGGCGGGCGAGCCTGCAGGTGAATCCGCGCGATACGATCGCTGTCGATGCCGCACTGAGACAGAATGGAGAGGGAGTTTGGATTCGTGGTGAATTCACCCATTCTTTCAACGATCACTGGTCGGTACGCTCCGGGGCGACCTTTATCCGGGGCGAGAGCACCGATTTTCTGGGCCAGTTCCGGCGGAACTCGCACGTCTCGGTGGCTTTCCGCTACAGTTTTTGATCGCTTTTCTTCCGCGATTGCGCGTTATCTAATGAACCACAGGAGTCTTGTTCTATGAACCCGATTGTTCGTACTCTGCTTGTGCTGGCCGTCAGCGGTGTTCTGCTGCCGGGACAGGCGCCGAAGCCGGCCGCGGCGAAACCGGCGGCGGCGGCTCCTTCGCCGCTCGATAAGATCTTCAAGCTGGTGACGCTGAAGCTGCCGGAGGCGAGCGTTATATCTTCGATCCAGGCGGCCGGCCCGTCGCTGCGGGTGACGCCGGATGATCTGATCCGGTTCAAGGAGGCCGGGGCGTCGGACAACGTGATTGTGGCGTTGAGCAATGCGATGAGCGGGGCAGCCGCGCCGGCGGCCGCACCGGCGGCCAGGACCGCGCCCGCTCCGGCGCCGGTGGCCGCGGCGGGGTCGAGTTGGAACACGAACCTGGCTTCGATCGTTTGTGATGCGCCGGCGGGGGACCGCAAGCGCGTGGTCGCCGTCGATGAGTTTGACTACGGGACGGTGCAGAGCCAGGTGGCGGCGATCTTCGGCACGCAGGTGGATATCGGCAAGGGGATTCTGGCGATGTTTACCAAGCGGCTGGCCGAGCAGGGCAAGTTCCGGGTGGTGGAGCGGGCCAACATCAAGAAGGTGATGGCGGAGCAGGACCTGGGGGCGTCGAACCGGGTGAAGCAGGGGACGCAGTCGCGGCTGGGGCGGATTACGGGCGCCGATGCGATTCTGATGGGCACGATTGTGACCTTCGGGCGGGACGACAAGCGGAGGACGATTGGCGGGTTTGGGGTGGGACCGCGGGTGCTTGGCGGGTTGAAGATCAAGACGGGCGAGGATAAGGCGGTGGTGGTGATTTCGTTCCGGCTGGTGGACGCCGAGACGAGCGAGGTGATTGCGACGGGGGAGGCGCGGGGCGAGTCGACGCGGAAGCAGAACGGGGTGGACGTGGGGGCGCTGGTGAACCGGGGGGGCGGCGCGGCGACCGTGGATATGACCGCGGCGAACTTCGGGGAGACGATCATCGGCGAGGCGACCATGCAGAGCGTGGATAAGCTGGCGGCGGAGCTGAACACTAACGAAGGCAAGATCGCCATGCGGAGCCTGGATATTGAGTCGCGGATTGCCGAGGTGGTGGGCCAGCAGATCTATCTGTCTACAGGCGCCGCCGACGGGGTCCGCAAGTGCGACCGGTTCGAGGTGCTTAAGATCGTCAAAGAGGTGAAGGATCCGGTGACTAAGGACGTAATCGATATGGTGACGGAGAAGGTGGGCGAGCTGCTGGTGACCGAGGTGCGGGACCGGGTGGCGATTGGCGCTTATAACGGGGCGATGAAGCCCGAGGTGGGGTATCTCGCCAAGAAGGTGCAGAAATGACGATGAACCGGCGGGAGATGGCGTTGTTGCTGGCCGGCGCGGCGGGGCTGCGCGGGCAGACCAAGCGGAGCCTGGCCGTTGAAGACTTTGATTTTTCGACGGTGCGGGATGTGAGCGCGGCGATCTTCGGCACGCAGGTGGACCTGGGTAAGGGGATGAGCGCGCTGATGGTAAAGCGGATTGCGCAGGGCGGGAAGTTCACGGTGGTAGAGCGCAACAAGGTAGGCACGGTGCTGAAGGAGCAGGACTTTGGCGCGAGCGGGCGGGTGAAGAAGGGGACGCAGGCGCGGATCGGGCAGATTCGCGGGGCGGATTTCACCATCATGGGCGATGTGGTGGTGTTCGGGCGGGACGACCGGCGGCGGAGCGGGGCTGTCGGCGTGGTGGTGCCCGGTGCGGGCGGCGTGGGTGGCCTCAAGAACAACGAGGGCAAGGCGGTGGTGGTGCTGAACTTCCGGATGGTAGATAACGAATCGTCCGAGATTGTGATGACGGGTGAGGCGCGGGGCGAATCGAAGCGGACGTCGCGGGGCGGCTTTGCCGGGGTGTTCGTGGGCGGGGTGGGAGTGGGCGGCGGGGTGGATTTCACGGCGGCGAACTTTGCCGAGACGATTATCGGCGAGGCGGTGATTGACGCCTGCGATAAGCTGGCCGAGCAGGTGAACGCGCAGGCCGGGGGCGTGGCCGGGGCGCGGCAGATCGACATTGAAGGCCGGGTGGCGGCGGTGGAGGGCGGCAGCGTGTACATCAACGTCGGTTCGTCGTCGGGGGTGCAGGTGGGGGATACGTTTGCCGTGTCGCGGATTGTGAAAGAGGTGAAGGATCCGGTGACGAAAGAGGTTCTCGATGTAGTGACGGCGCCGCTGGGCAGCTTGAAGATTTCGGTGGTGCGGGAGAAGGTCGCCATCGGAACGTTTACGGGTGGTCAGCCGCCGCAGGAGGGCGACCGGGTGGAGAAGAAGTAAGATGCGCGGGGCGTGGCTGTTGGTTTTGGTGGCGCCGCTGTCGGGGCAGCCGCAGGGCTTCCTGCAGGGGTTGGAGAACCGGTTCGAGCAGACCGCGCCCCGGGGCAACGCGCTGGTTTCGGCGGCCTACCGGCAGGAGCGGCTGCGGGACGTGAATGCGTTCAATGCCTGGTTTGATCAGCAGTACCTGCCGGCTTTTCAGGCGCAGCCGGGGTGGACGCCGCAGCGGCGGGCGTTTGTCGGCCGGGCGTCGGCGTATCTGGGCGCAGTGCGCGGCCTGGCGGGTAACGATGCGGCGCTGGGGTTGGCGCTGTCGGGGGCGTTTCATCGTTTGGGCCGGATGCAGGAAGCGGATCAACGTTCCCTCGACCGGGAGGGCGCCATCCAGAGCTACAGCAACGCGGCGCTGATTCTTTCGCAGTTGGCCAATGAGAATCCGAACGATCCGAACGTGCGGGGGCAGTTGGCGCTGGTGGGCGGGCGGGTGAATGCGCTGGGCGGGTCGATTCCGATCTGGATGAGCGTGCCGGTGGGCGGGCAGGCGCGGCCGCGGGAGCAGCGCGGGATTCCGGAGGCCTATCGGCAGGCGCCGGTGCAGGCGGTGGCGCCGGCGAGTGGGGAGTATCCGCGGCTCGACGAGTCGACGCTGACGGCGGAAGAGCGGACCGAGTGGCGCGAGCTGCGGGGACGCTACTACAGCGTACTGGCCACGGTGTATGCGGCTAAGAACGCGGTGGCGCCGGTGCAGGCGAGCGTCGAGGGTCGGGGGTTGGCGCTGACGCCGGACCTGGTGCGGTCATCGACGCGGATGAGCCTGTCGCTTGATCTGGCGCGGGAGTATCTTGAACAGAAGCAGTTTGGCGAGGCGAGGGAGAACCTGCAGATTGCCGATGGCGAGGCGAGGAAGATCTTGCGCTACGTTGGATTGTAGTGACGACACGGCGAACGTTTTTGATGGCGGCCTCGACGGCCATGGCGATGGGACAGGGGCGGGGGCCCGTGGTGGGGGAGGGTGCGCATCAGTACGAGGCGCAGCACGACTGGCCGCAGTTGCCGCCCACGCACCGGTTTGGCAACACGCACGGAATTGTGGTGGACCGGCAGGGGCGGGTGATTGTGGCGCACACGGTGCACAAAGAGAGCCAGTCGGCGGATGCGATCGCGATTTTTGATCCGGACGGGAAGTTCATCAAGAGCTGGGGCGCGGAGATGCGGGGCGGGGCGCACGGCCTGACGCTGCGGCGGGAGGGCGGCGAAGAGTTCCTCTACCACTGCGACAACGGGAAGGGGTTTGTGCGGAAGACAACGCTGGATGGCGAGGTGGTGTGGACGCTGCATGCGCCATTTATGTCCGGGGTGTACGCCAGGGCGAACGAGTATAAGCCGTCCAATCTGGCGATTGCACCGAACGGTGATTTCTACGTCGCCGACGGGTACGGCAAGTTTTATATTCACCACTACGACGCCAAGACCAACTACATCCGGACCTTCGGCGGCACGCGGCAGTTGATGGATTTGAACAAAGACCGCGAGACCGGGCCGGGGACGACGATCTGGCCGCACGCCATCGGGATCGACACGCGGAGCGGGACGCCGCTGCTGATGGTGGGCGAGCGCGGAGCGAACTCGCGGATCCAGTATTTCGATTTGAGCGGGCGTCCGGGGCCGATCGTGAAGGACGGGGTGCGCTGGCCGAGTACGTTCGACTTTCTGGGCGATACGCTGCTGATGCCGGATTTGAAGGCCGTGGTGACACTGTTCGATAAGCAGAACCGGCCGCTCGCGCAGCTCGGCGATGGCCGGCAGGCGGACGGCCGGACCTACGAGGGAATTCGCAACCAGGAGCGGACGGCGTTTACGCCGGGACGTTTCGTAGCGCCGCACGCGGCCTGCTTTGCACCCAGCGGCGATATCTACGTGGCCGAATGGGTGGAGGTGGGACGGGTCACCAGGCTCAGGAAGCTGTAGCGGGCGCTATTCGGCGCCGTAGTTGATCTCGAGACGCCGCGCGGTGCGGGTGGCGGCCCAGAGCACGAGCGCGGTGAGGGCGACCAGGCCAAGCAGGGCGGCCCAGACTGAGGAGGGCGCGGCGGGCGAGAGGATCATCCGGGCCAGCGGGGGCGCCGAAGGATCGAGCGGCGCCGGCACCGGACACAGCGATTGCAGGTAGTGCAGCACGCTCAGCTTCTGCAGGAGTTCGGGCAGGAAGCCGTTGATGGACTCCCACAGGAGCATGACGATGGCCGGGATGATGGGATTGCGCAGCACGAGGCCGGCGGCGAGAAAGACGCTGCCGTAGCCGGCGCAGCCGAACACGGCGGCCAGCACGTACCAGAAGCCGTGCGCGAGGGCGTCCGTCCGCAGGTAGGCTTCGACATCGGCGGCAGTCTGGTAGCTCAGCAGCGCGCCGAAGCTCAATAGCGCGCCGCCGCCGAAGATGGCCGCGGCGGCGATGAGCCCGGCGCAGTACTTGCCGAGCACGAGAATCTCGCGACGGACGGGTGCCAGGAACCAGTAGTGGAGCGACTTGTCGATCATCTCGCCGCGGAAAAGGTTGATGAAGATACCCAGGCAGCCGAAGAAGACAGCGAGGCGGAGATAGAAGTACTGGAAGACGCCGGCGTAGATCCGGCTGTCCTGCTCAAACGAGTGGAGCGGGAGACGGCGCGTGGTTTTGAGGGCGCCGTTTTCAAACTGGAGCCAGACGCGGTTGCTCCCGTCGAAGTACTGCAGCGAGCGGTGGGTGGTTTGGCCACGTTTCCACGTGCGGTCCCGGAGCGGCGGGCCGGCGGCGGCGAGGGCGGCCGCTTCGGTTGTGCCCAGGGGCAGACGGTCGAGGATAACGGCCGGAGTAGCCGGTTTGGCGGCGTACTCGCGGCGGTCGTAGTTGACGCTGACGCCGCGGCCGAGGAACAACGCAGCCGGGAACAGGGCCAGCAGGTAGACCCACAGGGCCCGGCGCGAAAAGAAGGCCCGGCGGATCTCAAGCCGGGCGATGATCCAGATCTGGTTCACTGGCCGCCTCCAATCAGGTACTCGTAGAGGGCGTCGACGTTTTCGTCCATGGGCAGGACGCCATCGATGGCCACGCCGCCGAGGGCGATGCGTTGGATGGCATCGGCGAAGGCCGCGCGCTGGCGGGTCAGCACCCGGAGGCCGCTGCCCGCCGGGTCGATTCTGGCTTCGAGAATATCGGCCTGTTCAAACAGCAGTGCGGCGAGGCGGGCCGGTTGCCGGCACTGGAGGAGAAACTGGCTGGGATGTTCGTGGATCTCTTCGCGCACGCTACGGATGGCGCCTTCGGCGACGATCCGGCCGTTGGCGATGAGGATTACCTGGTCGGAGAAGACATCGACCTCCTGCAGGACGTGGCTTGAGAGGATGACGTGGTGGCCACGGGCGGCGTAGTCGCGGAACAGGGCGATGGTTTCGGCGCGGACGAGCGGATCGAGGCCGTTGAGCGGTTCGTCGAGGACGAGGACGGCGGGGTCGTGCGCGATCGCCTGCGCGAGGCGGATGCGTTGGCGCATGCCTTTCGAGTAGGCCGCGATTTTGCGCGGGGCGGCGTGGGTGAGCGCAACGGTGGCGATGGCGGCTTCGGCGCGCCGGGCGGCTTCGGCGGGGGAGAAGCCGTGGAGCAGCAGGCCGGCGCGGACGAAGTCGAAGCCGGTGATCCCGCGCGGGGCCGCATCGTACTGCGTGGCGTAGCCGAGGATGCGCATCAGTTTTTCGGGCGCAAACGGAGAGATGCCGCGCACGAACACCGATCCGCGGCCGGGATGGATGAGGCCGGCCATCAGGTTCATCAGCGTGGTCTTGCCCGAGCCGTTGGGGCCGACCAGGCTAGTGATGCCGGGCGGAATCCGAAGATCGACTTTGTTGACCCCAAGCACCTCGCCGTAGAACCTCGAGACGCCGTCAAATAGAATCAGGTCGTGGCTCACGCGACCACCTCCACCGGACGGAGTCTGCGCAGCAGGACGGCGAGCAGCGCCCCGAGCAGCACGAGCACCGCGGCCAGGCACTCGCCCGCGTCGGGGGTGTCGGCGGCGGTTTCGACGCCGAGCAGGGCGCACCAGAGGGTGTAGACGGTGTAGCCCGGGCTGAGCAGGGAGCCCCATTCGACGCGAAAGACCTGGTTGACGATCTGCGCGGCGCCGGCCAGCACAAAGAAAAACCCGAGCACCAGCGCGCCCGCCACCACCCGCCACTTCACGTAGGCCGAACAGGTCAGGGCGACTAGCGAGACGAGCAGAATGTAGAGCAGGAAGCCGGTCACCATGCCCTGGCCGAGCGGCCAGTTGGCGGCGAGCCAGGCCGAACCGGCGAGGCTCGCCTGCAGCCCGAACACGAACAGCCCGGGCAGCAGCGTGACGAGTGAGAGCAGGCCGAACAGCACGAGCAGGCGGGCGCCGATGTACTGCCCGAGCGAGACCGGCCGCGAAAAGTAGAGCGGCAGGGCGTTGTTGGCCAGGTCCGGGGAGATCAGTCCAGGGCCGGCGATGGCCGCCAGGATGATGGCGAAGGTGGACTGAATATTCATGAAGGTGGCGAAGAAGTTGCCGTCGATGCGGAGCAGTTTCTGGATGGCGTCGCCCCCTTCGCTGAGGTTGGGCAGCAGGCTGGCGTGGTTCGAGAGATAGATAAAAATGGCGCACAGCAGCGGCCAGAACAGCGAGACAAGCAGCAGGACGAGGACAAAGCGCTCGGCGAGCAGCTTGGGCCAAACGTAACGGGGAACGGCGAGAAAGCGGGTGACGGGGCCGGTGAGCGGCCCGTCGTAGCGTTGGTAGCCGCGCTTAAAGACGGCCATGGGCCACCTCCGGCCGGGGCGAAGCCGGCAGATGGCCCACGGCTTTGAGGAAGATCTCTTCGAGCGTGTCGCGGCGATAGGCCAGTTTGGTGATGCGCAGATTTTCGCGGGCGGTGAGGCGCCACAGGACCTCGACTTCGAGGCCGGCCGGCAGGACGATGCGCCAGACGCCGGGCGCCTCCGAGGCTCCTTCGGCGCCGGCCTCGCGCAGCGCCGCGGCGAAGGAGGCGTCGCTACCCGAGACGTGCAGCTGCACGAAGCGCCGGTTGGCCTGCCGTTCGCGGGCGAGGTCGCACTGGTGAACGATCTGGCCGTCTTTGAGGATGACGACCTCGTCGCAGACCTGTTCGACGTCGGAGAGCAGGTGGGAACACAGCAGGACGTTCATGCCGTGCTGCTCTTTCATCTCGCGGATGAGGACGAGCATGCGGTGGCGGGCGGCCGGATCGAGGCCGTTGGTGGGCTCATCGAGGATGACGAGTTGCGGGCCGTGGATAATGGCCTGGGCGAGCTTGGCCATCTGCCGCATGCCGAGCGAGTAGGTGCCGACTTTGCGGTAGCGCGCCTCACCGAGGCCGACGTGAAAGAGCGTTTCGTGGGCCTTTTCGAGGGCGGCCGCCGCGGGCAGGCCGGAGAGTTCGCCCATCAGGCGGAGGAAGGCGACGGCCGTCATGTCGGCGAGGAGCGAGTCGTTTTCCGGCATGTAGCCGATGCGCGTCTTGACGGCGGAGGATTGCCGGTGGCAGTCGAAGCCGAGAATCCGGGCCGTGCCGGCCGCGGGGCGGTGGAAGCCGAGCAGCGTTTGGAGGAGCGTGGATTTGCCGGCGCCGTTGGGGCCGAGCAGGCCGATGGCGCGGCCCACGCCGGAGGCGCCGAGGCGGCAGGAGATGCCTTTGAGGATCTCCCGTTGGCCGAGGCGCACGCGCAGATGATCGACGGCGATGAGCGGGGTCATGGTTGTTGGTTTGGCCGTTGCATCGAATTGGCCGGCTGACTTACCAGGATACCGGCGAGCAGGCTCGCAAGACGAGTACGCGAACCGAACCGGATTTGTTCCGCTTCTCTGGTCATGGTGACCAGCAGGGGCTCCCCGGCCAGCAACAGCTTCCCCGCGGCGGGGTTGGTCCCAGGGTGGCCAGGCTGCTCAAGGAGCCGGGGTTGCCCCCGAGTTATGCAGGCCGCCACCGGCGGGTAACTGCTGGCGGAGCGGGCCGGAGTGGACGAAGGGGAAGCCGCCGGAGCGCGTGGCGATGGCGCGCCCGATGAGGGCGCGGTCGCTGCGGTGGATGAGGTAGCCGCGGTCGAAGGTCCCGTGGAGAGGGAAGGGCTCACCGGGGGCGCGGAGCGAGTACCCGGTGCGGCCATTGGCCCGCTTCTCGTGCTGGGTGAAGGTGGTGGCGAGACGCCGGATGGCGTTGGCGTCGAGTGCGGGGCGGCAGGCTTCGATGGCGAAGATCCAGCCGATTACCGGCTGGCTCAGGACGCTGGCCAATGCGGCACTCCGGACGCCAAACAGGGTGGTGAACTGGTTGAGCAGCTGCCGGGGGCCGGCAAGAGAGAGGGCGATTTCGCCGTCGCCGCCGCCCAGCCGGGGGAGGCGTTGCGCGAGGTGGGCCGGCCGGAGACGACCGTGGCGGGAAGGAGGGGGACCTCGCTCCTGGGTGAGCGCGAGGACCAACTCCCCGCCGAGCAGTGGAGCGCGCGTCCGGATGCGGCCGACGAGCTACGTGATTTGGGCGGCCTGGCGCGACTGCCACCAGCTCGGGACCACGGCCCTTTCGTTCGCCTTTCGTTCGCCTTTCGTTCGCCTTTCGTTCGAATGATGCTCGATGAGCGCAACGGCTTTGTTTCCGTTGGGGCCGGCACTGGGAAGGGCACCGTAGACTAACGTGTCGGGCGGCAGCGCTGTGAGGAACCGGGCCCGGAAGCGTCGGGCGTGAACTGCTTGAGCCGCGTGAAGTACTCCGCGGCCTGGGGCTCCAGGCGACGGCGTCTTGTACGGTGATGCGCTCGAGGGTGGCCACGGTGCCCCGTTCGATGACGAACTGGCCGGCGAGTTCGTCGGAGGAGAAGCCTTCGAAATCGTGGAGAATCTTTGAGCAGGGCCTTGCTGGCGAAGCCTACTGGTGGAGACTGTCGACGGCGGCGTTGGCGGCGGAGCGCCACAGGTAGCTGTCGCTGACGGCGGCAAGGTCGGCCGGTGGATGGAGTTTCAGAATCCGCCGAAAGACGGTTTGGAGGGCGTCTTCGGCGTCGGCGTCAAGGCCGGTGACGCGCCGGGCGGCGCGGTAGACCGTGGCCGCGTGGCGGTGGCTCAGCTGGTAATGCGAGCCCGAAGGTTCCCATATCTGCTGACTCGGTAGTCAGAACGAGCCGGCCGGCCACTTTCTTCCCGCTATCTTTTCATCCGTAAACGGTCGGGGTCCGGGGCCAGGCGCGGCTGCGCAAAGGTGCCGGTGACGATGGTGGGGATGGCAATCTGCCCCTGCGGCCCGGCCAGGATGGAGCCGAGGATGCCGCCGAGCCGGCCGGGGGCGATGCGGGCGGTGACTTCGCGGCCGAGGAGCGTGGACAGCCGGAGGTTGAGCGTCTGGTCGGCCAGGCCGAAGGTGCCTTCGCCGGTCAATTGGCCGGCGCCGAAACTGAGGGCAAGGTCTTTGGTGGTGGCGACGCCGTTGACGATGGCGAAGGTGGAGCGGAAGTCGACGATTTCGGTAAACGTCTCCCGCTTGTTCATGAACCCGAGGAGTTTGCCGACAGCGGCCATTTCGTTCAGCATCTGCACGCCGTTCATGCGGCCGTTGGCCATTTGGAGTTCCACGTAACCGTTCAGCGTGCGGGCGAGGGGTTCCCCGGCGGCGGGGGAGAGGGTGACGTTCAACTGGCCGGAGACGGGACCTGAGACAAAGCTTTTGCCCGGCGAGGCTGTGGCGAGCAGCTGTGCGGCTTCGATGTTGCTGAACGTGGACTGGAGCGTGATGGCGACGGGTGTGCGGCCCAGGTCGGCCGTGGCGGCGCCGGCGTGCTGACCGCCGAACAGGCGGGCGGTAAAGGGTTTCAGCCGCAGCTGCCGACCGGCGTAGACGACGGTGGCTTTGACGTCCTCGAGGGGCAGGTTGCCGCAGAGGATGCGGCCGGCGGTGAGGGTGCCGCTGGCGGTGAGGGCTATTTCGGATTTGTGTTTGGCCGGCGGTGGGTTGGGCAAGGACCACTCGGCGGTGTTGATCTGGTCGACGGTGGCTTGAAAGTTGAGTTGGGGGCGGGTGAAGGATTGGAGGGTCAAGCTGCCGCGGCCGTGCGTCGAGCCGATGGCGAACTGGGCGTTATCGAGGATGACCGAGCCGGCGGCGAACTTTACGCTGGCCTGGTCAAGATGTACCGGTTTTGGCATAGCAGGCGCGGCTAGGGTGACGCCGCGGAGCGAGCCGGATCCGGAGTAGAGGCTGTTGTTGATCCGCAGATCGAGCGTGACGGTTCCCGAACCGGTCAACCCGGCGGGGCGGAGACCGTAGGCGCTAGCGATGGCCAGAAGCTCTTCGACGCGGGCGCCGTCGGTGCGGAGCGAGGCTTCCACACGAGGATCCTTGCCGCTGTAATCGCGGATGGTGGCGCGGGCGAGGAGTTTGGCGCCGCCGGTTTCGAGGGTAAAGGGCTCGGCGGTCAGGGTGGTGGGGGTCATGGCCACGCGGAGCGCGGAGGCGCGGACCGGGGCGGCGAGCTCCTTGCTTGAAAACTCGGAGGGGGAGGCTTCGAGCCGGCCGTTGAGAAGCGGCTGGCTGGTCGAGCCGGAGATGGCGAGATCGGCCGAGAGGAGGCCATTGACTTTGAGGTCCGGCGGGAGGCGCCGGCCGAAGATTGCGGCCAGCTGCAAAAGATCGCCGACGGGCGCTTTCTCGGTTTTCGCGGTGAGCTCCAGTTGGCTGCCGGTTACCGTGCCGGCGACGGCCAGGGTAAGGGCGCCGAGCGTGGCGGTGAGCTGCCGGGCTCGCCAGGTGGGGCCGGAGTGCTCGAGATCGAAGGCGACGGTGAGCGGTTGTTTGGCGCCGTCGGCCTGGAGGGTGAAGGTGCCGCGGGCGAGCGCGCCGGTGTAGAGGGAGTCGAGGGAGGCATGCGCGTGCAGGGTTTCGAGCCGGAGCCGGGCGGTGAGCCGGTGCTGGCTGTCCCAGCGGGCGTCGATGCCGGCGTAGCGGTCGGGGGGAGTCTGGGCCAGCCGGTCGGTGACGGCGAGTGAGCCCCCGGTAATGGTGAAGGCTGGGAGGCCCCCGGAATCGGCGGCGCTGCCCGCTGCGTCGTTCCACCGGCCGGCGTCGTCGCGGATCAGTTCGACGGCGGGCGCCTGCAGTTTCACTTCGAGCACGTCGATCTCGCCACGGAGGAGCGGCAGCAGGGCGAGGTGGACGAAAACCTCTTTGGCCTCAAGAAACGGATTTGACGAAACGAAGCCAACGGGCTGGCCGATGACGACATCGGCCACGCGGAGCGAAAGCGGAAACAGTTTCAGGCTCATGGGGCCGGCCGCCACGGGGCGGCCCAGCCTCTTTTCAAGGGTCGCGAGCAGGGGGCCGCGCAGGCGGTTGGCGTCGAAAAGGAGAGCGCACGCCACCAGGGCGGTGAGCAGAAGCGCGACGGCGGCGAGCCCTTTGCGATACGACATGTATTTATGGATGGGCGCAGGGCCGGGAGAGTTACGAGGATTGCTTCAGGAGACGTTCCAGCAGATCAGCTTCCGTTCGGTCATCTCTTCGATGGCGTAGTGCGGGCCTTCGCGGCCGGTGCCGCTGCGTTTGACGCCGCCGTAGGGCATCTGGTCGGCGCGGAACTGGGGGACATCGTTGATCAGAAACCCGCCGACGTGGACGCGGCGGGCGGCCCGGAAGGCGGTGGCGAGGTCTTTGGTGAAGATGCTCGCCTGCAGGCCGTAGACGGAGGCGTTGACGCGGTCGATGGCCTCGTCGAGCGAATGGAACCGGTTGGCCGAGACGACCGGGCCGAAGACCTCTTCGGCGAAGACGCGGGCGGTGTCGGGCACGCCGCGGAGGACGACCGGGGCGATGGTGGCGCGGCCGGAACGGACGGCGGCCCCGCCGGCTTCGGCGACCCAGGCGGCGACGCGGTCGGCTTCGGCCGGGGAGATGAGGGAGCTGACGGCGGTGGCTTCGTCGAGGGGATGGCCGATGGGAAGTTGCGCGGCGGCGGCGTGGAGCGCGTCTTCAAAGGCGGCGGCGACGGGTTCGGCCACCAGGATGCGCTGCACGGAGATGCAGACCTGGCCCGAGTTGGCGAAGGCGCCCGCGGCGCAACGCCGGGCGGCGTCTTCGATATCGGCATCGGCGGCGACGATGACGGCGGAGTTGCTGCCGAGTTCGAGGGTCATCCGCTGCAGGCCGGCTTTGGCGCGGAGAGCCAAGCCGACATCGGCGCTGCCGGTGAAGGTGACCATGGCGATGGCGGGATGGCCGACGAGTGCGTCGCCGACGCGGCCGCCGGGGCCGGGGATGACGTTGAGCGCGCCAGGGGGCAGGCCCGCCTGGGCGAACAGATGGCCGAGGCGCAGGGCGGAGACGGGCGTGGTGGAGGCGGGCTTGTGGATGACGGCGTTGCCCGCGGCGATGGCCGGCCCGATCTTGTGCAGGGACAGATTCAGAGGGAAGTTGAACGGGGTGATGGCGGCGATGACGCCGAGCGGTTCGCGGATGAC
>Ga0114980_10002186_pt1 | contig 13946 bp, 14 predicted proteins | sample S_140806_EF_Meta_FD_87018 | JGI IMG/M metagenome (GOLD analysis project Ga0114980, IMG submission 87018) | Freshwater microbial communities from Lake Simoncouche, Canada to study carbon cycling - S_140806_EF_MetaG | ecosystem: Environmental > Aquatic > Freshwater > Lake | place: Lake...
CGTAGACTACGACGTTGATAGGACGGGTGTGGAAGCGTGGTAACACGTTAAGCTTACCGTTACTAATAGCTCAATTGGCTTGATTTATGCACTGAAAAAATTTTAGATACAAATTACAATGTTACACGTGCTATATTTCTTGATTATTAATTTTTAAAAATTACTAAATATATTTATTAAGGTGAAAAATTTTTTTTTGATATCTTTGTTAAAAAAAATCTTAATCATTAGAAATTCAGAAGATATTATATCTAAATATTATTTCCAAAATGAAATGAAAACCCCAATGCATATGTCAAAGGGGGAAGAGTTAGTAGTCTCAGCGGCAGTATTGACGTTTTTAAAAAACTCAGATTTTTTTGGCTACTATAGAAGCCATGCCCTTTATTTATCTGCAACAGAAGATCTGAAAAGTTTTTTTGGTGAAATGTATGGCAAAGTGATAGGAGAAAATAAGGGGATAACAGGTTCTATGCATATATTTAATCCTAAAAAAAACATTAAATTAGTTTCGGCGATTGTTGCAAGCACTATTGCTCCTGCTGTAGGAAGTGCTTATGCAAACTTGATTAAGAAGAATAATAGATTCACAGTATCTTTTTTTGGAGATGGAGCTACTGAAGAAGGAGTTTTTTGGGAGTCAATGAACTTTTCTTGTCTGAAAAAAATTCCAATTATTTTTATATGCTTAAATAATAAAATTGCGGTAGATGTCATGATAAAAGAAAGACAGTCTTATAAAATTAATGAAATTGTTAAAAAATTTAATTTAAAAACCTACACAATTTCTTCTTTCGATATTTTAAAAATATGCAACGTATATAATGATGCATCTAATTATATCAAAAAGCATGGAGGGCCTATTTTTATTGAAGCAAATTATTATAGACAATTGCAACATATTGGAGTCAATGATGATTTTAACAATGCCTCTAATAATTTTGAAAAAAAAAACTATCGTTCACGTTTAGAGCATAAATTTTATGCTAAAAAAGATCCCTATTTGTTAATTAAAAAATTCGTTTTGGAAAAAAAACTTATTTCTTTAAAAAAATTAAATAGTTATGAAGATAATTTGAAATTAAAGTTAGAAAAAATTATTAAGCTAGTAAAAAAATCTAAAACTTTAAAGAACGCAATATCTTCAAGAAATGTTTACTATGAAAACAGGTAGAAAAATTAGTTATTGCCAGGCTTTGAATGAGGCTTTTCATTCACAAATGCAAAAAAATAAAAATATGATTATTTATGGCATTGAAGATAAAATGTTCGGCTCAAATGAAAAATTATTAGAGAAATTTGGAAATAAAAGATTTTTTTTTACCCCTCTATCCGAAGATATGTTAACTGGTTTTGCTCTCGGATCTGCCATATCTGGTGTTGTTACAGTTTATAATCATATTAGAGTTGATTTCTTGCTTTTAGGAATGAATCAAATTGCAAATACAATATCTAGTTATTGTTATGCAACGAATGGAAAGCATCCTGTACCTTTGATAATAAGAGCAGTGATAGGAAGGGGGTGGGGCCAAGGTTATCAGCACAGCAAGAGTTTACAGTCTATTTTTTCTCACATTCCTGGAATTAAAGTTATCATGCCAACAACACCATATGATGCAAAAGGAATGATGATATCTGCATTAAATGACAACAACCCAGTAATTTGTTTAGAGCATAGGTGGTTGTATTGGCAAGAGGGAGTTGTGCCAAAACAAGACTACAAAATTCCATTTGGGAAGGCTGCGATATTAAGAACTGGCAATGATATCAGTATTATTTGCACATCTTGGATGAATGTTGAAGCTTGTCAAGCTTCAGATTTTTTAAAAAATTATGGTATTTCGTGTGAAGTTATAGATGTGAGATCAATTAATCCGTTAGATAAACATAGTCTTATAAAGTCAGTAAAAAAAACCAGAAGATGTTTAATAGCTGATTATGATTGGTTGTTTTGTGGTCTTAGTGCAGAAATTAGCGATTTGATTTATTCCAATGTCATCAATCTAAAAAATCCAATCCAAAGAATAGGATTTGCTGCTACACCCTGTCCAACGTCAAGAAATTTAGAAAATAGTTTTTATCCTAATTCTAGAAATATTATAAAAATTATTTCCAAAATGCTTAAAAGAAAAATAAATTTTAATAAGATTTCTCTGTTTAGTCACGAAAATGTATTTAAGGGCCCTTTTTGAAAAAAATTATCTATCTAAAAAATTTTGAGCTCTAACTCTTTCTCTCCAGTAATTCAATAAATCAGTCATAGTGTTTTTAAACTTAATTTTTGGTTGCCAGCCAGTATGCGCTCTAAATTTATTGGTATTAGGAACTTGCAAGTCAGCATCAATCGGCCTTAGTCTTTTTTTGTCTTCTAGAATTTTTATATTTTTTATATTGGTCTTAGTTAGCAAAAACTCTAACATCTGTTTAACAGAACAAGTATAGTTTCCACCAATATTATAAATTTCTCCAGGTTTTGGATTTTTTGTTAATAGTAAATAATAGGCTCTCACAGCGTCTCTAACATCGGCGTAAGTTCTTAAAGATAAAAGATTTCCTACTTTTATTATTGGTTTTATTTTTTTTGCTTCTATTAATGCAATTTGTTTTGCGAAAGAAGACTCTGCAAATACATCTCCCCTTCTAGGCCCGGTATGGGTAAACATTCTTGTTATAAGAATTTTTAAGTTAAAAGCTTCATAAAAATATCTTCCAATTAAGTCTGTTCCAACTTTAGAAATAGCATAAGGTGATGCAGGATGATAACTGCAATTTTCATCTATCGGTAAATTTTCTTTTTTTACTCTGCCAAAAACCTCCGATGAAGAGCATATGTGAATAAATGGATTAAGTTTTAATTGTTTTACGGCATTTAAAACATTGTAAGTACCAATAATATTGGTGTCTAAAGTTAAATTACCTTCGACAAAACTTGTCAATGGATAACTTTGAGCCGCCAAATGGTAAATATAGTTTGGCTTAGAAATTTCTAATGCTTTAATTAAAGAGCTATAATCATTCAAGTCAGCATTAATAAATTGAATTCTTGGCCTTTTTTGATTTGCAAGAGGCAAAATATGACTTACATTATCAAGCGGGCTCCTCCATCGGCACAATCCATAAATTTTCCAATTAGTTTTTTTTAGTAGATAATCTGTTAGATGGGAACCAACCATTCCGGTAATGCCAGTGATTAATACATTTTTTTTCATATTTTTATTAAAAAAATAAAGATATTTGATATCATATAACACTATTATATTTGTTCATAAATATTAATATGATTATCAATTCTACCCTTTTGTCAAAACTGTTTAATACCTCAAAAAAAGAAGTAGACAATTATTGTGCTAATTATTTAAAAGAAAATTTATATTTTAAATATCTAAATTCTAAAGAAATAGAATTTGCGGCTATTCATATTATAAAGAAAATTGCCTCCGATAGCCAGATTATTGCATCCAAAGAAAGAAAAAAAATATGGTTCAATGGATGGAATCAGTCTTTAAAATCTTATTCAAAAAATAAAAATTTAGAAAATTTGATACCAAAATTTTATACAGCAAGAAAAAATAATATTTTCAGATTGGGCGGTAGATTTATTAAAGTCAAAAATCCAATGTTTGAAGTTAAAATGGTAAAGATCTTTACAAACTGGTATTTTAAAAAATATTTTTATAATGTTGATAACATTTATGAATTTGGAGCTGGAACAGGTCATAATTTATTAGAGTTATCCAAAATATACCCAAAAAAAAAACTTCACGGGTCAGACTTTGTGCAATCCTCTGTGAATTTACTTAAACTCGTTGCAAAAATAAATGATATTTCATTAAATTGTTTTAAATTTGATATGATAAATCCAAATAAAAAAAAAAAAATTTTAAAGAATTCAGCAGTTTATACTTCTGGAGCATTGGAGCAGTTATCAGGAAATATATATAAATTTATTAATTATATTTTATCATCTAATCCAAAAATTGTTTTACATGCTGAGCCTGTTGCTGATTTTTATGATAAAAATCATTTCCCTGACTGTTTAGCTAATTTATTTCAAACTAAAAGAGGATATACTGATAATTTATTGACCCATCTCAGAAACTTAGAGAAAAAAAAAAAAATTAAAATAATTAAATTGTGCAAAAGTCCATTTGGAAGTTTAATGATTGAAGGTTATAATCTAATAGTATGGAGCCCGTTGCGATGAATAATCATGAATTTTAATTTTAATAATAAAAATATTTTTATTTCAGGAGCTACCCATGGAATTGGTCTTTCTTGCTTATTAAATTTTGCAAGACTAGGCGCTAATGTAATTACTTTTTCTAGAGATAAAAAAAAAATTTTTAACACAAAAAAAAAATTAAATTTTACCAAAGGGAAGTTTTTAATTGAGGAGGGCGATATACTGGACGACAATTTTGTTCATGATTTTTCTAAGTTAATTTTAAAAAAATATAATAAAATTGATATATTAATTCACAATGTGGGTGGAGGGGGCAGATGGGGAAACGATAGTTTTTTAAACACAGATTTAAATATTTGGGATAAAGTCTATATTAAAAACAATCGTGGACTAATTATTTTTTCAAAATATTTTCTTCCAACTATGATTAAAAATAGATGGGGTAGAATTATAGCAATAGGATCTATTTGTGGCATAGAAGCCAAAGAAGAAGACAGAAGTTGGTTTAATGCAGCAAAATCAGCTCAACATGCAATAATAAAATCATTCTCCAAAAAGCATATTTTTACAAAAAAAAATATTACATTTAATTCAATTTCTCCTGGCCTAATATTTATAAAAAATACCGGTTGGGATATTAAAAAAAATAAAAAATCAAAAAAAATAAAATTAATGGTAAATAAATTTATACCAACAAGTCATCTTGGTATTCCCCAGGATATTTCTAATATGTGCATGTTCTTATGTAGCGATTATGCGAAATACATTAATGGCAGCAATATTATTATTGACGGAGGTTTAACAAATGCAATTTAATTTTAAAATAATAAATGAATTTAAAATTTTTTACATATATTAATATTATTTTTTAAAAAAAATATGTAAATATGATTAGTGAGAATATTAAAAATTTCTATAATAATAAAAAAATTATTATAACAGGCGGCACAGGCTTAATAGGTCGGTTTATTGTTAAAAAATTATGTGATTTTGGAGCAAAAGTTACAATAGTATCTTTAGATAAATTTAATATTGAAAAAAGAGCTAATCATATTATTGGAAATTTAACTAACTTTGATTTTTGTAAAGATATTACAAAAAATCAAGATTACGCTTTTCATATTTCTGGCATTAAAGGTTCTGTTAAAGTTACTATAGAAAAACCAGCAAGTTTTTTTGTACCTTTAATTATGATGAATACTAATTTTTTAGAGGCTTGCAGATTAAATGGAATAAAAAAGTTGGTTTATACAAGCTCAATAGGCGCCTATTCAAGTAGAGAAATTTTTAGAGAAGAAGAATCCAAATTTAGTGAAGAGCCAATGGATATGTTCCCCGGATGGGCAAAGAGAATGGCTGAATTGCAAATTCAAGCGTACAAAAAACAGTACACTTTAAATAATTTTTTTGTTGTTAGGCCTTGCAATGTTTATGGACCAGGAGACAATTTTGATCCAAATAATGCAATGGTTATTCCAACATTATTGAATAGAATAAGCAATAAAGAAGATCCTGTTTTAATATGGGGTGATGGTTCTTCAATTAGAGATTTCGCTTACACTGAAGATGTTGCTGATGGAGTTATTTTGACTTTATATCATGGAACTGGTGAATTTGATTTTTTGAATTTAGGAAGTGGCAACGGTTATACAATTAAAGAGTTAATAGAGACCTTGTCTTCTTTTATAAAATTTAATTATAAATTTGATATATCAAAACCTTCAGGGTTTCCAAAAAGAGTTATGGATATAAAAAACGCAAAAAAAATTATAAATTATAATCCTCAATTTTCTTTAAAAAAGGGTTTGGAAGAAACATGGAAATGGTATCTAGAGAATAAAAATCAAAATGAATTGAGACATAATTATTTTAAATAGTGTAAAATGCAAAAAACATATAGCGATTGGGAGATAAAAAAAACAAATCTTTTAGGTGTGTTAAAAATTAAACTTACTTCATTTGAAGATCACAGAGGAAGTTATATAGAAACATACAATAAAAACTTTTTTATTCAGAAAGGAATAAAAATAGATTTTCTTCAAGATGATATTTCTGTATCGCATAAGAATGTTTTAAGAGGTGTTCACGGTGATCAAAAAACATGGAAATTGATTTCGTGTTTATATGGGGAATTTCAATTGATCGTTGTTAATAATGATATGCAATCTGATGAGTATAAAAAATGGGAAAGTTTTAATTTGAGCTTTGAAAATAAAATGCAAGTTTTAGTTCCACCAAAATTCGGCAATGGTCATTTAGTGTTAAGCGATAAATGTATATTTCATTATAAACAAAATAGTGAATATGATAGATCAGGCCAATTTACAATCAAATGGAATGACCCATCATTTGGTTTTAAATGGAGTATTTCTGATCCTATTTTAAGTGAAAGAGATATGTGAAAACAAAGAATATTTTAATTGCAGGCGGATCAGGTTTTGTAGGGACGAATCTGTTAGAAAAACTATCTCATAATAAAAAATTTGTACTATATTCTAACTTTCATATTAATTTAAATTTTAAAAAAATTTCTGGAGTTAATTATATTCAGTCTGATTTAGAAAATTTGAAAGACTGTAAAAAAATATGCAAAAATATGGATATAGTTATAATGTGTGCTGCAAATTCTTCAGGTGCGGCGGTTATGGAAAAAACACCACTTGTCCATTTAAGTCCAAACATAAGAATGAATATTAATATTACCGAAGCGGCCTATGAAGCTGGGGTTCAGAAGTTCATTTTTATAAGTAGCAATACTGTTTATCCACAAGTTGATTTTGCAGTAAAAGAGGAAGATGCCTCTTTTGATTTTTTTGAGAAATATTTTGTAGTTGGTTGGATGAAAAGATTTAGTGAGATAGTAATGGAAATATACTCAAAAAAAATTAAGCTAAATAAAATGATTACTGTAGTTGTAAGACCAGGAAATCTTTATGGACCTTACGACAAATTTGATGTTGAAAAATCTAAAGTAATTCCTTCCTTAATTAGAAAAGTTATTGAAAGACAAGATCCAGTGTCTGTTTGGGGGGATGGAAATGATTTAAAGGACTTTTTGTATATTGATGATTTTGTAGACGCTATAAATGAAATTATTGATAAGGTAAATAATTATACGGTACTAAATATTGCCTCTGGAAAAGGTATAACAATTAAAGAAGTTTTAAATATTATATTAAAAATTGAAAAAGTAGAAAATTTAAAAATAAAATTTGATCAATCTATGCCTACAATGATCCCGAAAAGATTAATTAATATTGAAAAAGCAAAAAAAAATATAAATTTTAATCCAAAGATTTCACTAGAAGAAGGTCTAAAAAAAACTATATCTTGGTATAAATCTAATGATCATAACTAAGACACCATTTAGAATTTCTTTTTTTGGTGGAGGAACGGATTATCCGGATTGGTATAAAGAAAATGGTGGCTTAGTAATAAGTTCAACTATTGATAAATTTTGTTACATTTCCTTAAGATATCTTCCTCCTTTTTTTCAATACAAATATCGAATTAGGTATTTTAAAAACGAACAGTGCGTAAAATTAAAATATATCCAGCATCCCACCGTTAAGGCCACTTTAAAATATTTAGCTTTTGACAAGAACCCAATGGGTATTGAAATTTTACATAATGCAGATCTACCAGCATTATCAGGATTGGGATCTAGCTCAACTTTTACCGTAGGATTATTAAAAGGATTAAATCACTTAATAAAAAGGAAAACAGATAAAATTACTCTAGCTAATGATGCGATTACGATTGAGCAAAATTATGTCAAAGATTTTGTAGGTTCACAAGACCAGGTTTCTGCCTCATTTGGTGGTTTAAACTATATTAAGTTTAATAAAAGAAAGATTAGTACTACTAGTATAGTAATTACCGCAGATATAAAAAGAAAAGTCCAAAATAATTTTTTTTTAATTTATACAGGATTTCAAAGAAAAGCTAATTTAATTACGCGAAATCAGGTTATTAAAATAAAAAAAAAAGAAAATGATATTTATTTAAATAAAATGATGCAAATCACAGATTTTGCATATAAAGAAATTTTTAATCAGTCAAAATTAGATTTGATAAGATTTAGCGAAGCTCTAAACGAGCAATGGCATTTAAAAAAAAACTTATCAAATAACATTACAAATAAAAAATTAGATGAAATATATCAATTAGGAATGAATAATGGAGCTTCTGCAGGAAAACTTTTAGGTGCAGGTGGGGGGGGTTTTTTTTTATTTGTTGTTAATGATAACAATTTATTTAAATTTAAAAAAAAATTTAAAAATTTTTTAAATGTTCCATTTAAGTTAGAAAACAAAGGAAGTATAATTATTTATAATAAAAAATAAAAAAAATATTTTCAAGAAAATCAAATATACTATTTTTTTTGCTGGTAACTAATATGAATTTTTTATCTCTGATTACTAGGCATTTAATTTTGATTAGAAAAATATAGGCGTTTTAATATTAATCCTCAAAGAAATTGCATTCACATTAAAAATTTAGTTAAAGAGACTATTTGTAAATTAATAAATTTTAATTATCAAAGAGTTAATTAAAGTAATCCATTTTTAAAAAAAAAATTTAAATTATTTCACAATAGTGAATTTAATTGTAAATAAAGCATTTACTTTAGGTCTTATTTTTCATAAAGATAGAATTAAAGATTAAATTATCATTAATTAATAAATATATAGCTGTGTTAATAGTTTTTAAAATTATATATTAATTATGTTATGTTCTTAATTTTACTATAAATAAACTTTTGAAAAATTTAAATTATTACAGTCTTGGTTATTTTAAAAAAATTTATTTTGCTCTTCAAAGTTTAAATTTAATACATTTTCAGAATTTTCTAATGCTTTTATTAAGCGTCAAGAAGAAGAAGAAGAAAGTTATTTTAGTTGGAAATGGGGGTAGCGCCGCTATGTGCAGCCACGTTTCCGTAGATCTAACTAAGCAATGCAATATCAGAGCTATAAATTTTAATGAGGCCGATTTAATTACATGTTTTGCAAATGACTACGGTCATGAAAATTGGATTCAAAAAGCTATAGAAAAATATCATGATACAGGAGATTTAATTGTGTTGATAAGTAGCAGTGGTAATTCTAAAAATCATTTAGTGGCCGCAAAGTACTGTATAAAAAAAAAATTAAAACTTATTACTTTTACAGGTTTTTCAGGTATAAATTTGCTTTCAAAGTTAGGAGATGTAAACTTTTATTTAAATTCTAAAAATTATAATCAAATAGAAATGGTACATCACATTTGGTTACTTTTAGCTTGTGATTACCTTACGAAAACTAAATTTTAATAATTATAAATAATTTTTTTACAATTTGTTTTTCGATATTTTGTTAAATTAAAATTTTAATTTAGTAATAAATGCAATTATTTTTTTTTTAAAAAAATAAATGTTAAAGTAATAAATTTTTATGTTTAAGCTAAGTATAATTACAGCAACATATAAAAGATCACGAGATTTAATAAAAAATTACAATTTTTTAAAAAAAAATGTTAATTTTTATAATTTTGAATGGATCCTCTTGTATGAAATAGATGATTATAAGACTGTAGCAACCATAAATAGTATTAATGATAAATTTGTCAAAAAATATCCCGGATATTACAAAAGCGCTGATAAAGCAACAATATTTGGAATAAAAAAAAGCACTGGTTATTTTATAATTATTCATCCAGACGATGACTTTTTCAGCAAGGATTTTTTTTTTAATATTAGAAAAGAAAGCGCAAGCCATGAATGGCTTATAGGCAGAGGATATTATATTAATAAAAAAGATATTATCTCAAAAAAATATATCACTATAGTAAAGTCAATGCTTCTTAAAAAATATTCATCACAGATGTTAAAAATTATAAATTTTATTATGTCTCCATCAATAATTTTTAAAAAAAAAATATTACAGAAAATAGGCGGGGTGACAAAAGTCAATTATGCTGGTTCAGATTATTTCTTATGGTTAAGATTTGATAAATTTTATAAACCAAAAATAATTAATAAGAATTTAAGTTTTTCCAGGATAGATGAAAACACAATAACTGGTAGTTTTGATATAAAAAGATATATAATGAGGCTGAAAGTTTTAAAGTCTTATTCAAATAATTTTTTGATAAGATTTTTCCAATATTTAACTATTATTTTAATAGTAGTGTTTAATTATATAAGCAAAGTAATTTTAAAAAAGTAAATGAATTTTTTATTTTTTATTTTATTTATAAATATTGTAATAATTTTTTTTAAAAAAAATATTAACAAATTTATAAATATAAAAGACGTTCCTGACAATAAAAAAAAATTTCATAAGTTGCCCGTCACTCCAAGCGGTGGGTTAATTTTTTTAGTAAATTTAATTATTATTTTTTTATACTTTCATTTTTTTTTTAATAATTATTTAGTAAATGAAGTTTTCTTTCAGAGTAATAAAAGTTTACTATCCTTTCTTTTTGGTTCATTCACTCTGTTTTTATTAGGTTTATTAGATGATAAATATAAGTTAGCCCCATCAATCCGATTATTTTTTACCTTTTTTTTTATTTACTTGGTCTTAATGATTGATAACGATTTGATAATAAGAAATCTTTATAGTGATTTTTTTGATAAAACATTTCAATTATCAAACTTATCAATTTTTTTTACAATTCTATGTTTCGCATTATTCATAAATGCAATGAATATGTTCGACGGAATTAATTGTCAGAGTATCTTATATGCTATAATTAATTTTTTAATTTTTTATTATTATTCTTCTTTAGATATTTTCCTTTTTTTTGTAGTTAGCGCCTTTTTTTTATTATATAGTAATTTTAAAAATTATTTATTTCTTGGAGATAGCGGTGTTTATTTATTAAGTTTTATAATATCTTTTTTTTATATAAAATTTTACCAAGCAAATTACATTAAAAATGTAGAAACGATCTTATTGTATATGCTTATTCCAGGGGTAGACATGATTAGATTATTTGTTTTAAGATTGTTTAATAAAAAAAATCCATTTGAAGGCGATTGTAATCATTTACACCATATTATTTTAAAAAAACACGATTACAAATTTACATTTATAACCATTGCTTTATTAGTTGCTGTGCCAATTATATTGAGTTTTTTTATTATTAAAAATTTTTTATTGATAATAATTTCTATAACAATTTATATTTTTTTAATATTAAATAGATAATTTTGAACGGCTAAAATTGTTAGTAATAAAATATTTATTAAAGTTAGATTGAAACTGAGAATTACACTTGCAGTCACAATATTAAGTTGGTCTATATTTAATAAACCACCCATATAATAAATTAGGACTTCTCTTAATCCAAAAAAACTAAATGTAAGAATTTTAAGCAAAGCTTCAAGGAATGGTAAAAAAATTAATATTAATATTACAGTTTTGTTGTTAAAAAAATTAATTAATATAAAAAAGTAAAGCGTTAATAAAAAAACGTTCCGTAAAGTATCTACTAAAAAAATAATTTTAAATTTATGTTTAAAACTATCAATAGCATTTTTAACTGTTTTAATTATTTTTAAATTAAACTTTATTTTAATAAGTTTAAGTAGGTATAAAATAGTTATGTCAAAACGTATTAATAAAAAAAAAAGAGGTAAAATTAAAAGGCTATAAATTAAAATTTTGCTACTATGATAGTTGTATATATATATCCATAATAAAACTAATGTAATTATAGTTTTAGAACTCAACACAAAAAACTTTTCAATAATTAAACGGCTAATTTTTCTCGATAATGAAATATTTTTAAGAGTGTTAAATTTAAAAATTTCTATAAATAAACTTGTATTTAAAATATCTGATAAACCAATTGATTTAACAAAGTTAAAATACAAAATTTTAGTTCGCGGTGCCTTTAAATAGTAAACCCACTTAAATATAAATAACAAAGGAATTGGTAAAGACAGCAAAAGATATAGAATCCAATGATAGATATTTAAATTTAGAATATTAGTTTTTATTGTAAAAAAATCAATTTTTTTGAATAAAAAAAATAGAATAATAAGAGTAATTAATAATTTTGTTAATTTCGTAGAAGCAATCTTTTGTATTATGTGAAATAAATGCATAATATAAATTTAATTTAAAAAAATGAATTTATCTTGGTTTAATTTTAATAGCTATTGCAAAATATTAATAATTTTTTTTCCTTTAACAATAATCCTAGGCCAATCCTTTGTGAGTCTATTTTATATTTTATCTTTTATTGGTTTTGTTATTATTTTAAAAAAAACTAATTTAACAGAATTCTACAAAAATTTTAAATATATATTATATTTTTTTTTATATTTAATTCTATCGAGTTTATTTATTAATCAAATTAATATTATAAATACATTAATCTTGTTAAAATTTTTTTTTTTATTTTTTTTCTTTATTTATAGTTGTTTAAAGCTAGATCGAAAATTTTTTATTAAATATAGTTATTATATTTTAGCAATTTTTTTTTTTATTTTCTTTGATTTAATTTTTCAAAAAATTTATAAACATGACATTTTTGGTTTTGTTGCAGAAGGTAGCAATATTAATAGATTAACCGGTCCTTTTGGTAACAAAGAGTATATTCCGGGTTCATATATTTATCATATATGCTTACCTTACATATTATTACTTTTAATAAATAATTTTATAAATAAAAAATTAGTAAATAATTTAATATCTATTTTTTTGTTTACTTCCCTTATAGTTTCAATTTTTATAACTGGTGAAAGAATTGTTTTTATTATGTTATTAGCTACTATAATTTTTTATTTCTTCTTTTATAAAAAATTTTTACTTAAACTTTTCTTTGCGAGTATATTATGTTTTTTTGTAATATATTTTATTGCTATTTCCGACGGGTACTACAAAAATAGATATTTAACATTTATAAATATTATTACCGGAACTAAAGAAAAAAAAATTTCTTTTCTAGATTCACAATGGGGCGCCCATTATCTTACTTCAATCGAGATTTTTAAAAATAATTTTTTTTTTGGTAAAGGTGTTAGATCGTTTAGAATAGAATGCTCTAATAGTTCTTACGAAAAGATTTCTTCAGCAAGTAAAGATGTTAGATGTAGTACTCACCCTCATAATTTTTACCTCGAAATTTTATCAGAAATTGGCGTTTTTGGTATGATTTTATTCTTAATGGTTGTTTCTAATTTTTTTATAATTTTTACTAAGATATTAAAAAAAAACTATTTCGATTTAAAAAATTTTAATTATAAGTTATCACAGATATATTTTGTGCCTTTTTTAGTTTTATTATTCCCAATTAAGTCATCAGGTGCTATTTTTTCTAATTTATATGGATTAATGTTTTGGTCATTATTTGCATTTAGTTATGGATTTTTGTTAAGAGCAAAAAATACTCATAAAAATTTATTTTAAATTATTTTTTTTATCTGCTCGTATAAACTAGTATTTTTTTTGTAAAAAAATTTAATTTTTGATCTTTTTGCGCAAGCCTTATCAGTAACTTTGTCACCTACCATAAAACTTTTATTTTTTAAAATGCCCCATTCCTTAATAGCTTTTTTAACTAACATGGGTTTTGGTTTTCTGCACATACACAATTCATTTGGATGATGCGGACAATAATAAACGTCATCAATAAAAGTTTTATTTTTATTAAGTTTAAAATTTAAAAATTTATGTAATTTTAAAAATTGTTTAATATTATAGTATCCTCTTCCTATGCCAGATTGATTAGTTATAATAATAATTAAGTATTTTTTTTTTTTAAGATA
>Ga0114980_10002194_pt1 | contig 13906 bp, 12 predicted proteins | sample S_140806_EF_Meta_FD_87018 | JGI IMG/M metagenome (GOLD analysis project Ga0114980, IMG submission 87018) | Freshwater microbial communities from Lake Simoncouche, Canada to study carbon cycling - S_140806_EF_MetaG | ecosystem: Environmental > Aquatic > Freshwater > Lake | place: Lake...
ACCTCCGTCTTGCCCACTTGCTGGTAGTCTTCCTCCGCCATTTGAATAGAAAAGCAAGTTGCCATTTTCATCACAATAGGAGGTACATCCTTCGTTAGTATACATCTGACTGCCTGAGGTTTGTACGGGAGATCCACTATTAAAATCCAAGCTGTTACCTATCCCAAAATGCCAAACATTAGCCTCCTTTTGGGCAAATGAAGCGCCAAAAAAGAGCAAACATATGAGTAAGATTGGTAGATTCATCGAATTAAATTTATATGACCAGAAGTTGATTTTGGTTTATCCTGATTTTTAAGTATGTAATTAAGTTTATACGTGTAAGTGCCAACCGTTGCTTTTTCACCTTTTGATCCAACACTTCCATCCCATCCAATTTCTGGATCATTTGACACAAATATCAACTCTCCCCAACGGTTGTAAATTTCTAATTGAAAATTGCTTGTTTCAATACCATAGCCATATATGTTGAATAGGTTATTAAATTCATTCCCATCCGGGGTAAAGGAATTGGGTATGAACAAGGTGTAATTTTCAAAAACAGTAATGGTTCCAAATATTGTATCAGAACAACCGTTAGCATTACTCACAGCCAATTGAACCTCGTAATCTCCTCCAGTATTATTCGGAAATAAGAATTCAGGATTTTGTACAGAACTTGTTTCTACGGAAGGTGGGACATTGAACGTCCAATTCCATGAACTTATCTCACCCGAAGATTGATCTGTAAAAGATACCAAAGGATTGTCCACTTGAACAACTGTAGGAGATGTCGAAAATCCAGCTTGTGGGCTTGGAAGTGAAATTAACGCATTTGAAATGAGTGTATCATAGACGCAGCCAAGTGAATTGGTCAATTGAAGTTCAACGGAATAGGTTCCCGGTTGATTAGGGGTGAAAATAAACGTTTCATCACTTGAAGATACTATATTGTTGATCAGCCAAGTTTGACTCGTAAATGTATTTTGGTTGGTTTGATTGGTTAGTGTAAAAGATTCAGGCCAACAAAGTACGGTATCTAGAAACGATATTTGTGGATTTACCGACGGAGCGACTGTAATATCAAGGCATTCGGAAAGTGTGTCACCATTGGCATTTGTAACGATTAAACAGGCTGTTCCACTTGTTTGAGGTTGAAACGTAAATTGAGTATTGTTGCTTACCACATTTCCATTAAACGACCATTGGTAAGAAAAAGGAGCTATGCCGCCGGTATTTGTCAGTAAGGAAGGAATAACATTTTCACCAAAACAAACAGAAGTATCATTGGAAATTGAAATCTGCCAATCGGGAATGTTTACATAAGGATTGGTGCAACAGGTTCCTCCATCGGATAAATCGTAGATTTCTGTAAGCCAACAATTGTATTGCGTGTGATGAAAACGCAGATTACCACTGAAAGCGTCTAAGAAGTATGCTACCACCTCATCCGGGGTATTTCCTCCTCCAGCATAATAAATCGTATCGCATTGTCCACTAACCCCAACCATTAAACTACTTGTGTATGCTTGACCATTTTGATGTTCAGGCCTATAATCCATTGTTGGAGCCGTCAAAATTTGGACAATGGAAGGGTTTACACCGGAAATACTGGTTGTGAAATTTCCCAATCCACAGTTGTTGTTGTTTTGATTGGAATTAAAGCCTGCGTACAAGACTTCTGTGATGTTCCCTACGAACGGGCCGTTGATATTTACGATAACAGGTTCGTACGTACAAATTCCAATTTTTAGGTTGGGGATGTTTTGGTCGCAGTTGATGTTAAGCGTGCCTCCATCATAGTTGGAATAAATAACGACGTTCCCGTTTTGATTACAAATGGGAGAAGTGTTCACGGCTGGTTGATTATTGTTATAAAATAGAAACCATTGATGTGTCATTCCGGAAGGAGGAACACCCGAAGATCCTGAAGAGGATGGAAACAAGCAGTTTGAATTTGTAGTTGTACCAAATTGCTGAGGAACCCATGATTCTCCGTTATTTACCTGGATGTTTTGGAAATTTGTTGCAGCGTTTCCTGTGTCTATTCGTAGGCCAATTTCGACGGTGCTTTGAGCGGTATTTACCGAGGAGAAATCGCCATAAACAAAATCAATTGCCGGCAAAATCCAAGAAGTAAAATTAAGTTTGGCCTGAAAAGAAAATGACTCACCTTGCATACCAAGGCGCCTAACATTCTTCCATTGAATGATGATGCTTGTTGGCACATTATTAAAACCATTTACAATTTGATAACTTATTATTGCATTGTTATTGGCACTTTCTAAATTGCATGCAAATGGGGCAATTACTGGTGTTCCGGGTGGCTGAGAAATGGGGTTGTAATTCGTAGTACTTACAGCTTGACCTAATGTGAGAAAACCGTTGGCACTAATAAAAAGAGTGTTGTAAGCCTGCCCTCCTATGGTAAATGGAACAATCGGAATAGCACTGGAAACTTGATCATCAAAATTTTGAGTAAATAACGGAACATCGTTCGTTAAATCATTGTAAACATTCAGTTGCTGACTAGTGTATTGAAACTCCAATTCTTGAGACCAAGCTACAGAGCTGACCAAAAAAACGAGTATTAGCAATTTTATTCTCACTAGGCCACTTTTCTTTAAAACAAATTTAGTTTAAAAAAGTTCTAAATACAATGCTTTTACGAACACTAAATTTATAGAATGTTTTACCAAGGAAAAATATGAATATACAGTACGCGGGATAATTTGTAATTTTTTCTACCTAAAATCGTCATAACCAATATTACCATCAGTATTTCGAAGAAAGTGGAAAGTGATGGAAATGAAAAATGTAAAATGAAAAAGGTAATGACACCTTGTAGCACAGCAAGTCCATAGCTAATGTACTTTGCCCCCAAAAAATATCCCAGTTCCCTGTCATAGCGGTAATTGCATGTATCACATTTATCTTTCATTATAGGCAATTTAAGAGGTGTAAATTTTGTTTAAAAACATACCCTAATCTGCATTTAGGACATTTTTCAGTTAATCATAGATTTAACAAAGGATACAGAGGGACAAAAAAAAGACTCACCAATTAATTTAACTGATGAGTCTTCTCTAGTAGCGGGAGCCCAAATATACTCCATTTCATTTCGGATGGACAATATTGGGTGCTTTACAAGGAAAAGCTCAAACCGTTTCGTGATCTTCTTTGCTCTCACTTTTCACACTCACGCTAAGAAAAGCGCATCATAATAGAGTGTGAGTTGGAGAGCGAGTGTTGAGGGGAAAAGAAAAGCTCAGACCGTTTCGCGATCTTCTTCGCTCTCACTTTTCACACTCACTTTAAGATAAGCGCATCATAATAGAGTGTGAGTGGAGAGCGAGTGTTGAGGGAAAAAGAAAAAGCGCCGTCACTTTCGTAACTGCGCTTTTCTTTTTAGTAGCGGGGGCCCGACTCGAACGGACGACCTTCGGGTTATGAGCCCGACGAGCTACCAACTGCTCCACCCCGCAATATATCTTGTTTTATTATAGTATTGATATAACTTGCGCCTACAAAGATACAGCTTTTTTTGTGTCTTCGGCAAATTGAAAAAAAAAATACGCTATTTTACTTCAAACACTTGAAATAATCAAAGGGCTCTTGACACGCCGAGCATTGATAATGAGCTTTGCATGCTGTACTTCCAAATTGACTGATTAAGCGCGTATTTTTTGAATTGCAAACAGGGCAAGGAACAATGGTTGGCGATGAAAAAAGAAGACTTTTATCTTGTTCATCTTCTGGTGGTGCAATTCCATACGCTTTTAATTTTTTTCTTCCATTTTCTGATAACCAATCCGTTGTCCATGCTGGTGAAAGTGTTGTTAAAATCTTAACAGTACTAAGTCCCCTTTCTTTTAATTTCAGAAGAATTTCTTCTTCCATCGTTTGCATTGCTGGGCATCCGCTATAAGTCGGAGTTAGAGTAATTTGCCATGCGTTATTTTCAAAAGAAACATTTCTGACAACTCCTAAATCTATGATTGATAATACCGGAACTTCTGGATCACTGACTTCCTCAAGCCACGAATAGATTTCTTCTTTTGTTACCATTCCATGTTAGGATATGCGCGCTGCATGTACTGTAATTCAGCCAAAAGATAACCCATGTGTTCGGAATGGCGTCCTTTTCTTCCACCTTCGAATTGCCAATTATTAGCAGGAATTTGAAGTGTTGCTTGTTCAAAAACAGCTGTAACATTGGCAGACCAGACCTCTTTTATTTTACTAAACTCTGGAATAATTCCTAGCTCCCCTAATAAAGTATCTGATTCATCTGTAAAAAAAAGTTCATCTGTATAGCGCCATAAGTTTGTCAATGAATTTTGAACACGTTGATGAGATTCTTCTGTACCATCTCCCAGTCGAATAATCCATTCTGATGAATGCTTAAGATGATACTTTGTTTCTTTTAAGGATTTCTCAGCTATTGCAGCTAATTGCTTGTCTTTTGAAAATTGCAGCATTTCAAACAATGGCTTTCTAAAAGCATCAAATAAAAATTGACGCATCATTGTATCGCCAAAATCCCCATTTAATTGTTCAACTAACAAAATATTACAATACTCTTTTTCAAGTCGCAAAAAAGCTATGTTATCCGCATTTCTGTCTTTATTTTCAATAAGTGCAGCGTAATTAAGGAGATTTGTTGCTTGTCCAATTAAATCCAAAGAAATATTTGTTATTGCAATATCTTCCTCTAGAATTGGACCATGGCCACACCATTCTGCAAGTCGCTGACCTAAGATTAAGCTATCGTCGCCTAAGCGAAGGGTATAATTAAAAAGTGCTTCGTTCTTTGTCATACTTTACATGTGTGAAATGCCATCTGGCACATCGTAAAAAGTTGGGTGACGGTAAACCTTTGTATTGGAGGGCTCAAAAAGCATATCAGCATCACTGGAATCTGAAGCATGGATATTATTTGATTCAATCACCCAAATTGAAATTCCTTCTGATCTTCTAGTGTAAACATCACGCGCATTTTCTACAGCCATTTCAGCATCCGCAGCGCGTAAACTTCCAACATGCTTGTGATTCAATCCTTGCTTACTTCGGATGAATATTTCCCACAAAGGCCAATCTTTATTTGTCATATTCCTTGTATTTACTATGCTGATTTCTTTATTGCTCTTTTTGCAGAAAAAGCCATTGCTGCTTCTCGAACCCAAAGTCCGTTTTCTTTTGCTTTTCTTCTGGCAGTAATGCGTTCTTTGTTGCAGGGGCCATTTCCTTTTACTACTTCGTAAAATTCATTCCAATTGATTTCGCCAAATATATAATGTCCGCTTTTTTTGTCAAATTTCAAGTCGAAATCTGGAATTGTTAAACCAATTAAGGCAGCTTGTGCAACTGTTGCATCAACAAATTGTTGGCGTAAATCATCATTTGAAAAACGCTTTATTTTCCATTTCATCGACTGCTGAGAGTTAGGTGAATCGTCGTCACTTGGTCCAAACATCATTAAAGCAGGCCACCAAAAACGATTTAAAGCATCTTGAGCCATGTCTTTTTGCTCAGGAGATCCATTCGCCAACTTCATCATTATTTCAAAACCTTGACGCTGGTGAAATGACTCCTCTTTACACACACGAACCATTGCACGCGCATAAGGTCCGTATGAACAGCGACATAAAGGAACTTGATTCATAATCGCTGCACCATCAACCAACCAGCCAATTGCGCCCATATCTGCCCAGGACAAAGTTGGATAGTTGAAAATAGATGAATATTTGGCTTTTCCAGAATGTAAATCGTCTATCGTATCTTCACGATCTGCGCCCAATGTTTCAGTAGCACTGTATAAATACAATCCATGTCCGGCTTCATCCTGAACCTTTGCTAAAAGCACTGCTTTTCGTCGTAGATTTGGAGCACGCGTAATCCAATTTCCTTCTGGAAGCATTCCAACAACTTCGGAATGTGCATGCTGTGATATTTGACGAATCAAGGTTTGACGGTATGCATCCGGCATCCAATCATTCGGCTCAATTTTAATATCATTGTCGATTTTCTCTTGGAATTTTCGATTAAGTTCTTCTGTATTTAAAACTTTCATATGTTCGAATATAAAACAAATATACTAAATAATAAGGCACTTTAGCGTTAGCTGAATCTCAAAACTGTAAAGAAAATAAAACACTTTTAACGTTCTAATGTTTATCTTTGACCGAAGAAAGTTGCACAAATGAACCCAAAATTTCATTCACTTACCATTAAAGACGTTCGAAAAGAGACAAAAGATGCTGTTTCAATTTCTTTTGAGATGCCAACTGAACTTATTCAAGATTTTCAATTTTCTGCTGGGCAGTACCTTACCTTAAAGACTTTAATAGACAAGGAGGAAGTTCGAAGATCCTATTCGCTTTGTTCTTCACCAAATGAAAACGAATGGCGTGTTGCGATTAAGGAAATTGAAAATGGAAAATTCTCGCGATTTGCAAATCATTCCTTAAAAAAAGGTAGTGTGCTAGAAGTGATGATGCCCACTGGAAACTTTAAGCTAAAAACAACTAAAGGATGCAGTAAATCTTATGTTCTTTTTGCTGCTGGTAGTGGAATTACTCCCATTTTTTCGATTCTAAAAACTATATTATCAGATGAAAATAGTGATGTCACGCTGTTCTATGGGAACAAAGGGTTTTACAGTGTAATTTTTCGAGAAGAATTGGAAGCACTAAAGAATAAGTTTTTAAATCGCTTGAGAATTGTGCACTTATTTTCTCAGGAAAGTCTAGGGAATAAAGTTCAAAAAGGACGAATCGATAAAGAAAAATGCGATGTGCTCTTTGAATCATTCCTAAAAAATCAAAGCATTGATGATGTATTTATTTGCGGACCTGAGTCTATGATATTAGGAGTAAAAGCCTCCCTAATTGAACGTGGTGTTGAAAAAGAGAAAATACATTTTGAACTTTTTGGTGTTGCTCTAAAACCAAAAGAAAAAGAGATCAAAACTGCTTCTATCGGAACTGAAGTGGAGATTATTATTGATGGAGATTCATTCAAGTTTGATTTAGATTCTAACGGTATAAGTATTTTAGATGCGGCATATGATGCAGGGGCAGATTTGCCATTTGCCTGTAAAGGAGGAGTTTGTTGCACGTGTAAAGCAAAAACTATAAAGGGTGAAATTCGAATGGATGTAAATTATGCTTTAAGTCCAGAAGAATTAGCACAAGGATATATTCTGACGTGTCAAGCGCATCCTACAAGTAAAAATGTTGTGATTTCATTTGACGATTAATTTAAAAAAATATGGGTTTATTTAAGCTTTTTGGGAATAAGGAAAAAAATACTGTTTTAAGTAAAGGTTTTTATGAATTACGTATTTTCGAAATTCAACGTTTGAGCAAAAGTGCTGTTAAGGTTTCATTTGAAGTTCCTGAGCAAGTTAAAAGTATCTTTTCTTTTCTTCCCGGGCAGTATTTAACTTTTGAATTATTCTTAAATAACGAGAAAATAAGACGATCCTACTCAATCTGTAGTGCGCCTAATGAAATACTCTCTGTTGCTGTTAAGGCTGTCGAAAAAGGAAAGGCATCAAATTGGTTCAACACAGAGGCAAAAGTTGGCGATCTAATTTCTGTGTCAAAGCCTGAAGGAAATTTTACAATCGATACTAGTGAAAATAAAATCGTGGCAATTGCTGCTGGAAGTGGTATTACACCCATAATTTCAATTGCAAAATCTTTGTCTAATGATACAGAAATGCACTTGTTTTATGGAAATAAATCTGAAGAAGATGCTTTGTTTTTAGATGACTTAAAAAACCTAGCTCAACTTAAAATGACAAATTTTCTAAGTCGAGAAGAAAAAGACGGATTTAGCTCGGGAAGAATTGATAAGACAACTTTTACAGAAATAATCAAAGCAGATTTAGACTTATTAAAATCTAGTATTTTTTATATCTGTGGTCCAGAACAAATGATAATGGATATCCAAGAAACCCTACTATTATTTGGTGTTGCTGCTAAAAAAATAAAATTTGAATTGTTTACAACTCCTGTTCTGGCAAAAATTACTGAACCAGCATCCTCCTTCTCAGGAACAAGTAAAGTCACGATAATTATTGATGGCGAAAGCGAATGTTTTGATATTAAAGCTGGAGGGACAACTATTTTGGATACTGCTGAGAAAAATGGAATGGATGCCCCCTACTCTTGTCGTGGCGGAGTTTGTTGTTCGTGTAAAGCAAAAATTCTTGAAGGAACAGCAAGTATGCGCTTAAATTATTCTTTAACAGAGGAAGAAATACAAAATGGATATATATTAACATGTCAAGCGCATCCGACGAGTGAAACCTTAATAATAAGTTACGATGAATAAAACAATTGTTGTTGTTGGTGCCAGTCGAGGAATTGGAAAAGCATTAGTTGAACTTTTAGCTAAAAATAAAGAATTTACAATTTATGCTTTGTCTAGAAATATCGAGCAATTAACTGCGAATTTTAAGGGCTGCAAAAATGTGATTTCTGCAAAATTTGACCTCGAGCATTCAGTTGAGCAACAGCTACAAACTATTTTTTCAGTTAAGCCTCAGATTGATATTCTAATTAACAATGCTGGTTGGCTCGTAAATAAATCATTTGAAAAAATTACGCACGAAGAATTCACCAAATCATATCAAATAAATGTTATTGGAGTTATGGAAACCTGTCAGTTTTTTGTTCCACTAATGAAGAAAGGACATATCGTCAACATAAGTTCTATGGGAGGATTTCAAGGAAGCATGAAATTTCCGGGATTGGCAGCATACTCTTCGTCAAAAGCTGCTTTGTGCAATTTTACTGAACTATTTGCAGAAGAATATAAAAACACAGGTCTCAGAATAAATTGCTTGTGCTTGGGATCCGTTCAAACAGAAATGCTTGAGGAAGCTTTTCCAGGTTATAAAGCTATTGTAAGTCCTAAAGAAATGGCTATTTATATTATAGATTTTGCCTTAACAAAAAGCGCATGGATGAATGGTAAAATTATTCCTGTTTCTTTAACAACCCCATAACTTTTGACATTCGCTAGTAATTTCTTACTTTTAAGTATTTGATTAGAAAATGTATAAAATAACCTTTTGTCTTTTTGCCATTTTTTCCTTCTTCGAAAGTAGTTGGGCGCAAGATATTCATTGGTCACAATTCAACGACAACCAACTTTTTCAAAACCCAGGAAATGCTGGTCATTTTGATGGAGATTACCGTTTTATTGGTAATTATCGAGATCAATGGCGCAGTGTAAGCGTTCCATTTACAACCTTTGCGGTTTCTGCGGATGCACACCATAAAAATATTGGTTTTGGACTACAAATCTTTAATGATAAAGCTGGTGACGGAAAATTAAGTACAACGGAAGTACAGGGAACACTTTCTTACTTACTAAAATTCAGAGAAACTTCACCTCATATTTTTAGACCCGGAATTTCAATTGGAATGAATCATCGGCAAGTAAATTGGGATGCATTTACATTTAATAGTCAATATACTGGCTATATTTTTGATCCAAATGCTGCTACGAATGAAAATTTTCAAAGTTCACGAAAGACAAACCTCAACATTGGAATTGGATTTATCCATGAATGGAAACAAAATCAGCGCATAAAAATCACCTCAGGCCTTGGATTATTTAATTTAAACCAACCAAATCAAGGATTCTATAACGAAGTTGTAAAAAGAGATCAGCGGTGGAATCTTTTTTCTAAAATAAGTATTAAATTATCGGAGAAATGGGCTATTATCCCAAGTCTTTCTTATACTCAACAAGGAATCTATAGAGAATTAAATTTCGGGTCAAGTGCACGATTAAATCTTGGGAATTCTGAATTAAACAAAGCTCTTTACTTTGGAGTTTGGAATAGAAATAAAGATGCAGCTTTTGTTACTTTGGGTTATGATTATTCAAATTTATTTTTTGGACTTAGTTACGATATAAATCATTCGAAGTTAGTTCCTGCTAGTAATAAGAGAGGAGGAGTAGAAATTTCAATACGATATATCATAAATAAATTCAAGCCAAAAAAAATCATTCATCGCGTATGTCCAGATTATATTTAATCTTTTTTTTAGGGCTTTTTAGTACACAAGTAAGTGCTCAAGTGAAGTTAAAAAAATTAGTAGATTTTGCTGATGAACAATATAAAAATGGCGACTATTACTATGCTTTAGAATATTACAAACAAGCATTGGATAGAGATTCAACTTCTTTAGAGTTAATGTGGAAATATGCAGAAACACAACGTGCATATAAAAATTATGTGGATGCTGCTGACTATTATGCTCGAGTTTATGCAAGAGATGAGGGGGCTGTTTATCCTGAAAGCATCTTATACTTAGCCTTGATGGAAAAACAGATGGGGGCGTATAAAAATGCATTTAGCACAATGAAACTCGCAAAAAAAAATTACTCAGATGACCGAACAACTTATCTATATAAAAAGGCAACTCAAGAAGTTGAATCAATAGCGTGGGTTTTAAATAATTTGAAAGATAGTAGTGCTATTGACCAAGCAATTATTCGCCTTCCAGAAAATATAAATTCTAATAATTCTGAATTTGGACATACTGTACATGGTAATTCCTTTATTTTTTCATCATTAAGAGCAGATTCTATAAATGACATCAATGAAGAGGTATATTCAAAAACCTATAAAACCAAACTTTATACCTCAGAAATAAAAAATGGAGTTTTTGAAGAAAACAAAAAAATTACTTCCCTTGAAAGCAAGAAATTAAATGCTGGAAATGGAAGTTTTTCTTCAGATGGCAAGCGTTTTTATTTTAGTATGTGTTCAGATATCGGTTACTCTTATTCATGTAAAATACTTGTTGCTAATTTCGAAAATGGTGAATGGTCAACTATTGATACCCTCAATGAAACAATAAATGAACCTGGAAAAAATACAACAATGCCTTTTATTTCTAAAATAAGTGGTAAAGAAATGCTATTTTTTGCTTCAGATAGAGAAGGTACAAAAGGAGGAATGGATATTTGGATGTCCGCAATAAAAAATGGGGATTTTATAAAGCCTATAAATTGTGGTAAAATTAATTCCTTAGATAATGAATTAAGCCCTTGGTTCGACAGTATTACAAATCGGCTTTACTTTTCTTCCTCGTGGCATTACGGTTTTGGGGGACAAGATATTTTTTACAGCGAATATGACAAAGATTTCTCAGCTCCAAAAAACCTAGGGATTCCAATGAATAGCCCGGCTAATGATCAGTATTTCTTCAAACACAATGACACAATTTATCTTTCATCAAATAGAATCGGAAGTTTATATTCTAAAAATCCAACATGCTGCAGTGACATTTATACTTCATTTCCAATCAGAAAGTCAACTGATAATAATATTATTGATTCCTTGAAACAGAAAGAAATTGAAGAAAATAAAGTATTAAATACACCAATAAGACTTTACTTCAAAAATGATGAACCTGATGCAAAATCTTGGGCTATTTTCACAAGCCAAAATTATGAGGAAACATTCAATTTATATAAAAAAGATTTTTCAACCTATCTAACAAAGGTAGGTGAAAGTCTGGGTGATACTAGCGCATTAAGCAAACAAATAGAGCTACAACAATTCTTTAAAGATGAGGTTGAAAAAGGGTTTGAAGATTTAGTGATATTCAAAAATGTGCTACTAAAAGAACTGAATGATGGCTCAAAAATTATTATTCATTTAAAAGGTTTTGCAAGCCCTCTGGCGAAGACTAACTACAATGTTGCGCTAACTAAAAGAAGAGTTTCGTCCCTCGTAAATTATTTCAATGAATGCAATGAGGGAGTTTTTAAAAAATACATAGATGGGCAAGCAATAAATGGAGGAAAGCTGTCTTTTTCATTTGCATCATTTGGAGAATATGTAGCGAATCAAGAAACAAGTGATGATATTTTAGATCAGAAAAATTCTGTTTTCTCAAAAGAGGCGGCTATCGAAAGAAAGATAGAAATTGAAAAAATTGAAGTCGAAAAGAAGAATATTACTTTTCCATTATTTTGCCAAATACCTTTAGTAGATTTTGGTGAAGTAAAAAAAAAGGCGCTCATAACAGGATCTTTCATAGTGGAAAGCACCTCTAATCAGGATTTAGAAATTGCAATAATAAATGAGGATTCTAATTTTGAATTCACAATTGAAAAGAATCAAAACAATAGTTACGAAGTCCGTTTTATATTTAATCCTAGTGAATTAGAAGGATTGATATATAAATCATTAATTTTATCGCTGAAAGGATTTAAAGAAAAACTAGAATTATTTATAACAGCAGAAATTATTCCCTAAATATAACTGCACTTGATGCAAGAATCAAATTTAAATCTTACTCAATCTAAAAATATTCAAAGGATTCTTTTTATTGATTTAGCAAGGAGTATTGCCATTATTTTAATGCTTGAGGGGCATTTTATAACACTAACTTTTGAAGATTACACTTCTATGGTTGCTGAGTTACGATCTGTTGGAACATCAGGTTCTTTGATCTTTGATACATGGGTAAAAATTAGAGGGTTTACTGCTCCTTTATTTTTTACAATTACCGGCGTTGTTTTTGTATTCCTACTTACCAAAAATTTTAAGGAAGAGCAAAATACTTCTTTTTGGAAAAATAAACGAGTAAAAAAAGGTTTGAAACGCTCTGGACTATTAATTTTTTGGGGGTATTTTCTACAATTAAATCTAAAATATTTCTTCTACTATCTCAAGGGGCACTTTAATCCCCATGTTTTCTCGTTTCATATTCTTCAATGTATTGGTTTTGGGATTTTCTTGCTTATACTTCTCTTTTTTATTCACAAAACTTTAAAAGCTAATTTAACACTCATTTATCTTATTGCTGGAACTTTGATTTTTTCAACTTTTCCCTTTTTGGATGCTTTAACCGTAAATGACTATTTTCCTAAAAATACTTTTGAATTTATTCAAAATATGTTTTATGGACCAAATTCTGGATTTCCCCTATCTCCCTGGTTAGGATTTGTTTGTTTTGGAGGATTTTTAGGAAGCTTGATTGCTAGATGGGAAAATAAAATTCAGAGTTTATGGTTTCTTTTTTCAGCAGTAGCATTGTCAATTTTACTTGTTTTTTATGGGAGAAGTGTCGCCTATTTTTTAGATGTTTTGATGCAAACCAATAATAAATTCTTTCAAAAGGATGCATGGGTATATGATCGTTTGGGAGAAGTTGTTTTATTAATGAGTATTCTGATGATCATAACTAAAATTTTTAAAGTTAAAGATAGTCTATTTACTAAGTTCGGTCAAAATACACTTTCGATTTATATTATTCATGTAATAGTACTTTATGGTGCAATAACTGGATACAGCTTAAAAGATATTTTGAAAGATGAATTAAATTCAATACAAGCCATTATTGGTGCAGGATTATTTATTTCTATTTTTGCGCTGTATTTAAAATTTGATGCAATAATTCATCAATCATTAAATAAATTACTTCAAAAATTTATTCGGTTTATTTCAATTATGAAATATAAAAGTAATGCAAAAGACTAGATTATATTTTATCGACATTGCAAGGTCAATAGCTATATTGTTAATGCTTGAAGGACATTTTGTTGACAATGGATTAATGGATATCTATCGCGATACTAACAATGATATTTATAATGCATGGTTGTTTGTACGTGGTTTCACCTCTCCTATTTTTTTAACAATTACCGGGATTGTATTTACCTATCTTTTAATCGGAAACAATCACCTTGAATATTTTAAAAATAATCGAATTAAAAAAGGATACAAAAGAGTAGTAGAGTTGCTTTTTTGGGGATATGTAGTACAAGTTTATGCTTTTCATGTTCTTCAATGTATAGGAATTGGCATTTTGTCAATATTAATACTTTACGGCATTTATAAAGCGGTTAAAATTATACCACTGTGGGTCTATTTCTTTTTTGCGGG
>Ga0114980_10002195_pt1 | contig 13906 bp, 13 predicted proteins | sample S_140806_EF_Meta_FD_87018 | JGI IMG/M metagenome (GOLD analysis project Ga0114980, IMG submission 87018) | Freshwater microbial communities from Lake Simoncouche, Canada to study carbon cycling - S_140806_EF_MetaG | ecosystem: Environmental > Aquatic > Freshwater > Lake | place: Lake...
CCAATGCCGCCAGCACGGCGGGGTGCTGCCCCCAAGCGTCAAGCATGCCAACCGACTGCGAGCCCTGGCCCGGAAAAACAAAGGCAAGCGGGGTAATGGGAACCGTCAGATTTTTGGATCAAAACCGGCTTCAGGCCTTACCCAGTCTATCTCTACCGCTATAAATCAAGGAGCACGGCACCCCAGGTGAAACCACCGCCTACGCCCTCCAGCATCACCGTGTCGCCCGGCCGGATGCGGCCGCTGCGCACCGCCACGTCCAAGGCCAGCGGGATCGAGGCAGCCGAGGTGTTGCCGTGTTGATCCACGGTCACGATCACCTTGTCCATCGACAGCTTGAGCTTGCGCGCCGTGCTTTGGATGATACGGATGTTGGCCTGATGCGGCACCAACCAGTCGATGTCCGCCTCGGTCCTGCCCGCCTTGGCCAGCGCCGCGTGCGCCGCCGCTTCCAGCAGGCCCACGGCCAGCTTGAACACGGCCTGTCCGTCCATCTTCAGCAGGGGGTCACCCAGCACCTGGCCACCGGCCACATGGCCGGGCACGCACAGGATGCCGACGTGCCGGCCATCAGCGTGCAGGTCGCTGGCCAGAAGGCCGGGGGTGTCGGAGGCTTCCAGCACCACGGCGCCAGCGCCATCGCCAAACAGCACACAAGTTGTTCTGTCTTTGAAATCGAGTATTCGGGAGAAAATCTCGGCGCCGACCACCAGCGCCTTGTTCGCAGCGCCGGTGCGGATCATGGCGTCGGCCACGGTGATCGCATAGACAAAGCCGCTGCAGACCGCCTGCACGTCAAACGCGGCCCCGCCGGCAGCACCGAGCTTGTGTTGCAGGATGCACGCCGTGGAGGGAAACACCATGTCGGGCGTGGACGTGGCCACGATGATCAGGTCGATGTCGCTGGCCTGCAGGCCAGCGGCCTGCAACGCAGCGCGGGAGGCTTCCAGAGCGAGGTCGCTGCTGAACACGCCATCAGCGGCGAAGTGCCGGGCCCGGATGCCGGTTCGCTCCACAATCCAGTCGTCCGAGGTCTCCACCCCTTGTGCTGCCAGTTCGGCCACCAGGTCGGCGTTGCTAAGGCGCCTCGGTGGCAGGTAACTGCCGGTGCCAGTGATGCGGGCGTAGGCAGCCATGCTTCAGACGGCGGTCAGCGCCGGCGCGGGCGGGGCCTCAGGCAGAAGCGGCGCTGCGTGCGCGATCCGCGTCTGCAACTGTTGCAGCAGATCATTTCGGGCCGCATCGCGGGCCCGTGACAGGGCGTATGCAAAGCCCAGCTCATCGGTCGATCCGTGGCTTTTGAAGACCAAGCCGCGCAAACCCAGCAGGGCGCCGCCGTTGTAGCGGCGGTGGTCCATGCGCTTCTTCAGGGCGGCGATCACTGGATAGGCCGCCAGCGCCGCCAGTTTGGTCAACAGCGTACGGGAAAACTCGGCGCGCAGAAACTCGATGATCATGCCAGCCAGGCCCTCGCTGGCCTTGAGCGCGACATTGCCAACAAAGCCGTCGCACACGACGATGTCAGCGGTGCCCTTGAAGATGTCGTTGCCCTCAACATTGCCCAAAAAATTGAGGTCTCCGGCCCGGGCCGCTGCGCGCATCAGTTCACCGGCCTGCTTGATCACCTCGTTGCCCTTGATGTCTTCCTCACCAATGTTGAGCAAACCGACCGTGGGCTTGTCGCCGCCGCCCAAGACCGACACCCAGGCCGAGCCCATCACAGCGAACTGCAGCAGATGGGCTGCCGAGCAGTCCACGTTGGCGCCCATGTCAAGCAGGGTGGTGGCACCGCCCCGGGCATTGGGAATCTGGGCCGCGATGGCCGGCCGGTCGATGCCGTCCAGCGTCTTGAGCAGGTAGCGCGAAATGGCCATCAGCGCCGCCGTGTTGCCGGCCGAGACGACGGCCTGCGCCGCACCGCCTTTGACCTGCTGGATCGCAACCCGCATGGACGAATCCTTTTTGCGCCGCAAGGCGACTTCGAGCGGATCGTCCATGGTCACCACCTCGGTGGCAAGCACCACGGTGGCGCGGGGGTGTGTGAAGCCGGACATCGCGTCGGCCAGACCGACCAGCAGAAGCTGCGTGTCGGGGTTCTGATCGAGGAAGCGGCGACAGGCCGGCAGCGTCACCCGCGGGCCATGGTCCCCACCCATGCAATCGACGGCGATGGTGATCATGGGGTGCGAGCCGTTGCGTGATCGGCCAAGAGGCGGGTGATGACGGGCATCATCGAAAACAAAAACAAAGGCCCGAGGCTACGCGGGCAGTAGCATCGGGCCAGGACCGGGTGACCGCGATCAGGCTTCGGACTTGGTCTTCACCACTTTGCGGCCGCGGTAAAAACCGGTCGGGCTGATGTGGTGGCGCAGGTGGGTTTCACCCGTGGTGGACTCCACCGCGATGCCGGGCACGGTCAGCGCATTGTGCGAACGATGCATACCGCGTTTGGACGGCGACTTCTTGTTTTGCTGGACAGCCATGGTCTGCTCCTTGCGTCTGAGCGCTGCCAGAGGCAGCGGGATCGGGGTTGGTGACACGCCCGGCTGGCAGCCGCGCGAAAGCCTTTAAGTATAGCGCAAGTGCCCCAGGCTCAACCCTGACCGCCAGAGCGAAGCTTGGCCAGGGCGGCAAAAGGATGGGGTTTTTCGGGCTGCGCAGCCTCAAAGCCGGGGTCGGACACGGCCATGGTGAGCCCGGGGGGGCACTGGTCGTGGCGCGGGACCAGGGGCAAGCCCATGAGCACTTCGTCCTCAACCAGCCCGGCCAGGTTAAATTGACGGCTGGTCACCAGCAAGTCCTCCTCGGCATCGTCATCGGCGGCCTCGGCCACAGCTTCAGTGGCCACAAAGCGAAACCAGCGGTCCACCGCCACCTGGATGTCGGCCGGGCCAAGGCAGCGCTGGCAGGTCAGGGGCAGGCGGGCCGCAACGGTCAGGTGCAGCCAAGCCTGCGAAGCGCCAATCGCATCGGTCCGCAGTTCGCCCTGCGCCGCCCAGCTCAATGGCAAATCACCGCCCAAGCCTTGTGTTTCCTGCATCAGCCGCTCATAATTTGATAGCGTATCGCGGCCTTCCCGCCGTGTCGCGGCTTCGGCAAAGGCTTGAACGTCAAGTGGCGGGGGAGTGCAGTCCTGGGTCATGAGGGCAGTGTAAGAGAATCGCAGCATGAATGACGCCCTCCCGCGCCGGCTTGTGCTCGGCTCCACCTCGCCTTACCGACGCGACCTGCTGGCGCGCCTGCGCATCCCGTTCGAGGTGGCCGCGCCCGATGTTGATGAAACGCCCCACCCCCACGAGACGCCGCAGCAACTCGCCTGCCGGCTGGCCATGACCAAGGCACAGACAGTGGCCACGCGTTTTCCGCACCATGTGGTGATCGGCTCGGACCAGGTTGCCGATCTGGCAGGCCAGCCGCTGGGCAAGCCCGGCAACCATGAGCGAGCGGTGGCGCAATTGCGCCAGATGCGCGGGCAAACCGTGGTCTTCCAAACCGCCGTGGCCGTGGTCTGCCAGGCCAGCGGCTTTGCCCAAATGGACCTGGCCCAGGTCAAAGTGCTGTTCCGCGACCTCAGCGACGCGGAGATCGAAGCCTATCTGTTGACTGAGACGCCATACGACTGTGCTGGCAGCGCCAAAAGCGAGGGTTTGGGCATTGCCCTGCTCGAACGCATCGACAGCGACGACCCGACCGCGCTGGTGGGCCTGCCGCTGATTCGCACCTGCCGCCTGCTGGAGGCGGCCGGCCTGCGGCTGCTGGCTGCATGACCGACCTGCCGATGGCTGCGCCAGCGCAAGGCCAGCGCGGCAGGCTGTACCTGGTCCCTGCACCTCTGGACTTCGGCTGCGCCGAACAAACGGATCTGCAAGACAGCCTGCCGCTTGGTACGCTCACCGTGGCGGCCCGCCTAGGCCACTGGGTCTGCGAAAACGCCAAAAGCACGCGGGCCTACCTCAAGCGCATCCATCAGATCGTCCCCTTGCAGCAAACCCTGCAAGACCTGTCGCTGCAAGAACTGCCACACGATGTGCACAAAAAAGGAGATCACCTGGTCGGCTTTGATGCCCGGCCCCTGCTGGCGCCAGCCCTGACCGGGCATGACATCGGGCTGGTCAGTGAAGCTGGCATGCCGGCTGTGGCCGACCCTGGGGCTTCGGTGGTCCGGGCCGCCCACGACCTAGGGCTGACGGTGATCCCGCTGGTCGGTCCAGTGTCACTGCTGCTGGCACTGGCTGCCAGCGGCCTGAACGGTCAGGCGTTTGCCTTTGCCGGCTACCTGCCGCAGGACGCGGTGGCCCGAACCCAGCGCATCCGCGAACTGGAGTCGCTCGCCCTCAAAAGTGGACAGACCCAGCTCTTCATTGAAACGCCCTACCGCAATGCCGCCCTGTTGCAGGCGCTGTTGCAGACCCTGCAGCACAACACCCGACTGGCGATAAGCAGTGGTCTGACGCTGAGCACCAGCCAGTGTGTGAGCCAGACCGTCAAGCAGTGGCGAGGCCAGAGCCCGGCGCCGGGCCCGGACAAGCAGACACCGGCGATCTTCGCGATCGGGCGCTGAGGATGTGGCCTCAGCGCAAGGCCGGGCCGCGCGCAGTCGCCCGCACGGCCGCGTCGCCGATGGCCGCGCCAAAACGCTTGACCAGACGCTCGGCCACATTCTCTCGCCGGGTGTAGTCCACCAGGTCTTCGGCCTTGACGATTTCACGCGCGACGAAATCGAGGTTGCCCAACTGATCGGCCAAGCCCATCTGGATCGCCTGCTCGCCGCTCCAAAACAGGCCGCTGAACATCTCGGGCGATTCTTTCAGGCGATCACCACGACCGGTGCGCACCACCTGGATGAATTGCTGGTGAATTTGGTTGAGCATGGACTGGGCAAACATCCGCTGCTTGTCGGTCTGTGGGCTGAAAGGGTCCAGAAAACCTTTGTTTTCGCCAGCCGTCATCAGCCTGCGCTCGATGCCCAGCTTGTCCATCAGGCCGGTGAAGCCAAAACCATCCATCAACACGCCAATGCTGCCGACAATGCTGGCCTTGTCGACAAAGATCTTGTCGGCGGCCACGGCGATGTAATAGGCGGCCGAGGCACAGGACTCCTCCACCACCGCGTACACCGGCTTCTGGTGCTTGGCCTTGAGGCGACGGATTTCGTCGTTGATGATGCCAGCCTGCACCGGGCTGCCGCCGGGCGAGTTGATCAGCAGCACCACGGCCCGCGCACCTTCGTCCTCGAACGCACTGCGCAAGGCAGCCCCAATCTGGTCCGCACTGGCTTCAGCGCCCGACGCAATCTCCCCCTTGATCTCCACCACCGCGGTGTGCGGCAGGGACACGTCCTGGGACGGACCTGAGCGGCTGAGACCAACCCAGAACACCACCACGAGAAACCCCAACCAGGAAAAGCGCAAAGCGTTGCGCCAGCGGCGTGCCAAGCGCTGTTCTTCAAGCGTCGCAAAAGCCAGTTTTTCGAGAGTGGCTCGCTCCCAGCCCGTGTCACGTGGCGGCTGTGGGGGGGGCAGGTTGCCGTCGGATGGGCTGGGCTCGTTCATTTAAAACTCGAGGGGTTGGAGGTGAGGGGCAGTATGCCAGTGCACGACACCATCGCGCTCGGACAGGGCGATTTTGACCAACCCACCGCGGCAGGGCCCGCCGCGGCACTGGCCGGTCTGAGGCTGGTACAGGGCGCCATGGGTGGCACAGATCAGCCAGTCGCCAGTGCTGTCAAAAAAACGGTTGGGTTGGAAATCCATCTCCATGGCGACATGGGCACAGCGGTTCAGGTAGGCGTGCACCTCGCCTTGGTAACGGACGGCAAAGGCGCGGCAGGTCTGGCCGCCATAAACCACCTCAAAGGGCACAGCTGCGCCGCTGTTGACCAAATCGGCCGAGGCACAGAGTGCGATTGCGTCGTCCTGCAACATGGTCAGATCCTTCCCTCACGCATGCTGCAGCAGCCAATGCGCCAATTCGGGCACCGAATGCGCCACAAACTGCGGGCCGAGCGCGTCGAACGCCTCCGGGCTGTGGGCGCCGTAGCTCACCGCCACACTGGCGCAGCCGGCGTTGCGCGCCATCTGCAGGTCATGGGTGGTGTCGCCAATCATCAGGGTGCGCGCCGGTGTCACGCCAAACTCGGCCATCAGTTCGTTCAGCATGCGCGGGTGCGGCTTGCCTGCGGTCTCGTCAGCGGTGCGCGAGGCATCGAACAAGCCACGCAGCTCAACGGCCTGCAGGGCCGCATCCAGGCCGCTGCGACTTTTTCCCGTGGCCACCGTCAGCAGGTACTGGCGCGCCTTGAGCGCGGCGAGCATGCTCAAGGTCCCGTCAAACAGGCTGATGCGGTGCTGCTCGGCCATGTAGTGATGGCGGTAGCGCTCGCCAAGCTCGGGGTGACGCGCCTCGGGCACATCCGGTGCGGCATGGGCCAGCGCCGCCCGCAGGCCCATGCCAATGACAAAGGCGGCATCGCGGTCGCTCGGCACCGTGCCGCCCACATCCCGCACGGCCGCCTGGATGCTGCGCGCGATGACGGCCGTGGAGTCAAACAAGGTGCCATCCCAGTCAAAGGCGATCAAATCGAATTGCCGGGGGCGGGCAGATGGTTCAGGCGGTGACAGGGGCAACATGGTGATAAAAAGTGTCCAGTTCGGGGGGTAAATCGGCAAGCAGCGTCTGACGTGCGCCACTGACCGGGTGCGTGAATTCCAGGCGCCAGGCGTGCAAAAACATGCGTTTGAGCGAGGCACCGCCGGGAGCCCGCATCAGCGACTTGTTCAATTCGAAGTCGCCGTACTTGTCGTCGCCGGCAATCGGAAAACCCTCGCTGGCCAGGTGCACCCGAATCTGGTGGGTGCGGCCGGTGCGGATCGTCACCTCCAGCAGCGTAAAGCCGGCGCCTCGGTGCTTTATTTTGACCAGGGTCAAGGCAGCCATCGCGTCGGGGTCGTCCTTGGCCACAATGCGAACCCGGCGCTCGCCGTCAGGCAACAGGTATTTGTGCAGGGACTTGTCCAGCACTTTGCGCTGAGCCGGCCACTGGCCGACCACCAGCGCCAAATAGGTTTTGCCGGTTTCGCGCTGGCGAAACTGGTCTTGCAACTGGCGCAGGGCCGAGCGCTTCTTGGCCAGCAGCAGGATGCCGCTGGTCTCTCGGTCCAGCCGGTGCACCAGCTCCAGAAACGGCGCTTGCGGCCGCGCCATGCGCAGCTGCTCGATGACACCAAAACTCACGCCCGAGCCGCCATGCACCGCCACCCCGGCCGGCTTGTCGATGGCCAGAAGCTGGTCGTCTTCGAACAGCACCACAAACTGCTGCGCCGGTGCCGCCTGCGCCACCGAGACCATCTGCTGGGCCTTACCGGCCATGCGTTCGGACACCCGAACCGGCGGCAAGCGCACCAGATCACCCGCCTGCACGCGGGCGTCGGCGCCAGCGCGGCCTTTGTTGACCCGCACCTCGCCGCTGCGGATGATGCGGTAAACATGGGTTTTCGGCACGCCCTTGAGGTGACGCATCAGGTAATTGTCAAGCCGTTGCCCCGCGCTGTCGTCGTCGACGGTCAGGGTTTTGGACTGGGGCGGCGACGGCGTCGGATTGGCCCCTATAATGTCTTTCACTAGCGCTGAGCTGTAAGTGGTTGATTTATCTGGAGTTTAGTCCACACGCCACCCATAGCCCCGCTGGCAGGTCGATACCGCCGGGCGCGATGCACGCAAACCACAGGCCAGTTGCCTGTGGTGGTCTGCACAACGCCGGGTCAAGACGACGCCTTGAACCACTGATACGGAATACCCCAAGTCTGCAGACCCTCAGTCTGTGGACGGAATGAAGCGAGATGTTTGTGTTGATGAGCCTGTTCTTCTTATGCCTGCGGCGCGTATTCGCGCCGTTGTCTGGCGTGGGACGGCCATCAGTGTCCACGCCGTGGTCACAGCCTGCTACAGCAGCAGTCGCTACCCCACAACCCAGGCTCCCCGCTCACCTCCACGCGCCTACGCCCGGACTGCTCTTTTGAGTCCTGGTTCTCCGGCAATTCCTCCTCAGTTCAAAGCGTCAGTTCCGGTATCAATGGCTCGTCATGAGCCGGTTGAATGGTATGAACTGAAGGAACGCTACCCATGAAACGGATGCTGATCAACGCCACGCAGGCTGAAGAACGCCGCCTGGCCATTGTCGATGGACAAAAACTGCTCGACTACGAAATCGAGATCGAAGGGCGCGAACAGCGCAAAGGCAATATCTACAAAGCGGTGGTGACCCGGGTTGAACCCTCGCTCGAAGCCTGCTTTGTCGACTATGGCGAAGACCGCCACGGCTTCTTGCCGTTCAAGGAAATTTCACGCCAGTATTTCCAGCCCGGCGTCGCCGCCAGCCAAGCCCGCATCCAGGATGCCATCCGCGAAGGCCAGGAACTGCTGGTTCAGGTGGAAAAAGAAGAACGCGGCAACAAGGGCGCAGCGCTCACCACCTTTGTCTCATTGGCCGGCCGTTATGTGGTGCTGATGCCCAACAACCCACGTGGCGGCGGCGTGTCACGCCGCATCGAGGGCGAAGACCGGGCCGACCTCAAGGAGGCGCTGGACCAGCTCGAATACCCCAATGGCATGAGCATCATTGCGCGCACCGCCGGCATTGGCCGCAGCGCGCCGGAACTGCAGTGGGACCTGAACTACCTGCTCAAACTCTGGACCGCCATTGACGGCGCGGCCAAGGGTGGCAAAGGCGCCTTCCTGATTTACCAGGAATCGAGCTTGGTGATACGCGCCATCCGCGACTACTTCAACCACGACATCGGCGACATTCTGATCGACACCGACGACGTCTACGACCAGGCCCAGCAGTTCATGGCGCACGTGATGCCCGAGCATGCGGCCCGCGTCAAACGCTACCGCGATGACGCGCCACTGTTCTCGCGTTTCCAGATTGAGCACCAGATCGAATCGGCCTATGCCCGCACTGTGCAGTTGCCCAGTGGTGGCGCCATCGTGATTGACCACACCGAGGCACTGGTGTCGGTGGACGTGAACTCAGCGCGCGCCATTCGCGGCGGCGACATCGAAGAGACCGCCACCCGCACCAACCTGGAGGCTGCCGACGAAGTGGCGCGCCAGATGCGGCTGCGCGACCTCGGCGGCCTGATCGTGATCGACTTCATTGACATGGAAGAAAGCCGCAACCGGCGCGAGGTGGAAAGCCGGCTGCGCGACGCACTGCGGCAGGACCGCGCCCGGGTGCAATTTGGCACCATCAGCAAGTTCGGCCTGATGGAAATGAGTCGGCAGCGGCTGCGCCCGGCGCTGAGTGAAGGCGCCTCCATCCCCTGCCCACGTTGCGGTGGCGCTGGTCATATTCGCGACACTGAATCGAGCGCGCTGCAGATCCTGCGCATCATCCAGGAAGAATCGCTCAAGGACAACACGGCCTCGGTGCTGTGCCAGGTGCCGGTCGAGGTGGCCTCGTTCCTGCTCAATGAAAAACGCACCGAGATCGCCAAAATCGAGCTCAAGCAGCGCATCAATGTGCTGATGGTGCCCAACAAGGCCCTGGAAACCCCCAACTACAAGCTCGAGCGGCTCAAGCACGACGACCCACGGCTCGACAACATCCAGGCCTCTTACAAAATGGCCGAAGAAATTGAAGACGCCACGTCGGTCACACGCCGCTCGCAAGAGCCGACCAACAAGCAAACGCCCGTGATCAAGGGCGTGCTGCCCGACGCGCCGGCACCTGCCGCTGCGCCGCGGCCCGAAACGCCCAAACCCGTCGCCCAAGCCGCCGCGCCGGCTGTACCGGCCCCGGCAGCGAAGCCAGCATCGCCAGCACCAGCGGCAGAAAAAGGCTTTTTTGGCTGGGTCAAGCAACTGTTTGCCCCGGCTCCCACCCCAGCGCCGGTGGTGGCGCCGATAGTGCAGCCCGAGCCGGCGCGCGACGACAAGCGCGACGGCCGAGGTCGCGACGCCGCCCGCCGCACTGAACCCCGTGCCGAGGGCCGGCCTGAAGGGCGTGGCGAGCCTCGTGCCGACGGCCGGGGTGGCCGCGGCGGCCGGGGCGGTCGGGGACGGAGCGAACGCACCGGACCAGGGCAGCGAGACCGCATGGACGCCGACGGCAAGCCGACCGGCCACGAGGGCGTGAATCTGCCGGAGGCCCCGGCCTCGGCCGCGGAAGCGCCGGCTGCCGAGGCTCGCACGGAGCGTCCCGGGCGAAATGGTGAGCGTGGTGAGCGCAATGATCGTGGAGAACGCAGCCGCGGCGAGCGCCGACCTGAGCGCAGCCGTCGCCCCGACGACGCGACCCGAACCGACGAGGCCGCTGCGCCAGCCGGCAATGGCGGCGACGCCCATCTGCGAGCGTCTGACGACACGGCAGCGCAAACAGCCGGTGATGCCACGGCCGAGGCTGGCAACCGCCCGCAAGGCGGCGAGGCACGCGAGAAAAGAAGCCGTGGCCGTGACCGGGGCCCCCGCGCCGAGCGCGGCGACCGCCCGGAACGCCAGGACCGACCGGAAGTTCAAGGCCGCGAGGCATCGATCAGTGACGACGGCGCTCAGGGCGAGCCACGCAAGTCCTACTTTGCTGCCGCCACTGCTGCACCGGTGATGGCACCCATGATGGCACCCGCTGAATCGGCGGTGTCGGGTGTGCCCGCACCAGTTACGACACCAGTTACGCCATCAGTGACGCCATCGGTGACGCAACCCGTAACGCCAGAACCCGCGGCCAGTGTGTCCGCGGTGGCCGTCGCAGCCGAGCCGATACCGGTGGCAGCAGCGGTGGCCCCTGTCAACAGCATGCCAGCGGTCCAAAGCTTCGAGCTGCCCTTGGGCGAGTTGGCGGCTGTGGCTGAGGGTTCGGGGCTGAGCTGGGTCAACACCGATCCGGCCAAAGTCGCCGCAGTGCAGGCGGCGATAGCGGCTGAACCGAAACCGGTCCACATTCCCCGCGAGCGGCCGCCCGCGCCGGTGCTGGACGAGGGCCCGCTGGTGCTGGTCGAAACCCGGCGCGACCTGCGTGATCTGACGCTGCCCTTCGAAACCAGCAAGCCCGGCGCCTAAGGCCGGGCCGTCCACTTAGAGCTTGGCCGCCTCGCGCCAGGCCTGACTTGCCGCAGCGGCATCTGCCCGCTGTTCGGCAAGCTCGGCCAGGGCACGCCATGCACGGCGGCGCAAAGCGTCATCGGTCAGGCGCGGCACCGACTGCTTGAGCAGCTGTTGCGCCTTGCCCCATAACTGCAGGCGCAGGCAGGTCATCCCAGCCAGGTACTGCAAGGCGGCGTCACCGGGATTGCTCATCTGAGCCTGCTCAATTCGGGTAAGCCAGGGTGCGTCGGGTGCGGGCGTGGGCTGCACAAAGCTGCGCTCCAGCACGTCGATCAGCTGCAAGCCCTGCGCTGTCGAGACGGTAGGGGTACGCGCCACCAGCCCGTCCCAGATCGGGAGCAGCCATTGGCGAGCCTGCGCAGCATCGCCGCCCAACTGCAGCAAACGGCGAGCGGCCTCAATGGCCACCTCGGGCAGCTGCTGCTCGGCAGGATCAAGCTGACCCCAGGCCTGTCTGAGCTGGTCGGTATCGTGCGCAGCTTGCAGCAACTCCAAGGCCAGCCCGCGCACAATACCATGTGCGGCGAGTTCGGAAAACGCCCGATGCTTGGCCAGCAGGCGCGCCGTGTCCAGTGCCAAATGGGTTTGCCGCGCCATGCGGGCAGCCGCCAGGCGCAAGCGCAAGGCGATGGTACGGCGTGCGGCACCTTGAGGCAGTTCGTCCAGGCCCTGCAGCGCGGCCTGCGCGTCCTGGTCTTCGATGGCCCAACGGGCTGCCCGCAACTGCACCCCCTCACGCATCTCCTGGGCGTCGCGCCGCGCCGCCTGCTCCAGCGCCAGCTGCAGATGCTGGCCTCTGGCCGGGCGGTCCTGCAGCGCCTGCGCGCTCTCGGCTGCCAACAGGTGTGCCATGGCGCGCAGCCGGCCTGAGTAGGCCAGGGTCTGTCCGCCACGAGCCATGGTGTCCTCTCGGGCCAGCACCATTTCAGCGGCCTTGCGTGCGCGGATGAAGCGCCCCGCCACCAGGTGCGACTGGGCATCGAGCAAAGCGGCATAGACAGCCCGCTCCTGATGCTGCAGTCGCCAGCGCCGCGCCTGCGCTGGCATGGCAAACAGCGCAGCCAGCGCGCGCAGCGCCAGATGCAGCGTCACGAACAGCAGGGCCAGCAGCAGCAGCACCAGGTTCAGTGAGAGGTCCAGCCGGTAGGGCGGCCAGTACACCGTTATCGTGCCCTGGTTATTGCCCGCAAACAGCGCCACCGCCACAGCGATGCCAAACAGCGACAGCAGCCACAGCGCGGCGCGCATGGTCAGCGCCCTGCCGCTGCAGTGGTCAGCGCCGCCAGGGTGTCATCGACACGCGGCAGTTGCAGCTGCTTCATTTGCTCCTGCACCTGGCGCAACAGGGTTGCGGCAGACTGGGTGTTGCGCGCGCCCGGTTCGAAATACTTGTCGAGCGCAGCGCGCGCCGCCTGCAGATCGGCACGGGCCGAATCCATCTGGCGCGCCAGCAGGCCCAGCCGGGCATTGAGCAGCTTGAGCTTGAAGTTTTCGCGCAAAAAGAAGGACTGCTCGGGCGACAGCAGGGCTGCCTCGGGCTCTTCGACCCGGCTCAGCCGCACCAGCCCACGCGCCTCGTCCAGCACCCGCTGCAGGCCACGCTGCCACCAGGCCGGGCGGGCTTCTGGCGCCAGCGGCGAAGCCTTGGCCAGCGCTGCGGCAGGTGCCACGGCATTGGCCAACACCAGCTCATCGGCCAGCCGCACCAGCTCGTCCAATTTGACCAGCAGGCTGGGCGTGTCGCTGACGGCAGCGGCCTTGATGCGGTCGATGTCGCGGGCAATCGCCCGCTGCAGGCTGGTCAGCCGGGGTTGGGCGGCGCGCTGCACGCGCTGGTCGGCAGAGCGCAAGGCCGCCAGCAGGGGCTCGACGCTGCCGGTCAGCTGCGCCTGCTGCTGTGCCAGCCGGATGGCCGACTCGATGTCGACCACCAGGTTTTCATCGCGCGAGCGCGACAGGCTCTGCATCAGGTCCTGCAACTGGCTGCGCTGCAGCGCGATTTCGCTGAGCCGCGCCTCGAACACGGCCACCCGCGCCGCCGTGTCGCGCGCCAGCTCCTGCGCCTGGCGCGCGCTGGCGCGGGCTTCCAGCGCTTGGGCGCCGGTATCGGCCGTCTGGCGTGCCAGTTGCTCCTGGATGTTGCTCAATTTTTGCCACAGCAGCAGGCTGGTGACGAGTGCCGCCAGCGCCAGCAGGCCCAGCAGTGGCACCAAGACCGGGCGACGCGCTGTCGGCGACGAGGGTCCCGGCGATGCGGCCAAGGTCGGCGACAAGCCTGCCGCAGCGTCTGGCGCATCTTGGGGGTTCATGCGAGTGATTCTATCGAGGCCAGCAGGTCGGCCAGGGCCGGACGCGCAACCTGAATCTGGCCAAATCCGACTTGCCGCAAGGCCTCGGCAATGCGCGGATGCGTGGCCACGGCGCGGGCCTGCTGCCAGCGCTGCGCCGGCAGCAGCTGGCGAAGGTTGGCGACCGCCTGCGAGCTGCTGAACAGCCAAACGGCACCATCCTGGGCGGCTGCGGCGCCAAGCGCCTGCTGCGGCGCCAGCCAGTCCGGCGCTTGGCGCTGGTACGCGACGACAAACTCGACGCGAATTCCCGCTGCCGCCAGCGTGGTGGCCAACCAGTCCCGGCCGCGGCCCGCGCCGGCGCTGCCTGCGTTGCCTGAGTCGCCATTCGCAGCGCCCTGCCCAGCACCCCCATCGTCGCCGCGCACAATCAGCACACGTTGGCCCATCTGCAGCTGAGTAGCCACGACCTGCCACAGCGCCTCGGAGTCAAACTGCCCGCTGTCGTTGGGCGG
>Ga0114980_10002198_pt1 | contig 13901 bp, 12 predicted proteins | sample S_140806_EF_Meta_FD_87018 | JGI IMG/M metagenome (GOLD analysis project Ga0114980, IMG submission 87018) | Freshwater microbial communities from Lake Simoncouche, Canada to study carbon cycling - S_140806_EF_MetaG | ecosystem: Environmental > Aquatic > Freshwater > Lake | place: Lake...
AGTATCTCCCGCACCTTCGTTTCCAAGGGACCACTACCCACTAGGACAAGCCGCGTATTCGGGTATTCAGCCGCTACCTTAACGAAGGCCATGGCCAGCACGTCTGACCCCTTGCGCTCAGAAAGCGTGCCGGAATAGACAAAGGTCCTCGCACCGGGAGGTGAGGTGGTTCGGGGAAGCTGGAAGCGGGCGAGCTCGGAATAGTAGGGCATGTTGTAATAGCTCCGTTTTTGGCCAAACTCGACACGATAGCCCTCAATGCCAAACTGCCCCACACCCCAGATCGGTGCGAGATAGCGGTGCAAAGGTTTCAAAGCCAGCCAGCGGAACCAAGTGCCGGTGGCACCTAGTTGCAGAAAGCCGGGGCGTTCTCCCCAGAACGCCCAAGGCTGGCCGGTGGCAGCTCTGGCACGGATGGACCGCCAAGCAAAGCGGCTCGTATAGTAATTAAAAACAGCCAAATCAGCATTCAGGAGCGAGTCGATGGCATTACTTGCTAGATGCGGCGTCTCGGAGAGGATGATGTGGGAGTGAGCGATGTCCGGCGCAGCCCACTGGCGGTTTTTATCGCGGTGAGTCAGGTAAACAACCTCCAGATGACAATCCCCCACTGCCGCCACACGGTTAAAAAACTCCACCTGATAAGGGGAATTGAGCTGGGTGAGCACGGCAATGCGGGGCTTACGTCCCGCCGCAGCCTTGGGAAAGCATTGGGGTGGCCGTTGAGGCACGCTGACGCCTACGGAGCTAGATTTTTCAGGTTCCACCAACGGCCGCACCTCTTCGATGAGCTGGCGTTTGAAGGACTCAAAACCAAAACGCTCCTTCACCGCTGTCGATAGAGCCGCCGGGTCATCGAGCAAGGCGTTGCCCGTCGTTTTTTGCAGCACCGAGAGGATGGCATCTGCGATACCCGCCGGGTGGTGCGGATCAATGAGCATGCCTAGGCGGCCCCCATCCAGCGCATCGTAAGAGCCATCGAGAAAGCCGCCAATAACCGGCTTGCCGCAAGCTGAGGCCTCCAAAAACACGATGCCAAAGCCCTCTTTGGTGCTGGGCATCACAAAAGCATCACAAAGCCGGTAATAGTCCGCCAGATCCTCGGTGGAAACAAAGCCAGCAAACGTCACATGCTTCTCTAACCCCAGCATGCGAACCCCAGCCCGCAGGTGCGAGAGCTCATCTCCAGTCCCCACGACGAGATAATGCACATCTGGGATCTGCAGAAGGATTCGTTTGAGGGCGATCAGCACCTGCCAGTGGCCTTTGTAACGCTCAGAAAGGGCTAAACGGCTCACCGTAAGGAGCACCGGCTGGTCTGGCCGCAGTCCATACTTTTGCAGCAAATGCGCTGGTTTAGGCCCCGGCACAAAACGAGCGGCATCAAAAGTATTTGGAAATACCGAGACACGCTCCGGAAAAACGCCGCTCTCACGCACCACATGATCCCGCGTGAACTGGCTCACTGCAAGGAGCTTATTTGCCTCCTGCATGGCACGCAGGCGGATCCTGGAGCGGATACGCCAGGCCTCGATGCCATGCAGCACTCCGCCATAAGGCACCCCAGTGAGTCCACGCATCACTCGCATCGCGGGGAAAAAGTGCAGATGCGTCGAGAGTAAGCAGGCGGGCCGCTCCCGCAGCGCGTGGAAGGAAGCCTGGGCAGCTAGCGCCATCGAGCGCACTTTGGAGGGAAGGTTTTCGAAGGAATGGAGGTCCAGCCCCTGCGCTAGAGGCGTGTCTACAGGTGCCAGTGTCTCATTTCGCACAAAGACCCGCATCGGGCGGTCAGGGTAACCCTCACGCAAGGCCTTCACAAAGAAGCGCGAAAAGGCCTGAATGCCGCCGGTGTCATCCCGGATGCCAGGCGCCCAAATGTGGATGGGTTTCAAAGAACCACTCATCGTGATTTTGACCGTTCGTTTTTATCGCCCGGCACTCAGGCGTGCCAGATCCGCGTCCACCATCCGATGGACCATCTCTTGAAAAGGTGTCGTGGGCTTCCAGCCCACCTCGCGCTCGATTTTCTCCGCGCTGCCACAAAGTGGGATGCCCTCCTCCGTCCGGTAAAAGGCCGGATTCGTCTCCACATGCGCCTTCCAGTCCAGGCCCACATGGGAAAAGGCCGCCTCGCAGAGGTCTGCCACGCTGTGCAGCACGCCGGTCGCCACGACGAAGTCCTCAGGCTTGTCATGATTGAGGATGGCGTGCATCGCCCTCACATAGTCAGGCGCGTAACCCCAGTCCCGCCTTGCCTCCAAATTGCCGAGTTGGATTTTTCCGCGGCCCTCCAGGGAGATGCGGGCGGCGGCCATCGTGATCTTTCGCGTCACGAACTCCGGCCGACGGCGCGGGCTCTCGTGGTTGTAAAGGATGCCCACGCCGCAGAACATGCCGTGAGACTCACGGTAGTTCCTCACGAGGTGATAACCGGCCAGCTTGCTGATGCCATAGGCGCTTCTTGGCATAAATGGCTCATCCTCCGACTGCGGTGTGTGGCCTGGTCGGCCAAACATCTCGCTTGTGCCGGCAAAATAGAACCGACAACCCGGATGGAACTCCTGGATCGCCGCCAGCAGGTAGTGCGTGCTGGCGATGTTGTTCTGGATCGTCTGGTAGCCATCCGCCAACCGCTCGCCCACAAAGCTGGAGGCGGCGAGGTGGTAACACTCATCAAACGGGGTTCGGGAGATCAGGCGGTAAAGACCCGGGAAGTTATCGAGATTCACCGCATGCAGATGGCAACGCTGGTAAAGCTCCGGCGGCACATCCTGAAGCAGGTTGCTCTTGATGTGCTCCAGCCCGGTCTGCCGGGCGAGACCATGCACCTCGTAACCGAGTCCAAGAAGATACTCCGCCAAATAGAATCCATCCTGGCCGGTGATGCCGGTGATGAGCGCTTTTTTCATACGTTTGGCTGCATGACAGTCTCGGGAGTTCTCATGGTTTGACTAGTCTTGACTGGCTTTGACTGCCCTTAGGGTTTTTTCGCCTCAATCAACAGCGTGTGCGGAGATTCCGGCGTGCTTTCCCATTCGTGGGACATCACCTGGCTGTCATAAATCGCGGGATCACCCGTCCCGGTGATCGGCTGCACGACCCGGACGTCCTTGAAACCCGCCTCCGTGGCGATTTCCTCCAAAAAGCTCGGCGTGAGGATGGTGAGGTGCTCTTGACGGCAAAAGACGAAGTTTTCAAATCGCCCGCCGATGGAACTGCGGGAGTCCGGGAAGTCGGAGAACCAGGCCGAGTTGCCCGCGACATACTCGCGCATCGCCGCATCACCGTTCGGTCCGCCCACGCGGATCACCCCGCCTGGCTTCAGCACCCGGTGCAGCTCGCGGAAGTGCGTCGGCAGATCTGGCAGATGCTCGATCACATGGTGGGAGTAGATCGCGTCGATGGAGTCATCGCGGAAAGGCAGGTGCTTCGAGATGTCCGACCACACATCGCACTTCGCGGTGAACATGTTCGCGTCCACATTGATCCAGCCGTCCAGGTAGTGGCGCTGCCCGGGGCCCAGCTGCACACGGATCGTGCCCGGATTCCGGGACGCGGGTGAGCGAAAAGCTTTGTAGAACACGCCATTGAGCCGCATGAGCGGTCCGGCGACACGATAGAAGAGATCTTTGGCCTGACGGGTAAGCATGAGGAAAACAGGTTAAACAGGATCACACCAAGCCGCCGCGCCCCACAGGGGACCGCGATTCTCGCCGAAGGTGCCGTTGATGTCATTGATCTGGTAGCCGAAGTCGGTTTTCAGCCGTTGCAGCGCCTCCCACTCGGGCGCGGCGGTGCTGGAGGCGTGCACCTCCATGTAAATCATCGGGCGGTGGTTGCGCAGTGTCTGCTCAGCGCCTTTGAGCACCTCGGCTCCGGCCCCTTCCACGTCGATCTTGATCAGGTCAGGCTTGGGCAGGCCGGTCGAGACGAGGTGGTCCAGCGTGTCGCACTGCACCTCGAACTGGTTCGTCCACTTTTCCAGCTTAGCGATCTTGTCGGCAAAAGTGCCCATCGTGTGCCCCTGGGTGTCGTAGCAGAACTGGCGTGGCCGGTTGTCCGCAGCGAGAGCCAGCTTGAAAGGCTTCACATTGGCGGCGGAAGGGTTGAGGCTGAGGTTTTTTTCCAGAAGAGAGAAATTGTCCGGTGCTGGCTCGAAGGAGAAGACTTTCCCCGAAGGCCCCACGAGGCGGGAGAAATACAGCGCCATCTGGCCGCGGTTCGCACCCACATCATAGACCACGCTGCCCGGCTTCACCTTCTCCACGAGAAAGCTCTGATTCATCGCATCCACGCCCCAGGCGTAGGTGGCACCCATGCCGGGCGAGACCACAAAGCGGACTCCGGAGATCGGGCCACGACGCACGGTGCGCACGGAGCCATGAGGGTAAATGAGGCGGATCAATTTGTGTTTCAGGGACATGCAGTTGGAGAGGATAAGACGGGGAGCGTTGAAAGGGGCCGGGGCCGCAGGCGCAGAACGAACCAGCTCACTAGGGAACGGTAGGAGACACGGGCAATTTCGCTGCGGCGGGCCAAAAGGTGGCTGGGAATCAATTGAATGCCAGTCCAGACGCCGTGGGGCCAGCCGGAGCTGATGACATAGATCACCCGTCGCAGGACCTGCCAGAAACCCGCCGGCCACATCAGCACCGGATAGCGTAGGTAGGGCAGCAGAGCCATATTCGCGATCACCGTGGCATTGGAATGGGCACTCACCTCCACGGGAGGCGGCTTGTCATGCTTCACATGCAGGTCCGGCGCATGCACGATCACCCCGCCGAGGGCGTGCAGTTGTAGGCTGATGTCCGTCTCCTCCATGCCATAGGCGATAGGTAGCGGCACAAAACCCCGCGTCTTGGCATGCCAGCTCTTGCGAAAGATGCAGCCGCAGCCGGAGCTGACCGCGATGGCATGCGGTCCGGGCATCGCCTTCTCAAAGTCCTGGCTCGCCGCACTGTACATCGCCGCTTCTGGGAATTCCCGCGCCAGCCGCAGCACCCGGGCAAAGTAGTCCGGCTGGTCCGGGAAGGAGTCATCGTCAAAATTCGCCACCAGTTCGTGCTGGGCCGCCGCGATGAGGCGGTTCCGCGCCCCGCCAGGGCCGAGCAGGTGATCACTGACGAGCACGCGAACCGCCGGAAAGTGCTCACTCATCGCCGCCAGGATGGCCGAGCTGCCACCATCTGCATGCACCAAGATTTCTTCCGGGGTCGGTTCGCACTGCTGGATAACAGCTAGCGTTTTCAAGAGGGCCTCAACACGGGCACAGGCAGGCACGATGGCCGTGATGGGGCACAAGGAACGGGACTCGGATGAGGCGGATGGCGGGGAGTTCAACAACGTAGCAAGAGAGGCGGGCCTGCGGGATCAATTCGTGCCAGGTGACAATTTCGGCGCATGCACCGGCACGGCCTGGGGGCGGTTGTAGCGGCGCTTCACCAGCGGCTCCAGCAGCATGGAGAAGGCCAAGCCGTTGACGGCGAAGAGAAGGATGTTGGCCGTGTGATTGTAAATGACACCCATAATCATATAGGGCGTGCTAACTGCGGCTGCCATCAACAGAATGGGACTGTAAACCGGGTCACGGCAGCGGAAGAATACGTTCCACACACAAAACAGCAGAATGATTCGTATGCCATACCAGGCCATGGCAGAGATAGGGCCTACCTCCACGATGATCTGCCCAACCTCCTGGTCATACACCGGACACTTCTTTTTCGAAGCGGGAATCTTTAAGGCACGCCGCATACCGTCCGAGGCTGGGTGAGCCATCCCTATGCCGAAACCCATGATACCTCCATCCTTCACCGACTGCTGGATCGACCACAGGGGATGCTCCACCGCTCGATACATGACGTTATCGTTCGATACCATGGCTCGGGTCGAGAACATGGAATAAGCCTCGAAGAAAAAGTAAGCCCCACCAACCACACAAGCCGCTACCCCGGCACTGAGCACCCAGGTGAAATTCTTGGATGCCACCAGCCGCCCGGACATTGAGGCGAGAAGGAAGGCAATCACGATCAGGCCGATGGTGTACATGGAGGATCGTGAACCATTCATCAGGGCATTGGATGCCAGAAGCGGCAGCGCGATGAAGGTGAGCACCCACTTGAAACGTGTTTGAGGAATGGCAAGCAGCGCGATGCACAGCGTGGAAAAGAAGACCACGAAGGTACTGTGGCCGGTAATGTAGGAAAAGGTGCCGGTGATACGCACTTTCTCACCGAAGCCGAAGCCGCTGATATTCTCCGCTGAAGATTGGGCGTAAACATTCAGCGGGCTGGAAGCCCCAGCTTTGAATTGGAGAACTCCCAAAATGCAGATCGGGATGGCCAGCATCGCAAACCAGGTCAATTGCCGCACCATCTCGTCTCTGGTTCGGAAAAGATAGGGCATCATGAAGACCAGCGGCACATAATAGAGGTAGATTTTGACTCCGTAGAGCGCCAGCAGGACGGAGCCAATGTTCGGGTTAAGCGCTGGCGGGAATAGCAAGGCGCCAAACATGCATAGGATCATCACCGGCAGGTTCAGCTTGTAGGAGCGCACGTCCATGTCCGGCGAGATCATGAATTTGAGGTAGGCCCCGAAAAGGAAGATGTCCTTGAGGAAGTAAACCAGCTCCTGAGCTCCCGGCATCAACCATTTGCGGATGGCACCTTCAAACAGCGCGATGATCAAGGCCACCTTGACCGCCGCCCGCCAATTCGAGTAAGACCACAGGGTCACGACAGACATTCCGAGCAGACCGTAGGTGGCCAGCTCCATCGTGGTCATTTTGGCAGCGAAAAGGAAGCTCATGGGCTAGGATAATGGGTTGGACCTGGAATCGGAGGGCAAGGTGTCCTGTAAAAAGCCAAAGGCAAGGTGTTCGCCGTGAGGTTCACGCCAGCAGCCCGGCAGCCGCCAGCACGCCACGAATTCCCTGTGCGTAAGCATCGAGTGAAAACTCCACGCGACGCGCTGCGGTGAGCCGGGTGCATTCCGCGAGGTGGCCGCCGCTGAACATCCACTCGATTTGCCGGGCCAGATCGGCCGCATCGTAGCGGCGGAAGCGGCAGCCCGCGTCCCCAATGGCCTCCACCATGGCCCCCTGATCGGAGGCGATGACCGGCAGGCCGCAGGTGAGCGCTTCGGCAATGACCAGCGGATTGCCTTCGGTGTGCGTCGAGGAAGGCACCACCAGCACCCGGGCCTTCCGATAAGCTTGAATCAGCGATTCCCGATCCAGCCGCCCGAGCAGTTCGATGGAAATTTGGCGCTTGGCCGCCGCCTCGACGAGCTGCGCCTGATGTTCGCCCTCACCGGCAAAGGCCACGCGCAGCGTCAAACGGTCGCGAAGCATCTCAAGGGCTTCAATGAGATGGAAAATGCCTTTTCCGTCGATCAGCCTGCCCGCGAACAGGAGATCAAACTCCTTCTCCGCAGGCGCGGATGCCTCCACGAGGTGCACAAGCTCCGCGTCGATCGGATTGGGCACCGCGAGGCATTTTTTTCCCGGCAGCAGCTTTTCCAGCCGGCCTTTGGCAAAGCGGCTGACGGTCACATGCAGCGTTGCCCATGTTGCCAGGAAGGAACGAACCCTAGCTCCCAGGCCACGGTCATTTTCACGCACAAACAAATCCGACGATTGGTAGATCGGCGCATAGCGTTTCCCGAAAAGCAGCGCGGGAAGACACACCTTCACCGAAATGCCGCCGTTCATGAGCACGAGGTCAGCCCTCAGCACCTCACGCATGATCTGCGCCTGGCTGCTCGTGCGAATCACCCGGAAGGAAAAGTCACGGTTGTCCTCCTCCATCGTCTCGGTGACGAGGGTAACAGCATGCCCCCATTCGTTCAGCAACCGGCAGAGGGTGAAGGTATTCCGCTCCAAACCTCCCATGACGGGAAAGAAGGTGCGGGTATAGACGACGATGCGGCTCATGCCTTCGGTTTCGTACAGATGGCGGCGATGTTGTCACTGAACCAGCGACCTTTGAGGAAAGGCAGCACGGCCTGCCATTTCACGTTCGGAGCCTTCGGAATGCCGCCGATGTCGGAGAACTCAAACGTCACCGGTCCAAACCCGGCTTCCTTGGCGATGCGCTCGAAGTCTTTGCGCACCAGCGCCGTGATGTGCGCGGGATAGCAGTTGTCCGAAAAGTAGGCGAAGTGCCCCGCCAGCAGCAGCGCCGCGAGCGAACGAATGCTCTCCTGATTCGGCGTGGTCACGATGAGCAGGCCGCCGGGTTTCAACAGACGGAAGAGATCGCGATACATGGCCCTGGGGTTCTCCAAATGTTCGATCACCTCGGAGGAGACGATCACATCAAACGAGCCATCAGGAGATGGCAGCGCATTGTTCAGATCCCCCTGAATCCAGCCAATCTCCGGCTTCAGTTCCGCCGGACGCGGCAGGATGTCCGCCGCCCACATCTCCGCCTCGGGAAACGCCGCGTGAAGGATGCCAGGCAGCGTGCCAATGCCCGATCCATAATCGAGCACCTTCCCATGCAGCCCGCGCTCACGACAGATTCGCAGCACCAGGTTATAAACGGGCTCAGCACTGGTCCCACGGGTGACCTCAGCGGCTTTCATGCGGTAATCTTCAAGGTCTTTGTTCATGGAGAGGGGAATACGTTAGTTCAGCAGCGAGCGGTAAAGGCCGCGAATGTTCTGGCGATAAGTCTCCGGGCCAAATTGAGCCGCGAAGCCTTCGGCCACGCTAGCATGCTCAGCCACCAGCGCCCGGTTCTCGGCATACATCAGGATGCGGGCGGCCAGGGCATCAGGCTCCATCGGCGGCACTCGCCAGGAGGGATCAGGCACCGGGGCACCGCAGTTCTCGGTTACGATGGCGGGCAGGCCGCAGGCCATCGCCTCCAGCGAGACGAAGCCGAAGGAATCCGCCACGGAAGGCAGCACAAACACATCATGCCGGGCGTAGGTCTGGCGCAGTTCGGCCTTGGATTGTGGACCGAGAATCTCAATCGAATCGCCTGCCTCCCGCAGCAGCGGCTCGCATTCCAGGTTTCGCGGGCCAAGCAACGTCAGCCTCACGGCTTTGCCGCACTTCTTGAGTGCCTCAAACAAGAACGGAATGCCTTTGCGCAGGTTGATCGAGCCGACAAACAGCAGCCGCAGCGGCTGCGAGGCATCGGTGAGCCGCACCGGCTCATCGCGATGCCACAAAGCAGGATCGACCCAGAGCGGACATTGAAACAGCCGTTCCTCAGGAAAGCCGCCCCGCAGAAAACTGCGACGATGCACATCGGAGTAGATGAGAAGCTTTTCCGCCAGCTCATACTCGCGGTTCTTGCGCTCGGCCATGGCAGGCAGATCGGGAGAAAACGTCACCGCCATGCCTGCCCGTTCGCCAGCCTCCTTGAGGACTTCTTCGAGGAAGATGGGGTGAAGTTGTGGGCAGTCATGCACGCGAATCACGCCGAGGCGTTTGGCCGTTTCCAGCAGGTGCAGATCACAAGTCTCGCCACCCACCACTACCTTCGGCGGGTTTTTCTCCAGCTTTCGGGCCGCCCAGCGATCAAAGGCATCGTTCACGCTGATCCAGTCATTGGCACGGCGGGGGTTCATCTTGTCTCGAAGCCCCTTCATCAGCAAAGGCCATGGATATTCCACGGCCTTCTCCGGAGGAAAACCCTCCACCTTCCGGCTCGCCAGCGCCTTCTGTCCGATCACCCGCCCCAGATGGTGCCCCCACTTGCCAGGAGCATTATAGATCGAGCAGTAGAACGCCTGCAAAACACCTTCCTCATGTGCCGCGAGCGCTAGTTGATAGGCTTGGTGCACCCCGCTGTAGGCCACACAGAGGTCATTTCGCTTTTCCGTCATGACGAGGGCATCACAATTGGAATCAATGCGGTGCTCTCGCCACAGAGGGCACTGAGGAGGACAGAGGTCTGAGATAGAGCCTCTGTGTCTCTCTGTGTGCTCTGTGGTGGAACCTGCATCATTTGATTGGTCTATGATTCTAAGCCGCCGCTAGCCCGGCATTCGGACCACTCTTCGGCAGGCAGAGGAGCCAGATTTGATCTGGGCGCACTTCCTGCGAGGCCAGTTCGCGTTCGCGATCGGAGGCCAGGAAGCTCAGATCCACCTCCGGTGTGCGGCGGCTGCCGTCCATGCCGACGATTTTGACCAGATGCGTCTTCTCGAAGGCCTGGCGAAGACGTTCGCAAACGCCAGGCACCGAGCAGTCGTGGGTTTCCACGATCAAGGTAGCCGTGGTCAGTTTGGCGATGACTTCATCACTGAACAGCACGCCCTCGAAGCCCTCGCAATCGCTGATGATGAAAGCCCCCTCGCGGGTGTTTTGCGCCAGCCAGCCGGGCGTGCAGAAACCCTCCACCTTCACATTCGGCGTCTGATTGGCGGCTGCCATCTCCCGCACCGCCTTGCGTGCCCACCAGTCGGTGTCAAAAGCCACCACCTCGGCCTGCGGATACTTCCGGGCCAGCCCCACGGCATAGAATCCAAACTTCGCGCCGATGTCGATGAGCTGGCTGTAGCTGCCACGACACACCGTGGCCCAAGCGGCATCGAGTTCGCTCTCATACACCCCAAGCAAATAAGGCCCGATCTGCTCCGCGTGGGTCATCGGGGTGAGAATCACCTCCTTGAACGGCCCGGCCATGACAGCGGTGCCAAATTTCTGAATGAGCTTTTCATGCACCGGCCCGCAGCCCCACTCCCGCACCACCCAATGGGAATGTGCCCGAGCCTTGGCGGAAAGCAGCGCCGTGGTCCACTCGGGGGCCACGCTTTCGAGAACACGTTTGATGAGCTTTTTCATAGTTGGATCCAAATCACCCGGTTTTATCGATGCAGCTCCGGGAGCTGCTTCAGCCCCTCGCGGAGCCCAGCCAGCACCTCGTCAAAGCCCCACTGGGAGATGATCTCCAGGCTTTGGCGTCCTGCCTTTTCGCGAGCGGCCTCGTCGCCGAACCAGCGGTCGAGAATTTGCGTCAGCGCTGGCACGTTCCCCGCCGGGAAGATGCTGCCGTTCTCCCCTTCCCTGACGAGATCCGGCCCGCAGCCTACCTGATCGCTGACGACCACGGTTTTGCCCGCGTTCATGACCTCGTTCACGACAAGCCCCCAGGGCTCAAAGCCAGAGGGAAGCACAAACACATCGCACAAATCGTAGAGCGCAGGCAATTCGGACTGATTGCGGAAGCCCAAGAACTTCACCCGGCCCGGCGCGGTCTCTAGGGCGAGGTTTTCTAAAGAGGCCCGAAGCTGGCCATCGCCCACCATGAGCAACACCGGCTCTGTAGGCGCGTTCGCCAGAGCGTGAGTTTGTAGAGGCAACCGTGAGTTTGCCCCGGTTTCGGAGTCGTCATCCCGCACTTTGGCTAGCGCGCCTACATCGCCTACCATGCCACCGACGGCTCGGATCAAGACCTCCGGCGATTTCACATCGATCAGCTTGGCGCAAAACAAGATCACCGGGCGGCCAGCTTCGAGGCCGAGTTCCGCACGCAGCTTCTCGCGATTCGGCGCGGCCTCCTGACAGCGCTTTTGGAAGAAGGCATTGTCCACGACATACGGGGCACGAAACACGCGGCGGGATTCGACGCCATAGGCGCGGTAAAGTTCCGCATTCAGCTTACCCACCGCGAGGAAGGCGGACACCTCGCGAAACTTGCGGCTGAAGATGAGCTTGTGAGCGAGCCGCCGTAGCTTGCCGCCGCGCACGCAGCCAAGGAAGGTCTCCCCGCGCAGCATGAGGGGAATCTTGCGGCTACGAGCCTGTCGCCAAGCCGCCTGAGTGAAAGGATGCGCCCAACCATGCACCCAAACCGCATCGAAGTGCTCTTGATTCAGCAGAGCCGAAATCTGGCGCTCAAAGTGAACAAGCTGCTCCTTGGGTGATCCCTTCGGATCCTCCGCATTCAGCACCGTGCTGGGATACCCGTCCAAGAGCGGCACATCCCAGGCGAGCTGCTGGCCAAAGCCCTTGTCAAAGTAGGCGCGGGCCGTGGCATCGTTCCCATAGATGACATGCACATCCACACCACCCACCCGCAGATGCCGGATCAGCGGCGACTGGTATTGAATGGGATGCGTGAGGAAGTAAGCGATGCGCATCAAGTTAAAGAAACACTAAACAGCACCGCAGAGCAGCGGAAACCATGGCGGCTTGATTGTGGAACTGGGAGTAACTTCAGCAATCAGTAATAGGAGTTCAGAAACCTTCTGTTTCGGGGGACACTCGGTCGGCGGAACCGGGAATGACGATTGCCGATTTCTGATTGCTGATTGTTGAAGTGCGCTGAAGCGTTAACTGGGCGGAAACGATGAAGTTAGTCAGGTAAGCAACACCTGATTCAAGGACCGTATCAGCCCAGCAACTGCTTCGCCGTTATTTGAAGTCCGGACACGGACTGGCAGATGACGCTGTCCTCAGCGCCCAGCATTTGGCAGTTTTGATAGCCCTCCACTGAAGCACCCGTGAAGACATGGAGGCAACCCGCTTTCACATCCACCACCCAGTATTCGGGAATGCCAGCTCTGGCGTAGAGGAGGGATTTGACCTTCATATCAAACTCCACACTGGTATCCGCCACTTCGATGATGAGTAGCACGTCCTCTGGCATCGGATGCGCTTTCCGATAGCCATCCTCGCGCTCCTTCACGACTGCTGCATCGGGTTGAGGTTCGGAGTGGTCGGGAATCGTGACAGGCTCGTTCATACGCAGCCAAACCCCGGCAGGCAGCTTGAAAGGAACCGTGTTGGTGATCCGCGTGGTGTGGTAAGAATGCTCGGGACCGATGGGGGGCATGATGGTGAGTTCTCCTTCGATCAGTTCGATGCGATCAGCCCGCGTGAAATGGCCGGAGGATACCAACTGATGGTAGTCCCTCACGGTGAAGGCATAGCGCCCACGGGTTTCAGCGGGAGAAAGAGTAAAACTCGGTTTCACAGCAACTATCATGGCCAAAAGTGCGGCTCGAAATGAATTTTGGCAACCTCAAGCTCCGAGCAGCAGTTTCGCGAAGGCGGCGGCGGTGTGCTCGCGATTGTGAGGGAGATACCAGGCTTGGCCAGCGGCGGAGATGGCGTCGAGATCGCGCGTGGTGGAACCCAACTCGTTCACGGCGAGCAAATGCACCCCACGTTCCAAGCCTTCCGAGAGTGGCAGATGACCATCCACCAGAAGGGGCACGACTCCATGAGCCATGAAGGCGGCTAGCAGGCTGGATTTGCCGAGGTACTCAGGATTGTAAGCCACCAAGCCCCAGCGAGCGGTGCGCAGGATGGTGGAGACTTCCTCGGCACCGAGGTAGCCGGTGCGGGTCACGGCAATGCCACCAAACACCTCCGCCGGAATTTCTGCGGAGCGCCCGAGGATGGTGACGCGTGCCGGTTTGAGCGCCTCAATCACGCGGCGCAGCCCAGTGAAACCGGCATCCCAAAGCTCGGCTTGATAACCAAAGAACACCAGGTGCGCTTCCCGCTGCGAGGGTGAAGACGCGTCGGAAGCCTCGCCCAAATTGGAAAACACCGGCGAGGCATGAATGCGACCGCGATGCGCTGGGATGCGATTTTCGAGCCAGCGGGCGGAACCAGCGCGGTTGGTAATCACCTGATGCGAATGCCTGGCGAGGCTCAAAGCCACCCAACGCTGCAGCGGTGAAAGCCAGAACGAACTGCTCGTCGGCGGCCCGTAGGCGAAGAGTTCGTGAAACATGGTCACGAGCCGGATTTTCGGCCGCTCACGGCGCATGCGGCGGATTTGCATCGCCAGCTCCACCGGCGCACCGCGCTTGGCATAGCCATAGCCGGAGTATTGCAGCATCAGCACCTTCGTTCCGGGCGGTGGACTGCCGGTCCAGCGCTGGCTGCGAGGCATGGCGGGGGCTTTTTGAGCATCCCACTGCGGACTCGC